>Ga0210121_1000103_pt1 | contig 26364 bp, 24 predicted proteins | sample Joice_ThreeSqB_D_FD_184873 | JGI IMG/M metagenome (GOLD analysis project Ga0210121, IMG submission 184873) | Wetland microbial communities from San Francisco Bay, California, USA, that impact long-term carbon sequestration - Joice_ThreeSqB_D1... | ecosystem: Environmental > Aquatic > Marine >... | reverse complement strand
ACCTCGTCGAGGAAAGCATGCTCCGGTTCCTCTCCGAGGAGGTGTGTCCCATTCCGCCTCCCCTGCGGGCCGCCATGGAATACGCGTTGACCTCGAAGGGGAAGAGGATCCGGCCGGTAATGCTCCTTTCGGCGGGGGCCGCCGTGGGGGGAAGGGAGGTGGATCTGCTCCCGTTTGCGTGCGCGGTGGAGTACGTCCACACCTACTCGCTGATCCACGACGATCTGCCGGCGATGGACGACGACGATTTCCGCCGGGGCCGTCCGACCTGTCACAAGGCCTTCGGAGAAGCGGCGGCCATCCTGGCGGGAGATGCCCTCCTTACCGAGGCGTTCCGGGTCATGGGGGAATCCCCGCTGGCCGAGCAAGACCCGGCGAGGGCGATCCGGGCATCGACGCTCCTTGCCCGCGCCGCAGGCGCTTCGGGAATGGCGGGCGGCCAGATGATGGACCTTTCCCCCCCGGCGGAAAAGGGACCCGAAACGGCCAGGGCGTCCGAAATCGAGGAGATCGAACTGAAAAAGACGGCGGCTCTTCTTTCCGCCTCGGCAGCGATGGGAGGCATCCTCGGCGGGGGAAGCGGGGATCAGGTGGACAGCCTGTCCCGCTACGGGAGAGCGCTGGGTCTTCTGTTCCAGATCACGGATGATATCCTGGACGAGACGGGAAGCTTCGAGGAGATGGGGAAGGCGGTTGCCAAGGACAGGGCGCGGGGGAAGCGGACCTACCCGGCTGCCCGGGGATTGGCGGCCGCCATCGAACGGGCGGAGTTCCTCCGCGGGGAAGCGCTCCAGGCTCTATTGCCGTTTGGCAGCGAGGCGGATACCCTTCGGGATATCGTACGGCTCGTGGCCACGAGGAGATCGTGAGGTGACGATGCAGGAACATCTATCGGCGATCCAGTCCCCGCAGGACCTGAAGAAAGTCCCAAAGGACAGACTTCCCGAGGTCGCCAGGGAAATTCGCGATACGATCGTCAACAGCGTCGCCCGGACCGGAGGGCACCTCGCCTCGAGCCTTGGCGTCGTCGAGCTGACGATCGCGCTCCATTATGTCTTCTCATGCCCCGACGACCGGATCGTCTGGGACGTCGGCCATCAGTCGTATGCCCACAAGATCCTCACGGGGAGGAGGGATCTCTTTCCCACGCTGCGCACCTACGGCGGGATTTCCGGATTCCCGCGCATCGCGGAGAGTCCGTGCGACGTTTTCGGGACGGGACATTCCGGCACCTCCATCTCCGCCGCGCTCGGCCTGGCGGCGGCGAGGGACCTGAAGAAGGAGGAGCACAAGGTCATCGCGGTGATCGGGGACGGGTCGCTCTCTTCCGGCCTCTCGTTCGAGGGGTTGAACCAGGCGGGGCACCAGAAACGGGATCTCATCGTGATCCTGAACGACAACGAGTGGTCCATCTCCCAGAACGTCGGGGCGCTTTCGGGCTACCTCAACAGGTTGATGACGGGAAGGTTCTACACATCCTTCCGAAGACGCGTCGAGGCCTTGCTCAAATCGATGCCCCACGGGAAGCTGCTCGCGAAGATAGGGAAGCGGGCCGAGGAGCTCACGAAGGGGTTCATCGTCCCGGGCCTGCTTTTCGAGGAACTGGGAATCACCTACGTCGGCCCCATCTCCGGCCACAACATCGACGATCTTGTGGGGACCTTCCAGAACCTGGAAAACCTCGAGGGGCCGGTTCTCGTCCACGTGGTGACCTCGAAAGGGAAAGGGTATCCGCCGGCGGAAAAGAACCCCGAAAGGTTTCACGGCATGGGAAGGTTCGACCCCGTGACGGGGAACGGGGAGGGCACGGGAACTCTTCCCTCGTACACGGATGTCTTCGAATCCGCCATCCTGGGAATCGGCAGGGAGAACCCCGACGTGGTGGCGATCACCGCGGCCATGTGCGGCGGTACGGGCCTGGTCAAGTTCCGCGAGGCTTTTCCGGACAGGTTTTTCGACGTCGGCATCGCGGAGTCGCACGCGGTCACTTTTGCCGCGGGCCTTGCCCGGGAGGGGAAGATCCCCGTGGTGGCGGTCTACTCCACGTTCCTCCAGCGTGCGTACGACCAAATCGTCCACGACGTCTGCCTGCAGAACCTTCCCGTCGTATTCGCCGTCGACCGGAGCGGAATCGTCGGCGCGGACGGGGCGACGCACCAGGGTCTGTTCGACCTTGCGTACCTTCGCCACATCCCGAACATGTCGCTGATGGCGCCGAGGGACGAGGCGGAACTGGTCCGGATGCTCCGGACCGCCGTCCATGCCGGAAGACCGGCCGCTATCCGCTACCCGCGGGGAACCGCCATGGGGGTCGACATTCCCGCGGACCCGGAACCCGTTCCCTGGGGCAGGGGGGAGCTGCTTTCCGTCGGGAAGGATATTCTCATCGTCGCCATCGGGGCTACCGTGGCGACGTCGCTCTACGCAGCCGAGGAACTCCGGAGGCGGGGAATCTCGGCCGCCGTGGTCGATGCCCGTTTCGTCAAGCCCATGGACGCCGGGCTCATCGTCCCTCTCGTCCAGCGCATCGGCCGGGTGCTGACAGTCGAGGAAAACGTTCTCGCGGGGGGATTCGGGAGCGCCGTCCTCGAAATGCTCGAGGAGCACGACGTGCACCCCCAGGTGTTCCGACGAATCGGAGTGCGGGATGCCTTCGTGGAGCACGGTTCGCAAGCCGAGCTGCGCGAGGCGCACGGCCTGACCGATGACGCGGTGATCGCGGAGGCGGCCCGTCTCTGTTCCCAGGGCCGGCACCTCCTCCCCTCGCTGTTCAACGGCATCCGGTCCCGGATCGAAAAGATTGTCTGATCCCGCTTCCGGGAAGAGCTGCCCCTCCCCCGGCGGAAAAAAGGGGAGGAGTCGATTGGACTCGGAGCTGGTGACCAGGGGGCTTGCTAAGACCCGGGCGAAAGCGCAGGGGCTGATTCTTGCCGGCCGCGTTCTCCTCGCGGGCAAGGTCGTCACGAAATGCGGAAGCCTTGTGGGATCCGACCAGGAGATTTCGGTTTCCCCCTCGCCTCGCCCGTTCGTCTCGCGGGGAGGGGATAAGCTCGCCGGGGCGCTTACGGATCTGGGAGTGTCCGTCTCGGGAGCCGTGGTGATAGACGTGGGGGCTTCTACCGGGGGTTTCACGGACTGTCTTCTGCAACGGGGCGCATCGCAGGTCTATGCGGTCGACGTGGGGGAGTCCCTTCTGGACGACTCTCTCCGCCGCGACCCGAGAGTCGTCGTAAGGGAGAGGGTAAATTTCCGGTACGCTCCCCCCGACCTTCTCCCGCGGAAGGTATCCCTTGCCACGGTAGACGTCTCCTTCATCTCGCTCCGGCATATTCTGCCTCCCTTGCGCGCCTTCCTGCTTCCCGGCGCCTGCGTGCTTGCCCTGGTCAAACCCCAGTTCGAGGCGGGCAAAGGATCGGTGGGCAAGGGCGGGGTGGTGCGGGACGAGGAGGAGAGGCGGCGGGCGGTGCGCGACATCGGCGAGTTCGCCCGGGACGCCGGGTTTTCCGTTGCGGGAGAGGCGGAAAGCCGGTTGAAGGGCCCCAAGGGGAACCGTGAGGTATTTCTCCTGCTCAAGTGGCCCGGCGTACCCTAGCCGTCCCCTCCTGTGGGCAACCCGGAATTCCACGCCCACACGCCATCTTGCCCCGCAACGCGAACCGGTTCCCGTCCCCCCGGGGAACCCCGCGGGAAGAATCCGCTTGACTCTCATGAAAATGGCATGTAATTTTTGTCATAAGGAGTGATATTTAGTATAATTGATGTATAATTTTGTGTCCCCCCGGTGGGGCGCGAGGCGAGGTGAAGAATGAAACGATGGGGCACGAGGGTTTCGGTTCTGGCGGTCCTATGCACGATCCTGTTCTTTCCGTTTGCGGTCTCCGCGCAGGAGAGCCCGGGCGTGGCGCAACCGGCGGAATACCCCGAAGGGCTCGTCCACGCCGTCGTCAAGGGGGACACGCTCTGGGACCTCTCCGCGAAATATCTCGGGTCTCCCTGGCTGTGGCCCGACCTCTGGGAGCGCAACCGGTTTATCACGAACCCCCATTACATCTATCCCGGGATCAACGTCGTGGTGTTTCCCCCTCCTCCCCGGGAGTACGGGTGGGAGGTGAAGAAATCCGCCCCTGCGACGGAAGGGGAACCTGCCGTGGCGGCGCCGGAGGGCACGGTCCCGCCTGCCGCGGCAACCACCATGGGGGCGCCGCCGGCTATGGCCGCTCTTAATATCCCTCCGGAGGAATTTGTGCGTGCCGGGGAGTTTACGCAAGATCGTCCGACGGGGATCGGCAGAATCGCGGGTGGATGGGAGGACAAGGACGCCTTTTCGGAGGCGGACAAGGTGTACCTCTCTCTCGACAAGGAGATCCCGGAAGACCAGATTCTCGGGGTGTACCGGGTACGCGGACCGGTCAAATCCCATACCGCAAGACCGGTTTCCGGATACGTCCGGTTCCTGGTGGGGGTCGTGCAAGTGACAGGAAAGCAGGAAGGCCATGTCACCGCGGTCGTCCGGAAGTCGTTTTCGGACCTGACTCGCGAGGACCTGATCCGCGAGGAAATCCCGTCCTACTCCCCGGTGTATCCGAAGGAGGGGAAAAGCGGCGTAGAGGCATTCGTCATCACCGGAAGGGAACCGAAAATTGCGCTGTCGACGAACGACTTCGTCTATCTCGATCGGGGGACAGATGCCGGCGTGGCCGTAGGCGACGTCTACCGCATTTATGACACGCGAGGCGGTACGACCTGGTATGGAAGGGATGAGATCGCGAAGGTGCACATTCCGGTGGGAAAGGTGGTGATCGTCCGGGTCCTGCCGGGGTCGGCCACTGCGTACGTGACGCAATCCACCCAGGACATTTCGGTGGGTGCGATCGCGCAGCCGGCATTCGCCGAAGCCCGGTGAGGGACGTTTTCTCGTAAGGCGCGGCACGTGTCTTGATGGGGCGGGGGGAAACCCAAGAAAGGGCCCCCCCGCAACATGACGCGCGAGCAGTCGTCCGCCGACATACTCCTTCGCTTCTCCCTTGTGGAAGGGTTCAACGCCCGTCACCTGTCCCGGCTTGGGGAGCTCCGGGACCGTCTGTCCTCATTCGCGGACGGGATTTCCCGTCGGGGGGATTCCCTCCTTCACCAGGGTATCGAGGCGGCTACCTCCCGGGAGGCCGGCGAGAAGGCGGAGGAGGTGCGGGAAGCATGCGCACGGATCGGCGCACGAATCGTGACCCTCGGCTCCGAGGATTACCCGGCCTTGCTGTCATCCATCCCGGACGCGCCACTGGTCCTGTACTGGCGGGGATCCCTTCCAGCCGGCGGGAATCCTGTGGCGATCGTCGGGAGCCGGGCGCCCACCGACTCCGGGAAGGAGTTCGCACGCGGTCTTTCGGCCGACCTTGCGCTTCAGGGCGTCACCGTGGTAAGCGGGATGGCTCGCGGAATCGACGCCTCGGCTCATGAGGGGGCGCTCGCGGCCGGGGGGGAGACTGTCGCCGTCCTTGGCTGCGGCGTGGATGTTCTGTACCCCCCCGAGGCCGGGCGGCTGAGGGAAACCATACTCGGCCGTGGGGCGGTCGTCTCCGAATTTCCTCCCGGAGCCTTGCCCCTGCCTCGCCGGTTCCCGGAGAGGAACCGGCTCATCAGCGGGATGGCGAGGGCGGTAGTGGTGGCGGAGGCGCCGGCGAGGAGCGGAGCGCTCATTACCGCGCGGTTCGCCCTCGAACAGGGAAGGGAGGTCATGGCCGTCCCGGGTAGTCCCGCATTTCCCCACACGGAGGGGAGCAACCGCCTCCTGCAGGAGGGGGCCGCAATCGTAACCGGGGCGCCGGACGTGCTGCAGGCCCTTGGCTGGGGGGGAGGAGGGGGCCTCCCCGATATGGTAGGCGGGAAGGAAAAGGCAAGGGACGATCTCGAGCGACGCATCCTCGGATTTCTCTCCTCGGAGCGGCACATGAACGAAATCGCCGTTTCCCTCGACGTCCCCGTGCCGGAACTGCTTTCCCGTCTCCTCGATATGGAGTTCAGAAAATTGCTTGAAAGGCGGAGGGGGGACTATTATAAACAGATGTCGAAATCGGGGAGGCCCGCGCACGATCGCGTGTAGGGGGTCCTCCCAGGAGGAAGAATGGCCAAGTCGCTCATCATCGTCGAATCTCCGGCGAAAGCCAGGACGATAAAAAAGATTCTCGGGAGGGGGTACCAAGTCCTGCCGTCCATGGGGCACGTGAAGGACCTCCCGAAAAGCCGGCTGGGGGTGGACGTCGAAAAGGGATTTGCTCCCCACTACATCGTTATCAGGGACCGGAAAAAGGTCCTTTCCGAGATTCTGGACGCATCCCGCTCGGTGAAGACGGTCTATCTCGCTCCCGACCCGGATCGGGAAGGGGAGGCGATCGCCTGGCACATCGCCGAAGCGATCCGTGCCGGAGAAGCCCGACGGCGGAAAGGGAAGAAGGCGGAGGCGGCCGTTCCCCCCGTCGAGGTCCAGCGGGTTCTCTTTCACGAGATCACGAAAAAAGGCGTCACTCAGGGGATGGCGACCCCCCTTCCCCTCGACAAAAACAAGTTCGACTCCCAGCAGGCCCGGCGCATCCTCGATCGGATCGTGGGTTACTCCTTGAGTCCCCTTCTCTGGAAGAAGGTCCGGCGCGGGCTCTCGGCAGGGAGGGTCCAGTCCGTCGCCGTAAAGATCATTTCGACCAGGGAGAAGGAGATCGCCTCCTTTATTCCCGAGGAATACTGGTCGCTCACCGCCCGCTTCGCGGGGAGCGTTCCCCCCGAATTCACCGCGAAACTCTTGGAGGCGGGGGGAGAGAAGGTGCGGCCCCGGACCGGGGAGGAGACTCTGGCCCTCCACAAGGCGGTCGAGAACGGACCGTTCCGGGTCCAGGAGATCAGGAAGAAGATGCGGCGACGCTCCCCGCCTCCCCCGTTCACCACATCCAAGCTCCAGCAGGAGGGGTCGAAGAAGCTTCGCATGCCTTCCTACCGGACGATGATGGTCGCCCAGTCGCTTTACGAGGGAGTCGACGTCCCCGGCGCGGGGCTGGTGGGCCTCATCACGTACATGCGGACGGACTCCGTACGGGTGGCGACGGAGGCGGTGAGCGCCGCGCGCGACTACATCCTGGCGGCGCACGGCGAGGCTTTTCTGCCACCATCCCCCCACACGTACCGGAACCGGCGATCCGCGCAGGATGCCCACGAAGCGATTCGCCCGACCTCGATGGAATACCCGCCGGCTGCAGTCAAGCCGATCCTGAGCCGCGACCAGTACCGGTTGTACGAACTGATCTGGAACCGTTTCGTCGCCTCCCAGATGGCGGCCGCGGAGTTCGAACAGACCACCATCGACATCCTCTGCGAACCCGCCGATTCCCCGTCCGGGGGGTATCTGTTCCGTGCGACGGGCTCCATTCCCCGGTTCCTGGGATACCTCGAACTCTACGAAGAGGGGAACGGTCCACAGACCGACCCGGTGGCCGGGGGCCAGGAGGAGGAAAAGGACGGGGAAAAGGGAGAGGGGAACATCCTGCCGGACCTTTCGGAAGGGGAGCGCCTCGCGCTACGGGAGCTTGTGGACGCGCAGCACTTCACCCAGCCGCCTCCCCGGTTTACCGAGAGCTCCCTCATCAAGGAACTGGAGGAGCAGGGAATCGGGCGGCCCTCCACGTACGCTTCGATCGTGAAGACGATCCGGGACCGCGGGTACGTCCGGATGGAAGAAAGGAAGTTCTTCCCCACGGAGCTCGGGCAGATCGTCACGGACCTACTCGAGGAGAGTTTCCCGAACGTGATGGATGTTGCCTTCACCGCCAAGCTGGAAGGGGAGCTCGACCAGATCGAGGACGGGGAACTCGAGATGGGGAGGGCGCTCGACGATTTCTACCAGCCGTTTTCGGAGGAACTCGAACGGGCGAAGAGCGCGATGCCCGAACTCAAGGACGAGCTCATTGCGACGGGGATCCCCTGCCCGTCCTGCGGGGGGGAGATGGTGATCCGTTTCGGGAGGTCGGGGAAGTTCCTCGCGTGCCGGAATTACCCGGAGTGCCGTCATACGGCGAACTTCCGGGAGACCCCCGAGGGGGGCGTGGAACTCGCCCCGGACGAGGAAGCGGGCGTAACGTGCGACAAGTGCGGCAAGCCCATGATCGTGCGCCGCTGGAAGGGATCCCGTTACATCGCCTGTTCCGGCTACCCCGAGTGCCGTGCCAGCCGCCCGTACGGGATCGGAGTGAAATGTCCCGAGTGCGGGGAGGGGGAGATGGTCGAGCGGGCCTCCCGGGCGGGGAAGATGTTCTACAGCTGTTCGCGCTACCCCGATTGCCGGTTTGCCTCCTGGAGCCTGCCGGTTGCGGGTCCCTGCCCCGTCTGCGGGTATCCCGTGATGACGGAGAAGACCCGGAAAGACGGGAAGACCCAGATCGTATGTCTTCGCAAGGGGTGCAAGGGGAAGAAGGAGGAAGAACCTGTCGCCGGAACGGGGTAATTCTCCAGGGATGCCCTGCGTCGCGCCAAGGAGCGGGAAGTGAAGGAATACATTCTCGTAGTAGACGACGAGCAGAGTCTGCGGCAGTTCCTCGAGATCTTTCTCGGGAAGGAAGGATACCGCGTCGACACGGCCGCTTCCCTGGAAGAGGCGAAAAAGGCCATCGGACAGAACGTCTACGACCTTGTCCTGACCGACCTGCGGATGACCGGGGAAGACGACGGCCTGAAGGTCCTCCGTGCGGCGATCCAGAAGAATCCGTCCACCGAGGTGGTGGTGATGACCGCCTACGCGGAACACAAGTCGGCGGTCGAGGCGATGAAGCTCGGCGCCTACGATTACGTCGACAAGGAGGCGCTCAACCTCGGGGCGGACACCATCACCAAGCCGTTCGACCTCGGCCAGATGCGCGACTTCATCCGGAAGGCGATCGCCCGCAAGGAAACGGCCGACATCCGGAGCCGGGCGCTCCGGGAGGAGGTCCAGGAGAAATCATCGTACGAGGGGATCGTCGGGCGGTGCGAGCCGATGCTGCGGATCTTCGAAATGATCGAGCGGGTGGCGCCCACCAACGCCAACGTGATGATCATGGGGGAGAGCGGGACCGGGAAGGAGCTGGTTGCCGCGGCCCTGCATTCCCGGAGCGAGCGGAGGGAGTACCCGTACGTCCCCATCAACTGCGCGGCCATCCCCGAAACGCTGATGGAGAGCGAGCTGTTCGGCCACATGCGCGGCGCCTTCACGGGGGCGGTTCAGCAGAAGAAGGGATTGTTCGAGCAGGGCCACCGGGGAACGCTGTTTCTCGATGAGGTGGGGGAGCTTCCCCACGGCATGCAGAGCAAACTGCTTCGGGCGATCCAGGAACGGTCCTTCCGTCGGATCGGCGGCAACGACGACATCTCCGTGGACGTCCGGATCATCTGCGCCTCCAAGCAGAATCTCGAGGAGTGGATGAAGGAAGGCCGGTTCCGGGACGATCTCTATTTCCGGCTCAACGTCATCCAGATCGTGGTCCCCGCCCTGCGCGATCGAAGGGAGGACATCCCGATTCTCGCCCGGCATTTCCTGACGAAGTTCGCCGAAAAGATGGGGAAGCGGCCTCCCCGGATCGACGGAGAGGCGATGCGCGCGCTGATTTCCTACGATTTTCCGGGAAACGTGAGGGAGCTGGAAAACATCCTCGAGAGGGCGACGATCATAGAGACAAAAGACGTCATTTCGTTGGACTCCCTCCCCCCGAATGTGACAAAAATGGGCAGCCGGGAGGATGTCGTGATCCCGTTCTCCCCGGATTTTCTCGACGGGGAAGGGGTATCGATCGACGCGGAGATGGACAGGCTCGAAAAATCGATGCTTCTCAAAGCCTTGGAAAAGACCGGCGGGAACAAGACCGAAGCGGCCAAACTCCTCAATATATCTTTCCGTTCCATGCGTTACCGCCTCGAAAAGCACGGGATCGAATAGTCGGCACGTAATCTGCACTATAGCCGGGTAACGTGTTCGATTCACTTGCCGTATCGAGGTGAAATGTGCGGAAAAACAAGGGATTTACCCTTATCGAACTGATGATCGTCGTTGCGATCATCGCCATCCTGGCTGCTATCGCCATCCCGAATTTCCTGAGTTTCGTAACGAAAACAAAGCGTTCGGAAGTGAAGTACAACCTGTCCGGCATCTACACGGCGGAGGTCTCCTATTTCGGCGAAGCCAACGCGTTCAGCAATTCTTTCAATATTATTCGCTGGGTTCCGGAAGGGACGATCTATTACTACACGTTCTCCGTGGGGACCGAACTGTATGGAAAAGGCGAGGCAAATCCCGGAGTGCCGGCGGGGGCGGATGCCCTTTCGTTTTCCGCTTATGGATGGGGGAGCATCGATGCGGATGCCGTCCCGGACATTTGGTACATCAACGACCGCAAAAAATTGGTAAACGAGACGGACGATCTGAATTCGTAACCTGGCACAGGGTTTGCAAATTCATCTGCAAAACAGATATCCATCCCGAGAGGAGGAGGGACAGACCATGTTGAAAAACAAGAAAGGGTTCACGCTCATCGAGTTGATGATCGTCGTCGCGATCATCGGGATTCTGGCGGCCATCGCCATTCCGAACTTCCTCAAGTTCCAGGCGAAGTCGAAGCAGTCCGAAGCCAAGACGAACCTGAAGGGGATCTACACGGCCGAAACCGCCTACTTTGGGGAAAACAACGACTACAGCGGGTTCGACGCCGTCAACTGGGAACCGGTCGGATCGAAGTTCTACTATCATTACACCCTCACCGGCGCGGTCAGTGGCAATTCGTCCATTGAGAAAGGCGCGGACATGAGTGGAAGCACGGCGGTCTGGACGGGGAACGGCGGATCCACTCCCTTGCTCACCACCGGTGCTACCGACGGGTTCACCGCCGGAGCCGTAGGCAACATCGACAGCGACACTGACACGGACTGCTGGATCATTACGGACGGGAATAAGCTTATAATGACCCAGAATGACGTGTAACCATCCCGGGGAAGCGACGGGATACAAAATGGGGGGCGTTCTCACGCCCCCCATTCTTTTTGTCCTTCTTCTGGGCGTGCTCGGAAACGGCGGGGACTGGCCCATCGCCACCTTCCTCATACGCTCCGTTCTGTTTATTTCCTTTGCCATATTCCTGCATCGATTCCTACCCGGCCGAATCCGTGTAAATCCCGTCGACATCCTCGTGGTTTCTCTCTGGAGCCTCGGGGCGGTGTCTCTCGCACAAAACGGTTACCCGTGGATAACCTATCAGTGGTTTCTCCATCATTCCGCGGCGCTCTGCCTGTATGTCATGATCCGCGCGCTTCCCGGGTTGGAAGGGCGGCTTCCGAAGGCGGGTGCGATCCTGCTGCTTGCCACGGCGTGCTTCCAGGTTCTTTTCGCCCTGTTTCAGATGACGTTCCAGGGAGAGATCCGGCCGTTCGGAACGCTGGCAAACCCGAACTTCCTCGCGGAATTTCTCGCGTATGCCGCAGTGGTAGCCTGGATCCTGGCAAGTCATCCGGTTGGAGCGTCGGGACGGAAATGGATGTACGGCCTGGTCCTCCTCTTTCTCGTCGGCATCGGCCTTAGCCAGTCTCGGGGAGGATTTCTTCTCGTCATCGCTCTGGGATCCTTCCTGGCGGCGGAAAGGATAGGATGGCGCAGGTCCCTGGCCGTGGCCGCCGTCCTCGTGGCGGCCGTCCTTTTCGTTCCCAACCCCCTTCGCGACAGGTTTCTCGGGAAAGGGGACCCTTTTGCCTTCGAGCGGATCAACATGTGGAGAGCGTCCTTGCGGATCTTTCGCGAGCACCCTCTCGGCGTGGGAGTCGGTCACTTCAAGTATTACTGGCACCTGGTCCGGGATCCCGTTGAAGGAACGATCATCCGGTACGCCAAGTTCGCGAGAACCCCCCACAGCGAATTCTTCTCGGTGATGTCCGAACTGGGCCTCCCCGGCGTCATCGCCTTCCTCGGACTGGGTGCGGCAGGCGTCGTCTCCCTGCGGAGGGCCGTCTCCCGGCAAGATCCCGTTGTCCTTGGCGGCGTGATGATCCTGTTTGCCTCTTTCCTTCACTCGTTTTTTGAGTACAATTATCACGTCCTTGGAATGCTTCTGGTGAACGCGGCTGCCCTGGGCATCGTGTCCGGGCGCCTCTTTCGCCCGGTCCGCGAATGGGAGTTCCGGCTGGGGAACGCAGGTAAGGGGATGGCCTACCTCCTGCTTGGCGTGTGCATCATTTACTCCGGGGCGACCTGCGCGGGAACTGTCCTGGAGGGGCGGGGGAGCAAATCGTTCCTGGCCGGGCGCATGGAAGAGGCGGGACGGTGGTTCCGGCGGGCCTCCCTCGCGGACCCGTGGCGGGGGACGTATCCGGACTCGGGTTCCGCAGTTTTCTATCGTCTATTCGAAGAGGGAAAGGGGGAACGGAACCTGTATCGGGCAATCGAGCTGGAGCAGGAAGCGTATCTTCGCAACCCGATGGATTTCCGGTACCCGGCGAGGCTGGGATACCTGTTCTCCAAGGCAACGGATCACGTTCCGGCTCCCGCTAGGAGGCAGGTCCTCGATGCTGCGTTTTCCTCGTATGACGCGGCAATTGCGCGCAACCCCCACGCCGCGGATCTGCGGTACCTGAAGGCGCTGTTGCTCCGCATGGCGGGCAGGGAGGCCGATGCGCGCCGCCTGATCGAATCGGTGCTACGGGACGAGCCGGCGTATGTCAAGGGATGGGTTCTCCTCGGGAACCTGAAGGAGAAGGAGGACCGCGAAGGCGCTCTCTTGGCTTACGAGGAGGCGCTGGCGGTAAATTCCCGTTATCGGGATCGGGCAATCGAAACGTATGAAAAGGAGTACGTGGAGCTCGATCGGACAATGGTGAAAGAATGGATCCAGTCGTTGAGGTCAAGGCGGGGGAGATGAGGGGGCAGGGCAGGGCGGGCGCCTGGCTTCTGTCGCTGTTGTTCCTTTTCTCTTCGGGAGTTCTTTCCTCGTCCCTCTTCGGGCTGCACATGGCGGGCATCCCCGCAGGGCGGGCAGAGGCCCCGGAAGGAGGGCTGATTGCGCTGATCGGAAGGAGGCCCGCTTTCTCCTTCGGGTTTCAAAATTTCCTTGCCGATCTCGCCTGGCTGCAGGCCGTCCAGGTGGCGGGGATCCGCCGCATGGACAAAACCGATTATGACAAGCTGAGTCTTCTCGTTCATACGGTCAACAATTTCGACCCGAGATTCGATGTCCCCTATTTTCTCGGAGGACTGGTGCTGGGGGACTCGCCGGATCACGTGCCGCAGGCGGTCGAAACGCTGGAACGGGGGTGGAAGAACCATCCGATGAACTGGCGCTTCCCGTTTTACCTGGGGTACCTCCGGTACTTCTCGCTCGGCGATCCCGTGGGAGGCGGCAGATCCATCGAGGCGGCGGCGCGGCTCCCCGGAAGCCCCTCCTATCTGCCTTTGCTCGCGGCCCGGATGTTTTCCGAGGGAGAGAAGCCGGAAACGGCCCTGGCGTTCCTCGCGGCGATAATGAAGCAGGAAACCGACCCGGCACGCCGGGAGATACTCAATCGGCGCATCCGGGAGGTGATCGTGGAGAGGGACATCCAGATGCTGGAAAGGGCCGTCGAGGCGTACCGGAAAAAGACCGGTGCACTGCCTCCCGGGCCATCCGCCCTGGTTCGCGAGGGGCTGATCAAGTCCCTTCCGGCCGAACCGAACGGGGGAACTTACCTCCTGTCTCCCGATGGTACGGTGCGGAGCAGCAAAATGCCCGATCGCCTCAAGGTGTTCCGCCCCCGATGAGCACCGAGAACGCCGTCATCACGGTTGACAGAGTCCGCAAGTCGTATCCGACGGGTTTTTTCCGCAGGCGGGTGCTCGTTTTATCCGATCTCTCCTTCTCCGTCGGGAAGAACGAGATCGTCGGGTTTCTCGGACCGAACGGCGCGGGGAAAACCACGACGATCAAGATCCTCAACCGTCTCGCATTCCCGGACCGGGGCGACGTTACCGTTTTCGGCGAAGAGGCCGGACGCCGGTCCGAATCCCGCCGCCGCATCGGATTCATGCCGGAACAACCATACTTCTACGAGTACCTGACCGCGGGAGAGTTCCTCGGACTCTGCGGGCACCTGAACGGGATGGGGCGGTCCGAGATCTCCGGGCGGTCCCGCCTTATGCTTTCCCGGGTCGGCCTTGACGGAGCGGACCGGACCGCGATACGGAAATTTTCCAAAGGTATGATGCAACGGCTTGGCCTGGCGCAGGCGCTGCTACACGACCCCGAGCTGGTGATTTTGGACGAACCGATGTCGGGGCTCGACCCGGTGGGCCGGATGGAAGTGCGGAATCTGATCCGCGAGATGAAGGCGTCGGGGAAAACCGTGTTCTTCAGCTCTCATATCATTTCCGACGTGGAAGCGCTATGCGACAGGGTCATCATGCTGGACAAAGGGGTGAAGGTGGCGGAGGGAGCGGTTGACGATCTGGTGGGCCAGGAAGGGATCCAGTACGTCGAAATCCAGTTTTCCCCCGTCCCGCCTGCGGAGTGGGTGGGCAAGGCGGGCATCCCCAAAGGGGCCGTAACGGTACAGGGAAGTGCCTTCATCCTGCGCGCAACGGATTTCGAAGAGGCCAACCGCTGGATCGAAAGATTCCGCGAGGCGGGCTCCCAGGTCCGGTCCTGCGTCCCAGTCAAGCGGCGGCTCGAAGACATCTACGTGGAACAGGTGGGTGGCAGAAATTTCCGGGAGGCGGGGATGCCCGCCCGGTCGGAAGAAGAGTCGCGGGATGGGTAACCGGATCTTCGCCATCGCTGCGAACACCTTTCGGGAGACGATCCGGAACAAGATCCTGTACACTATTCTCGCGTTCGCCCTATTGGTAATCGTCCTCTCCCGGTTTCTGGCAGACCTCTCCGTCGGCGAGCTCACCCGCATCATCGTGGACGTCGGCCTCGCCTGCATCCACCTCTTCGGCCTCCTGATCGCGGTGTTCATCGGAATCACCCTGATCAGCAATGAGGTCGAGCGGAAGACGGTATATCTGATCCTGTCCCGGCCGGTCCCCCGCTGGGAGTTTATCCTGGGGAAAGCGGTCGGACTGGGCGCTACTCTCGCGCTGGTGACGTTCGTGATGTCGCTGACCCTGTTCCTGGTCCACCTGGGGTATGAGGGGACGCCCGAGATCGGGATCTTCATCGCCTCCGCCGGGATCTACATGGAACTCGTCCTCCTGGTCTGCCTGGCCTCCCTGTTTTCCTCGTTCACCACGCCTACCCTGAGCGCGATCTTCACCCTCTCCATGTTTCTCATCGGCCACGTATCGAAAGACCTGATGGTGTTCGGGGGACGGGCGTCGTCCCGGGCGGTCCGGCTGGCGTCGGACGTCCTGTTCTACTTGCTTCCCAACCTGGAGAATTTCAACTGGAAGAACGAGATCGTCTACGGAGGGGTGCATTCCTTTTCCGTATTGCTCCTGCCCGCGGGGTACATGCTGTCCTATTGTGCGGCTGTTCTGGTCCTCGCCAGCCTGATCTTCTCCCGGAAGGATTTCAAGTAATGGGAGGAGAATGGCGTTCCCTAGCACCCTCGGCGGGCGCCGCCTTCGCCACGTCCCTCCTGCTGGCTTTTTACTTCACGCCGATCTTCCGAGATTCCGCCCGTCGTTTCGGGATCGTCGATCGCCCCGACGGAGGACTGAAAACCCAGAAGGAGCCGGTTCCCTACCTGGGGGGATTGGCCGTCTTCAGCGCCGTTCTCTTCCCCGTGTCGATCTTCCTGCGGTTCAGCGACGAACTGATGGGGCTCCTCCTTGCGTCCACCATAGTGGTCATGCTCGGCCTGATCGACGACATCGGCAGGCTTTCCCCCCGGATCAAGCTGGTGGTCCAGGTGGTTGCGGTCTTCCTGATGATCAAGTCGGGGATCCGCATACGCGTCGGGTTTCTGCCCCCGCTGCTCTGTATCGCCCTGACCTTCCTCTGGATGCTCCTGATGACGAACGGCTTCAATCTGATCGACGTGATGGACGGGCTCGCGGGAGGGGTGGCGACCGTCTCTGCGGCTGCGCTCTCCGTCGTGTTCTTCGTGCAGGGAAACCGGATGGGGGTCTTTATTTGCCTGTCGCTCGCGGGCGCTCTCCTGGGGTTCCTTCACTACAACCGGCCTCCCGCCCAGATCTACCTCGGCGACACCGGGTCACTCTTCCTCGGGTTCCTCCTGGGGGGACTTGCGATCGGAGGACAGTACACGACCCGCAACCCCCTGGGATGGCTGACTGCGATCGCCATATTCGCGGTCCCGCTCTTCGAGATCCTGTTCCTCTCCTACCTCCGTATTCGCAGGGGGGTGCCGATCATGGCCGGGAGCCGGGACCACTTCAGCCTCCGCCTGCGCAAGTGGAGGCTCACGACCGGCCAGACGGTATTCTCCAGTTGCGTTGCGGCGGCAGTGTCCGCCGCCATAGGACTTATCGCGATGAACGTCCCCGCCGATTCGTCCCTGTACTGTTATGGATCCATTCTTTTGCTTCTCCTCATCGTCGCGTTCTGGCTCAAGGCCGTCGATATGAGCCTGTAGGAGGCGGAAAGGGTGATTGTCATTCTGGGAGGGGGAATCACGGGTCTCGCGGCGGCGAACGAACTCGCCGGTACCGGGGAGGAGTGCCTCGTCGTGGAGAAGGAGGTGGAGCCGGGGGGGCACTGCCGGTCGATCGTCGCGGGCCGGTATGCCTTCGACATGAGTGGTCACTTCCTTCATTCTTCCGACTCCGCCACGCTGGACTGGATTCTCCGCATTCCCGGGATCGCCTGGAAAGAGGTTGCGAGGGATGCCCGGGTATGGCTCCGGGGGAAGCTTACCCCCTATCCCTTCCAGGCCAACTTGAAGGGGCACGACCCAGATTTCGTGAAGAGATGTCTCGCGGGATTTGCCGCGGAACGGATCCGCGAGACGGTCAAGGGGGAAGTCCCCTGCACGAACTTCGCCCAATGGCTGAAGAGTCGTTTCGGGAAAGAGATGTGCCGGTCTTTCTTCTTCCCCTACAACCGGAAAATGTGGCGAACGCCCCTGGAAAAGATGGGAACCGAGTGGACCGCATGGTCCGTTCCCGTCCCCCGTTTCGAGGACCTGCTAGCGGGAGCCCGGGGGGAAGTCCGGGAGGGGATGGGGTACAACGCCGCGTTCCGCTATCCCCGCCACGGAGGGATCGGGTCGCTCCCCCGGGCACTTGCGCATTCTCTCGGGGACCGGGTCAGGGTCGGACTCCGCGTCGTGCGCGTGGACCTGCGCCGGAGCGCCGTGCGTACCTCCGACGGGAGGGAGATTTTCTTCCGGGCCGCGATCTCCACGATACCCCTTCCCGAACTGGCGGGCAGGTGCGACGGCCTTTCGGCCGTCGCGAGGGAGGCGTCCAGGTCCCTGAAGTGGGTGAAAGTTCTTGCGATAAACTTCGGGGTTGCAGGAGGCCCTCCTCCCCCGGGCCACTGGATCTACGTTCCGGAACGGGCGTACCCGTTTTTCCGGGCGGGATTTCTGTCGAACGTGGACCGTACGGCGGCGCCCGAAGGAGGCGCCTCGATCTTCGTCGAAAAGAGTTTCCTGCCGGGGACGGTGGTCCGGGTGGAGGACGAGGTCTCCGCTGCCCTTAGCGGGCTTCGGCGGATGGGGATTCTGCGTCGGGGCAGCGTCGTGGAGGAACGGCGGGAGGTGATGCTCGACCCGGCATACGTCGTTTTCGACCGGTCCCGGGGGAAGGCCGTGGCGCACCTCACGAAGGAATTCCGGCGTCGCGGGGTGATCCTGGCGGGGAGGTACGGGGCCTGGGATTACTACGGGATGGAACGGTCGATGGCGGACGGCATGCGCGCAGCCCGGGATGCCGTGGCGGTGCAGGGATGACGGCATGACGCGGATCGGCCGCGAACAAGGGTGGCGACCCATCGCGTCCGTGGTCCACATCATCACGCTTCTGGAGTGGGGAGGAGCGCAGGAGAACACCCTGTACACCGTCAGGGAACTCGACCCGGAAAGGTTCGAACGGGTCCTCCTGTCCGGCGGCGGGGGGATGCTCGACCCCGATGCCGAAGCCATTCCCGGATGCCGCTTCCGCCGGGTGAATTCCCTTGTGCGCGAGATCCGTCCTCTTTCCGACCTTCGGGCGCTCGCGTCCCTCACCGCGATGCTTCGGGAGGAGAAGCGACGGGCCGACGGGGCGCCGCTCGTCGTGCACACACACAGTTCCAAGGCGGGCATCCTCGGCAGGGGAGCGGCACGGGCGGCGGGTGCGGACATCGTTATTCATTCCCTCCACGGGTTTGGATTTCACGACGGCCAGCCATCCCCGGTCAGGAAGCTTTTCGTGGAGCTGGAGCGTGCGGCGTCCCGCTGGACGGACATGTTCGTGGCCGTCTCGGAGGAGAACATCCAGCTCGGGGTTGAGGAAGGAATCTTCACCCGGGACAGGTGCCGGCTGATCCGCAGCGGATTCGACACGGGACGTTTTGCCTCCGGGTCGCGGGAAGAGGGGCGACGCATTCTCGGGCTTCCCGGGGATGTGCCCGTCGTCGGCACCGTCGCGGTCTTCAAGCACCAGAAGGCCCCGCTCGACTTCGTGGAGGTTGCGCGTCGGGTGGCGAAGGAGGTGCCGAATGCCCGGTTCGTTATGGTGGGGGACGGGGAACTTCGTCCTGAGGTGGAGCATGCCCTGACGAACGCGTCTCTTGTCGACCGGTTCCGCCTGATGGGGTGGCGCGGGGAGATCCCCGATATTCTCCGGGCATTCGACGTTTTTCTCCTCACGTCGCGCTGGGAAGGATTGCCAAAGGTCGTGCCCCAGGCGCTGATCTCGGGTGTTCCGGTCGTGGCCACGGCGGTGGACGGGACCCGGGAAATCGTGGACGACGGAAAGGACGGGTTTCTGTGTCCTCCGGGAGACGTGGAAGACATGGCGGACCGTGTCGTGTCAATTCTCAACGGCGCATCGCGTCTCGATCCCTCGTACAAGCGGGAAAGGCTCCTTGCGGAATTCCACCAGGAGGAGATGGTGCGGGCCCAGGAGCGCCTCTATGAGGAGCTTCTTTCCCGGAAAGGATTTCCATGCCCGGGTTCCTCCTGATCTCCGCGTTTCTCCTCGGGGCGTGTCTGGGGAGCTTTTCCAACGTCCTCATCCACCGTCTTCCCCGCGAGGAGTCGATCGTACGTCCGGGATCGCGGTGCCCGGCATGCGGCCGTCCCGTCCGGGCATGGGAAAACGTGCCGATCGTGAGCTTTTTCCTTCTTCGCGGGAAGTGCGCCGGCTGCAAGGGCAGGATTTCCTGGCGGTACCCCGCGGTGGAAGCGGCAAGCGGCGTCGGGTTCCTCCTGATCGCGTGGGCGGACGGCCTCGGGTTTGCCCTGCTCCGGGACCTTGTCTTCTTCTCGCTGCTCGTCCCGATCGTGTTCATCGACATCGACCACCGGATCATCCCCGACGAATTGTCCCTGGGAGGTCTCGCCGCGGGCATTTTTCTCTCGTTTCTTCCCGGAGGCGACTGGCACGGTTCCCTTGCGGGGGCCCTTCTCGGAGGAGGATTGCTTTATGTCACTGCGGCGACATACCACCGGGTGACGGGGATCGAGGGGCTGGGGGGAGGCGACATCAAGCTCCTCGCGATGGTCGGCGCGTTTCTGGGTTGGAGGGGTGCCCTGTTCACGATATTCGTCGGCTCCCTGCTGGGCGTGGCGGGAGGACTCGTCGCCATGCGGAAGGGGAGCGACGGACTCAAGACCGCCATCCCGTACGGCCCTTACCTGTGCGCGGCCGCGCTCATGGCCCGTTTCCTGGGTGATCTATTCTGGGGGTTTCTCTAAAACAGGGTCCTGGCGAGGTTGTCCTGCACGGGGGCACCGTCGGGGGTGATGGTCCACAGATCGCCTTCCATCGCCCTGATTCCGGTTGCGTACCCGATGTAGTTCAGGGCATTGTCGAAGAGGGTTACGGAGATCTCGTAATAGTCGTAGTCGACGGGGTCGAAATCGATAAGGACGACGTTGTCGGTGTACCTGTCGTGTTCCGTGAAATAGATGAGTTCCGTCTTCTGTAAATGTTTCAGCGCGATTTTCGCCTGGGTGAAACGGGCCTTGTTCACGATCTTGCCGTAGGTGTACACCGCGATGGTCGCGAGAATTCCGACGATTGCGAGCACGATGGCGAGTTCGATGATCGTGAACCCCCGGCGGAGGCGGAAAGGATTCACTCTGATTCCCCCGGAACGGCGGGACCGGTCGGCCCGCGGGGAGCGTTATCCTTCCGTTGCCCGTCGATCTGCTTTGAAAGGCGTTCGAGGAGTTCTGCGGTCTCCTGGAAATGGTCGCCCTTTCGGAGGGGGATGCTCTTCGGGTATTCCCCCCGGAGCATCATCTCGATAGCCTTGTTGATCCGGTAGATGGGGCCCGCGATGCGGTGGCTGAAGATGAGGGTATAGAGGAACACGCCGACCAGAATGAACAGCACGGCAGGCCAGATTCTCTGGTGGAGAATGAGAAGTTCCTCGGCGGCGGGCTTAAGCTCCGCCAGGTCTGCGCCCGTCAGGAGCCCGATAACGGAGGGGGCGAACACCAGCAGGATCCCGGCGACGAAGAACAGGAGGAAGACGAGGAGCATGCGCCATGCCAGCCCGAACTGAAACCGCCTGTCCGCCAGACGGGTTTTGCGTCGGTCGCTCGGGTGGGTCACATTCGCCTCCCACTTCCGTTTTTGCTATTCTAAGCGCTGTGAGTTCCATGTCAACGAAGTCCCTGAGGGGGCGGGCCGTTTGAAAAAGGACATATCGGTCCGGGCGGGCGTTGTCCTCCAGCTGTCGCTCATCGCGGTCGCCTCCCTCTCCCTTCTTGCGGTGTTTTCGTTCAAGGTCATCGAGATCACCATGAAACGCCGTCACTTGGAGGCGGCTATCTCCGTCGCCGAAGTGGTGCGGAAGGTTGTCCGGGAGGAAGAACGGGAAGGGGGCGCGACCGGTCCTTTCGTCCGGGGGTTGGTCGGGACTCTCTCGCCGTATGTCCGCGAGGTGACCATTCTCCCGGAAGGCGAGGGGCCTGTTTCGGTCATGGTGACCCCTGTAGGGAGGCAGGTCTCCGCGGTCTTCACCGTCCATCCGACTGTAGACGTCACTCTCCCGCTCGACGCGATTGACTCGGCGGGGAAAGACCCGCGGGGTATCCGGGTGCGCTTCTTTTCCCCCGGAATCGAGCCGGAGGCCCGCAACCTCGTCCGGATTACGGCCGTTATCGTGATTGTCGATGTCGTCGTGTTCGTCCTCTTCGGGTTCCTCCTCATGGACCGCTCGGTGGTGCGCCCGATCCGGCGCCTCGCGGCGGTAACCGAGAAGATTGCCTCGGGGGACCTCCGTTTGCGCGCCGACGAGTCGCCGGGAAACGATGTCGGGCAGCTCGGGGCGTCCTTCAACCGGATGGTGGGCGCGATTCTCTCCGCGCAGGAAAAGGCGAAGCAGGCCCAACAGGAGGGGTTCCGCTGGGAAAAGCTCGCCACCGTCGGCCGCCTGGCCGCGGGCGTAGCGCACGAGGTGGGCAATCCCCTGATGGGGATCCGGGGGTATGCGGAATTTCTCCGGCGGAACGATCCTCCCCGGCCGGAGCGGGAAGAGTGCCTCGACAAGATCGTGGCGGAAACAAAACGGATCGAGAATATCGTGCGGGGGCTGCTTTCGGTGGCCTCCTCGAAGCCGGGCGGGGAGGAGAAAGCGGACGTGGGAGAGGTCGTGCGCGAGACCGTCGAGATGCTCTCGTTCCGCAAGATGTTCCGGGATGTCGAGGTGGTCGTCGAGACGGGCGGGGTGGGCCGTGCGGGCATCTCGGCGGAGCGCTTCCGCCAGGTGCTGCTCAACCTCATGATCAACGCCGTCGACGCGATGGAGGGGAAGGGTACTCTGCGTGTGCGGACGTTCGTCGTGAGACCGTGGGTGCCGCCGGCCCTTCGCAAGGCGAGAAGACGGGCGTCCGACCCGCCCGAAGTGGACGTGCTGCGTCTGCGGGGAGTAGCCGGAGGTCGCCCCGGGGGTGCGCTTGCGGTCTCCGTGTCGGACACCGGCTGCGGCATCGGACCAAAGGCCCTTCCGTCGATTTTCGATCCGTTCTTCACGACGAAGGAGGCGGGGAAGGGAACCGGACTCGGCCTGTCGGTCTCCCTTGCGATCGTGGAGGGAGCCGGAGGAGAGATCGTCGTCGAGAGCGGCGAGGGCGAGGGATCGACGTTCACCGTGATTCTGCCCGAGGCGGCGGAAAAGGCGGCGCCGGGCGATGCGAACGGGAGGGGGGATGACTGACAGGATCCTGGTGGTGGATGACGAAGAGAGCATGCGGGACGTGCTTAACCGAATGCTCTCGGCGGAGGGGTACCTCGTCTCCCTAGCGGAGAACGGAAAGAGTGCCCTCTCGCAATTGGAGAGGAACCGATTCGACTACATCCTGTGCGACATCCGGATGCCCGAAATGGGGGGTCTTGAGCTTCTCCGGGAGATCACGTCCCGGAAAATTCCCGGGACGGCCATCGTGATGTCCGCCTTCGGAACCGTGGAAACGGCCGTCGAGGCGATGAAGCTCGGCGCGTACGACTACATCTCCAAGCCGTTCATGAGCGACGAAATTCTCCTGACGCTCCGGAAGGCGCAGGAGAGAGAAACACTGCGGAAGGAGAACGAGCTTCTCCGGGAGGAGGTGGAGAAGGCCTTTGGGCCAGTGAAGCTGCTCTACGCAAGCCGGTCGATGGAAGACGTCGTCCGCATGGTGGAGAAGGTCAAGGATTACGATACGACGGTACTGGTGACGGGAGAGAGCGGTACCGGGAAGGAGCTGGTTGCGCGGATGCTTCACTTTGCCGGCAGGCGGAAGGAGAGACCTTTCGTCGCCATCAACTGCGGAGCGATTCCCGAAACCCTCCTGGAGAGCGAACTCTTCGGGCACCGGAAGGGGGCGTTCACCGAGGCGAAGGCGGACCGGGCAGGGCTTATCGAGAAGGCGGACGGGGGGACGCTGTTCCTCGACGAGATCGGCGAGCTGCCGCTCATGCTCCAGACGAAGCTTCTCCGGTTTCTCCAGGAAGGGGAGTTGCGCCGCCTCGGAGACACGGAGGTCAGGAAGGTGAACGTGCGCATCGTCGCCGCGACGGCGCGCGACCTCGAGCAGGAGGTGTCGGCCGGAAGCTTCCGGGAAGACCTCTACTACCGCCTGAACGTCATACGGATTCACGTGCCTCCTCTGCGGGAACGGAGGGAGGACATTCCCCTCCTGGCGCAGCATTCCCTGGCGCGCTTCCGCGCGAAATTCCGGAAGGGCGAGGTCCGGTTCTCCCCGGATGCGATGGAGACCTTGATGGGCCACGATTGGCGCGGGAACGTCCGGGAGCTCGAGAACCTGGTCGAGCGATGTGTCCTCCTGGGGGGAGAAGGGGAGATCCGCCAGGAACAGCTGGTCTCGATCTGGGAAGGGGGGGTATCGGGGGACAAGGGGGCGGACCGCCCCCCGAGGGTGATCATCCGTGTCCCCGTTTCGCTTGCGAGCCCGGACCTGAAGAGCGCCGTGAAAGAGATGGAGAGGCAGATGATCCGGCTTGCCCTGGAGCGGACCGGGGGAAGCCGGCCAAAAGCGGCGGAATTGCTTGGGATCAGCCATCCCGCCCTCCTGTACAAGGCGAAAGAGTATGGAATCAATTGATGGTAATTTAGTATAATTATATTAATTTATCATTCACTTAAAAATACCTTGACATTAATTGTGGGAAATGTACCATTTGTCTAGCGATAGTATGTGGAGTCCATATTTTATGGCCGGGACGCGGGTCCGGCGGGTAGAGGGATGAAGACGGAAAAAATCAGGGTTAAAGTCGAGACGAACAACGTACGAAAGATCAGGGAAGGGCTCCTGATGAGCAAAGCGGAGCTGGCACGGCGCGCCGGGTTATCGGTGCTGACCATCGACCGGGTGGAGAAAGGGATGACGTGCCGGATGGATACCAAGAGGAAGATCATCCTGTCTCTCGGACTGCAGTTGTCGGACAGGGACAAGGTGTTTAGCAAGAAAGACTGACGGGGCGGGTGGAGCCATGGCGCTATTGGGATCGAAGGAGTTGATCGGGTTGGACATCGGGTCGAGCGCCATCAAGCTCGCTCATGTCAAGCCGGTGGGAGTGGAGTTCCGCGTGAAGAAATTCGGGGTGTACCCCCTGCCGCCGGACGCGATCGTGGACGGGGCCATCATGGACCACGTCTCGGTGATCGAGGGGATCAAGACAGCGCTGCGCGAGCTCAAGGTGAAAGAGAAGGAGATCGCCACCTCGCTGTCCGGCCATTCCGTGATCATCAAGAAAGTGGTTCTGCCCACGACCACCCCCGAGGAGCTGGAGGAGTCGATCCAGTGGGAGGTGGAGCAGTACATCCCCTTCGACATCAAGGACGTCAAGATCGATTTCCAGGTGATCGGGCCCCTGAAGGAGGACCCGTCCAAGATGGATGTCCTCCTCGTCGCCGTGAAGACCGATCTCGTCAACGACTACGTATCGGTGATCAAGGACGCCGGCCTTACCCCCACCATCGTCGACATCGATTCCATCGCCGCGGGGAATGCCTTCGAGCTCTGCCACCCGGTGTCCGACGAGCAGGTTCCGATGGTGGTCAACGTGGGAGCCTCCTTCATGAACATCAACATACTTCATTCGGGGGCCCCGCTGTTTACCCGCGACGTTCCGATGGGCGGCGGCATGTACACGTCGGAAATCCAGAAGCAGCTGGCAGTGAGCTTCGATACCGCCGAGGAGCTCAAGGTCGGGAAAAAGGATGCGGGGGAACGGGCGGAGAAGATCGCGGAGATCATGAGGACGGTTTCGAACATCCTCTCTACGGAAGTCCAGCGGTCCTACAACTTTTTCTCGGCGACGTACCCTGATCGTCTGGTCACCAAGGTATACCTCACCGGTGGCGCGGCGAAATCCGCTTTTCTCAAGGAGATGCTCACCGAGAAGATCGGAGTGGACGTGGAGCTGTTTGACCCGTTCGAGGGTCTCATGCTGGAGGAAGGCTCGGTCGACCGGTCGCTGGCGGCGGGCTTCAACACGGCTGCCACGGTTTCCATCGGGCTGGCGCTGCGGAACCAGGAGGATCGCCGATGATCCGGATAAATCTGATCCGGGGAAAGCGGAAAAAGAGAAAAGAGTTCAACGTCGACGCGCTCTACCTCCTGCTCATTCTTGTTGTAATCGTGGGGGTCCTTCTGTTCCATCGCTCGGTCGTCGGGAAAATCGAGAGTCTAAACACCGGTATCCGCCAGGCCAACGTCGAGGTCGCCCGCCTGCAGAAGCAGATCGGAGAGGTGGAGGCCTTCAAGGCCCGGAAGGCCGAACTGCAGCAGAAGGTGGACGTGATCTCGAGCCTGCAAAAGGGAAGGACGGGGCCGGTGAAGATCTTCGAAGCGCTGTCGGCCGCCATCCCCGAGAAATGCTGGATCGACCGTCTGGCCATCAAGGGGGAACGGGTCGAACTCAGCGGGATCGCGCTCAACAACTACACGATCGCGAATTTCATGACGGCCCTGGGCCAGAGCGGGAGGTTCCTCGATGTTGTGCTCGGGTCGGCGGAACAGACGACGGTGGCGAACGTGAAACTCGTGAAATTCGGTCTGACTTTCAAGGCGGTACAGAATTAATGAATCAAAAGGCGCAGGGAAAGGAACCGGGATGGCTCTCAAACTAGGGGATCTCTCGAAGATTCCCCCGAAACAGAAGATCTTTCTCACGGTCCTGATTTGCCTTCTGGTCGGTGTGGGGTACTACTACCTGTACTACAAGGAGGCCTCCCAGAAGATCGTCACTCTCCAGACGAAACTGGCGGAACTCGAGAGCAAGATCAAGGAGCAGGAGGTGATTGCGAAGAATCTTCCCTCCTTCCAGGCCGAGGTCCGGCGTCTCGAGGACCAGTTGGGGCTTCTCCTCGACCAGCTTCCCAACTCTGCGGAGATTCCCAGCCTCCTGAAGAACGTGTCGGATCTGGGCAGGGAGTCCGGGCTCGACTTCCTGAAGTTCGCCCCCCGCGGGGAAATCAGAAAGGGATTCTACGCGGAGATCCCCGTCACCATATCCGTCACCGGCGAATATCACGGGTTTGCCCTTTTTGCCGACAAGGTCAGCCATCTTCCTCGCATCGTGAACCTGTCCGACATCGTCTTTTCCAACCCCAAAGGGATGGGGGAAGAAGGGAGGCAGGTGAACGTGAGCTGCACGGCCACGACGTTCCGTTTCCTGGAGCAGGCGGCAGGCGGCCAAGGCGGGAAAGGGAGCGCGAAATGACGCAGATCAGTCATCGCCCCCTTCGGGTCGTTCTGGCGGCGGCGTTTCTTTTC
>Ga0210121_1000097_pt1 | contig 26839 bp, 33 predicted proteins | sample Joice_ThreeSqB_D_FD_184873 | JGI IMG/M metagenome (GOLD analysis project Ga0210121, IMG submission 184873) | Wetland microbial communities from San Francisco Bay, California, USA, that impact long-term carbon sequestration - Joice_ThreeSqB_D1... | ecosystem: Environmental > Aquatic > Marine >... | reverse complement strand
TGCTCGGCCTCGGGCCCGGCGCCTCGATCCTCGATCTCGGATGCGGGCCGGGGCGCTATGCTCTGCCGCTGGCCGGTCTCGGGTATGCCGTCACGGGCGTGGACCGTACGGGGCCGTATCTGGCCGAAGCACGGCGCCGTGCGGAGGCGGTGGGCCTGGATTTGGATCTCGTGCAGGCGGACATGCGGGAATACCGGAACCCGGCAGCGCATGATGCCGCGATCAGCATGCTGACGTCGTTCGGTTACTTCGAGGATCCGGGAGACGACCTTCAGGTGCTCCGAAACGTCCTCGACAGCCTGAAGCCGGGCGGTGTGCTCCTGATCGACACGCTGGGGAAAGAGATCCTCGGTCGGATCTTTCAGGCGCGGGACTGGAAGCGGGTGGGGGACGAGCTCTGGCTCTTCGAGCGTCATCCGGTCCGGGCATGGTCGTGGATGCAGAACACGTGGACCCGGGTGAGTGACGGCGCCGTGGAAACGTTCGACTTCGGACACCGGCTGTTTTCGGCCGTGGAGCTGTCCAGCATGGCGAAGGGTGCCGGCTTCTCGGATACGATCGCGTACGGCGACCTCGAGGGTGCGCCGTACGACGAAGAGGCAAAGCGCCTCGTGCTGCTCGCCCGGAAGACGGCCTGAGGCACTCGTGGACATCGAGACTCCCCGGCTCCGGCTTCGAGCCCTGCGTGAGGACGATACCGGAGTCCTGGCGCGAATCTTCTCGGACCCGGCCGTCGTGCGCTACTCCGGCGGGCGCTCCCCTACCGTCGAGGAAGTGCGGGACGGCATCCGCAAGCACATTTCGTCGCACTACTCGGATCACGGCTTCGGCCTGCTGGCGGCGGAGCTCAGGGAAACGGAAGAGGTAGTGGGGCGTGTGGGCTTCCTGACGACCGAAATCGACGAGTCGGCGGACGCGGAGCTTCACTATCACCTCGCGCCTGGCGCGTGGGGGAACGGTCTGGCCACCGAGGCAGTCCGCGCCGTGCTCGACTGGGGGTTCGGTGACCGTCACCTGTCGCGGGTGATCGCGGCGATCCACCCCGACAACCACGCCTCCCGGCGGGTGGCAGAAAAATGTGGCCTCACGTACTGGAGGGAGGTCGAGCTTCCGGGCGCCGGGACCTTCCAGGTCTACGAGGTCCGCCCGCCCGCCGGGCGTTGAGCATCCGCCTGGGCCGCGTAGTCGTGCATGGAGACCGGTAGGCGTCGCGCTCCCCAGCGGCCCGGTCGATCCTCGAACACCCCGGCGCACACGGTCCCACAGGCCGCGCAGCGGCCCCCGTCCTCGAGAGTCCAGGAGGTCAGCGCGTATCCGTCGCGTCCTATGAGGACGGACCCGCACGTCGCGCACCTGGTGGTCTGGCCGTCCGGATCGAACACGTTGCCCGTGTAGGCGAAACGGATCCCGTTCCCGAGAGCGATCTCGCGCGCGCTGTGCAGCGTGGCCGGCGGCGTGCGAGGCACGTGCCGCATGCGCCAGTCGGGGTGAAACGCGGTGAAGTGGAGCGGCACGTCCGGTCCCAGCTCGTCGAGCACCCAGCGGGTCAGCTCGTGAAGCTCCTCCTCCGAATCGTTCTCGCCGGGGATCAGCAGGGTCGTGATCTCGAGCCAGGTGTCGGTCTCGTGCCGAATGTAGCGGAGCGTGTCCAGGACCGGACCGAGTCGCCCCGCGGCCAGCTTCCGGTAGAACCGGTCGGTGAAGCCCTTGAGGTCCACGTTGGCCGCGTCCATCCAGCGATAGAACTCGGCGCGTGGTGCCTCACGCACGTAGCCCGCCGTGACGGCCACGGTACGGATCCCGCGGTCCCGACACGCCGCGGCCACGTCGATCGCGTACTCGTGGAACACGACCGGATCATTGTACGTGAAGGCGACGGATCGGCAGCCGAGGTCGCCGGCCGCATCGGCGATCGCCTCCGGGCTGGCCGATTCCGCGAGGGTCTGGAGCTCGCGCGACTTGCTGATGTGCCAGTTCTGGCAGAATGAGCACGTCAGGTTGCAGCCCGCGGTTCCGAACGAGAGTACGGCCGTCCCGGGGAGAAAGTGGTTCAGCGGCTTCTTCTCTATCGGGTCCACGCAGAAGCCGCTGGACCGCCCGTACGTGGTGAGCACGATCCGCCCGCGCAGGTTGGCGCGCACGAAGCAGAGACCGCGCTGTCCCTCGCGCAGCTGACACAGTCTCGGGCACAGGTCGCATCGTATCCGCCCGTCCGCCAGGCGGGTCCAGAACCGGGTCTCGAATACGTGTGCCGGATCGATCGGTACGTCCATGGTCTCACCCCGTATCAGTACACCCGAACCTAACACGAGTGCGCCGATCGGGCCTCTGTTGGGACCGGCGACGGTGTGCGAACATTAGCGAGCCTCCGGACGCAGGGGGGCGAGAGGCACCAACCGCTGAGAGAGAATCGAAGATGAGCACCGCACCAGGTGAGATCCGGATCCGGGCCGCGATACCGGACGACGCAGAAGCCATCGCCAGACTGTCCGGTGAGCTCGGGTATCCCACGACCGCGTCTGATGCGCGGCGCCGCCTGTTCGACATCAAGACCGCGGAACACCACGCGGTGATGGTCGCCGAGGACGAGGCAGGGTCGGTCGTCGGGTGGATCCATGTCTTCCGCTCTCCGCGCCTGGGGGGCGAGCCGTTCGCCGAGCTGGGCGGACTCGTAGTGACGGAGGGCCTGCGGGGGCACGGGATCGGAAGCCGGCTCGTAGCCGAGGCGGAGAGCTGGGCCTTGGGTCAGGGAATCGCGACGCTTCGAATTCGCACGCGCACCACCCGCAACGACGCACGCCTGTTCTACGAGGACCTGGGCTTCGTCCTCACCAAGACCCAGGTTGTGTTCGAGCGACAGCTGCTCGAGGATTGATCACCGCCGCGGACGCCTTGTACGCGCCGAATGTTCGGTTTATCTTCGGTTCACACCCGAACTGGAGGGCGCAGATGCCGAGTCGGCCACAGACGGACTTGCAGACCATTCCGGGCGTCGGACCGGCCACCGAGAACGATCTCCTCGACCTCGGGATCCGCTCGGTCCCCGAGTTGCGCGGGCGGAACCCCGACGGCATGTACGACGACCTGTGCCGCCTGCGTGGGGAGCGGATGGATCCGTGCGTCAAGTACGTCTTCCGGTGTGCCGTGTACTTTGCGTCGAACGAGGTGCACGAACCCGCTCTGCTCCAGTGGTGGAACTGGAAGGAGCTTCCCCCCGGAGCCTGATGACCCCGGGGGGGACCGCCGTCATTCTCCCTATCGCCGACGTGAGGGGGAATTCAGGGACGGACGTTCAGATTGGTGCGGAACACGTTGCGCGGGTCGTACTTCGCCTTCAGCTGCCGGAGCTTCTCGTAGTTCGCGCCGTAGGCCGCGGTCACCCGTGCGGCGTCCTCGGCTTCACTCACGAAGTTGAGATACACTCCACCGGTCGAGAAGCCGGCGGTGGCATCGAAGAACTCGCGGGCCCATCCCACGCATCGCGCGTCGTCGGCAGCGTCCTCCCAGCGGGTGTGCACGTTCATCACGAAGGCGGCGTCCCGGTGGGGATATGCCGCGGAGTCCGCGGGGATTCTCGAAGACTCGCCGCCGACCTGGGCGATGAAGATCTCGGACTGCGGACTCGGCAGACTCGCCGCGTACTCGAGGACCGTATCGACGAGCCCGTCGGAGATCGAGGCGAAGTTGTGTGATTTCCAGTAATTACGGGATCCCGGCGTGAGCAGCGGGTCGAACGCCTGCTGGAAGCCGGCGAACGGTATCACGCCGATGTGCTCGCCGTGTGGATTCCCGTACGAGCGGATCGCGGCCAGCTCCCGTTCGCCTTCCGCCGGGTCGCCCGCGTAGACGAACGCCAGCACCACGACCTTCGTTCCGTGGACCTCCTCGGGCAGGAAGGGCAGGGGCGGCGCATCCCTGAGCACCGCCCACATGGTCATGTCGTCCGATGCGCCAGCCACGAATCCGCGCAAAGTTTCGAGAACGCCCCGGCCGTCCGTGAACGGGTGCACGATCAGCCCGCACAGCAGGTCGGGCCCCGCGTCGTTCAGACGGAACTCGAAAGACGTCACGATGCCGAAATTGCCGCCGCCGCCCTTGAGACCCCAGAACAGGTCCGCGTTCTCGTCATCGCTCGCCGTCAGCTCCCGGCCGTCCGCGGTGACGACATCCGCCGAGATGAGGCTGTCGATCGTCAAGCCGTGCTTTCGGCTCAACCAGCCGAAGCCCCCGCCGAGCGTGAGGCCGGCGATTCCGGTGGTGGAGTTGATTCCCACCGGAATCGCCCGTCCGTGCGGAAGCGTGGCCCCATCCAGGTCCCCCAGCGTGGCCCCGGGCTGGACGCGGACCGTTCCGGCGTCGAGGTCGACGTCCACCGCTCGCATCTGCGACAGGTCGATCGTGAGGCCGCCCTCACAGAGCGCACTGCCCGCAATGTTGTGCCCGGCGCCCTTCACTGAGAACAGCAGACCGTGATCGGTGGCGAAGTCGAGACTCCGCTTCACGTCCGCCGCGCTCGCACATCTCGCGATCAGGGCCGGCCGCTTCGAGATCATCGCGTTCCACACGGCTCGGGCTTCCTCGTACCGCGGATCGTCCCGCCCGACCAGAGAGCCCTCCAGGCCGGCGGCGAAGGAACTCAGGGTTTGCGCATCGACTTCCACCTGTCCGCCTGCCAGTGCGGCGATTGAAACGGCGGGCATCGTCACCTCCAGTGAGTCGTTGGATGTTCGTGTCGCACCTCGAGGGCGGCCCGCGGCAGCGTCACGCCCTGCGGCCGCCGAACGCCCGATCGTCCCCACCTCTGAAGCGGGGGGTCCTCATAGAGAGGACAAACGGAGGCCAGGTGTCAAGCCTCGGCGGGTCGGACGGTGCCCCGGGTCAGGCTCCCTCGGGGCGGCGCCGGATCAGCGTCAGTCCGTCCGCGATCGAAAGCAGCACGCACTCGGTCCGGGGGTCCGCCGCGACGTGCTCGTTGAACGCCCGCACGGCCCTCGTCGCCTCGTCGCCGGCCGAGGGGTCAGTGACCTTTCCTTCCCACAGGGTGTTGTCCGCGAGTATGAGCCCGTTCGGCCGCACACGGGGCAGCAGGGACTCGTAGTACTCGATATACGATTCCTTGTCGGCGTCGATGAAGGCCAGGTCGAACGTAGCCGTGTCGGGCAGCGCGGCCAGGGTCTCGAGAGCCGGACCGATCCGCAGATCGATACGGTCTTCGACGCCGGCTGCCTTCCACGCCTGGCGCGCGATCGCCGTCCATTCCTCGCTGACGTCGCACGCGACGAGCCTGCCTTCCGGACCCAGGCCTCGGGCGATGGCGAGCGCCGAGTATCCGGTAAAGGTGCCTATCTCCACCGCACGTCGGACCCCCATCGAGCGCGTAAGAAAAGTCATGAACACGGCCTGGGGATGTGAGATCTGCATTCGGCGCCGATCGCCCAAGTCGTCCGTGCGCGCGACCAGTTGGCGTTGGACAGCGTCCGGCTCTGCAGTGTGCGCCAATACGTAGTCGTACAGCGTGTCGTTCAGGGACAGGTACTTTCGATACACGGACACCTCGTGGCTTCCTCTCGTTCAGGATCGTTGCCCGGGCGCCCATCGGGGCGCACAGTGCTTCTACACAAGCCGCCGATGGCGGCCGGGTCAAGGAAGGGGACGAGCGCATGCTGGACAAGGTGAATCTGAGTGACCGGATGGCCCGCATTCCCGACTGCTGGCACCCGCGGATCGTCGGCGAGCTCAACGGCCAGCACGTCAAGCTGGTGCGATTGCAGGGAGAATTCGTCTGGCACGCCCACGCGGAGGAGGACGAGTTGTTCCTGGTACTGGACGGAACGCTTCGCATGGAGCTTCGCGATGGAGCCGTAGAGATCGAGCCGGGGGAGTTTCTGATCGTCCCGCGCGGCGTCGAGCACCGGCCTGTCGCGGAGCGCGAGGTCCGGGTGCTGCTCTTCGAGCCGGCTGGCACGCTGAACACGGGCGATGCCGTCGATGCCCGCACCGTAGCGGATCCGGAATGGCTGCCGTGACGCTCCGAATTCGATGCGAATTCTTCGGTAGCACGAGCCGTGCAGGGAGGCGATCTTGGGAGTCATGAGAACGGAGACGCTGCCCGGCCAGGCGGAGATGCTCGATGCGTTTCAGACCCGGAACGCCACGTACGACGGGGTCTTCTTCACCGGTGTGCGGACCACCGGGATCTTCTGCCGGCCCGTCTGCCCGGCACGCCGACCCAAGCCACAGCACGTGGAGTTCTTCGCCACGGCGCGGGATGCCCTGTATTCCGGGTATCGCCCATGCCGCCGTTGTCGGCCGATGGAGCCGCCCGGCAGTCCGCCGCGCTGGTTGCGGGGACTGCTGGCCGAGCTCGACGAGGAGCCGTCGCGCCGGTGGACGGATCGGGACCTCCGCGGCCGCGGCCTGCACCCCGACCGGGTCCGGAGGTGGTTTCGGCGTCACCACGGAATGACGTTTCACGCGTACTGCCGGGCCCGGCGGCTCGGGCTGGCGCTGGCACAGATCAGGGAAGGAGTCGGAGTGTCCACCACGGCCTATCAACACGGATACGAGTCGGTGAGCGGTTTCAACGAGGCGTTTCGGCAGATCCTCGGGGCGGCCCCGAAGGCGGCCGGGGACGAAATCGTGCTGCACGTCGCGCGCGTCGTCACCCCGCTCGGACCGATGATCGCCGGGGCGACGGACGAGGCCCTGTATTTCTTCGAATTCTCGGATCGGCGGCGCATCGAGAAGCAGCTCGACAGGCTGCGCTCGCGGCTGAACTGCGTCCTCATCCCGGGAGACAACGCGGTTCTCAGGCGGGTTTCGGCCGAGATCGGAGCATACTTCGAGGGTGAACTGAGCCGTTTCACGATTCCGCTCGCGGCGCCGGGAACGGACTTCCAGCGCGGCGTGTGGGACGAGCTGCTGCGCATCCCGTTCGGGGAAACCCGAAGCTACGGGGACGTGGCGCGGGCCATCGGTCGGCCGTCGGCGGTCCGCGCGGTCGCCAGGGCGAACGGCGACAACCGGTTGGCCATCTTCATCCCGTGTCACCGCGTGGTTGGAAGCGACGGCAGATTGACCGGTTACGGTGGAGGACTGTGGCGCAAGCAGCACCTCCTCGACCTCGAAGGACGCGTGTCTCAGGGGGGGCTGTTCTCTGACGGCGGGCTCTGATCGGGTCGGGTACAGCCCCGCGGCCTCGAATTCGGTAGATTGTGCACCCGAGTGCCGCACCCGACAGATCACGAACACGCATGAGAGAATAGATGAGCAATGGCCTCAGGCAGGAGGATCCGCTTCGCCACGTCCTCGAGAAGGAAGCCGTCATCGCCGCGATCAATCGCCTGTTCCGCAGTGTCGACCAGATGGACTGGGCCTCTGCGGAACGGTGCTTCGCCCCTGCAGTGTGGTTCGACATGTCATCGGCGGGCGGTGGAGAGCCCCGTGACACGACGCCAGCGGAGATCGTGGACGGTTGGCGCGAGTCGCTCGGCCACCTGAAGGCCATGCATCACCAGGCCGGCAATTACGCGGTGGAGGTGAACGGGCAGGAGGCCGAGGCCTCCTGCTACGGGATCGCGTACCACTACCTGCCGAACGGCACGGGGCGCGATACGCGTACGTTCGTCGGCACGTACGACGTGCGGCTGCGCAAGCACGGCGGCACCTGGAGCATCGACCGGCTCCTGTACAACCTGAAGTTCGGGGATGGCAACCTGGATCTCGAGGGTGGCGGCGGGAGCGACTGACCGGGCGGGGTCCGCGCAGCGGGCGTCCGCCGTCTGACGGAGAATGCCGATGGCCGCTTCACAGGACATCAGCCTCAAGGTGGGCGAGGAAGCGAAGCTCCGCGGGGGCTTCGGCGGCGGCTGGTGGATCATCTATTCGGGGATGCCGAACCGGGACACCTACTCCGTGGCCCTGCTCCGGGCGAGCGGCAACAGCGCAGCGGCCTACCACCTCTTTCTTCCGACCGGACAGACGGAATTCGCGGCGGCGAAGGGTCTGATCCGGGTCCACTCGGTCTCGTCGCAAGAGATCAGGCTGCGCTTCACCAGATAGAAACCACGCCGGGGCCGCCAGTGCTTCGTCCGCTGATCGCCGCTAACTGGAAGATGAATCTCGGCCGGACGGAGCAGGCCCTGGCCCTGGTGCGGCGATTGCGCCCGGCGATCGCCGCCGTGGAGTCGGTCGAAGTGGCCATATGCCCCCCGTTCACGGTGCTCCCCGCGCTGGCGGAGGTCCTGAGGAACTCTCCCATCGCGCTCGGGGCGCAGACGATGCACTGGGCCGATGGGGGGGCCTACACGGGCGACGTCTCGCCCGGCATGCTGCGCGGCCTCTGTGAATACGTGATCCTCGGACACTCCGAGAGAAGAGCCGGACACGGTGCGAGCGCGTCGGACGAAGCTGTCAATCGGACCGCGCTGGCAGCGCTGGCTCACGATCTCAAGCCGATCGTATGCGTCGGCGAGAGCTCGGCCCAGCGTGACGCCGGGGAGACGCACGCGTTCGTGGGACGACAGGTGAGCGCGGCCCTCGCGGGATTCGAGACGAGCGCCGCCGACCGGCTGGTCCTGGCCTACGAGCCCATCTGGGCGATCGGAAGCGGGCAGGCGGCGACGCCGGCTGAGGCGAATCGGACCATCGGCCTGACCGTCCGGGGCGCGGTGGCGGAGTGCCTCGGCGAGGATGGGGCGGCGCGCGTCCGCATCCTGTACGGAGGCAGCGTGAGCGCGGAGAACATCGGCTCATTCATGGCCATGCCCGAGATCGACGGGGCGCTGGTCGGAGGGGCGAGCCTGAAGCCCGAGTTCGCCGAACTGGTCAGAGCGGCGGGAGGTTAGTCCCGTGGATGCCTGCGACGCTCCCACCCTCCGATCGTCACGGCGTCCACCACGCCCACGATGACCGCCCGGATCGCCCCGGGATCGAGGCCGAGGATCTGACGGGCGCCGTTTCCTTCGTCCAGCACCAGCACCGTATCGCCCGGCCCGGCCCGGGCGACGTCCACCGCGATGTCGTAGTCGCCGGTAGGCCTGCCCCCCCGGCCGAGCTGATCGACCAGGAGCAGCCGCCTCCCATCGAGGTGGGAGATCTTCACGGTGGATACCACGGAGCCGACGACCCGCCCGATGTACATCAGTCGTCCTCCGGTTCGTGCCACGTCACCGCGGAACTCCGATCGCCGCTCGACCGGTCCACGTCGTCCACGATTCCGGTGATGGCGAGATCGACGGGGACGAACTGCTCCGGCATAGCCTGCGCTGCCTCGCGGCTCCCGACGATGAACACGAGGTGGCCCGGACCCGCCTGAGCCGTGGCATCCGCCGCCACGGCGGGTGGTCCCTTCGGCGCGGCATCGCGATCCAGCGGCTGGACCGCGAGGAGCTTCACCCCCTCCAGTCCGGGGTACTTGGTCGTGGCGACGACCGTCCCGATGACGCGTGCGAGCTTCACAGCCCCTCGAGCCGCGATCCGAACTGCGTGGCGGCGGACAGGTTCTCCCAGATTTCGGGATGGAGCTGGGAGATGACGACCTGCCGCACGAGCAGGCCGGGCCGGACGGCTGCGCAGCCCAGCTCGACTGCCGCCTCGACGTCGGCCACGAGGCCCGAGTACAGGACGATCCCCTTGCCGCCCAGGCCGTCGGCCATCCGGATCTCGAGCAGCCGGACCTCGGCACCCTTCAGACCTGCATCCGCGGCGTGGATCGCCGCCGCCACCGTGGTCGTCTCGATCACGCCCACCGAGTCGCGGGGAGCCTCGGACCGTGCCCCTCCCATCGCCGTGACGACGGCCGGGTGGACGTGAGGCAGAAACACGTGGTCCAGCACCGATTCACCGCCCACGCGCCGACCCGCGTCCAGAGATTCCTGCACCTCCGCGACCGCCCCTCCGACCAGGACCAGGTAGCGGCCCGGCTGCACCGTGCCGGTCCGGACCACGTCCAGCTGGGCGCGCTTGACCATCGCGTCGGCGGATTCGATCCCGGCCGCGATGCTGCTGAAATCGATCAGAGCGAGTGCCGGTTCGATCATGCCGCCTCGGCTCGGTTGGATGCGATGGGAGTCTTCACCGTCAGACGATCCGGAACGAGTCCTTCAACACGCACCGACGGATGCGGCTGAAGCTGATCGGGTTCGTGATGCCTTCTCCGGTCGGGCTCGCGATCGTGAACGAGCAGTAGCCCTCTCCCCCGTACCCGAGGCCGTCGTACGACACGCCGTTCTTCACGAATATGCTGCAGTCCATCACGCGGGCCATCCGGCTGAGGTGATCCAGGTGCTTGGAGTGCATGGTCGCGGTGTGCCGGAACCCGTGCTCCGCCTCCTTTGCGAGCGCGATGCCTTCGAAGGCGTCCCTCACCCGTGTCAGCGGGAGAATCGGCATCATCTGCTCGGAAAATACGAGAGGGTCGTCCTGCTCGACCTCAGCGAGGACCAGTCTCACCTCGTCCCCCGCCTCGATTCCGATCTCCCGGAGCAGCACCGAGGCGTTCTTGCCGATGAACTTCTTGTTCATCGTGCCATGCCGCCCGCGCTCCGGGCGGTCGGTGAAGATTGAGCGCCGCAGCGCGTCGAGCTGCCTCGAGTCGATCTCGACGGCCCCGTTCGCGCACATCGCGCGCTTCAGATCGTCGGCGATCGAGGCGACGGCGAACACCTCCTTCTCGTCGGTACAGATGATGTTGTTGTCGAACGAGGCGCCTCGAACGATGTCCCGGCCCGCCTGGGCGATGTCGGCGGTTTCGTCCACGACGGTCGGGGGGTTTCCGGGCCCGGCGCACACGGCGCGCTTACCGCTCGACATGGCGGCCCGGACGACGCCGATTCCGCCGGTGACCGTCAACAGGTTCACGCCCTTGTGGCCCATCACCGCGCCGGCCGTCTCGATCGTCGGCTCGGCGATCGCGCACACGAGGTTCGGCGGTCCGCCCGCCTCCACGATCGCGTCGTTCACCAGCTGCACGGCTCGGTTGGAGCACTTCCTGGCGCCCGGGTGGGCGTTGAACAGGACGGCGTTTCCGGCGGCCACCATCGAGATCGCGTTGCAGGTCACGGTCGAGATCGGATTGGTGCTCGGGATCATCGAGCCGATCAGCCCGTACGGCGCGTATTCGACCACCGTGAGGCCTCCATCGCCGCTCCACGCACCCGTGTCGAGGAATTCGACCCCCGGCGCCTTGTTGGCGTTGAGGAGAACCTTCTCGATCTTGTCCTCGTACCTCCCCATCCCCGTTTCCTGCCACGCCTCGTAGGCCAGGGGCTGGGCGTTCTCGCGCATGGTGCGGCGCACGTGGGCGATCATCTGCTCCCGAACCGAGACCGGCAGATCCTGCAGTTCGCGGAACGCCCGCCGGGCCGCCGACACCGCGCTGTCTACGTCCGGAAACAGGTTGTCTCCGTGTCTCGGAGTCGCCGCGGGCCCCGGTTGCGCCGCCACCGGCCTCCGAGCGGCGGGCGTGCCTCCTCGACCGACGGCCTCCCGGTGTCCGAGCTCGGACATGACCCGATCGATCACACTCTGGATCTGGGACTCTTCCATCGTCAGCCGTCCCGGGACTTGTCGTACGTGATGTCGCCGTCCACCGAGATCGAGTCCACGATCGCCATGATCACGGCGTCACATGGCCGCCGGTCGGTCACGGCGGTCTGACGGGCCGAGCTTCCGGTGGCGTACAGGACGACCTCGCCGAGGCCGGCGCCCACGGCGTCCGCCGCTACCCGGTACCCGGACGATTCTCCCCCCTCGATGTCCAGCTGTCGAAGGACGAGGAACTTCAGCCCCTCCAGGGAGGGCTCCTTGTTGGTCGCGACCAGCGTGCCGACGACTCTTCCTAACAACATGACCGGCTCCGTTGCTGCACGTGACGTTTGTCTTGAACGATCACTCAACTTCGATCGACTCCGGCCCTGCCGACGGACGGACCGGAGACTTCGAGGTGTCCCGAGTGGCCGCTCCTACCGCTTCGCGGCCTTGGAGCCGGAACTCTGCCGACCGAGCGGCAGGGCCACGTCCACGTTCGCGTGCGGGCGCGGAATGACGTGGATCGCCACGAGCTCGCCGATCTTCTCGGCACCCCGCGCTCCGGCCTCGACGGCGGCCTTGACGGCTGCCACGTCGCCCCGGACGACCGCCGTCACGTATCCGCCGCCGGTCTTCTCGTAGGAGACCAGCTCCACCCTGGCAGCTTTGACCATCGCGTCCGCGGCTTCGACCATCGCCGGGTAGCTGCGGCACTCGATCATTCCGAGCGCGTCCACTGCTCCGTACTCTTCTGCCATTCTCTCCTCCTGGTGAATCGGAGCGCCGCCGCGCTCGTCAGGGAAACCCCGTTAGTCCCTTCGCCCGGCCGCTGCCTCGCGGCCGCTCACTCCTTCGATCGCGGCGACCGCCGCGCCATAACCCGCCATGATGTCCCGCTCCTCGCCGCCCAGGTAGACGCGCCCGAAGCTCCCGAACGCGCGGACGTCGAGGATGTTGATGTGGGCCGCCTTCTCGGCCTCGTTTGCCGCCAACGCGGCGTAGCCGGCTGGCTCGACCTCCAGCACGTAGAGGGTCTGACCCGCCAGCAGCATGTGGCCGTACCTCATGCGGTTCACGAGCTGCACCTGGTGGGCGTCGATGTGCCGGATGATCTGGCTCGACACGACACGCGGCTTGATCCGGTCGGCCTCCTGCACCTCGAGGGCGTCCAGGATGGCCGCGCCCGCGGCGCGAACCTCGGACTGCTCGGAATGGTGCACCTCGAGAAGGCCGAAGAGCCGCTCCACGACCTGCATTCCGGGTCGTACCCGGGTCGCCTTGAGAGCGATGTCCGTTATGCGGTTGATCTCGATTCCAGGTGAGATCTCGATCCACAGAGAGGCGTCCCCCGGAAGCGGAAGGAAACCTCGCGCCACGGTGCCCAGATACGCCGCGTGCTGCGGCTGCAGATTGTCCAGGAAGCAATACGTTCGAAGATCGACGGACATGTCAGTACCTCACGAGTCGGCTTCTTGAGCGATCTTGACGCTCGCGCTCGCGCCGATCCGACTGGCGCCGGCCGCGATCATCTTCTTCGCGTCCTCGTAGCTCCGGATCCCTCCGGACGCCTTCACTCCCATCCCGCTCCCCACGACGCGCCTCATCAGCGCAACATCCTCCGCGGTCGCGCCGCCCGGCCCGAACCCGGTGGACGTCTTTACGAAGTCGGCGCCGGCGACCCTGGCCAGCTGGCAGGCGGCGACCTTCTCCTCGTCCGTAAGGAGCGCCGCCTCGATGATGACCTTGAGAATGGCCCCTCCGGCGTGCACCGCTCTCGCCACGGCCGCGATGTCCCTTTCGACGAGCTCGTAATCCCTCGATTTCAGGGCTCCCACGTTGATCACCATGTCGACCTCGGCGGCTCCGTCCCGCAGGGCCTTCTGGGCCTCGAACGCCTTGGTCTCAGTGGACGTCGCCCCGAGCGGGAAGCCGATCACGGTGCAGACAAGCACATCGGAGTCCTTCAACAGGTCCGCACACAGCTTGACCCATGACGGGTTCACGCAGACGGAGGCGAAGGAGTGCTTTCTGGCCTCGTAGCACAGTTGAGCGATCTGGTCCTGCGTGGCGTCCGGCTTGAGCAGCGTATGGTCGATCATGTGACTCACCCGGCCATCCGTCGGCGCGATTCCGAGCGTGCTCGCCAGCCGATCCGCTCCGGCGTGCACGAAGGGCTGCACACGGTCGAAGTAGTTTCCCGCCGACAGGTCCTGAGCCGACGGACCGCCCTGCTGCTCGCGCTGGACCAGGATCAGCACCTGGTGCGTGACCTGCTCGATGATCCGCTCGAGGGTCTGCTGGTCGAGCTTCATGCTCGTTCCCTCAGATACCGGCGCTCGATGTCCATGATCTTGTCCACCCGTCTCGCGTGGCGTCCTCCGGCATGGGGTGTGTCCAGCCACGTGTCCACGATCCGCTTCGCCAGTGCGCCGCCGATGAGTCCGGCTCCCAGCGTGAGGACGTTCGCGTCGTTGTGCTCACGGCTGTTGACCGCCGTGGCCTCGTCGTAGCACATCGCGGCCCGGATGCCCGGCACCTTGTTGGCGGCCATGCAGGACCCGATTCCGGCTCCATCGACGACTATGGCCGCCCGGGCGCGTCCCCGGGCCACGAGCCGCGCGGCCGCGAGCGCGTAGTCCGGATAGTCGACCGCCTCCCTTCCATGCGTGCCGCAATCGACGACCTGGAACCCGCGCTCCCGCAGGTGGCCGGCCAGACTCTCCTTCATCTCGAAACCGCCGTGATCGGCGGCGAGCGCCACCGTCCGTCCCGTGTCGCCCGCGGGCCCGGGCGTCGCCGGCTGATCTCCGCTCACGATGCTCACGCGGCGCTCGAGCGCTGCCTGCCGCGCCAGCGGCGTCACGATCGCCTCTCCGCCGGTCCGCAGCTCCTGACCGGGCGGGACGCTCTCGACGTCTTGCTGCGTCACCAGCCGGGTGTCGCGCTCTACCCTCCCGGGCGCCGAGTCCACGGCCCCGACGGTGCGGAGCACGACCTTGCGGACGAGCTCACGGATCGCGCGCTCGTCCGTCACCACGCTCGCCACCAGGCCGCTTCGTCGGCCGCCACTCCTTCGCCGGACCGCTCGGGTACCTCCGTGTCGCCCCGCGTCGACAACAGCACGGCTGCCCCACCGGGGCTCGATTCCGCGCCGCCGGCCGCCGACCTCGAGGTCGGGTGTCCTCTCGCCCGGCGTCCGGCGCCGATCGACGCCTCGCCGGTGGCGAGGTACTGCAGCAGCAGGCGAAGCTGCCCGACCGAGTCGTCGAAGGGATCTATCGAGGTCGAGGCCCGCGCCTGCATGGTTGCCCCCTGGAGGACGGAGAGAACGTGCACCGCCAGGGCACGTCGATCCACCGCCTCCGAAAGACGGGCTCCGGCCGAGTCCAGCCACTCCGCGACCCGGGTCGTCCAGACCGCGAAGTAGGCCTCGACCAGGCGGCGGGCCTCAGGGAAGCGCCCGCCGACCTCGAGGGAGAGGTCGCCGACGGGGCAGCCGCGCGAGAAGTCCGACACAAGCAGACGGCCGCGGTACAGCTCCAGAAGGGCGAACACCTTCTCCAGCGGGTCCTCGGTCGCCCGGTCCGCGGCTTGAAGGAGGCCGCCATCCAGGGTTTCCAGGTACTTCTCCAGCACGGCGACCAGGAGGGCTTCCTTGCCGGGGAAGAAGTGGTACAGGCTGCCACTGTTGACGTCCGCCTCGCGCAGGATGGATGCGACGGCCGTGCCCTCGAAGCCTTCCGCTTCGAACAGGCGGGCCGCGACGCTGAGAATCCGGTTCCTGGTTTCGGTGGCCATGAGTTTGAGTAAACAATCAATGACATGCGGGCGCCTGTCAAGACCCGCTTGTCCCACAGACCCGCCCGGGGCCCTTTGCGCTCGAAACTACTTGAAGAAAACCTTGACTGATCGTTCAACGATTCCGCGCAAACCTCGTGAACACGTCCTCTACTTGATCGTATCCGTGCAAATGGGACATGCATTGAACGAATGATCAATGCCCGAAACGGGGTCTGGCCCTCGTCCGTGGCGGGTGGGCATCTTGACAGGAGGCAGAATCCCGACGAACCGGACGCCGCCGGGGCGGCAGGAGGTGGAAGCGTGAGTGCTGGCTGGAGACCGTTGCTCCTGTCGATCGTCCTGGTTGCTGCCTGCGGCGCGGAGCGCGAAGGGCCTGCGGATCTGCGGGTCGGGCGAATCCGTCTCCAGTCGGACCACGCGGCTCTGACGAGCGGCTTCGCGTGGGCGCGAGAAGCTGCGCTGAAATACGTGCACCGGGGGGATCCGGTCGGACCCTGGTTCGAGGCGGCGCTTCCCGGCCGGGAAGCCTTCTGCATGCGGGACGTTTCGCACCAGACCGAGGGAGCGCTGGCGCTCGGTCTGTACGAGCACACGCTCAACATGGCGCGGAAGTTCGCAGCGAGCGTCTCCGAGGCGCGGGACTGGTGCGGCTACTGGGAGATCGATCGGTACGACAGACCGGCACCGGTCGATTATCGGAGCGACTCGGACTTCTGGTACAATCTGCCGGCCAACTTCGACCTGGTGCAGGCGAGCGAGCGAGCCTGGCAGTGGACGGCGGACAGCGCGTGGCTCGCGGACCCCTTCCTGGCGGAGTTCTATCAGCGAAGCCTCGACGACTACGTGCGGCGCTGGGATCCGAACGGGGATGGAATCATGGAAAGCCCCGAGTCGGCCGGGAGTCGGGGCATCCCGACGTACTGGGAGGGAGAGGGACGACGCCCGGCGACCGGCGGGGACCTGGTCGCGGCGCAGTTCGCCGCGAATCGGGCCTGGGCGCGGATGCTGAGGGCCCGCCGCCGACCGGGCGACTTCGACCTGGCCGACCGGGCGGACGAGGAGGCGGATCGTCTTCAGCGGATGTACGACGAAACATGGTGGAGTGACGCTCTCGGTCGCTACTACACTGCGGTGCTTCCCGACGGGTCGTTCGATTCGACGCCTGTCGCGGCAATGCAGATCTTCTCGCTGTACTTCGGAATAGCCGAGCCCGCCAGGGTGGTGCGCCTGCTCCAGGGGCTCGGCCCCGGCGCGAACGTGGAGGAAGATTCGTATCTGGCCGAGGCTCACTACCGCTACGGGCGCGACGAGGCCGCTTTCGACTACCTCCTGAATCAGATGAGCCCGAGTCTGGATCGCCGGGAGTATCCCGAGAACCCCTTCACTGCCGTGGGCACGACGGTGCGCTGGCTCGCGGGCATCCGGCCGATCGCTTCCGAAGCGCTGGTCGAGACCCGGTCCCGCCTCCCGGCGGCCGTCGGCTGGATCGAGCTGGACGGAGTACCCGTGTTCGATGGGTCCGTGCGAGTGCGCCACGCCGGAAGGTCCGAAACGGCGTTGACGAGGTCGGGAGGCAGCCGGGTGCGCTGGCGAGCGGCGTTCGACGGGCGGCACGATACCCTCTACGTAGATGGTCTGCCGGTGACGGCGACCTCGCGGAGGACGGTGATGGGTGAGGAGGAGGCCTTCGTGACCCTGACCGTCAAACCTGGAGAGACCCGCGCCGTCTCCGTTTCGGCCCGCTGATGGGACCGCAGTCGGGACGGTGCCTCAGAACAGCTCCGTCTGCGTCTGCATGGGCTCGACACAGCCCGGGTCGTCGTTCGCCACGTAGTTCACGCGGGTCGTCACCGGGAAGAACCGGATGTCTTCTTCAGGGTGCGGGCGCAGGAGAGGCTCGATCTCCCAGGGGATCGTGTCCGGGTCGAGCCACAGGTCGAAGTTCTCGGGCTCCACGATCACCGGCATGCGGTCGTGCAGGACGCGCAGGGCCTCGTTCGCCCCGGTCGTGAGGATGACGCAACTGTCCATCGACTGCCCGTTCTCTCCCTGCCAGCTATCCCACAGGCCGGCGAACCCGAACGGTCGGCCGTCGGACAGGCCGATCCAGTATGGCTGCTTCCGCCTTCCCGCCGTCTGCCACTCGTAGAATCCGTCGGCCACCACGAGGCACCGCCGCTCCCGGTACGAATCCCTGAACGACGGCTTCTCCGCCACGGTCTCCGATCGAGCGTTGATCAGCGGCTGGCCCGGTCCGATTCCCTGCGCCCAGCGCGGTACGAGTCCCCAGCGCATCCAGGCGAGCTCGTGCGGCACGGGAGCGTCGTCGGGGGCGAGGTGCATGCCGGCGTGGTCGCGCAGTCCCGGAGGCGCGCGAACGGCCAGCACTTCCTGGGTGGGCGCGATGTTGTACCTGGGTTCCACGTCAGGCACTCGATCGAGGCGGAACAGGGCCGCCCATTCGCTGGCCGGTGTGGCGAGCGTGAATCGACCGCACATGCATCGCAACTTACGCCTCCGCCACGCGCCGCGCGAAGATCCCCGGACCGATCCCACGGCACGGAACCCGGCTCGCCCTCGAGGGTTTGTAGAGAACGAGCGGATGGACTATTTTGGCGAAGTCGGATGTCCAGCGGGACGGAGGCTCGGTCGGACGAGAGGAGCCGGGAGTCACGGGATGAGTGAGACAACGGGAACCGAGAAGCGGTATCGGCTGGCGCTGGCCTCGGGTGTGGTCGTGGTCGTCATGCTGCAGGCGGCCCTTTTCGCATGGGGAGGCTCCGGTGATACGGACGCCGAGCGCCCCGCGAGACCGACCGCTCAGCTGGTAAATCTGCCGGAAAACCAGGCGCCGCTCGCGGATGTGGCGGAAGCGCTCACTCCGCAACCGGGTGAAGAGGCCGCTCCGCAGCGGGCGGACGTCGATGAGCTCGCGGCCATTCCGGAAGTTCCGAAACTCGCGGCGGCCGCAGCGACGCAGCCGCTGACGTTCATGGAAGAGGTCCAGGAGCCGGAGGCGAAGGAAAACCCGGCGGTAACCTACGCGTCGGTCTCGGACTTCCTCGTCACCTCGAGCCCGAACCCGCGGCCGCTCCGTCCGATCGACGATCGCCCGGTCTCGGTCCTCGCGGCGATTGGCGGCACGAGCGGAGGCATCGGATTCGGCGGTGACGGGCCACATTGCAAGCCGGCCCGCCCCGGGATGTTCACCCGCAGCGAGGTCGTTTCGGGAGCACCGTCGATGCTCAGGTCCCCGCGCATGTAGCCACGTGGAGGGCCGCGCCAAGCGGCCTCCAGGAGCCTTACGGGGCCGGCGCGCGCGCCGGCCCTTTTCTTATTCCGGGTTCTCGGCCGCCTGCCGTGCATCGGGGCCGAGCGGCGGGGACCCGCCCATTCGCCGGCTGATCCGGGCCGAGGCGGACTGCACATCGGGCCACAGGTCCTCGTCGAGCGGACTGACCCGCCTCGAAGTACCGCCCGTCCTCTCGTAGCCGGCGATCCAGACGTCGGATCCCGCTCCGTTCCCGGTCGCCCCGATCACCGCGCTCAGGAAGACCGTGTTCGCCGGATCCGCGCCGGGACGCGTGTTGATGAGTCCCGTTGCTCGATCCGTGAAGTCGATCGCGTACCCTTCGTCCCTCAGTGCCGTCTGCAGCGCGAAGAACGCAGAGTCGGCCGTTTGCGGGACGGAAAAGGCCATGAAGGGGTAGCCCGGATATCCGCTCAGTGCCCGGCCAGAGATGCAACCCGACGCAAGCCAGGCCACGGAGCCGACGAGGAGGGACCTCGCCGCCCTATTCACCGCCCGGGTCGTCCGATCCGCCGTTCTCACCTGGCGGTGCGGCGGAATCGGGTCCCGCCGCGGGCGTGGTGTCGGGCGCTGCCGCGCCGGCTGCCGGCTTCTGCCCGGGCAGTCCACGCAACAGCTCGCGTCCGCGTTCCCTGACCTGCGCCTCGCCCGATTGGAGCGCCCGCTGTCCGGCCTGCTCCAGCACGGTCCGCGAGGACTCCTGCATCGCCTCCGGATCCAGCTCGAACCGGGGGCTCGAGGCCTCGCCCGTGAGTCGCACCGCCAGTTCCAGAGCTCCCCCTGCCTTCAGATAGCGGTCGATGACCGCCCCTGCCGCTCCTGCCGCCACCGTGGCCGCGCTGGCCAGGGCCGAGTCCGGGCGAATCAGAGCACCGAGGTCCAGCGATCCCCCGAACCCGAGCGCTCCCTGCAGTTCGGCCACGAGCTCGGACCCGCTGAAATCGCTGCCGTCGAGCACGATCAGGCCGTCACGGATCTGGAAGGGCGAATTCCAGCGGCTGAACCGGAGATCGCGCACGCTCTCCAGTCGGAGGAAGCGGAGCAACCCGTCGGTCAACGCGTTCGGTGCGATCCGGCCATCCCGGATCTCGAATCTGCCGGCGCCGTTCAGCAGGCTGGTGACCGGCAGGGCCATCCGGTCCACACCCCCTTCGAGAGCCAGGTCCATCGACAGCGATCCCGAGATCAGCGTCCCGAGCGGCGTATTCTCAGCCAGATAGCGCTCCGCCCGCACGTTGGAGAGCGAGACGTCGAGCTGGAACGGCTCCGAGTCCACGTCGCCCAGGTGGAGAGCACCACTTGCCGTACCCGTGCCCCCGTACGCCGCGAATCGGACGTCGGTGAGATCGATCCGGTCCGGATGCAGCTGCAGGTCGGCCACCACGCCGGTCAGCCTGTAGGGCATGCGGAGCACCGAATCAGCGCGGAACGCAACGTGGCCGACGACCGGCAGGGGGCCAGGTCGTCGCAAGTCCTGCTCGGCGGCCCAGTCTTCGGCCGCCCGGCCCTGCAGCGGTCGCTCGGCGAGTCGGGCCCAGGCGATGCGTCCATACCCGATCTCCGCTCGCGCCGGTCCGATCAGCGCGTCCAGATCGAGTCTCGCCGCCGATATCGAGGCCTCCACGGACGGCGTTCTGGACGGCTCCGCGAGCTGTCCGAGCAGATCGCGCAGGCTGCCAGATGTCTTCATCGGGTCCCCGGCGGCCAGCACGGTCACGTCGTTCCACTTCGCGCCCGTTCCTTCCAGACGTACGGTGGCCGACGCCACCTCCACGGGTCGCACCAGCGATCCTCCTTCGACCGCCAGGCCTTCCAGTCCGATCTCGCCCGTCAGGCTCGTCGCGGCGGGGCGCCCGGCCGAGCCACGCGCGGTGACGTTCCAGCGAACGGAGCCCCGGGTCACGGCGGATCGGTCCGGTCCGCCGGTTCCGGACGCCGCCGCCAGGGCTGCGGCATCGGCCCGCCCATCGCTCGACAGGTCGAACGCGAGCGTCGAGTCGAGCGCGACGTGGCCCGTTGCAGAGACGCTTCCTCCCGGCAGGCTCGCCCGAAGTCGCGTGATCTCTGCACGTGCCGATCCGATCGTGACGTCGGCGTCAAGTGATTCGAGCAAAGGCCGGTCCGCGCCGCGCCTCACACCGCCACCGCGCACCGTGACCAGCCCGCTCACGTCGGGGAACTCGTCCGGACCCAGCGCGCCGCGAAGGACGAGATCCACGCCAAGCTCCCCCCACAGGTCGACGGGGACCGCTTTGCGCACCGAGTCGGGAAGACTCGAAATCAGCCGCGAGAGCTCCACGCCGTTTCCTCGCACCGCGAAATCGAACAGGCGTCTCTCGGACTTGAGCGAATCCGCCCGACCGGTGACCTCCACCGTCAGTCCGTTGATCGTCGCAGTGCCGGAAGCGACCTCGATCCATCCGAACTTCGGGCCGGCGACGGCCTCGATCTCGGTCCGCACCCGGAGTCCCCGCACCCCCTTCTGCCACGCCGGGGGATAGGAGAACCGAAGGCTGTCGACCTCCGACTCGAGGTCGAGCGCCAGCCTCCCTTCCGCGTCTCTTTCCACGGAGCCTTCGATCCTCAGCCCGTCTGCCTGGAAGGAGCGCTCGCTGACGGCGTCACGGTAGCCGACCCGACCCTCCACGAGCTCGATGCCCCGGATCTCCAGTGACAGCGGTGTTTCGGGCACCGCAGCTTCATCCCGGGACGCGGGAACGAAGTCCCCGAAGTTCGTCTTCCCCTGCTCGTCGACCTGGAGCAGGACGCGAGGACCCACGGCCAGCACGCGATCGATTTCCACCCGCTTGCGCAGCAGGGGCAGCAGGCGGGGACGCAGGCGCAGCTCGTCGACCGTGGCGAGCGGCATTCCCTCGAAGTCCGGGAGGTTCTCGATCCGCAGGCGCAGCAGTCGTACCTCGGGCCGAGGGAAGATCGAGAGGGCCGCCGAGCCTATGTCGACGCGCCGGTTGAGCGCCGCCGAGATATGGGGCTCGGCGCGGTCCGCGAGGGACCTGGGGTCCAGAATGGCCCGGAAGACGACGATGAGCGCCAGGTACGCCACCAGGACGATCGCTACGAGGCCGGCCGACACGACGGCCAGCGTACGCCCCCGGCTCCGCTTCTCGCTACCCATTCATCTACCCCCGTTCGTCGATCGATCCGCGGCGCCCGACGCCCGGGGAACCCGGAGCCCGGTCGCAGACGTTGCTCGTGAAGTGAAAATGCAGCCCTCGCGCCAACCGTAATACGGATCCGCGAGGTCCGCGTTCCTGCGGAGGGCTCCGCCGGGCCGATCCGCGGGCGCTTGCCGCGACGGGTAAGGACAACATACCGTTCGGCCGAGCGCGTATCCACGCGGTGCCTCGAAGCGGAGCGATGACCATCACGACCGAACGGAGACGGAAGGAGTTCGAGTCCGAGGCCCTCGTGCACCTCGATGCACTCTACGGCCTCGCCCTGCGCCTTTCGGGAGGAGATGAGCCGCGTGCCGAGGACCTCGTGCAGGAGACCTTCCTCAAGGCGTACCAGGCGTGGGATCGATTCACGGTCGGCACGAACTGCCGGGCCTGGCTGATGACCATCCTGCGGAACACGTTCATCAACCAGTTTCGCCAGCAGCAGTCCCGTCCGGCGGCCGTCGAGTTCGAGGCCCTGGCAGAGCGGCCGTCTTCCACGGCGCTTTACGAGGCCGATCCAGAGGGCCGAATCTTCGATCGCATCATCGATGACCAGGTCATCCGGGCGATCGACGAGCTGCCGGAGGAGTTCCGGGTGACGGTCGTGCTCTCCGACCTGGAGGGCCTCAGCTATCAGGAGGTTTCGGATCTCATGGGCGTTCCCGTCGGCACGGTCAAGTCGCGCCTGTTCAGAGCGCGGAAGCGGCTCCAGGAGAAGCTGTACGAATTCGCGGTCGAGATGGGGTACCTGAGATGAGCGACAACCGGCAGCAGCCCGGGCAGGGCCGTTCCGAGCGGCGCGAGCTGACGTGTGAGGAAGCGCTGGCCCGAGTGTACGAATACCTGGACGGAGAGCTGGGTGCGGGCGAGCACGAAGCCGTGCGGCGGCATCTTGAGAAGTGTCGTAACTGTTATCCTCATTTCGATTTCGAGCGAATGTTCCTCGATTACGTGCACGAGCTGGGTGCGGTCGAGGAATCGAAGCCCGGGCTGGAAGGGAGGGTGCGCGAGCTGCTCGCCGCCGAGACCGGCTGAGGGTCGTCCGGCGTTGCTGGCCGGCTCCTCCGGCAGTACCCTCAGGCACCCGCGAGACGGTCGGTGAGCCCGTGGCCCCACGGGACGCTCATCCGACTGGCGGGAGGATGCCGTTTCCCGCCGTGCGAGACATGACCGTCAACAGACGATGGACACCGAAATGCGAGACCTGATCGATCGGCTTCTGGACGCCCGCGGACCGTCGGGATACGAGACCCGGGCGGCTGCCGTGTGGCGGGAGGAGGCAGCGACATTCGCGGACGAGACCTGGGGCGACGTGCACGGCAACAGCTTTGCCGCGATCAATCCCGGTTCGTCTCCGCGCGTCATGCTGGCCGGACACATCGACGAGATCGGCCTGATGGTCAATCACGTCGACGAACAGGGGTACCTGTGGGTCCGCAGCGTGGGTGGATGGGACGCGCAGGTGCTGGTCGGCCAGCGCGTCGAGATCCTCGCCGAATCCGGCCTGGTGGCGGGTGTCGTGGGCCGAAGGGCGATCCACCTGATTCGTGGAGATGATGCCGACAAGGCGGTCAAGCTCAAGGACCTGTGGATAGATATCGGGGCGGCGAGCGCCGAAGAGGCGAAGTCCAGAGTCGCCATAGGAGACGTGGCGGTGATCCGCTCCGATGCCCTCGATCTGACGGACGACCTTCTGGCCGCCCGGTCGATCGATGATCGCGTCGGGGCGGTCGTCGTTCTCGAGGCGCTCCGCAGGGCGCACGCCAAGGGATGCTCGGCGCACGCCGTGGCCGCCGCGACCGTCCAGGAAGAGATCGGATACATGGCGGCGGGAGGGGCCCGCACCGGTTCATACGGCCTCGACCCGGACGTCGGGATCGTGGTGGACGTCACCCACGCGACGGATCACCCGAGCGTCGACAAGAAGGAACACGGTGACGTCCGGCTCGGCGGGGGACCGGTCCTGGCGCGCGGGGCGGCGATCAACCCGGTCGTGTTCGGACGGCTGGTCAGCGCCGCGAAGGCAGCGGGAGTCGAGGTGCAGATGCAGGCGATCCCCGCCATGACGGGCACGGATGCCGACGCCATCCGCATGGCGCGAGCGGGAGTGGCCACCGGTCTCGTGTCGATTCCGAACCGCTACATGCACTCGCCCAATCAGCTGGTGAGCCGGCGCGACCTGGACCAGGCGGCCGAGATCATCGCGGACTTCCTGGTCGGGCTGTCGGGCGGGGACAGCTTCCTGCCGGATTGACGGGTGAACGCGGCGCGCAGCGGACGCCCGGGAGCCCACAGTCGGGCCGTCGAAGACTACCTGAAGGCGATCTTCAAGCTGCAGGCGGAGAGCCTGCAGGTCTCCACGACGGCGCTGGCCGGACAGCTCAACCGATCCGCCGCATCCGTAACGAACATGGTCAAGAGCCTGGCCGAGCAGGGTCTGGTGGTGCACGAGCCCTACCGGGGAGTCCACCTCACTCCGACCGGAGAAGCCGCGGCCCTGGGGATCATTCGCCGGCACAGGGTGATCGAGACCTATCTGATCGAGCGACTCGGCTTCACGTGGGATGGGGTGCATGCCGAGGCCGAGCGCCTGGAGCATGCCGCTTCGGACGTGCTGATCGACCGGATGGCGCGCGCCCTCGGCGACCCGGACGAGGACCCGCACGGTGCGCCGATTCCCTCGTCGGAAGGGGTGATCGCGAGCCGCGACCTGGTGTCCCTGACCGACATGCGAGAGGGAGCTCGGGCCGTGGTGCGGGAGGTGTCGGACGAGGACTCGGGGCGCTTGCGCGAGCTGGCCGCCGCCGGTTTCTTGCTCGGGACGGAGGTGGTCGTGAAGCACCGGCTTCCGGATGGACAGCTGGTGGTGCGCGTCGGGGGGCGCGAGCGGCGGCTGGACGCCACGACGGCGGGGCTGATCCGGCTCGAGCTGAGTGGAATCGAACCCAGTGGATGAACGAGATGAAATCTATAAAGGCCGATGGGGATACGTGGGACGCCCGGCTGGGCGGACCGACGCGCGACGGCTTCCGAACCGTGGTCTTCTTCTGCGCCAGCAACGGCCAGCGACCCTACCGGGTGATCGAAGTGCCGGCCGAGCGCTTCGGCTCGCAGGAGGAACTGGACGGGATGCCCGCGAACGAGCTTCGCGAACTGTTCGGGGCGACCGTCTCGATGGGTGCACCTCGAAGCTACGATTGAGCCCCCCTTGGGCTACGTAGACCTGCACCTTCACTCCACCGCCTCGGACGGCGTCCTCTCGCCGGCCGCCGTCGCCCGGGAGGTGGCCGCGCACGGGCTCTGCGGCTTCTCTCTCACCGACCACGATACGGCGGACGGAATAGAGGAGGCTGCTGCGGAGGCCTCCTCGCTGGGCCTCGAATTCCTGGTCGGCGCCGAGCTCTCGGCGAACGCTCCCGGCAGGTCGATACACATCCTGGCGTACGGTTTCGATCCCGCCGACGCCGGCATGCGCGCGTTCTTCCGCGACTTCCGGGCCGACCGGCTCCGGCGCACGGACGAGATCGTGCAGCGGCTGCAGACCCTGGGGGCCGGCGTGACGATGGACGATGTGATGGCCGAAGCCGGGGAGGGCGTGCCGACTCGTGCTCACGTGGGCCGAGCCCTGGTGAACGGCGGCTGGGTGCGCGAGCAGAACGAGGCCTTCCAGCGCTACATCGCGCGTGGCAAGCCCGCCTTCGTGGAGAAGATGCCGACGCCGCCGGAAAAGGTGTGCGAGCGGGTCCGCCGGGCAGGCGGCGTTACGATACTGGCGCATCCCGGCCGTGACTTCACGGCGGCGGAGCTGGCCCACTGGATGGACGACGGCTTCGACGGAGTGGAGATCCTTCACCCGAGGAACGATCCCGGCGTGCGGCGCCAGCTCGAGCAGCTCGCCGATCAGAAGGATCTTCTCCGCGGCGGCGGTTCCGACTGGCACGGGGCGGATTCGGGGGCCCCGCCAGGATCCCAGAGGGTGCCTCAAGACTGGATGAACTCGATACGGCTGCGTTGCGAAGACGCGAAGAAACGGAGATCCGGGGATGTCTGAGATGCGGAAGGAAACACTGGTCATCGTGGGCTCGGGACCCGCGGCGTGGACGGCCGCCATCTACGCGGCCCGCGCCGACCTTCAGCCGCTCGTGTACGAAGGATCGTTCAGCCGGACCATGGTTCCGGGCGGGCAGCTGATGTTCACGACGGAGATCGAGAACTACCCGGGCTTTCCGGAAGGCGTCACCGGTCAGAAGATGATGATGGACTTCAAGGCACAGGCGGAGAGGTTCGGCACCCGGGTCGTCACGGAAGACATCGTCAGGGTCGACTTCGCGGTCCGGCCGTTCCGGTTGTGGAGCGGGGGCGGGTCCGAAGTCGAGGCGCGAGCCGTCATTCTGGCGACGGGCGCCAACGCTCGCTGGATAGGCCTGCCCAACGAAGAACGCCTCGCGCAGTCGGGTGGCGGCGTCTCCGCGTGCGCCGTGTGCGACGGGGCCCTGCCTTTCTTCCGCGACCGTGTGATCGCCGTCGTGGGAGGCGGTGACAGCGCGATGGAGGACGCGCTGTACATGACGAAGTTCGCGTCGGAGGTAGTGGTGATTCACCGGCGGGACGAACTGCGCGCGTCGCACATCATGCAGCAGAGGGCACTGGAGAGCGACAGGATCCGGTTCGAGTGGAACACGATCGTGACCGACGTCCTGGGAGACGACGAGATCACGGGCCTCAGACTCAGGGACACCTTGACGGGAGAAGAGCGCGAGCTGGAGGTGGGAGGCCTGTTCGTGGCGATCGGGCATACACCGAACACGGGCTTCCTCGGGGACCAGGTGAAGCTGAAGGACAACGGCTACGTCGCGACGCCGGTGCCGTGGCGGACCGCCACGTCGGTCGCGGGCGTGTTCGCGGCGGGCGACGTGATGGATGACTACTACCGGCAGGCGGTAAGCGCGGCGGGGACCGGCTGCATGGCGGCGCTGGAGGCCGAGCGGTGGCTGGCGCACGGCGCGGATGACGATTGAGG
>Ga0210121_1000095_pt1 | contig 26895 bp, 24 predicted proteins | sample Joice_ThreeSqB_D_FD_184873 | JGI IMG/M metagenome (GOLD analysis project Ga0210121, IMG submission 184873) | Wetland microbial communities from San Francisco Bay, California, USA, that impact long-term carbon sequestration - Joice_ThreeSqB_D1... | ecosystem: Environmental > Aquatic > Marine >... | reverse complement strand
CCGGGCGGCCCTGGTTCCCGACGTTGACCCGGTTCCCGATGTTGATGTCACCCGTGTTGATGACGACGGGTCGCCGGTAGCCGCCCGGCGGATAGTAGCCGCCGTTCCAGCCCGGGCGGTAGCCGGGCCGGTAGTACCCGCCGTATCCGCCGCCGAAGCGGACCCCGACGCTCATGAATCCTACGCTCCAGCTGAAGCCGAAGCTCCAGCCGTACCACGGATTGTAGCCCACGTGGAAGCCGTAGGTCACCGGTCGAGGATAGTAGTAGCCCGGGCCCCAGTAGGGGGGGTAGTACCAGCCGGTTCCGTACACGGGAACCCCGTAATACGGGAAGGACCACATGTAGCCGGGCGTGTATCCGACGTACACGACCTCGGGCGTGGAGTCGTACACGTGCACGTGTGTCAGGTTGTACTCAGACGACGACGGAGGGATCTCTTCGATCTGATCGCTCGGTATCAAGTCGGCCACTTCCCAGGGACCGGTCGCACCCTCCGACACGAACCACACTCCGTTGTCGCAGGCGTAGTAACGTCCTTCGATGCGCAGCACCTGCGAGCCCGTGTTGACCGCGTGATCGACGCTCGTCCCCTCGATTCGCTCGAATTGGGGATCACCGTCGTATGACACGTCGAGCTTCGCCTCGCTGCGCTGGATCGCAGCGGTTTGCGGGACGTGGGAGTCCAGCATGGCGTCTTCCGCCTCCGGCGTGCCGGCGACCGACACGCGAACGCCGCCGAGATCCGACGCTGGCGGAACATCGCTGAAGCTCGCGGGCAACTCGTCGGGGCGGACGAACGTCCACGGGCCATCCAGTGACCTCGACCGGAACCAGCGTCCCGAGGCCAAAATGTAGACGTCATTCGTCGCGACGTCCCGGACGACCGGCGTTTCCGTGTTCTCGACGTACAGGAGGTCACCCGGTCCGATCGGCTTCCACGCCGGGGGGCCCTCGGTCACCACCAGTTCTGTCGGTTCCGTCGCGACCACGATCTTCGGTGGGGGCTGCGGCGCAGGGATGGACGACGTGTCCGGTGGGACCAGGCGAACGACCTCGGCTGGAGGCTCGCCTATCGCTTCCCACGGTCCCAGTGGGTCCGCGGCGCTGTACCAGAACTTGCCCCCGCTCAGGTAGTACGTGCCGCTCCGGGTGTCCCGAATCACGGCGAACGCGGCGTTGGCGACCTGTTCCAGGTCCGTGTCCGGTATCGGGATCGCCCGCGGCTCGCCGTCGTACAGCAGGAGTTCCGTCAGCTCCTCGGAGAACACGATGTTCGGAGGGTCGTTTCTCAGCTCTTCGAGGCTCTGTCGCTCGAGATCCGCGCTTTCGAGGCTCTCGCTCAGGCGTTCGAACGAGATCGGAACGACCGTATTCGCGAACCTCTTCGTCAGGTACTGCGTGACCTGACGTTCCTTCTCCTCGGTGACGTCGGGCCAACGGGCGCGGTCGATGACTATGTTGCGTACCTCGGTGGTCCCCGCGTCGCGGTCAGCGTCCACCCGCGCGGTGAACCAGAGCGTTCCGAAGATCGGCTCGGTCGTTTCCCGGGCCGTGTACGACACGGCAGCCCGTCCCGTGAGCACGTTCCCGGAGAACGTCTCCGGCTGCGGCTGGTAGAGGATCAGCGTCCCTTGCTCGGTCGGAACCTCGCGCGGCCACGTCGCATCCTGCGCGTGTGCCGGCAGGACGTTAACCATCAGGGTCAGTGCCAGGATGACAGGGGATCCACGCCGTGCAGTAGTCACTCTCAACGCCTCCATGTCGATGCCGTCCGTTCCAGGAACTGCTGATTCGTCCTCTTCGTCATCGGTCATCACGATGTGAACGGGCGCCCCGGAGGGCGCCCGCCCCTGAACGAGAGGATGTCAGCAGTCCGCCGGCTCAACCTCCCGGCGGCACCATCATCTCCATTACCTGGTCCAGGCTGAAGCTCGCCGCCTTCTGGCGGGGCGGATACTCCTTGAACGTGGCCAGGAAGTTCGCCACGTACGCTTGCGATGGCACCAGGAAGTAGGCGTGGTCCACCATCCAATCATAGTACGTGTTGGAGGTGATCTCCGCCCGCTCCCAGGGATCCCGTCTCAAGTTGATGATCAGCGGCACCCGGAGCGGCACGAACGGCTCCATCCATACCCGGAACGTGCCTGTGGCCTTCTGCTCCATGAAGATCAGCTTCCAGTCGTCGTACCGCAGGGCCGTAAGGTCACCGTCGTCCGAGAAATAGAAGATCTCCTTGCGCGGGCTCACCTCGGCCTTGGCTGTGAGCAACGGAAGGATGTCGTACCCATCCAGGTGGACCCGATAGTCACGCCCGAGGGACGACGACCTGTAGCCGTCCAGGAGGTCGCTCTTGATATCGTCCTTCCCGGCTATGTCGACGAACGTGGGAAACCAGTCCATGTGGTGCACGATCTCGTTCGTCACGGAGCCAGCCGGGATGTGTCCGGGCCACCGGACCATGGCGGGTACACGCCAGCCTCCCTCCCAGTTGGTGTTCTTCTCTCCCCGGAACGGGGTCGCCGCCGCGTCGGGCCAGGTGTTGTAGTGCGGCCCGTTGTCCGTGCTGTAGAACACGACCGTGTTGTCGGCGATGCCCAGCTCGTCCAGAAGGTCGAGGAACTTCCCGATGTGCATGTCGTGCTCTACCATGCCGTCGGCGTACTCGTCCTGTCCCGAGATCCCTCGCAGTTCAGGCTTCACGTGCGTCCGGAAGTGCATCCGGGTCCCGTTCCACCACACGAAGAACGGCTCCCCGCGCTCGTGAGCCTCGCGGATAAAGCGGATCGCGGCATCCGACGTCTCGTCGTCCACCGTCTCCATGCGCTTCCTGGTCAGCGGGCCCGTGTCCTCGATCCGCTGGGTGCCATCCTCGTTGGCCCAGCTGTGGATCACGCCGCGCGGTCCATAGCGCTCCTGGAACGTCCGGCCGTCGGATGTGACCATGTCCCCCGGGTAGTCCTCGTTCTCAGGTTCCTCTTCCGCGTTCAGGTGATACAGGTTGCCGAAGAACTCGTCGAACCCGTGGTTGGTCGGCAGCATTTCGTTCTTGTCACCGAGGTGGTTCTTGCCGAACTGCCCCGTCGCGTAACCGAGATCCTTGAGGATGACGGCGATCGTCGGATCCTCGACCTGCATCCCCAGGTCGGCTCCGGGAAGACCGACCTTGGACAGACCGGTGCGGAACACGCTCTGACCCATGATGAACGACGAACGCCCCGCCGTGCAGCTCTGCTCGCCGTAATAGTCGGTGAAAATCATTCCCTCGCTGGCGATGCGATCGATGTTCGGCGTCCGGTAGCCCACCAGGCCCATGGTGTAGGCGCTGATGTTGGACTGGCCGACGTCATCGCCCCATACGACGAGGATGTTCGGCTTGTCCTGCGCTGCGGCCGGTGCAGCGACCAGCAGCACCGCGCAGGCGCCAATGAGCCATCCCTTCATGTGCGGAGTCTCCTCTTGAAAGAAGTGGGGACCGCACGATCGCGGTCCCCAAGGTGTTTCTAAGGCGGCTACGTTCAGTCAGTCAGTTTCTTGAGCGCGTCCTTGAGCTCGTTCCACTGTCCCCTGGCCCAGGTCTTGAGCTCGTCGAACGCCTCATGCGCACGAACGAGCGCCAGCCGTCCGGCGACCTCGTCCCAGTCCACCACGTTCCAGAACGCGGCGATGTAATCGGGCCGCCTGTTCTGGTAATGCAGGTAGTAGGCGTGTTCCCACACATCGAGGCCGAGGATCGGAACCACGCCATCCGTGAAGATCGGGTTGTCCTGGTTGGGTGTGGAAGTCACTACCAGGCCGTCCGAGGAAGCGCAAAGCCACGCCCAGCCGCTTCCGAACCGGCTGCCCGCGGCGGCGCTGAACTGCTGGTGAAAATCGACGAAAGAACCGAACGACTCGTCGATCGCCTTGCCGAGCATCCCTCCGGGGGTGCCGCCGCCGTCCGGGCTCATGTTGGTCCAGAACAGGGAATGGTTGACGTGTCCGCCGCCGTTGTTGCGGACGGCCGTCCGGACGTCCTGGGGAATCGAATCCAGGCTCAGGAGCAGCTCGAGCGCGCTCAGTTCCTGCAGTTCCGCGTGTCCCTCGAGGGCTTTGTTCAGGTTGTTGACGTAGCCCTGATGGTGCTTGGTGTAGTGGATCTCCATGGTTCGTGCGTCGATGTGCGGCTCGAGCGCATCGTAACCGTAGGGCAATTTGGGAAGTACGTGTGGCATCGGTGTTCCTCACTTACTGAATGAAACGGGGTTCTCATTCGCCAGTTTACAACAAATGCGGGAACCTGGGGACTGGTAATGTGGCGATTCCCCTCCGCTTCATGCAAACCGGCACCGTGTCCGGCCGTGATCTTCAGGCGCCCTGTATCAGTGCCAGAACCTCGCGGCGGAGATCCCTGTCCCACCGCAGCTCTCCGCGAAATGCCGTGGTGACCATCTCGGTGTGCGCCTTCTTCGGATGAAGCTCCGGGATGCCGAACGTCGAGCCACCGGCGATCCCCGTCGATCTGTGCGGCCGTCCGTTGCCGTTCCGGCGACCGCTGAGCGCCGGGCTCTCGTCTGTGTGCGGCGCGTTGAGCGCACCCGGTGTGCTGACCACCATGCCTCCCGATTCAGTGCCTCAACCGACACCATTTCCACCGCACGATAGCAGAGTCGGGGAGGTTTGTCAATAAGTTGTCTAAGACAAACATTTATCAACTGCTGTCGAGATGCTCGGCCATTCATGTCCTGATGGGGAAGGGCCGCCCCGCGAATCAGCGAAGCGGCCCGCCCTGACCTGTTCGGCTTTCGATGTTTGCCCGCGAGCGCCGACCTCAGGGAAGCGCTGCGATCCAGGAGCCGTCCTCCAGCCACGCCTGCCGGAGAGCTTCCAGGATTCCCGTTCCTTCAAGTGCGGTGAGGTAGTTCCGCACGAGGTTCTGGAGCTGCGGATCGTTGGCCGGGACCGCGATTCCGATCGGCTCCAGCGTCAGCGGCTGGTTCAGCGTCGCGAAGCCCTCGTTGGGGTACCGCAGCATCGTGATCACGCAGATCGGCACGTCCGCCACCACGGCGCCGGTCTGACCCGCTCGCAGCATCTCGATCGCCTCGTCGTACGAGTCCACGGTGGTCAGCTGGGCGTCCGGGAGATTCGCACGCACGAACTGCTCGCTCGTCGAGTTGCGCAGCGTCACGAGCCGAATGTCGGACTCGTTCAATTCGCCCGCTTCCTGGACGGCGGCGAGGTTGGCCGACTTCGTCAGGATCGACTTCCCCGACACCACGTACGGACCCACGAACGACACCGAGCGCGAGCGATCGGCCGTGATCGTTATGCCCGACAGGACCATGTCGACATCACCGTTCTGCAGGGAAGTCAGCAGGTCGGCGAACGGAATCTCCACGATCTTGAGCTCCACCTTCATCGCGGCGGCCAGGGCGTTCGCCAGGTCCACTTCGAGACCCATCGGGGTCCCATCGCGGGTCTTCATGTTGAACGGGGGCTGGGTCCCTGACATCCCGACGCGGAGGGTCCCAGTCTCCACGATCCGGTCGAGAACGGGACTGTCCTGAGCCGAAACGTGCGCGGGAAGAGCGGCGGCGGATACGGAAACGAAGGCGGCGAACAGGGAAATGCGAATCCAACTCTTGAGCATTGTCACGTCTCTCTTCGGGAGTGTGTGAAACCAGGGTCCGATCCGCCCCATTCCCGGGACGGGCCGCCAATAGGTCGACCGAGACTCCGGGTGTCAAGCTGGAGATCGGACTACTCGAACCTGATCCGTGGCAACATGCGGAACAGCCCGAGCCCGGCCAGCGCCGAGATGGCCAGGAACAGCGTTCCGAGGCCGACACGTCCGTACAGCGAGTACCCGGTCCCGAACAGGGCTGCGTATACGACCGCGCATCCCAGGAACCAGCAGGCGAGCGTCGCCTGGACGCCGTGACCCCTCGGGGAAGCGTCGACCTGCACCACGCGTTCCCATCCTCTTCCGAGCGGCCGGATCAAATCGTAGAAACTCTGCAGGGTCGCAGTGTCCGTGGGCGCGGTGACCCAGGTCGTCGCGAGCCACGCCACGGTGGTCACGCCCACGCCGATCAGCAGTTGCACGGATGGATGCAGCGGCGGAATACCGACCGCCTCCTGTCCGAACTGGAACCACACGGCGATCAGGAACGAGGTCACCATGGCCGATATCTCGCTCCACGCGTTGATACGCCACCAGAACCAGCGAAGCAGGAAGATCAGGCCTGTGCCGGCGCCGATCTGCAGGAGGATCTGGAACGCCTGCAGCGCGTTCTCGAGCCACAGGGACACGAGAAGCGCCAGCACGATCAGTCCCACCGTCGAGGTCCGGGCCACCGCCACGTAGTGGCGTTCGCTCCGCTCCGGCGCGATGAACCGCCGATAGAAGTCGTCCACCACGTAGGAGGCGCCCCAGTTCAGGTGCGTGCTGATGGTGGACATGTAGGCGGCCGCGAGCGAGGCCACGACCAGACCGAGGACCCCGTGCGGCAGGAATACCAGCATCGCCGGGTACGCCAGATCGTGTCTGAGGATCGACGGATCCACGTTCGGAAATGCCGTGGCGAGGGAATCGAGCGTCGGATAGACGGCCAGCGACGCCAGCGCCACCAGGATCCAGGGCCACGGCCGGAGAGCGTAGTGGGCGATGTTGAACCACAGGGTGGCCTTCATCGATTCCGTCTCGTTCCGGGCCGCGAGCATGCGCTGCGCCACGTATCCGCCGCCGCCGGGCTCGGCGCCGGGGTACCAGGTCGCCCACCACTGCACGGCGATGGGCACCACGAATATCGGAACGGCCGTCCGCCAGTCCGCGAAATCGGGGAGGAGCGCCAGCTTGCCGGCGACTTCCGGGTTCGAGACCAGGCCAGCCAGTCCTCCCACCTCGGGCTGGGCGAGAGCGTAATACGCGGCGGCCAGCGCGCCTCCCATGGCGATCACGAAGAGCAGGAGGTCGGTGACGACCACTCCCCAGAGGCCCGACGTGGCCGAGTAGATGACGGTGATCGTGCCTGCGATGAGCACGGTCGTGTACTTGTCGAGCCCCAGCAGCACCCCGCCGATCTTGATCGCGGCCAGAGTGACGGTGGCCATGATCATGACGTTGAAGAACACACCGAGGTACACCGCCCGAAAACCGCGCAGGAAGGCGGCCGGCTTCCCCGAGTAGCGGAGTTCGTAGAACCCCATGTCGGTGAGCACGCCCGAACGCCGCCACAGGCGGGCGTAGAAGAACACGGTGCACATCCCCGTGATCAGGAAGGCCCACCAGACCCAGTTCTGACTCACGCCGCCCGTACGCACGAGGTCGGTGACCAGGTTCGGCGTGTCGGTGGAAAACGTGGTCGCGACCATCGACGTGCCCAGCATCCACCACGGGAGCTTGCGGCCGGAGAGGAAGTACTCCGTGATGCCGGAGCCGGCCCGGCGTGCGAAGTAGAGCCCAACGATCAGGACGATCGCGCCGTACGCGCCGACGACGGTCCAGTCGAGACCGTCGAGCCTCAAGTGTCCCCGGTGCGCGGGTCGTTGACGCGCAGCGCGGCGCGCAGCGACGGAGGATACTCGCCGGCCTCGACGAGCGCGCGGATCCCGGCTCTCACGTGCCCGCGGTCCTGGGGAAACGTCATCCCGAGCCAGCGCTCGTCCGTCACGGGCACGCGAACCGTCAGCTCGCCGTTGACGACGAGGGCGCCGACCGCGTCGCTGAGATAGAACTCGGCGCGCGGATCCTCCCCGTGTCGCTTGAGGAATACCCGGAACCGCTCATCCAGCGGCCCGAACAGCTCCGGAGTGAGCCCCCACAGGTTCATGGAAACGCGCTCGCTTCCGTCCAGAGTTCGGGGCGCCCCTGCCGTCGTGCGCCCGTGGATCGACCCGTCCGCGGCCCTCTCCAGTCCCAGCAGCTCGGCGATGCCGGCCAACCTGCCATCCTGATCGGACTCGAGCACGGCGCGCGAGACTCCGCCGTGCTCCGACAGCGTGGCATCCACCCGGTACCCCACGACGCATTGCTCGCCGGCCCGATCGGACGAAGTAAGGTGCCTGACCAGGGCCCGGTACGCGGCCCGGCCGTAGAAGTCATCCGCGTTCGCTACGGCGAACGGTCCATCCACCGTTCCATCGAGGCACAGGACGGCGTGCCCCGTGCCCCACGGCTTCACCCGACCTGGCGGTCGCAGGCCCGACGCCAGCGGGGCAGCGCCCTGGATCACCGTACGAAGAGGGACCGCGATTCCGAATCGATCCCGGAAGCGATCCACGAGGTCTTTCTGGTTCGCGGCGCTCACGACCAGAACGACATCCCCGAAGCCCGCGCTCAGGGCGTCGTACACGGCGTAGTCGAGCAGCGCCTCGCCGTCCGGGCCGACGGGCTCGAGCTGCTTCGAACCTCCGTACCGGGTCGACAGACCGGCCGCGAGGATGACCAGTGTCGGGCTTTGCATCCTGCAAATCTACAAATATGCGGTGCCGGTGCGCGAGCACAGCCGTGTGGGGCCGGCAGCAGTATGTTGAAAGCGGTCCGCCTGTCGCGGCCCGGCTCGATTGCCCCGGATACTCGAACGCGGAACGTACGATGCGCAGGTCGATGCTGCTCCCGTTTTTGATGCTGGCCGTGAGCGTGCCGGATGCCGCGGCTCAACAGGATCTTCTCCAGTCCGGCCCGATGCTCGGGTATTCGGAGATGTTCGAGGTTCTCGTCTGGGCCCAGACGACGGCGCCGGCCGAGGTAGGCGTGGTCTACTGGGATCTCGAGGATCCCGATGTTCGAATGGAGACCGAGACCGTGGCCACGACGAAGGCCGGAGCGTACACGGCGAAGTTGATCGCCGACCAGGTGCAGCCCGGGCGACACTACGGTTATGAGCTGCACATCAACGGAGCGAACGTCCAACGTCCCTATCCGCTCGAGTTCCAGACCCAGGTGCTGTGGCAGTGGCGCACGGATCCGCCCGACTTCCGAATCGCCGCGGGAAGCTGCTTCTACGTGAACGATCCTCCGTACGACCGTCCGGGAGAACCTTACGGTGGCGAGTTCCAGATCCTCGACGCGATGGTCGCCAGTCATCCGGACGCGATGGTATGGATGGGCGACAATTTCTACTATCGCGAGCCCGACTGGAACACGCGCACCGGGATGATCTACCGGAACACCGACACGCGGTCCTACCCCGGCCTGCAGCCCTTCCTGGCTTCCGTGCACCAGTACGCGACCTGGGACGATCACGACTACGGCCCGGACAACAGCGACTGGGCGTATCGGGAGAAAGTCACCTCGCGCGAGGTGTTCGACCTGTTCTGGGGCAACCCGGAGCTCGGAACGCCGGAGCTGGGCGGGATCACGACGCGCTTCGAGTGGGGCGACGTGGAGTTCTTCCTGCTCGACAACCGCTGGTTCCGCTCCTCGGAATTCCGCATCTCCGGGCACAAGCAGGTGTTCGGCGAGGAGCAGCTCCAGTGGCTTGTGGACGCGCTCACCTACAGCCGCGCCACGTTCAAGATCATCGTCTCCGGGGGGCAGCTGCTGAACCCGGTCGCCAAGTGGGATTCGTACGCGACCTATCCTGAGGAGAGGGATCGATTCCTGCAGCTCCTGCGGGAGAACGAGGTCCAGGGAGTCGTCCTCCTGTCCGGCGACGTCCACTACACCGTCCTCTCGAAGCTCGACCGCCCCGGCACCTATCCGCTGTGGGAGATCTCGACCTCACCGATAACGGCGGGCCCGGCGAGCGTGGACCCGGAAACGTACGAGAACTCCCTCGCCGAGCCCGGAACACTGTTCGTGCAGCGGAACTTCGCGACGCTGGACTTCTCCGGGCCGGAGAGGGACCGCGTGCTGAACGTCACCGTCTGGGGCTCGGACGGCGAGGAGCTCTGGTCGAAGGAGATCCGGGCGCGAGAGTTGAGACCTTAATGAAACGGCCGGCCCGGTGGGATCCGAGCCGGCCGCGAACCTGTCCACGCGTCCGTCATTCACCGCGGCGCATGGTTTCCGCTTCGTCGTCCGCTAGAACAGCCAGCCGATGTTGAGCTCGATGGCCGACAACGTCGGAGTGCTGTTCGCGAACGCGATCCACCCCAGGTTGTAGCTTCCCTCCAGGAAGAAACTCCTCCCGAACTCCTTCCGGAGTCCCACGGAGCCGCCGAACGCGAACGACGTCCGTGTGTAGGTCGGCTGCCAGGTCCCGCAGACGTAGCCCCACCACGGATCCCACCAGCACGAGCCCTGCGGAGGGGCGCTCGGGATGTTGGAGTCGAGGTAGTTGATGCCGAGGTTGCCCCGGACGAAGGGCGTGAACTTCGACTCCATGAAATTGAGCTGTCCAACCGCCTGGATGGATGCGGCGTCCAGGTTGCCTCCGATCGTGGTCGTCCCATCCTGCGTCCCGTTCCCATTGTCGTCGTAAGGGATGGTCGCGTTGTAGCTGGCGCTCAGCCACGTCGTCTGGAACCCCAGCATGAACCGGTCGTTGAAGTTGTATCCGAATCCGATGCCCCAGCTGACATCGTTGTTCACATCGGCCGACGACCCGTTCTGCCCATCGAGTGTCTTGGAGAAGGTGAAGTTGAGTGGAATGAAGAACTGCCACTTCTCTTCGCGAAAACTCCGCTCTTGAGCGGTGGCCGGCGTGGGAACGACCGCCAGCCATGCGATCGCGCACAGCGCCGCGCTCAGAACCCGCGTGGTGAATCTGCTCATCTTGTTCTGCCTTCTGGAGTTGGCTGTGAATGGAAATACGTCCGGCGACAGTATACACTGCCCGGCCGGTCCCTGCTCCCCCCGGCGGTCCCGGCCTGCGTGGCTCAGTACCAGCGACTGGTTCCGACGCTCATGTAGCCGTGGTTTCCGATCGGTACGCCGACGCTTACCCCCACTCCCACGTTTCCGGAGCAGGCGCCGAGGGACAAAGTCGCCGCGAGCACGATCAGCACGATCGCGAAGTTTCGGATGAGTCTAAGCATGATCGTTCCTCGCGCTCACGTGGACGACTTCTGAAGAACGAGCACGGCGCCCGTCGGGTCCGCGACCACCGCCAGGGTCCCCTCACGTACGTCGGGCGAGACGGCCAGCAGGATCTCGCCGCCGAGGGATTCGGCCCGGGCTGCCGCCGCCGCGGGATCCTGGACCGCGATGTAGGTGAGCCATACGGGGTCCCAGTTCTCGGAAGGGTTCTGGAGGATTCCGGCCCGATCGACGCCCCGGTTCGCGAGCATCGTGTAGGTGCCTCCACGGCGTTCCACCGCCTTCGCATCGTAGCCCACGACAGCCTCGTAGAACGCGGCGGCCGCGCCGGAGTCGTCGGAGAGAAGCTCCGTCCAGACGACCCGTCCGGGTGCGGCTGCCGTCGTCCGATCGTCCGGGTCGCCGATGTCGCTTCTCGCGAGCCCGATGACGGCGCCTTCCGGATCGATGATGGCCGCGACCTGGCCGAGGGCGACCTTCCTGGGCTCCACAGCGACTGTGCCGCCCGCGGACACCGCGCGAGACACCGCGTCATCCACGTCCTCGACCGACACGTAGGGCAACCACCGGGAGAAGTTAGTCCCGTCAGGCGGACGATCGACGGGCACCATCCCCGCCACGTACACGTCGCCGGAGCGCGCGAGCACGTACTCGCGGCCGCCGCGCGACGAGCTCTCGAACGTCCACCCGAACAGCCGTCCGTAGAAGCGGCGTGCCGCTTCCACGTCCTCGGTGATCAGGTCGTTCCACACGACCTTGCCGACCAGCGGGTCCTCCGAGAAGGACATGCCGGAGAGATCCGGGTCCTGCTTCGGCGAGCACGCCGCCAGGAGAGCCAGGGGCAGCAGGAGGATCGAGTGCGCGGTCGTAGGTGGTCGAGTCATTGTCTAGCCCTCAATTGAGGAATCCTGCTGATCCTATCCGATGAACTGCATGTTGAAGCCGACGAAGATCTGCCACTCCGCCCATCCCGCCCCGTCGTCGGCCACCGAGAACTGCGGTTCCACGAAGATGTTGTACACCGTCTTGCCCTTCGGGATGACCTTGCCGATGCCCAGCCCGAGCGGGATGGTGTACCCGTCGGTCTCGAAGTTGTAAACCCAGATCGGCGCCGAGCGAAGGTAGAAGTGGTTGCCGATCTGGTACATGGCGAACGGCTGGAAGGCGCCCGTGTTCACCGTGGCCCGGTCGTCGGATCCGGCGAAGCTGTGCTGCCAGGTGAGCAGGTAGCCCCACTGGAGCTTCGGAGACTTGGCATTGAACAGGACGTGCGCGAAGCCGGCGGACCACTTCTGCGATCCCAGGTAGTCGCTGGTCGCGGTGGGAATGGTGATCTGGGGCCCGAGCCCCACGCTCAGGGCCGGGTCCTTGGTCTTGAACAGGTACGAGGCGAAGACGTTCAGGTCTCCCAGCCCGGTCTTCGTGTCACCGTCCGGAGGGGTCGGCTGCGTGGGCACGGGCAGCGAGGCTCGCATCAACCAGTCCCCGCCCACGAGCTTGAACGGCTTCGCGAACCGCACCCAGAACTGGTTCGCCGCCCGGTCGGACTCCGTGAGCTCCCCGATGTAGTAGTCCTGGAAGTTCAGGGCGGTCATGTTCGCCAGCGGGTTGTTGGCCTGCGCCGCCGCGTTACCGCCGGCCTGTTCCTGGGCCAGTCCGGGCCCTGCCGAGACCAGCACGGCCAGCACGACGAACGCCGACACGAGCCGGCGGGAGAACTCGGTGTTTTTCATCGGTCTTCCTTGTTGTTTGAACGGCCCATCCCCCGTGAGCGGGAACGGGCCGTCCGGCGTTCCGGCATCTTCGTACCGGTCTAGTTGCCCGGCTGAATGATGTGCAGCTCCACCCGTCGGTTCCGCGCACGGCCCTCCTCGGTGTCGTTCGTCGCCACCGGGTCGGCTTCGCCGTAGCCCACCGCGTCGAGCCGGTCGATGAACTTCTCCATCTCCATGCTTGTGCTCAGCAGGAAGTCCCTGACGGCTTCCGCCCTGCTCTCGCTGAGCCGCTGGTTGTAAGCCTCCGCGCCGACGGAGTCCGTGAACCCGCGCAGCTCCAGCCGGCCCGTGCCTTCGGGATCGGCCTGCTGGACGATCTGACCTGCCAGGTCTGACAGGTAGCTGCGCGCCGAGCGCGTGAGCTCGAAGCTGTTGAACTCGAACTCCACGTTCCGAAGCTCGAGCTGGACGAGACAGCCCCGCGCGTCCACCCGCGCTCCTGCGGGCGTGTTCGGGCAGGCGTCCGGGCCGTCGAACACGCCGTCACCGTCGCTGTCCACCGGACAGCCGGTCGCGTTGACCACCACACCCGCAGGCGTGTTCGGGCACAGGTCGATGCCGAAGAACACCCCGTCGCCGTCGCGGTCACTCGGACAGCCCTTCGCGTCGACTTCCGCTCCCTTCGGAGTCGCGGGACACTGGTCCAGGCCATCGAACACGCCGTCCGCGTCGCTGTCCAGCGGGCAGCCCGTCTCATCGACGACGGCTCCACGCGGTGTGTTGGGACACTGGTCCATGTAGTCGCCCACTCCGTCCATGTCGGCGTCGAGCGGGCAGCCCGTCGAGTCCACCTTGACGCCCTTCGGAGTATCGGGGCAGAGATCGTCATTGTCCTCCACACCGTCGCCGTCCGAGTCCTTCGGACCCCACAGGAAGAACGACAGACCGGCGGTCCACTCGGTCGACAGCAGGGTCTCCTTCGGGGCCGCACCCGGATTGATGAATTCCCGTGCATCCTGCAGACCGTCCGGCGATACGTAGTTCCGCCAGTCGAACCGGAAGCCGAGCCACCGGGTCGGGAAGATCTTCAGTGCCGCGCCGTAGTTCCAGGTCAGCGCCGACTCGCTGTCGAGGCCGTCGACGTCCAGATCGAAGCTCTGCAGGCCAGCCCCGCCGAGAACCGACAGCTGGATGCTGCGCGCCAGGTTGAAGTTGTAGGTGAGATCGCCCCCGTAGTTGAGTACCGTCGCGCCGGCGCCTTCGTACTGCGATCCCACGACCTTGGAGTCCACGTAGCCGAAGAAGCCCTCGACACCGAGGCCGAAATCGAGGACGTAGCCGAGACGGCCGCCGAAGTACGGGTCGTTGTCGAGCCGCCACGGCACCACATCGTTCTCGTACTCGGTGTCTCCGAGCCCGTTGAGCAGGCCGTAGAATGCGTTGATCTCCAGGCCGCCCGTGCCGTCCCGAATCTGAGCCCGCGCCGGCCCGGCCGCTGACACGAGGATTGCGGCCGCGAACGCCAGGCCGCCGAGGTTCCGCTTCAGGAATCGCGTCATATCCACTTCTGAGCCCCCTGTTGGATGAGCATCGGGTAAAGCTCTCACCGTCGAAACAGCAAATCTAGCGTACGACCCCACGTGCCGCCTCCGGTCGGCACCGCGTCACGCGTCCTCCTCTGCAGCCCATTCCCTCGGCATCACGAAGACGCCCAGCTCCGTTCCGATTCCTACCAGCAGCCTCTCCGCTGGACTCAATCCCGCGCGGACCTCCAGCACCCGTCTCGCCATTCTCGGGTCATCGGTGATGATTCCGTCCACGCCGCGGCTCATCAGCGCCGACATGGAGAACGGATCGTTCACCGTCCACACGTAGACTTCTCGTCCTCCTGTGTGCGCTCGTCGGACGAAACGACGAGTCGCCGCCTTGAGGTTCACCGCCAGGAAGTCGACGTCGAACCGGGCTGCGTCCCCCAGGTTCGCGGTGGTGAGGAGGCCGTATGTCCAGTCCGGTCGCATCGAGCGGATCTTAAGTACCTTGTCGTACTTGAGCGACATCACGACCACGTCCCGGACCATGTCCGTCCGCTCGACGATATCGATCACCTTGCGCTCGAGGTCCTGGTCGTGACCGTAGTACTTGAGCTCGATGTCCACGCCGACGTGTCCTCGGGCTTCCAGCAGCACCTCGAAGAGCGTGGGTACCCGCTCTCCGGCGAAGGCCGGGTCGAACCAGCTGCCCACGTCGATCTCCTCGAGGTCCTCCCTCTTTGTCTCCCACAGTTTGAGCCCGCTCGCCGCGGTCTTCATGAAGTCGCTGTCGTGAAATACGACGACTTCACCGTCGGCGGTCTCCTGCACGTCGATCTCCACCAGGTCGGCTCCATCCTCGATCGCTCGCCGGATCGAGGCCATCGTGTTCTCGGGCGCGTGCAGGGCCGCGCCACGATGCGCGATCACGATCGTACGGTCTTCAGTGGGGAGCCGCCCGATGAGCGCCATCGCGACGAGCAGCGCTGCCGCCATTGCGCCGCCGGCTCCCCACAGGACGCCTTTGCGGGTCACTCGCACGGCCGGCGTGGCACCGAGTGATTCCGCCCCGTGGATCAAGAAGGGCGGGTCGCCGGCTCCGGAGGAATGCTCCCGGTACAACCGGACGATGAGAAGGGCGAACAGGGCCGCCGACATGAACGACAGAAGCAGATTCACCACGATGCTGAGAAGCCCCACCGAGCCGATGATGATAGCGAGGAGACGAACGGACTGACTGGCCTGGGGCACGACGACGCGTCCGAGGACAGCGATGAGCCACGTGAGCCCGGCGGAGGACAGCCAGCCCGCGCCCGCCCAGATCGTGATCCACCCCAGGATCGTCCGGCGGTGGCCGCGCGATTCGGACGTCGATTCCCGTAGCGCGGCGCGTGGGCGGCGGTCTTCGAACAGCAGCTTCGGAAGGGCATACATCCAGCCGAGGACCCGGTTCATCAGAAGCACGGCGAAGCCCACAACGAGTACTCCCGCCATTCCGCCGGCGAGCAGGAACTCAGGTGGACGATCCGTGAGGTAGTAGTTGATGTCGTGCTGGCGCAGAAACGTCCAGTATACGGCCCCGATCAGGCCCAGAATCGGCGCGCCCAGGGTGAGAACCCTGACCAGCAGGAGACTGCCGAGCGCGAGAATCTCCCGCAGCTTCTCGACGACGTGCCGCAGCGCCGCGTACCAGGTCACCCGTCGATCTGCTGCCGCCCCGCGGGCGATCGTCATCAAGCCCGCCTGCTCCACCAGCGCGGCGCCGACCGAGGCGCCGCCCACCAGGACCAGGGTCACGATGCCCACCGGGCTCAGGAAGAAGAACAGGATCTCCTCGTCGCTGAGTGCCGATCGTCCCCGTGTCCAGAGGGCCATCCGAAGTGCCAGCCCCAGACCAGGCACGAGGATGACCGCCACGGCGATCCTCGCCGCCAGGGACAGGAGCAGGAGTTGCGGCCACGTCCGGGCGAAGTCGCGAAATGCCGCCCGGGCCAGTCGAAAGTCGAGACCCCTCACGCGGCCGTGCTCTTTCGATACAGGATGGCGCCCACCACGATCGTCACCGCAAGCCCGAGCCCGAGGACGGCGAGCCACATCATGAGATGATTGATCAACTCACGGGTCTCATCGAACGCTTGCGACGTCAGGTCGCCCATGCCCGCCAGCATGGCCGAACGTCCCGCGGCGAGCATGGCGCCCACCTCGCGCAGGCTGGCGGCGCGCTCCGAGGCGATCATGGCGGACACGTCCGCGAACGCCTGGCGTCGAAGGGCGTCGATGTCTCGGAACGTCTGGAGCCGCTCGGCCGCGATCTCCTTGAACACCGCGGCGCGCTCCGCCGCGATGAGATCGGGCGCAACCCGCATGAAGTCCGCTGTCGCCGACACGACCTCCATGTCATCGATCGCATGGAGCACCGGGGCCAGGTGGACCGAGTCCGTCATGTCGGCCATCAGGAGCTCAGACTGCCATGCGATCTGCTTGGGCGTGTAGCTGGCCAGGACGAGCGCCATCTGCTGCGCGTCCTGCGCCATTTCCGTCATGCTGCCGAGCGAGCTGAAGCCTCCCCCGCGGCCCGAAGCCAGGAGATCGGCGACGGCTTCGGTCGGGGATCGACGCAGATAGCGATCATTGGTCAGCGGATGCTCTTCAGCCCAGTCGTATACGAATGTCTGGATCTGGTCCAGATGGTGGTCATCTCCCGCAGCGACGGACTTGAGCTCGGCTTCGCCCTCCCGGAGCCTGTCCACCACCATCCCCTGCTGCTCGCCAAACGCATCCTTCCCCCCACCCGATTCGAAGTACTGGCGCATCTGAACCAGCAGAATCCAGCCGTCGGCGAAGCTCACCAGCGGGTCCGGGTGGTACAGGGCCAGCTGGATGGCAGGGATCGCGTTCGACTTCCAGACGAGCGTGTTGTGGCGCACCACCGGATCGTCGGTCAGCCGCGCCACGCTGTCGGCGGTCAGCTCCACCGCGGTCATGAAATTCCGGGCGAAGTTGTGGTCCGCCACTCGCATCCGCTGCGCGGATACGTTCACGTTCATGCCCTGCATCAAAGCGGTCTGCTCGGGGGCCTTGGTGCTCACGCATCCGCCGGCCGCCAGCACGGCAGTGATGGTGAGCAGCAGGCATCTCGGGGTCGGGGTTACAGCAGTACGAACGCACGGCATGGACCACCTCCTGTGCTTCTGGACGGCGAAGGCCGGGTGTGTCGGAAGTTCGGCTCCCGCGGGTCGTCCGCCAAGGGGGCTCCTTCGCGTCCTCCGCCTGGCTTGGGGATCGTGCCGGGCGGGGGGGGACCCGGACGGCCTGGACTGCAGGCCGCCCGGGTTCGGGCACGCCGGTCGAGGCAGGACCGAAACGCGCCGTGGTCCTCCAACTTCCTCAGTCAGGCAGCACCTCGGCCCCCACCCACGGATTGGTGCTGACGACGACCAGGATCAGCCGAAACGCCTCCTCGACTCCGTCGGGCGCGAGAGCGCCCGCGGCGATGGCGAACGTCTGCAGTCCCGCCTCGGTGGTGATGTCGAACGTGGCGACGGGAGTCGTACTGCCCGTCGCAGCGACGCCAATGGTCAGGTCACCGACCGGAGCCTCCAGGCCCGCGTCGTCGGACGACTCGCTCCACGCGAGGTTCTGAAACAGCACGGCATCGATTTCGCCCGTACCGCCATCGACCGTGCCGATGTCGACCGCCGGAGCGTCGCCCGAAGCGTGGATCGCACGCACCCGAGCGGTCTCGGTCGGATCGAACAGCTCCTCGAAAGCGAGTAGAGTGAACGCCTCCTCGGTGCCCTCGAGCTGTAGCTCACCGGCCGCCACGGCCAGGTACGCCGATCCCGCCATCAACTCCGGCGTGTCGAAGCTGGCCGCGGGGCTGCCTCCGCCGGTGCCCGTCACGAAGAAGTCGAGCGTGTACGTTCCCGGCGGAACCTGCACGGTGCCGCTCAGCTCGCCGAACGCGAGGTCCTGCACGAGCAGAGACTCACCAGCGTAGATATCCACGGCCGGAGCATCCGGGCTGCCGTGCAGGGCGTAGACCACCGGATTCTGCTTGATGAAACCGAGCGAACCCGTGCTGGCCACGGCGAGCAGCGAGAATCCGTCGTCCGCCCGAGCGGGCCGAGCCAGGCTGCCTGTGGCGATCACGAAGATCTCTTCACCGTCGGGCAGCGCCGGCGTCGTGAACGCGGTCACGCGATCTCCGCCCGCCACGCGAATGCCAACCTGCAGTGCCTCGCCGGAAGGCAGCGTGATACCGGCTGCTCCGGTGTCGGCGAAACGAGCCAGGTCACCGTAGTCGACAGAACCGTCGTCGCCCAGGTCGATGTCGACGGACGGAGCGTCGGGGCCCGCGTGCACGATGCGCACGAGAGCGGACTGGGGCGTTCCAAAGTCCTCCACGAGAGGCAGAATCCGGAACCTGTCGGCTTCGTCCATCGAGCCCAGGAAGCCGGAAGCGACAGCCGTGATCTTCTGATTCGCGGCGAGATCGATCGGCCCGGTCTCGAACGCGATCGGATCCGCCTCGGTCGAGGGATGGGCACGAAGCTGGATGTTGTAGGTGCCCGCCGGGACCGGGAAGTAGAGCGACGCGTCACCGTATGCGAGCGCGGAAATCAGCGGAACGGAGATCCCCTCCGCATACACGTCGACCGCCGGCGCATCCGGCGAAGCGTGCACCGCCCGCAACATGGCGCTGCCTGCATCCGGGTCGCTCTGCTGAATGAACGCGGAGGTGCCGTTCTCATCGACGGCCAACAGCTTGAACGCGTCTGCGGCCGAGATGTCACTCTGCGCGAGCAGGCCGGTCGCAATGATGAAGTACTCCGTGCCGGCGCTCAGCGCGGGTGTGGTGAATGTGGTGACCGTCGCACCGTCCGCCACGACACCGATCGTGAGGGGGCTGCCTGCGGGCAGGTCAACGCCACTGGCGCCCGTGTCGGCGAACCGTGCCAGGTCCATGATCTCGTTGGAGCCGTCGTTCCCTACGTCGAGGTCCACGGTCGGCGCGTCCGGACCCGCGTGGAGGATGCGCACGATCGCGTTGCCCGCGGCCGGCGTCGCGAAGCTCTCGAAGAGAGGTATGATGCGGAAGCTGTCCGCCGCGTCGGCCGAGCTCAGCCGTCCTGCTGCAACCGCAGTGAGAACCGCGTCGGCTGCCAACGATACCTCGCCGGTCTCATAGATCGGGTCGGTGGACGAGTCCGCACCCGCGGGCCGCAGCTGCACGTTGTACGTGCCGGCGTCGACCGTCAGGTAGGGTGTCGTCTCCCCGTAGGCCACGTCGGCTGCCACGATCCCGACGTTTTCGATGTAGATGTCGACGGCCGGCGCATCGGGTGAAGAGTGTACGGCGCGAATCTGCGCCGTCTGGACCGGCGGGTTCATGCCGTTGTCGTCATCGTCGTCGCTGCATGCCGAGAGGCCGGCGCTGATTGCGAGCACGGCCGCCAGCGTCAGCAGGTTCTTCCAGAGCATCGGATTTCCTCCTGGAATCAGTGGAGCAAGTGCGATCGCGCACTCGTTGTCCAATTATTGTCCAGTATTATGACCCGATCCCGAGAATCTGTCAAGGATTTGTCTAGTAACAACCGCGTGACATGTCGACGATGGTGGGACAGGCGAGCCTTCGCAGGGCGCTTGTGACCTCGCGGTTCCCCGTCTCGTCAGTTGATTCAGAAGGCTGGAAACGTTCGCGAGGCAGTGGGATGAGAGGGGGGCGCCGGACGCCCCCCTCTCGCACATCAGGCCAGGATCGCCTCACTCCAGCCGCGGACGGCGACGGCCATCTCGTCGTACACGTCCTCGGGCGACCGGCCCGCCCGCTTCGGGACATCGAACCCGTGATCGGCATCCTCCACCACGTGTATCGAAGCGCCGCCTTTGAGAGCCGCCACGACCGCCGCGATCCGGTCCGACTCGGCCAGTCGGTCGCGAGTCCCCTGTACGAAGAGCATCGGCAGGTCCACCTCCCGCAGGTGGTTTCCCCTCGCGTCGGACGGATCTCCGGGTCGGTGCAACGGAAAGCCGAAGAACACCAGCCCGCGCACGCCGGGCAGCGAACGCTCCGCCTGTGCCGTCGAGGTCATGCGGCCGCCCATCGACTTGCCACCCGCGATCAGGGCCAGGTCCGGCTCCACTTCGCGGGCCGCCGCGACGGCCGCCCTCACGGTGGCCGTGAGCGTCTGCGCTCGATCCGGCCTTCGCCTGCCCGCTTCGGCGTACGGAAACTGATACCGGAGCGTGGCGATTCGGTGGTGTGAGAGGGCTCCGCACATCCCCTCCATGAACCGGTGCCGCATTCCGGCACCGGCGCCGTGCCCGAACACGAGGAGAGCCAGGGGCGAAGGCGGCCTGACGAGAATGGCCGAAACCGCTCCGGCGTCCCGTGATACTGAGAATCGCAACTCGGCGACGGAAGCCTCCCCCATCGCGGCCCTCACCGGTACCCGGGTTCGATGTCAACCTCTGGCTCGACCTCGTACCGGGAGCCGTTCCATCGTCCGCGATGCGCCGAGACCCGGCCGTCCTCCACCTCGAGAAGCCAGAAGCCCTCCAGCTCGTGCATCGTGGCGCTGCCGGCGCAGAAGATCTGGGGGCCGATGGCGGGAAGGCGGACGCGGTAGGTGCGGTGGACGTGGCCACACAGGATCGCTCCCCGTTCGATTCCGGCGCACGTCCGAAGAAAAGCCTCTGCGTTCTCCAGACCGTGCGCCGGCGTGTCCGGACTCCCGTCCTCCAGGCACGGGGCGTAGTGGGTGACGACGAACACGAATCGCCCGGCGATCTCCGGACGACCCAGGATGTCGTTCAGCGCGGTGAGCTCCTCGGCCGGGATTCGGCCGCTCGACACCCACGGTGCAGGGTTGGGCCGCGCGCTGTTCAGGGCGATCACCGCCACGTGGTTCCCGAACAGGCGCACGGTCGGCCACGAGCCGTCCACCCGCGCCGCGGGGAAATCCGTCTGAAGAAGGTCGCCGAAGTACTTCTCGAAGCGCCTCTCGCGTACCACCTGCCGGGTGTAGAGGTCGTGATTCCCGGCGACGCACACGAACTCGGCGGGCGATTCGAGGATCGGCTCGAACGCCTCGCGCGCGGCGGCGAACTCGGAAGCCGTACCCATGGCCGTGAAGTCGCCCGAACAGATCACGAGCTCCACCCGCTCGGCGTCGGCGAGTTCTGCGAGGCGGGACAGCTTGCTGACGGCATCCTCGAACCGGCGCCCACGGCCCCTGAGAAGGTTGATCCCGCCGGCCAGCCTCTTGCCTGGCCAGTCGGCGAGCGGAACGCGACGGAGCCCCAGGCTGATGTGGACGTCGCTGACGTGGAGTACTCGCACCGGATTCGCCTTACGCGCGCCGTGCACGCGGGTTATTGTTTTCACACGATGAAGCTTGCCACCGTCGCGGCCGAAGACCTCCCCAAAGTGCTTCCCATGCGGGACGCTGTCGAGGCGATGAAGACGGCCTTCGCCGAATTGTCCGCAGGTCGGGTGGTCGCTCCCCGGCGAGGGGCGGTGCCCGTGACGGAGGTGGACGGCATCTCGCTCCTCATGGGCGGCTACGTGCCCGGAGAAGGACTGGCCGCCAAGGTGGTTTCGATCTTCAACCGCAACAGGGACATCGGCCGACCCGTCGTCGCGGGACTCGTGCTCGTGCTGGATCCGGCTTCCGGCGTACCGGTCGGCCTGCTCGACGGCGGTGCTCTGACGGCGTGGAGGACAGGTGCGGCGGTCGGTGCGGCCACCGACCTGCTGGCGCGGTCCGATGCGCGAGACGGAGCCCTCATCGGGGCGGGGGTGCAGGCCCGCACGCAGCTTCTGGCCCTCGACTCGGTGCGTGATCTCGAAACGGTCCGGGTCTTCGGACTGGATTCGGCTCAGGTCGACGAGTTCATCGAGAGAATGCAGCCGGAGGTCAGGGCTCGGCTCGAAGGCGCGGCCTCTGCCGAGGCCGCCGTCGAGGGGGCGGACGTGATCAGCTCGGCCACCAATTCGCCGACGCCGGTGTTCGACGGCCGGGCCCTGGCGCCCGGCTCCCACCTGAACGCGATCGGCACCTTCACCCTCGATCGACGGGAGGTCGACCTCGTCACGGTCGAACGGGCGACGGTCTTCGTGGACCTGGTCGCATCGGCGCTCGAGGAGGCGGGCGAGCTGGTTGCCGCTGTCGACGCGGGCGTCACTCGCCCCGCCGAATGGACGGAGATCGGCCGGGTCGCGGCCGGCCTCGCCCCCGGTCGGACCCGCCTGGACGAGATCACGTTCTTCAAGTCCGTCGGACACGCGGTGCAGGACGTGGTGGCCGCGTCCCGCATCATCAGACGGGCCGCAGAGATGGGCCTCGCCCGGACCGTGGAGCTCTGAGTTGGACGCCAGGTTCGAGGTTCCCGCCGGGTGGACCCGTATCTCGACGATCGACGCGCACGCGGCCGGCGAGCCGTTGCGGGTCGTGACCGCAGGGTGGCCGGAGATTCCGGGCGATACGATCCTCGCCAGGCGCCAATACGCGCGGGAGCATCACGACGACCTGCGTCGTGCCCTGATGTGGGAGCCGCGGGGCCACGCCGACATGTACGGGTGCATACTGATGGGGCCCGCCACGCCCGATGGTGACGTCGGCGTCCTGTTCATGCACAACGAGGGCTTCTCCACGATGTGCGGGCACGGGATCATCGCCCTGGTGACCGTGGGACTCGAGTCGGGCCTGCTGGCCCCGGAGCGCCTGGGGCAGGATGGGACGGGCCGATCAATCGTCCGCATCGACACGCCCGCCGGTCGCGTGACCGCGACGGCCCACCCGGGCGTCGGCGATCAGGCGCGCCGCGTGGAGCACGTGTCCTTCCTGAACGTGCCGTCCTTCGTCCTCGAGCCGGATCTCGAAGTAGATGTGGCCGGATTCGGTCCCGTGCGGTGCGACATAGCCTTCGGCGGAGCGTTCTACGCCTACGTGGACGCGGCGGACCTCGGGCTCTCCGTCGAGCCGTCGGCCTGCCCCCGCCTCATCGACGCGGGCCGGCGAGTCAAGTCGGCCGTGATGGAGCAATACGAGATCGTCCATCCGGACGGGGACGAGGACCTCAACTTCCTGTACGGGACCGTCTTCGTGCAGGGAGGCGAGGGCGGCGCACACAGTCGAAACGTCTGCGTGTTCGCGGACGGGGAAGTCGACCGGAGCCCGACCGGGACCGGGGTCAGCGGGAGGGCGGCGATCCACTATCGCCGCGGAGAGCTGGGTCGCGGACAGCGGATCTCCATCGAGAGCATCATCGGCACTTCGTTTACGGTCGCGGTCGTGGCCGAGACCGTGGTGGGAGGCATCGCGGCCATCGTGCCGGAGGTCTCCGGAGCGGCGCACGTCACGGGCCGCCACGAGTTTCTGATCGATCCGGACGATCCGCTGCGCGGCGGCTTCCTGCTGCGCTGATCCCGGCCGGCTTCCCGGCGGACGGTCACGGCTTCGGCTTGTAGCGTCCGTCGAACCTCGTGGTCCAGGTCTGCCCATCGTCCGTCGAGCTGTCCCAGGTCTGACGCACACCTCCGTCCGGCAGCGGCTCCCAGGTGATGCGATGCAACACGGCCGTTCCATCCTCACCCGGACGGAGTCCCTGCAGGACCATCCTGCCGTCCACCAGTTGGCCGTCCAGCTCGAGCAGCAGACCGCCGTTGTCGACCCAGGTCTGGTGCCAAGTGTGGTTGGCCGCATCGTAAATGTTGAGGCTCTTGCCGGAGTAGGGACCGGAGCTCTGCCATTCCTCGAGCAGGACGCATCCGTCCAGAATCGAGGAGATGTGGCTCGTGCCCACCACCTTCTCCTGCGAGTTGGTGACCTCCCAGGTGCCGAGCCAGAAATCGAACTGGTGATGCGCCTCCGTGGCACAGGGCGCCTGGGGCTGCTGGCCCTGAGCATCTCCCGCAGTCAGAAGCAGGCCGAGCGCGGCGATCACGCCTGTCCACGCTCGCCGAAACGTTCCGAATCCAGGCATTGAACCTCCCAGCGTTGGTATCCTCGCGGCGGTTCAGCCCCCGACGGGCGCGCATCGCCAGTCGGAGCGTTAAGATATGCAGTTATGCGCGTCCCCGATCCTCGGAGGGGTACATGAGAACGCGTGAGCGCCTGCAACAATGTCGTTCCGCCCGTCTTCTGCTGTGAAGACGAGCGATCCCGGCGAGATCTGAATAAAGTCGCCACGAGCGGGTAAACGTGTGCGGAAGGGAGCCGATCGGCGGCCCGTGAACCGGACGAGGACGGAGCTGGAGCGCGAACGAGATGATGGCCCCACGGCCGAAGCCATCCTCGTACGTAGAGCCCGGGCGGGAGAGACTGCCGCGTTCGGAGACCTCGTGGCCATCTACATGCAGCGGTGCTACTACGCCGCTCTCGGAATGGTCGGGTCGCCCCAGGACGCGGAGGATCTCTCCCAGGAAGCGTTCGCCCGTGCGTTCAAGGCCCGCGCCCGTCTCGATCCGGATCGCCCCTTCTACCCGTGGCTGTATCAGATCCTCCGGCGGCTGTGCTACAACTTCACGCGCGACACCTCCACGCGGCGCAGGAAGCTGGAACGGGCCGGAAGCTGGCTGGTTGCCGAGGCCACCGTGCGAGCGTCGGTCGACGATCCGGAACGGGTGAGAGCGACGGATGAACTGCGCGACGAACTCGAGAGAGCGATCGAAGACCTGCCCCTGGCGCAGAGGGAGGTCTTCGTGTTGAAGGAGTTCGAGGGGCTCAAGTATCGGGAGATCGCGGAGCTTCTGGATGTGCCGATCGGGACCGTGATGTCTCGACTCTACGCCGCGAGACACAAGCTCGCGGCCCAACTGGAAGGGCTCGAATGACAGACGAAGCGGGCCCGATCAGTCGGAGCCGTGAGCTCCTGTTGCAGGCGCTCGACGGGGAGTTGGCTCCCGGCGAGCAGGTCGAGCTGGAGCGACTGCTGTTGGACAATCCGGAGCTGCGTGAAGAGTGGGACCGCTTCTCGAGGCTCAAGGAGGTAACGGGGAACATGAAACTTCGAAATCCGCCGCAGGAGATGTGGGACGGCTACTGGAACAGCGTCTACGGCCGGTTCGAGCGAGGTATTGCCTGGATTCTGGTGTCGATCGGCGCGATCGTGCTCGGGTCCTGGGGAGCCTGGTCCGGCGTCCAGGACCTGATGGCGGACGCGGACCTGCCGACGTTCGTGAAGTGGAGCATCCTCGCCCTGATCGTGGGCCTGGTGATGCTCCTCGTGTCCGTTCTACGGTATCGGATCTTCGTGAGCAGAACCGATCCATACAAGGAGATCGAGCGATGATGATCACCCCCTCGGCGACCGTAGCCGGTCACCGGATCACCAGGACCCTGGGGCTCGTCCGGGGCAACACCATTCGGGCCCGGAACATCGGGCGGGACATCATGGCCGGCCTCCGGAACATCGTAGGTGGAGAGGTCACGGAGTACACGAAGATGATGGCGGAGTCGAGAGAGCAAGCGCTCGACCGGATGATGGAGGAGGCGGAGCAGATCGGGGCCGACGCGATCGTGAACGTCCGTTTCGCCACGTCGTACGTGATGGGATCGGCTTCGGAGATCCTGGCGTACGGTGATGCCGTGAACCTCGAGAAGGAATCGTGAAGCGCGGGGATCCAGATCGCATTACCGCCCGCGATGGGCACAAACTGAACGGGAGAGTTCGATGGTCGAGCTGATGAAACGCACAGTCGTGGCCGTGCTGTCGATCCTGGCCTGCACGGCCGCCTTCATGCCTGCACCCGATCTGGTGGCGCAGGAAACCACGTTCACGGGTGACTGGGCCGGCGTGCTGGCGCTTCCGGACGGACGCGAGATCGAGCTCATCTTCAAGGTGGCCGCGGGAGACGACGGCGCCTTGAGCACCACCCTGGACGTGCCGGGACAGGGAGCGGCGGGCATCGCCTGCACGGAGACCAGCGTGGACGGAAAGGAGCTGCACATCTCGGGGTGCGAGATCCCGGGCGGCGGCGGTTACGACGGAACCCTGAACGACGAGGGGGGCCTGAGCGGCCAGTTCAACCAGGCGGGAATGCAGTTCGCGCTGGACCTGGCGCCGGCCGAGGACACCGAATAGCCGATTGATTCGCCTCAAGGACGGAGCAACTCGTGAGGGGCGCGGTCGCCGCGCCCTTCGCACTTCATCGGGGGCGCCTTGAAACGAGCGGCGGGAATGGCACGCGCGGCGGGGGTCATCGCGGCACTGGGCCTTGTTGGACCGGGCTTCGCCAGAGGACAGGACACGCCGCAGAGGACGGGATCGACGGGTGATTGGCTCGGAACCCTGAGCGTACCGGGGACGGAGCTGCGCATCGTGTTCCACATCGAGCTCACGGAAGCCGGTACGCTCGCCGGGACTCTCGACAGCCCGGACCAGGGCGCCTACGGCCTGCGCCTCTCGACCGTGGAAGAGGACTCCGACTCCGTCGTGTTCGCGATCGCCTCACTGGGCGGACGCTACACGGGCCGTCTGTCGGAGGACGGGGATGCGATCGCCGGAGAATGGACCCAGGGAGGCGGGACGTTCCCCCTGCAACTGCGACGCACGGACGCCGGGAGTCTCGCGCCGGTGCGCCCGCAGGAGCCTCGTCCGCCGTTTCCCTACGAGGCCATCGATGTCGGGTTCGAGAACCCGGAAGCCGGGATCCGGCTCGCCGGCACTCTGACGATTCC
>Ga0210121_1000089_pt1 | contig 27770 bp, 21 predicted proteins | sample Joice_ThreeSqB_D_FD_184873 | JGI IMG/M metagenome (GOLD analysis project Ga0210121, IMG submission 184873) | Wetland microbial communities from San Francisco Bay, California, USA, that impact long-term carbon sequestration - Joice_ThreeSqB_D1... | ecosystem: Environmental > Aquatic > Marine >... | reverse complement strand
CGGAAGATCAGTCCCAACGCGGGCACTACGGAGCCGAAGTTCAGCACTATGATCAGGAGTGCTCCGAACACGTAGAGCGCCGCCATCAGCGGAGCGAGAACCGCCGTTACCTTGCCGATGCGCGTGATCCCGCCCAGGATCACGGCCGCGACGATGCCGGAGGTGATCAGCCCGGTGGCCCACACGGGCACGCCGAAGGTGCTGCGCATCGTATCGGCGACCGTGTTCGCCTGGATGGCGTTCCCCGTGAGAAAGGCGGTCAGGCCGAGCAGGATCGCGAACAGCACCGCCATCCACTTCCAGCGCGGTCCGAGGCCCTTCTCGATGTAGTACATCGGGCCCCCCGACACTGTCCCCTCCCACTTGTGGCCGTGCGTCTGCTCCACATCGCGGTACTTCTGTGCGAGCGTCACCTCGGTGAACTTGGTGGCCATCCCGAGGCCCGCGGTCACCCACATCCAGAACAGGGCGCCCGGACCACCCCAGTGAATGGCGATCGCCACCCCGGCGATGTTGCCGATCCCCACCGTGGCGGACAGGGCCGTCGTGAGGGCCTGGAAGTGCGAGACGTCTCCCGGCTCGTCGGGATCGTCGTACACCCCCGATGTGACCTTGAATCCGTGCCCGAGTCGGCGGATCTGGATGAAGCCCAGCCTGAGGGTCAGGAAGACGCCGGTACCGAGAAGGAGGATCACCATGTACGGAATCGTCTCCCCGCCCACGGTGATGCCCATCTCGGCGATGTACCGGTTTCCGAATTCAGACAGCCACTCGAAGAATCCCATCCGCTCCCCGTCGGGTTCAGGTGGTTCTCAAGGCACTTCCGCTGAAACGAGATCGGAGAACATAGGGCGGGTACGGGGTGTCGTGCGAGTCGGGGGTGCCGCGCGGGTCAGTCCTGCAGCATGCGCTTCGGGGGGTCGTCCAGATCGTCGAACTGTCCGTCACGCGCTGCCTTGACGAACAGCGCGGCGAAGATGCCCCCCAGGATCAGGGCGATCGGGAGAAGGAAGAAGATCGAGTTCACGCGCGTCCGTCCTTCGTCGAAGCCTCGACCCGCGACGAGCCCCAGATCACCATGGCGCTCGACGCCGGCATGAGTATGGCGGCCACGAGCGGGTTGATCCAGCCCGCTGCCGCCGCGCTCACGGCCACGATGTTGTAGGCGATGGATCGCCTCTGGTTCCACCGGATGGCGCGCTCGCAGGCCGCGGCGGCCCTGAACCCCGCGACGAGCGGCCTCAGCGACCAGGTCGAGATCACGCCGTCCGCCACCAGGAGGCTGCTCGCGGCGCCCGTCCCCATGGCGACCCCGACGTCGGCGGCCGCGAGCGCCGGGCCGTCGTTCAAGCCGTCGCCGGCGAACAGGACCCTGTTCCCCGACCGCTGACGCGCGCGCACCCACGCCGCCTTGCCGGCCGGGTCCACCCCGGCTTCGACGTTCGTCACGCCGGCCTCGGCCGCGATGCGGCGCGCCACGTTTTCGTGGTCCCCGGAGAGGAGGATCACCGCGAGGCCCCGGTCCATCAGCTCTTCGATCGCTTCCGCCGAGTCGGGGCGAACGGCGTCCCCGAGCCGGATCCGTCCGGTCTCGCCGCTCTCGCCGACCAGAATCACCTCGCCCGGCCCTCCGGACTCGAGCCGCCACTCGGTTCCATCCACGAGCCCGGCGATCCCCCTTCCCGCCGTCTCCCGCACCAGCTCGCCGGCCGGAAGGGGGATCCCCCGCGCCACCGCTTCGTCGATCACGGCCCGGGCGATCGGGTGCATGCTGAAACGCTCCAGGCCGGCGGCGATGCGGAGGGTGGAGTCCTCGCAGCTCACCACCCTGAGGTCGCCTTCCGTGACCGTGCCGGTCTTGTCCAGGCCGACCGTGTCCACTCCGACGAGATCCAGCAGGGCGTCGGCGGACCGGAACATGAGGCCCCGCCGAGCGGCCGCCCCGAGCCCCGCGGCCGCGGCCAGCGGCCGCGACAGGGCCAGCGCGCACGGACACGCCACCACCAGGACGGCTACGCAGGCTCTCAAGGCCGTCCCGCCGTCTCCCGCCGCGAGCCAGCCAACCGCCGTCAGGGTCGCGGCCGCCAGCGTCGCACCCGTGAACCAGGGAGCGATCCGATCGGCCGCGGAGAGACGGACCGGCCGATCCGCGGCGGTCCGAAGCTCGGCGGCCATGCGTTGGAGCGTGGTTTCATCGCCCGCGCGCTCCACCCGGAGGGTGACCGCCCCGTCGACCAGCACGGCGCCCGAGACGATCTCGTCTCCGGCGGACACCGGGACCGGCTCCGCCTCTCCGGTGATCAGGGCGAGACGCACGGTCGCTGCGCCGTCCACGACCGTGCCGTCCGCGGCCACTTCCTCGCCCGCCCCGACATCGATCAGCTCGCCGGGCGACAGATCGCCGGCCGCGACCTCCTCGACCGCGTCCCCGACCCGTCTGCGGGCCGTCGCGGGCAGGGCCGCCGCGAGCGAAACGGCCGCCTCGGCGGCCCGGCGGCGCCCTCGTCCCTCCAGCATTCGCCCCGCGAGCAGCAGCGCCACGAGCATCGCGAGGGAATCGAGGTACGTGTCGGCGCCCCGCAGGGTCGCCACGACTCCCTGTACATAGAGAACGGCCACCGCCAGGGCGATCGGAAGATCCATGTGCAGAACCTTGTTCCGCAGCCCCTGGACAGCGCCGGAGAAGAACGGCTCGGCGCACCACACGGCGACCGGCGTGGCGAGGAGCAGCGAAGCCCAGCGGAACAACGCCGCGTAGCGCTCCTCCATCACGGAAACCCACCCCAAGTACAGCGAGGCGGACATCATCATGATGTTGAGAGCCGCGAAGGTCGCCACTCCCAGCCGAATCACGAGCCCCTGGTCCGGCTTGCTCTCCTCTCCCAGCAGGCGCGGACGATACCCGAGCGCCGCGATCCTGCCGGCCAGCGTGCCGAGATCGACGGCCTCCGGGTCCCAGCGCAGGCTCGCGCGACCCGTGGCGTAGCTCACCGTCGCCTCGCGGACTCCCGGGGTCGCCTGCAGGACGTGCTCCGTGACCCACACGCACGAGGCGCAGCGCAGGCCGTCGAGCACCAGGCGGACCGCTGCACTGCCGTCTTCCCCGATGCTGACGGGCACCGCGTCCCAGCCCGGCCGGAGAGGGCCCGGCCGCGGCGCGTACTCCGCGCGATCCACGTAGTAGCGTTCGAGCCCGGCGTCCCGGATGATGGCGGCCGCCATCTCGCAACCGTGGCAGCACCACGTGTCCTCCGGACCTTCGACGGGGGTGCCGCAGTGAGGACAGCGGGAGGTGCTCAGCGCGCTTCCGTCTGATAGGAGGGTGCGACTTCGTCCTGCCCTGAGACGGCGACGTAGATGAACACGGCGTTCATCACAATCACGATCAACAGCCCGAGGACGATCAGGATCGGCCACAGGAGCCGGTCGAACCTACGGACCTGTCTCTCCAATCTCCGCTCCCGTCTTGAACGTGGGGTGAAGGACGATCTCCCCGTCGCCGCCGGTCACGCTTACCTCGAACGGCGTGGTCCGGCCGAGGTCGGAAGAGGCTGGCACGCGGACGATCAGCGGAACCGTTCGGGACTCCATCGACGCGAGCTCGAGCGGCTCGGTGAGCACCTGGGCGCTCCCGAGTCCGGACACCTCGATTTCGTAGCGCACGGGACGTTCGCCGGGGTCGTTGTTGGTGATCTGGAGCAGGAACGTGTTCCGCGTGGAGCCGTCCGCATCCACGGTGTACAGGGAGCCGGGCGCCCGGTTGACCGTCGCTTCGAACGGCACCCGGCGTGCGAGGAGGGTCCCTCCCGTAGCGACGATCGCCAGCAGTATCGTCCCGTACACGAGGGTGCGCGGACGCCAGCGCCGGACCTTGCGACCCTCGGACTCGGCGATCGAGCCGTAGGCGACCAGGGTCGGGTGTCCCAGCTTGTCCATCACGCTAACGCACGCGTCGATACAGCGGGCGCACTGGATGCACTCGAGCTGGAAGCCGTCCCGAATGTCGATCCCCTGCGGACAGACCGCCACGCATTTGTTGCAGTCGATGCAGCGCCCGTCCAGCGCAGCCTGTCGGCCGGCCTCCCGCGGTTCCCCACGTTCGGTGATGTACGTGACCGTGAGGGACTCGTCGTCCGCCAGCGCGCTCTGGAACCGGGCGTACGGACACACGTAGCTGCAGAACTGCTCCCGGAACCAGGTGAAGTCCCAGAACCAGAAGAAGGTGAAGATCGCGGTCAGTGAATACTCGACCGGGCCCGCCCGTCCCGTCCACAGCTCGCGCGCGCCCGCGAAGATGCTCATGCCGGCCATCGCCAGGAAGACCGATACGGCCAGAAAGACCGACCACTTGGCGGCCTTGCGCCACGCCCGGTCCAGCGTCCAGCCCTGCGCATCCCGGCGTCGGCGGGTCAGTCGGTCTCCCTCGATCCACAGCTCGATCGGACGGATCCACGATTCGAGGAAGACCGTCTGCGGACACGCGTACCCGCACCAGATCCGCCCGAACACCGCGGTGAAGAAGAACAGGGAGAACGCCAGGAACCAGAGGACCAGCAGCAGGAAGATCGTGTCCGAGGCCGTGAAGATCGTCCCGAACAGGAATACGCGCCGCGCCGGCAGGTCGACGCGCAGTGCCGGATGCCCGTTGATCACGATCCACGGGGTGATCAGAAGGAGCAGGTGCAGGGCCAGAAACGTCCATCGCCGAATCGTGGTGAAACGGCCCGTGATGGACTGCGGGTAGACCCACTCCCGAGTCTGCGAGAATCCCAGCACGTTGTATTCCTAACGTCCGCGAGCTGCCGGACCGGGCAACGGGCCGCCCGTCAGTCCTCCTCGCCGACCGCTTCCGGGTTTTCCGCCTCGCCCTCGTCGTCCGAGTGTCGCGCCTCGCCGACGTGTTCCGCGTTCTCCTCGAGCACGTACGCCGCCACCTGGTTGATCTTCTCCGGCCCCAGGATCGGCCCCCAGGTCAGCATGCCCTTCTCCGGTACCCCCTCGGTGATGATTCGGATCACCGACTCCGCATCGCCGCCGTGGATCCACTCATCGTCGTTCAGGGCCGGACCGATTCCCCCCTCCATGTCCTGGCCGTGGCACATGGAGCAGTTCTGGAGGAAGATCACCTCACCTGCCGCCACGGCCTCCGGCGTGATCTCGAACGACGCGTTCGCCGCGGCTTCCGCCGGCCAGCGCACCTCTGCCGCCTGCATTTCGGCGGCCAGATGACGCACCTGCGACCGGTCCGCGATGAAGTGATAGTGCACCGCGTAGGCGATCGCCCAGATCACCGTGAACCACATGAGCCCCAGCCACCAGTCCGGCAGCGGGTTGTCGTATTCCTCTATCCCGTCGGCCTCGTCCTCGTGACCGAGCACCCGGTTCGTATCCTTGCTCACGTGTCGACTCCCTCTTCGAAGGGCATCCGGGACGCGTCCTCGAACTTCTGACGGTTCCTCGGGGTGCAGGCATACCAGACCCACGCCAGGAACGCGGTCAGGAACAGCACGGTCATGATGGTGGCCAGCCAGCCCAATCCGATGGAGCCCGCGGCCTGTTGAATCAGCGGATTCATCAGTACTCCACTCCCCGCTTCTGCAGTGCCGCCCGACCGTCCACGCCGAGGCGCTGCAGGTACGCGATCAGGGCCACGATGGCTCGATCGGGCTCGCTCTCGATCCCGGCGACCTGCAGACGTCCGACGATCTCTCCTCCCTGCGCCGCGAGGCTCTGTTCGACGGAAGCGATCTCCTCGTCGGAATAGGGTGTGCCCGTCTTGCGCAGCGCCACCATGGAAGCCTCGACGTCGGCCGGGTCGATGCGCTTCGTGAGGAGCCAGGCGTACGAGGGCATTATGCTCCCCGGCGAGGTGCTTCGCGGATCCCGCATGTGCTCGTAGTGCCACGCGTCCGGGTACTTGTTACCCACCCGGTGCAGGTCGGGCCCGATGCGTCTCGAGCCGAGCTGGAACGGTCGGTCGTACTGGTACTCCCACGCCCGGGACCACGGACCGTAGCGCAGGATCTCCGCCCGCATCGGTCGCACCCACTGGGAGTGACACAGATAGCAGCCCTCCGACACGTAGATGTCGCGACCCGCCACTTCGAGCGCCGTATAGGGAGTCACGTCGGGAGAGATCTCGGGCCCGGCCGGCGTGAACATCGGGACGATCTCCACGATCCCGCCGATGAGGATCGCGATCGTGGCCCATACGGCGAAGTTCACCGCGTTGGCCTCGAATACCCGGCGGTGGAACTGCCCGTACTTCTTTTCGGAGCCGTGGTGTTTCGTTTCGTCAGCCATCGGTGCCTCGCGATCAGGTGGCCGGGACGGGCGCCGCGACGTCCGTCGAGAGTGATTCCGGTCCCCGGATGGTCTTCCAGAAGTTGTAGGCGGCCATCACGGCGCCCACGAGGTACAGGAAACCGCCGAGCAGCCGCAGCCAGTAGAACGGCTCCAGGCGGTGAACGATATCGATGAAGATCGGGTTGGCGAGCTGGCCGCCGTCGCCGATCGCGCGCCATTGCAGTCCTTCCATGAGGCCGGCGGCCCACATGGCGACCGTGTACAGCACGATGCCGATGGTGGCGAGCCAGAAGTGCTGCGTCGCCATCGCCGGTCTGGCGAGGGGCTTGTTCCAGAGTCGAGGCACCAGCCAGTACAGGACGCCGAAAGTCATCATGCCGTTCCAGCCGAGCGCTCCGGAGTGTACGTGACCGATGACCCAGTTCGTGAAATGAGCCAGTCCGTTCACGCCACGGATCGACATCATCGGTCCCTCGAAGGTGCTCATCCCGTAGAAGCTCACGGCCACGACCATGAACTTGAGGACCGGGTCGGTGCGCACCCGCTCCCACGCGCCACGCAACGTGAGCAGACCGTTCAGCATCCCGCCCCAGGACGGGGCCAGCAGCATGATGCTGAACACCATCCCGAGAGTCTGCGCCCAGTCGGGCAGACCCGAATACAGCAGGTGGTGCGGACCGGCCCAGATGTACAGGAAGATCAGGCCCCAGAAGTGGATGATCGACAGCCGGTAGCTGTAGATCGGGCGTTCGGCCGCCTTCGGGAGGAAGTAGTACATGAGCCCGAGAAACGGCGTGGTGAGGAAGAAGCCCACCGCGTTGTGTCCGTACCACCACTGGACCAGTGCATCCGTCATCCCCGAATAGACCGGGTACGAGCGCAGGAACGTGGCCGGCACCGCGAGATTGTTCACGATGTGGAGCACGGCGATCGTGATCACGAACGACATGTAGAACCAGATCGCCACGTAGATGTGCTTGACGTTCCGGATCGCGATCGTGCCGAAGAAGTTGATGGCGAACACGACCCAGATCAGGGTGATCGCGATGTCGATCGGCCAGATCAGCTCCGCGTACTCGCGCGACTGCGTCAGGCCGAGCGGGAACGTCACCGCCGCCGATACGATGATCAGCTGCCAACCCCAGAAGTGGATCTTCGACAGCGCGTCGCTCCACATGCGCGTCTTCAGCAGACGCTGCATCGAGTAGTAGATTCCGGTGAAGCAGATGTTGCCGGCGAAGGCGAAGATCACGGCGTTGGTATGCAGCGGTCGAAGTCGGCCGAAGGTCGTCCACGGAAGACCGAGGTTGGCCGGCCACCAGGCGAGCTGCAGCGCGATGATGACTCCGACCAGCATTCCGACGACGCCCCAGGCTACGGTCGCGATCAGGAACTTCTTGACGATGTCGTCGTCGTAGACCGCGCCGTGCGCGCCGATACCCGCAGAAGCGGATGTTTGCATGTGAATCCCCGGGGATGGGTCTGGTTGAGACGGTCGAGCCAGGGGGGTATCCTACCAATCACGGTGCGACGGGTAAAGTAGTTTGGAGGCAGCGCGGATGATGGAGCTGATCGCGGGGGCAGGGATCGCCGGCCTCATCGGCAGCATACACTGCATCGGAATGTGCGGGTCGTTCGCCGTGGCATGCGGTGGGACGGCGCGCGAGTCGTTCTTCTGGCACGCCGGCCGGCTCACCACGTACGTGATTCTCGGCGCGCTCGCGGGCGCCTTCGGCGGCTCCATACCGGGGCCCGGCTGGGCCGCCGGCGTCGTGTCCACGATCCTGATCGTGTACTTCGCGGCCGTGCTCGCCGGCCTCGTGCCGGAGCCGAGTATCCGGATCCCCGGCGTACGGCGGGCCGCGACCCATCTCGTGTCGAGGCCCGAAGCAGGATTCCGCTACCTGTTCGGCATCGTGAACGGGCTGCTTCCTTGCGGGCTCGTGTACGCCACGCTCAGCGTGCCGGTCGCGCTGGGCGAGCCGGCGGCCGGAGCGGCGGCGATGTTCCTGTTCGGGCTGGGCACGGTCCCGGCGCTCGCGACGGTCACGTTCGGGCTGCGCCGCATTGCGTTCAACGACCTGCGGGTCCGCCGGCTCCTTGCCGCCGGCGTGCTCGTGGCAGGCTTGTGGTCGATCGGCATGCGGCAGGGAGTGCTCGGCTCGCGTCACGGCATGTCTCACGTACACGGCGGACAGAGCGAGAGCGCGCCCGCCATGCAACACCCGACCGCACCGGCTCCATAGCCGGCAACGACCCGAATCCGGCGGATACCCCGATGATCGAGCCGACTGATGTCGCGATCTGCGTCGCCGACGACGAGCTGCCGAAGAGCCCGAGCGGCGGCACGCCGGCCAATCCTCCGATCGTCCAGACCTCCACCTTCACCTTCCCCACCTTCGAAGACCTCCTCCGGGGACTCTCGACGGAAAGCAGGAGTCACGTCTACTCGCGGGGACTCAATCCCACGGTGGAAGCCCTGGAGCGGAAGCTCGCCCGGCTCGAGCGAGGGGAAGCGTGCAAGTGCTTCGGGTCGGGGATGGCGGCCATCAGCGCGGTGATGCTGGGGCTGCTCGAAGCCGGGGACCACGTCCTGTTCGTCAACCACACCTACGGCCCGACCCTGCAGCTCGCCGAGCACCTGCGACGTTTCGGAATCGAACACGATCTGCTGCTGGAGCTGGAGCCCGAAGCCGCGGAAGCGGCGCTCCGCCCGAACACGCGGCTCGTGTGGCTGGAGAGTCCCGGCACGATGATGATGCGGGTCCTCGACATCGATGCCGTGGCGGCCGTCGCAAGGGACCGCGGCATCCTGACCTGCATCGACAACAGCTGGGCCACGCCGCTGTATCAGAAGCCTCTCGCGATGGGCGTCGACATCGCGGTCCACACGGCATCGAAGTACCTGGGCGGGCATAGCGATGTGATCGCGGGCGCCGTGGTCACGACGGCGGAACGGATGGAGCAGATCTTCTACCGCGCGTTTCTGCTGAACGGCGGCGTGCTGGGCCCCGTCGACGCGTGGCTCCTGCTCAGGGGTCTGCGAACCCTGCCGGTCCGCATGCGGCAGCACGAGGCGGACGCGCTGCGGGTAGCCGAATTCCTTCGATCTCATCCGGCGGTGCGCCGGGTCCACTATCCTGCCTTCGCGGACGACCCCGATCTCGTGGCGCGGCAGCTCACGGGCCTCTCCGGGCTGCTGAGCTTCGAGCTCGCGCAAGACGATTTCGGCAGCGTGTCACGTGTCATCGACCGCATGAAGGTCGCCCGCATCGGTGTGAGCTGGGGTGGAGTGGAGAGCCTGGTGATCTCGCCCAACCGCGGGACGAACGCCGAGGCACTGGACCTTCAGGGAATCCCGCCGGGCCTGATTCGGCTCTCCGTCGGACTGGAGGGAGCCGGCCTGCTGATCGACGACCTGGACTCGGCTCTCTCGGCGCTCGGTTGAAGTGACGATCCGACGTTCGTCCAGTCCCCTGTCGCTGTTCGAGGCGATCCTCCCGATCGTCGCGATGCTCGTCCTGTTCCTCGCCGGCGCCGCGCTCCTCGGGGTGAGCCCCGAGCTTCTGATCGCGGTGCTCCTGGGCGCGGCGACCGTAGCCGGCGTCGTGGCGGCGCGACACGGGATCACGTGGGACGACGTACAGAGATCGACGGGCGAGAAGCTGGCCTCGGTCCTTCCCGCTCTCCTTATCCTCCTCTCCATCGGCATGCTGATCGCGACCTGGGTGCTGGGAGGGACGATCCCCTATCTGGTCTACTGGGGGATCGAGCTGGTGAGCCCTCGCTACCTGATTCTCACGGCGTTCATCGCGACCGCCATGATGTCGCTGTTCACCGGGACCTCGTGGGGATCCGCCGGGACGATCGGAGTTGCGCTGATGGGCACGGCCGCGGCCCTGAACGCACCCCTCGCCGCCACCGCCGGGGCCGTGGTGTCCGGCGCCTACCTGGGCGACAAGCTCTCGCCGCTCTCGGACTCGACCAACATCTGCGCGATCGCCGCCGGAACGCCGCTTTACACCCACATCCGGCACATGCTCTACACGGCGCTGCCTTCCACCGTCGCGGCCCTGGTCGTGTACGCACTCGCCGCGCGGCTCACGCCCCTGTCATCGACCGGTCCGCCGGACGGCGCACGCGAGCTGCTGGTCGATCTCGGGGCGGTGTTTCGCCTTAACCCGATCGTCCTCGTGCCGCCGGCGATCGTCATCTGGAGCATCGTCAGAAAGGTCCCGCCGGCGCTCGCCATCGCGCTGTCCTCCCTGGCCGCTGCACTGGTCGGGATCCTGGTCCAGGGCTTCACGGTGCAGGACGCGATCGGCTCCGCGGTCGCCGGCTTTCGACTCGACATGGTCGGCTCGACGGGAGCCGATCCGGGCACCCTGGGCGGCGCGTTCGTCACGCTCGTCGAACGGGGGGGCCTCTACTCCATGGCGAACACGCTCGTCGTGGTGATCTCCGCGTTCCTGCTGGCGGGGGCGATGGACGCTTCCGGCGCGCTGGACCTGCTGGTGAGCCGGATGCTGCGCGCGGTCCGCTCCACGTTCGGCCTCATCTCGGCCACCATGCTGTCCGGCGGAACGATGATCGCGCTGACCAGCCACGGCGGGGTGACGGCACTCGTGATCGGCGGACTGTTCCAGGGGGCCTACGAGGAACGCGGGCTCGCGCCGCAGAACCTGTCCCGTTCTCTCGAGGATTCGGTCACCATCACCGAGCCGCTGATGCCGTGGACCGTGTCGGCCGTGTTCATGGCCACGACGCTCGGGGTGCCGACGCTCGAATACGCACCATGGGCTGTCTTCTGCTACGGCGGGACCCTGTTCTCGCTGCTGATCGCGCGCTTCTTCCGCCGAACGGGCTTCGGCATCAAGCTCATCGGACCGGGCGCCGCGCCGATCCCCTGATTCTCGGGGCACCGACCGCGCCGAGCCCGATTGGACAGGATCGTGCCCTGCCTGCATCGTGGGGCTCGCGCCAGGAACCCTGCGAAGCGGAATCCATTGGACACGCACACGCTCTACACCCTGATCGGCTATGTGGGCTCCGCCCTCGTGGTGACATCGCTCGCCATGCGGTCGATCCTGAGATTGCGCCTCATCGGACTTGCCGGGGCGATCACGTTCGTGACCTACGGGTACCTGATCGGCGCCTGGCCCATCGTGGTGACCAACGTCGTGATCGTCGTGATCCACTCCCATTTCCTCAGGCAGATCCGGCGCCCGGACGAGTACTTCAAGGTTCTGGAGGTGCGCACGGATTCGCGTTACCTGGGCTATTTCGTCGATCACTTCGCGGCCGACATCGAAGCCGTGTGGCCCGGTTTCGACTTTCAGCCCGAGCCGAACGTGCTGACGCTGTTCATCCTTCGAGACCTGGTGCCGGCGGGTCTGCTCGTGGCGAGAGCGCTGGACGCGGACACGCTGCGACTCGAGCTGGACTACGCGATTCCCGGGTACCGCGACTTCAAGATCGGACGCTTCCTGTACGCGGGAGGCGCTCTGCAGGATCGAGGGTATCGACGGGTCGTGGTGCGACCTCCCGGTGAGAGGGCCGCGAACTACCTCGCGAGGATCGGCTTCATCCCCGTGGCGGGCGAGGCCGCCGGGGACTGGGCGCTGGATCTCACGGCCGCGCTTCGCGCGCGACCGCTGGGGCGCGATCGCGAACAGAGCCCGACTGAAGCCTCATGATCTCGGTTTCCGGCCTCGCCAAGTCGTTCGGCGCGCAGCCACTGTTCACCGACGTGTTCCTCGAGCTCAACCGCGGGGAGCGATACGGGCTGGTGGGCGCGAACGGCTCCGGCAAGACGACCCTTCTCAACATCATCAGCGGGATCGAGGAACCGTCGGCCGGATCCGTCTCCATCCCGAAGAACGTCAGGCTCGGGGCCCTGCGGCAGGACCAGTTCATCTACGAGGACGAGGAGATCCTCGGGGTCACCCTGAGAGGGAACGACGAGCTCTGGCAGGCGATGGTCGAGAAAGAGGCGCTCCTCGCCGGCTCCGACCACGAGTTCGACGCGGAGCGGTTCTCCGTGCTCGAAGAGACGATTCAGCACCACGACGGGTACGCGGCCGAGGCACGGGCCGCCGAGATCCTGGAAGGGCTCGGGATTCCGGCCGACGTGCACCGCCGCCCGATGTCCACGCTGTCCGGCGGTTTCAAGCTACGGGTCTTGCTGGCCCAGGCGCTGGCCGGATCGCCCGACGCCCTTCTCCTGGACGAGCCCACGAACCACCTGGACATCCTGTCGATCCGCTGGCTGGAGAAGTTCATCCGGGAGTTCACGGGGCCGGTCGTCGTGATCTCCCACGATCACCGGTTCCTGGACAACGTCTCCACGCAGACGCTGGACGTAGACTATCAGACCGTCCTGCAGTACCCCGGCACGTACAGCGACTTTCTCGTCGCGAAGCAGGAGGAGCGCGAGCGGCGGGAGAAGGAGATCGAGAGCCGCGAGCGCGAGATCGCGCACCACCAGAAGTTCGTCGACCGGTTCCGCGCCAAGGCGAGCAAGGCGCGGCAGGCCCAGAGCAAGCTGCGCCTGATCGAGAAGAAGGCCGAGGGCCTCGAGGAGCTGCCGGCCAGCTCGCGGCGTTACCCCAACTTCCGGTTCGAGGAGCGGCGTCACAGCGGACGCGAGGTCCTCACCATCAAGGATGTCCGCAAGGCGTTCGGCACCAACGAGGTGCTGCACGGCGTCGACCTGAGCGTGGCCCGGGGCGACCGGATGGCGATCATGGGACCGAACGGGATCGGCAAGTCCACCCTGCTCAAGATCGTGATGGGCGAGCTGGAGCCGGACGCCGGGACCGTGAAGTGGGGCTACGAGACACACCCGAGCTACTTCGCACAGGATCACCGCGAGCAGTTCGAGAACGCGGACCACACGGCGGAAGCCTGGATCACCGGATTCTGTCCGGGCAAGACGTACGGTTTCGTGCGCGGCGAGATGGGCCGCGTGCTGTTCTCGGGAGACGACGGCAAGAAGAAGCTCGGCGCCCTCTCGGGAGGGGAAGCCGCCCGGCTCGTGTTCTGCAGGATCGCGATCGAGAAGCCCAACGTCCTCGTGCTCGACGAGCCGACGAACCACCTGGACCTCGAGTCGATCGAGGCCCTGGTGGAGGCCCTGCGGGACTACGCCGGCACCCTGATCTTCGTGTCGCACGACCGGTGGTTCGTGTCACGCCTGGCGAACCGGATCGTGGAGATCACGGCGGACGGGGTGCGGGACTACAAGGGTTCTTACGAGGACTACGTGCACTTCTGCGGCGACGATCACCTCGACGTGGACACGGTGGTCCTCAAGGCGAGGAAGGCAAAGCGTGAGGCCCCGCGGGACCTGCCCTCGAACCGCAGCGGCTGGCAGAAGGGAGGGCGCGGGGACGGTGACCGCGAACTGACGGAGCGCCGCGACCGGCTCACTTCCCGGATCGAGGAAGCGGAAGCGCGCATCCGCGAGATCGATGCGACGTTCGCCGGGCCCGGGTTCTACGATCGGGCCACGCCCGACGAGCTGCGGCGGCTGGAGAACGAACGGAGCGGCCAGGAGTCCCTGGTGGAGGAGCTCCTGGCCGAGTGGGAGGAGGTCGAGGGAGAGCTCGAACAGCTCTCCTAGGCCTGCTTCACTTCTTCAGAATCCCGACCCGCACGGCCGACGGACGGGTCAGGTCGTGATAGATCCTCTGCGTCGCCTTCTGGAAGTCCTCTTCGCCCGCCTCGTAGATGTTCACGAATTTCTGCGGGTTCCGGTCCACGAGCGGGAACCAGGAGTTCTGGACCTGGATCATGATCCGGTGGCCGGGCTCGAAGGTGTGCAGCACGGCCGGGATCTCGAACCGCACTTTCGTCGCCTCCCCCGGCGTGAACGGCTCCGGATGCTCGAAGCTGTTGCGGAACCGGCCGCGCATCACCTCGCCGCGCACCAGCATCTCGTAACCCGCCATCGGGACGTCCTTGTCGTTCTCCGGATAGTCGCTCAGCGAATCGGGAAAGACGTCGATCAGCTTCACCACGTAGTCCGCGTCCGTCCCCGTCGTGCTCACCCAAAGGTCCGCCACGATCGGGCCGGCGAGCGTCACGGGTTCGGTCAGGACCTGCGACTCGTAGGCCATCACATCCGGCCGCCGGGCCGCGAAGCGCTGGTCGTCCGTCATGTACTCGGCGGTCCTGCGCAGGTGTACGTCCTCGGTGTAGGGCACCGGGTTCATCGGGTCAGCAACGTACTCATCCCAGCTCTCGGATGACTGCGGCGCCGAGAACGAGAGCCCCCCGTCGGGTTGCAGGTAGAGCGCGGCCGGCTCGAGGCCGGACGGCGGCCACGTCTCGAACTCCCGCCACTCGTCGGCCCCCGTGTCGAAGATCGTCGCTTCGGCAAGCGTCAGGTCGCCCTCGTCCTTCAGGTAGTAGTTGAAGAACTCGAGCTCCATCGCCTTGTAGCGCTCGCCCGTGTTGGCCCCCCAGTGAACGTTGCCGAGGTGCTCGCCTTCGTTCCACGCCCACTGGCCGTGCGACCACGGGCCCATGAGGAGCCGGTTCGAGGCGCCCGGGTTCTGCTTTTCGATGGCGCCGTACACCGCGAACGCCCCGTACAGGTCTTCCGCGTCGAACAGTCCGCCGACCACCATCACGGCGGGCGTCACGTTCGTCAGGTGCGGGAGAGGACTACGGGCCTGCCACCAGGCATCGTAGTTCGGGTGGTCCATCATCTCGGACCAGAACTTGATGCTGTCTCCGAAGAACTTCGCCTCGACGTTCCGGATCGGACCGAGCCGGAGAAAGAAGTCGTACGCGTCCCTGTTCGGCCACTGGAACTGCCCCTGGCCCCGCCGGGTCGGCTCCGGTCTCGGACGTCCGAAGGAGGAATAGAACGAGAACGCGTCCATCAGGAAGAAGGCGCCGTTGTGGTGAAAGTCGTCTCCGAGGAACCACTCGGTCACGGGAGCCTGGGGAGACACCGCCTTGAGCGCCGGGTGGGCGTCGGGCAGCGCCATCGTCGAGTAGAATCCCGGGTACGAGACTCCGAAGATCCCCACGCGCCCGTTGTTGTGCGGCACGTTCTTCACCAGCCAGTCGACCGTGTCCCACGTGTCGCTGCTCTCGTCGATGTCCCGCGGTCCCTTATCCGGGTTGTACGGCCGCACGTCGACGAATTCACCTTCGCTCATGTACCGCCCGCGCACGTCCTGGAAGGCGAGGATGTAGCCGGCCTCGACGAGGTTCGCGAACACCCCCACGAACGAGTTGAACCGGTCTTCCCCGCCCGGCTCGGAGTCGTAGGGCGTCCGCATCAGCAGGATCGGGTACGCCTCCGTCGTGTCCTTCGGGACGTAGAACGAGGTGAACAGCCGTACCCCGTCGCGCATCGTGATGTAGACTTCCTTCTTGGTCAGGCGCCCGCTCGCCCAGTCGGAGCTCCCGCGGGGCGCCGCGAGCTCCTCCCGCCCGAAGTTGAGGGGAAACTCCTGGCCCCGCTGTCTGAACGTCCCGGTGATGCGCGTGAACCCGGGGTCGACGACGCCTTCGTAGCTCACGCCGGCGGGAGCGAACCGCCAGGTTACGGTCCCCTCGTCCACGACGAAGTCGATCGGCATTCCCGCCGCGCTCTGGTCCGGCACGTCCATCGTCGCCGTGTAGCCATCGTCCGCGGCGCTCACGTGGAGCGTGAAGCGGAGACTGGCGGCACCGGCATTCATGATGCCGTACCAGTCTCCGGTGGGCTCCTGGGAAAGGGCGGCCGACGACCCGCCGAGAATCAGCGCGAGTCCGGCAAGCAGCCCGAGGGCCGGCCGTTTGAGGCTGGCCAGGTGGCCTATCATGAAGACCTCCGGAAGTTCAGTTGCCGGGCACCGGGAAGCCCCGGTCCCGCATCAGCGCGTCCACCGTGGCGTCCCGTCCGCGGAACTCGCGGTACGCGATCGCCGGATCCACGGAATTGCGGACCGAATAGAGGTATTTGACCATCTTCGCGGCCACCTCGGGATCGTAGAATCCGCCCGGCGCCTCCGCGAAGGCCTCGGCCGCGTCGGCCACGAGGACGTCGGCCCACAGGTAATTGTAGTAGCCGGCCGCGTATCCCTCTCCGGAGAACACGTGCGCGAACTGCGGACTGCGATGTCGCATCACGATCTCGTCCGGCATGGCGAGCTCCGCGAGAGCCTCGCGCTCGTAGGCGTCCGGATCGAGTCCGGTCGGGTCCATCGTGTGGTACTTCATGTCCATGAGGGCCGAAGCGAGGAACTCGGTCGTCTCGAACCCCTGGTTGAAGGTGGCCGCCTTCCGGATCTTCGCGACCAGCTCCTCGGGAATCGGCTCGCCCGTGTCCACGTGCACCAGGTAGTTGTCGATCACCGCATCCGTCGCAAGCCAGCGTTCCATGAGCTGTGACTGGAGCTCCGTGTAGTCGCCCACACCGCTGTTCAGGGTCGGATAGGCGACGTCGGACGACAGGTAGTGCAGCGCGTGGCCGAACTCGTGAAACAGCGTCGTCGCATCGTCCCAGGAGATCAGGACCGGCTCGCCCGGCGCTCCTTTGATGAAGTTGGAGTTGTTGGAGCCGAGCGTCGTCTTCAGCCCATCGTACGTCTCGTGGCTCCGGTACGTCGTGGCCCAGGCGCCGGACCGCTTGCCGGGACGGGCGAACGGATCCAGGTACCACAGCCCCACGTGCTCGCCGGTGTTCCGATTCGTGACCTCCCACACCTTCACGTCCGGGTGCCACACCGGCACCGAGCCTTCGGGCACAGGCGTGAAGTCGAACTGGAACAGCTCTCCCGCCACGAAATGCATCGCGTCGACCAGCCGATCGAGCTGCAGGTACTGCTTCAGCTCGTCCGAATCGAGGTCGTACTTCGCCTGCCTGACCTTCTCGGCGTAGTAGCGGTAGTCCCACGGCTCGATGGTGATTCCCGCGCCCTCCGCGTCGGCGATCGCCTGCATGTCGGCGACTTCCTGCTCGACCCGGGCGAGCGCCGCCGGCCAGATCTGCTCCATCAGCTCGAAGGCCTGGGCCGGCTCCTTCGCCATCTTGTTCTCGAGGCGCCACGCGGCGTAGTTCTCGTAGCCCAGCAAGTGGACGCGTTCGTTTCGCAGCGCGAGGATCTCGGCGATGATCGCGTTGTTGTCGTGCTCGTCGCCGTTGTCCCCGCGGTTGTAGTACGTGCGCCAGACCCGCTCGCGCAGATCGCGCTCATCGGAGAAGGTGAGGAACGGGTCCATGGACGATCGGGTGTTCGTGACCGCGTACTCGCCCTCGTGGCCCCGGTCGGCCGCGGCGGCTGCCGCTGCCGCGACGAACCCCTCCGGGAGCCCGCTCAGCTGGTCTTCGCTCAGATACGTGACGTATCCCTCCTCGTCGGCCAGCAAGTTGTTGCCGAAATCGGTGTACAGCTCCGCCAGGCGCTGGTTGATGGCCGCGTAGCGGTCCTTCGCCGCTCCTTCCAGCGTCGCCCCGTTCCGAGCGTACCGGTCGTAGACCAGCTCCACGAGGCGCCGCTGATCGGGACGAAGCGACTCGACTTCATCGCTCTCGTAGACGGCCCGGATCCGATCGAACAACTCCGAGTTCTGTGTGATCTTCGATCGGTGCTCGGCCAGCCGCGGCGCCATCTCCATGTCGATCGCCCGGAACTCGGGAGTGGACATGTTCGAGCTCCAGATTCCATCGTATGTGAACACCCGGTCGAGGTCCTTTCCGACGCCCTCGAGCGCTACGATCGTGTTCTCGAACGTCGGAGGCTCGGGATTGGTCGCGATCGCGTCGACCTCGGCGAGCTCGAGCTGCATGCCCTTCTCGAGGGCTGGCTTGAGGTCGGCCAGATCCATCTTGTCGAAGGCCGGAACCCCGCCGTACGGGCCGGTCCATTCGGCGAGGAGAACGTTGTCTGTGTCGGTGCTCATGGCGGTGTCTGAGGTTTGGTCGCCGCACGCTCCCGCGAGCAGCACCCCCGCGAGAGTCAGGATCGTGGCCGGGTATCTTCGCATCGCTCGAGATCCCCCATCAAAGGTCCACATCGACTTCGGTCCGAACCAACGGAGGCGTCGCAAGGCGCATTCCACTTCTGGATACGTGGACAGAGCCACGACAAGCGAATGATACAATGCAATTTACGAGCTCGCACCGGGGCAGGTTCGTGGACCGTGACGGGACGCATCGACCCGAAACAGGGTCACCCCGTCGAGCTTCCCCCGGCGCCGGCGGCATGGAGGGGGGTCGATCGATCGCCAGACGGAAGGCCGGGCGCACACCCGGGCGAAGCCCGTGCTACATGATGGCGGCGTGATTTGGCTATTTTGTCAGGTATAGTCCGCCCTTGCAGAGGCCAGCTGAGACCATGTCCGAGACACACGAACAGTTGAAGTCGGCTCTGGACGACCGCTACACGATCGAGCGCGAGATCGGATCGGGCGGCATGGCGACCGTGTACCTGGCGCGTGATGCCAGGCACGACCGCCAAGTGGCGGTCAAGGTCGTCCACCCCGAGATCGCCCCCGCGGTCGGGCACGAGCGCTTCCTGCGCGAGATACGGATCGCCGCGGGACTCACCCACCCTCACATCCTGCCGCTCTACGACTCTGGAGAGGCGGCGGGTCAACTGTTCTACGTGATGCCCTACGTCGAAGGCGAGTCGCTGAGGGAGAGGCTCGACCGGGAGGGACCGCTCACCGTCGGGGCCGCCCAACAGCTCGCCCGCGAGGTCGGAAGTGCCCTGAGCTACGCGCACGAGCGTGGGATCGTTCACCGCGACGTCAAGCCGGAGAACATTCTGCTCTCCGGCGGTCACGCGGTGGTGATGGACTTCGGGGTGGCGAAGGCGCTGACCGACGCCGGCGGGGACAAGCTCACGAAGACGGGGTTCGCCACCGGCACGCCGCAGTACATGAGCCCGGAGCAGGCCGCGGGCGAGGCGGTGGACGGCCGAAGCGACGAGTACGCCCTGGCCTGCGTGCTGTACGAGTCGCTGGCCGGCGAGCCGCCGTTCACCGGCCCGACCTCAGCGGCGGTGCTCGCGCGGCACAGCCTGGACCCGGTTCCGAGCCTCAGAACGGTCCGCAGCGTCGTGCCGCCCGAGCTCGAGGCCGCGATCGAGCAGGGCCTGGCCAAGTTGCCGGTCGACCGCTTCGAGACCGTCGAACAGTTCGTCGAAGCCGTGTCCGGCGAGCGGCCGGTGGCGAAGCGCGTGGCCGAGCTGCCGACGATGAAGAGGATACCCGCGTGGCTCGCGTGGACCGTGACACTGGTGGCCGTCGGAACCGCGGCGATCCTGGCGTGGACCACCTTCGACCTGGGCCGCCTCATCCGTTCCACTCCGGGTGTCGAGCGGGTCGCGATCGTCGACTTCGACGGCGTCGCGCTGGCGCCGGAGCTGGAGTATCTGACTCGAGCCATCCCGGAGTTCCTCTCCGCAGCCCTGACGGGGGAAACGGGCGGGGCGCAGGCGATCGACCGCCGTGTGGTGACACGGGCGTGGGAGCAGGCGGTGGGAGCTTCCACGGATCCGATCGCCCGATACGTCTCGGTGGCCGGCGCCGTGGGCGCGACGCACGTGATCACGGGACAGCTCATCTCGCAGCCGAACGGCCAGGTGCGGGCGCAGGCATCTCTCATGCGAGGGCGTGAAATGGTGCTCCAGTCGCGCCCCGTCGTGCTTCCCGCCTCCGAGGCGATCGCGGTTGCCGAATCCCTGGGTGTGCAGCTGCTGGCCGCCTCGGCGGGAGAGATCGAGCGGCTCCCTGGACTCGTGAGCTCCTCGACCGAGTCCGTCCAGGAGTGGCTGGCCGCGACCCAGGCCTTCCGAAGGGGAGAGTGGGGCGCAGCGGTGGAGCGCTATTCGGGCGCTCTCGACCGGGATTCCACCTTCGCTCTGGCCGCCTGGGGGCTCATGCTCTCGGATTCGTGGTTCTCCGGAGACACGGACTCGCCCGCCTATCTGCGCGGCCGACGGCTCGCCTGGGAGCATCGCGATCGCCTTCCGGCCGCGGATTCGGCGGTGTTCGTCGCCGAGAGCCAGCGAAATGGCTACCCGGAGTCCCGGGAGGGGGGCGAGTACGCCAACTTCGAAGCGTACCAGCGGGCCGTCCAGAAGTACCCGGACAGCTGGATCGCCTGGATCCGCTATGGGGACTACCTGTGGCACGAGGGCGGCGTCTACGTGAACGACGGACGCGGCAAGGCCGTGGCCGCCCTCCTGCAGGCAGCCCAGCTGGACACCCTGGGCAACGCGGAGCCGTTCAGCCACCTGGGTGAGTACTATGCCATCAACGGGGATACGGCGGCGTTCTCCAGGCTCCCGCTCGCCTATCAGGGGCAGACCGAGCGCATCTCCCTGTCCATGATGTATCCCGGCCGGCCGATCAACGACGAGGACTGGAAGCTTCTGGACGAGAGGTACGAGCTGCCGATCCACGTCCTCATCTTCCTGCAGGCCGCGGGCGCGGGCATGGATGAGGCCGACCGCGTGGCCGCGATCCTCGCGGCCCGCGCGGCCGAGGGCGACGGAAACAGCGCGTACGTCGTGGGCAACTACGAGGTGAATCGGGGTCGGCCGGAGCAGGCCACGCCGCTCCTCCGTAACGCGTCCGTGGACCGGGATGAGTGCTGGCGCGGAGCCTGTCAGGAACCCGAAATGTGGATCGAGCAGGCGTTGTTCGCGGACGGCGACGCCGCGATGGCGGGCCGCGTCGCCGACTCGCTCGCGGCAGAGCTGAATGACCTCGACCCGGAGGACTTCGAGAGTGACGACCGGGCGGTCAGGGGGTCCGCCTTCGCGGGCCTGCGCAAGCTTACGTGGGTCTCGCTCTGGAAACTGAGCCACGGGGACACGACGGGGGTGCGAAGCGCGATCCGCCTCATCCGGCGCCCCGCCGAGCTGGCACCGAGATTCGTCGGTCTTCACGCGGGGTTACTCGAGGCGGCGCTCGCCGTTCAGCTGGACGCTCCGGATGCCGCCGCGCGAGTCGCAGCCGCGGACTCCGCTTTCGTGAAAGGGGCGCCAATCCGTCACCAGGCGGCCTACCTTCTGGTGATAGCCGACCTCTACGCGCAGATCGGAGACACCGAGGCCGCACTGAACCGCTACCGCCGCGAGTGGGTCATCTGGGGAGAGGAACCGTCGCACCTGCTCCCGGCGCGGCGGCTCGGACGGGCGCGAATGGCCGCCGAGCTGGGGCTGCGGGACGAGGCCCTCAGCGTCTACCAGCAGTATCTGGCCCTGAGGTCCAACCCGGAGCCGGCGCTCGACACGAAGGTGGCGGAGGTCCGGGCGGAGTACGAGGTGTACAGGGCCGGATCCTGAGGACGGCTCCTCCCTGCCCTCTCCCCCGCGCTTGCCCATTCGCGAGAGTCCTTTCTACTCTGGAAAGCCCGATCGTCCCCTGACCTGGAGAGCGCCATGCCCGACTCACGCCGCCGCGAGATCGACGTCCTCCTGCAGGAGGATCGCCGCTTCGACCCCCCCGAGTCGTTTCGCGAGGCCGCGATCGTAAGCGACGGCGCGCCGTATCGGGAAGCCGCCGGTGACCGCGAGGCGTTCTGGGCCTCGTGGGCGGAGGAGCTCGACTGGTTTCGGAAGTGGGACACGGTCCTCGAGTGGGAGCCGCCCTTCGCTCGCTGGTTCGTGGGCGGCAAGCTCAACGTCGCCCACAACTGCCTCGACCGGCACCTGGACACCTGGCGGGCGAACAAGGCGGCGCTGATCTGGGAGGGAGAGCCCGGGGACCGTCGAATCTACACCTATCGGCAGCTGCACCGCGAAGTCTGCCAGTTCGCGAACGCCCTCAAGGGTCTCGGCGTGGAGAAGGGCGACCGGGTGGCGATCTACCTTCCGATGATCCCCGAGGCCGCGATCGCGATGCTTGCGTGCGCCCGCATCGGCGCACCTCACTCCGTGGTGTTCGGCGGATTCTCGGCGAAGTCGCTGCGAGACCGGATCGAGGACGCGCGCGCCAAGGTCCTCATCACGGCGGACGGCGGCTACCGGCGGGGTCAGGTCATCCCGCTGAAGCGCACGGCGGACGAGGCGATCCAGGGCCTGGGCTTTGTGGAGCACGTGGTCATCGTGCGGCGGCGCCCCGGCAGCGAGGGCGACGAGGCGTTCGTCCACTTCGTGGAGGGGCGCGACCGGTGGTACCATCGTCTCATCCAGGAAGCGTCCGCGCACTGCCCGGCCGAGGAGATGGACTCCGAGGACCTCCTCTACATCCTCTACACCTCAGGCACCACGGGGAAGCCCAAGGGCATCGTCCACACGACGGGCGGCTACCTCACGCAGGTGCTCGCGACCACCCGGTGGGTGTTCGACCTGAAGGACGAAGACACCTTCTGGTGCACGGCCGACGTCGGATGGGTGACGGGACACTCCTACATCGTCTACGGTCCGCTGGCCGCCGGCGCCACGCAGGTGATGTACGAGGGGGCGCCCGACTGGCCCGACCGCGGTCGCTTCTGGGAATTGTGCGAGAAGTACGCCGTCTCGGTGTTCTACACGGCGCCTACGGCGATCCGCGCGTTCATGAAGTGGGGAGCGGAGTGGCCCGACCGCTACGATCTCTCGAAGCTCCGCCTGCTGGGAACGGTGGGAGAGCCGATCAATCCGGAGGCCTGGTCGTGGTATCACGAGCACCTGGGCCGCGGGCGCTGCCCGATCGTCGACACGTGGTGGCAGACGGAGACGGGGGCGATCATGATCACCCCGCTTCCGGGGGTCGTGCCGACGAAGCCGGGCTCCGCCACCCTAGCGTTCCCCGGGATCGAGGCGACCGTGGTCGACCAGGAAGGGGAGCCGGCCGAGAGCGGCTACCTCGTGATCCGGGAGCCGTGGCCGTCCATGCTCCGCGGCATCTACGGCGACGAGGAACGGTACCGCGAGACCTACTGGTCGAAATTCGACGGGATCTACTTCCCGGGCGACGGAGCGCGGCAGGACGGGGACGGCTACTTCTGGATCATGGGCCGGGTGGACGACGTGCTGAACGTGGCCGGCCACCGGATCGGCACGATGGAGGTCGAGTCGGCGCTCGTCGATCACCCGGCGGTGGCCGAAGCGGCGGTGGTCGGACGGGCCGACGAGCTGAAGGGGCAGGCCGTGGCCGCTTTCGTGTCCCTGCGCGATGGGCACGAGCCCGGACCCGAGCTTCGTGATGCCCTCAAGCAGCACGTCGTGGACGAGATCGGTGCTATCGCGAGGCCGGCCGACCTCATCTTCACGGCGGACCTCCCGAAGACGAGAAGCGGGAAGATCATGCGCAGGCTGCTGCGGGACATCGCGGAAGGCCGGGCCCTCGGCGACACCACCACGCTCGCCGATCCGGGCGTGGTGGAGCGCCTGAAGCAGAAGTACGAGGAGGAAGGCGCCTGACCCCGCCGGGAAGGCGGGGCGGAGCTTCCCCGACGGTCAGGCGAGGGCCGCCAGGCGCCTGCGGTACATGAATCGGAGGCCCATCCACAGCAGCGCGGCCACGCTGAATACGAGAAAGCCCGACAGCGTCGTCGTAAGAGCGACCCGCACCCCGCCCCAGATCATGGCAGGGCTGATGCCGGGAGCCCGTTCGATCGCCCCGGCGGCCTGGTAGATCCCGGTAAACGTCCCCAGAAGTCCGACCACGAGCACCCACACGCCCCAGAACAGAACCGCGTCGACGCCGGTCTCGACCACGGCATCGGGGCTCTCCAGGCTCCGGGTGCGGGACCAGGAACGGACCGCCAGCCAGACGATCACGATCGCGATGGCCAGGATCGGCCACATGAAGAATCCGCCCTGCTTGAAGAAATCCAGCATCGGTCAGCTCCTTTCGGTTTGTACTCGAACCGTGCCGTGCTCGAATCCGGACACGATCTCCGCTTCCGTCTGCTCCACCCGGGCGATTCCCGAGGCGATGACCAGCCACATGCCGAGCCCGATCCCGCTCGTGAGGAGGCCGAGGGAGAGTAGTCCCATGTCGCGCCGCAGCCACGCCAGCAGCACGGTGGTCTGACGCGTCAGGTCTGCCTCGAGGCTTCCCGACACCCCGTACAGGTCCAGCACCGAACCGCCGAGGGCGAGGACGGCCGCCACGAAGGCCGCGCCCGGCAGGATCCAGGTCCCGGATCGCAGCTTCGCGAGGTCGTGCTCTCGCCTCACCGCGAGGCTGAACGTCTTCCACACCGACACGACGACCACCACCAGGGCCACGCCCAGCAACGGCCCGCTCAGGGGCGCCGGATTGGCGAGGATCCCGCTGCGCCCGAGTCGGATCACGCCGACCGCGAACAGCGCGGCCGAAGCCAGGATGAGCGCGGCACGCTCCAGGCGGTGACGGGTCGGATCGGAGAACCGGTCCACGAGGCGCCGATACAGTGGCCGGTGCACCTCCATGAGGTCTCGCAGCGACTCCGGCGAGGGAATCAGAGTGCGCACGGCCTCTGCGTGGGCTTCCTCGGCGGACATCCCGGTCGACACCAGCTCGGCCTCGAGACCGGCGAGGTCCGAGGCCAGCTCCAGCAGTACCCGCGCTCGCACGGGTTGCGGGAGGTCCAGTTGCCTGGCGATCTCGTGCAGCTCGGCCCGGTAGGAGCTCATTCTCCCGCCTCCAGGACCGAGGTCAGCATGTCGAAGGCGGAGCGGATATGCGCCGACTCGTCGGACAGGCGTTCCCGGCCTCGGGCGGTGAGTGAATAGACCTTCCGCCGCCTCCCGTCCACGGTCTCCCAGCGGCCCGAGATGAGCCGCTCCTTCTCGAGGCGGTGAAGAATCGGATACAGCGTGCCGTGTTGAAAAGCGAACATCCCCTCGCTCGATGCCTCCGCCTCGACCGCTATCTGGTAACCGTGCTTCGGCCCGTTCCGCAGCACGGCGAGGATCAACGCCTGGTTGATCGCGCGGACCAGGGCCTGCAGGTCGACCGGATCGCTCATGACTCTCCAGTTGTTTGATATATCGGCACTCTATATATCGACACTCTACATATAAGTTCCCCTGCGGGAACTGTCAAGGACGAATCGACGAGAGGGATAGCGTGCGGAGCCCGGCTCAGAGCACCAGGGCCGCGATCCACACCAGGACGAGGCCATGCGCCAGCTGGTCGAGGCCGAGCGCCGTCCAGAAGAGGCCGTCTCCCGGGTTCGCCAGGGCGGGCACCCTGACCCCGAGCCGGGCGCGGAACGCATCCAGAGAGAAGTGAGACACGAACTCGATCACGAGGGCCAGAGCCAGGACGGCGGGCGCGGGCCGAGCCACGGCCATCACGGCGAGTCCGGTGAGCACCGCATGCACGGCCGCGTGCGCCACGATCGGGAGCAACGGCCCGCCCCTGGCCTTGGCCTCCAGCATGCGCGGCGTCGACAGTGGCGTGTAGTCGCCCAGGAAGTGACCGACCATCAGAGCGGCCAGCAGAACGACCGCCTGCGCGCTCATGCCGCGCCGCCGCCGGGCACCGCGTGACTCGATGACAGGATGCTCGCGTTCGGCGGGAACTCGAGGAACCGCCGCCGCGCTTCCGGATCCGGAATCCGGTCGGCCTTCGAGCGGACGACAGCGCCCGCCTCGGCGACCAGTGCCGCCGCGTCTTCTCCCTGCCCGAGAGCGTCCAGCAGGGAAGCGCGGGCCATCAGAACGCGCTCCTCCGATCCCTGGACGTTCCCCTGGCGGCGCAGCATCCCGACGGATTCGCGTGACGCTTCATCGGCTTCCGCGGTCCGGCCCTCGGAGAGGGCCAGCTCGGCCTTCCTCGCGAGCGCCAGCACCTGAAGGTGAACCAATCCCGAACCCTCGCACAGCTTCAGCACCTGGTTCACCGCATCAACCGCGGCCTCCCGGTCCGACTCCACATCGCTGAGCGCCAGCCAGGCCCGCGCCTGCAGCGCCCGGTTGCCCATCTTCAGGCCCAGCCGCTGCACGTTCTCGAGTCGGCTGCGCGCCTCAGGCCGCCCGGCCGCCGCCTCGATCATGCCGAGGGTCACCTGGGCGGACGCCACGGCACGTCGCGATCCGGACGCTTCGGCCCTGGCGAGAGCCTCCCTGGCTGTTTCGGCCGCCTCATCGAGATTCCCGAGCCACCGGAGCGCCGTGGCCCGGTGCGCGAGAACGCGGGCTTCCTGCGCCCGGCGGCCGATCGCTTCATACATGGCCCGGGCCCGGTCGAGAGACGCGAGCCCCTCGACATAGTCTCCCCGATCCACGCAGACGAGGCCCAGGCGATCGTGCATGTCGGCCTGGCCATCTTCGTCGCCGGCCTCACGCTCACAGGCCAGGCCCGCCTCGTAGCATTCCACCGCCCGCTCGTAGCTTCCCCAGATATGCTCCAGGCGGCCCAGCAGGCGCAGCGCGTCCCCCTCGAGCGACACGTCGCCGATCTGCCGGTACAGAGCGAGGGCCTCCTCGGTGAGATCCCGCGTCTGGGACAGGTCCCCACCGTCCAGGGCGAGGAGGGCCCGGCGGTATCGGGCGGCCGCCGTGACCTCCGGGGAGTCTGTCCGCTCGGCGAGCTCCTCGAGCCTGAGAACGTAACGGTGGCACTCTTCCGGATATCCCTGGAGCGCCGCGATCTCCGCGGCCTCACCGAGAATCCGCGCCTCCGATTCAGGATCGGCGGTCATGTCCATCGCTCGCGCGAGCAGCTCAGCCGCATCGACCAGCGCGCCCTGATCGCGGGCGCTTCGAGCCGCACGCTCCAGATACGGCACGGCCCGCTCGGGCCGGTCCGAGCGCTCGAAGTGAAACGCGATCCAGCCGTCGTGTTCCCCTGCGCTTTCGCCGAGCCGCTCGACGAGCCACTCCGCGACGTCGCCGTGCAGGTCTGCGCGCAGACCCCGCAGAAGCCCCTGGTACACCACCTCCTGCGTCAGGAGGTGCTCGAACACGAACTCCCGATCACCTTCGACGACGGACGTGGGCTGACTGCGAACGAGCGCACCGCTCTGCAGGGTCGAGAGCTCCCCGTCCACCGGCCTATGGGCGAGTGCGTCCGAGATGGCTCCCTCCCAGAAGCGACGACCGACGATCGCCGCGTACTGGAGCACCCTCTTCACCTCCGCATCCAGTCCGTCGATGCGGGTACTGAGCAGGCTCTCGACCGAATCCGGAATGTCCACCAGTTGATGATCCCCGGCCGCGATCACCACCCCGTCCTGTTCCCGCAGCGTTCCATCCTCGAGAAGCGAGCGGCAGAACTCCTCCAGAAAGAGCGGATTGCCTCCCGAGCGATCGGCGACGCGATCCAGCAGACGATCCGGCACTTCATGCGGATCCAGCAAGGCATCGAGCAGGTCCCGCGAAAGGGGGGTCGGAAGTGGCGTGAGATCCAGCGTGTCAGGACACCTGGCCAGCAACCGGGCCAGCGCCGTGTCTTCGGAAAGGGGGTGGCGCGCCAGCAGCAGAAGCAGAACCGGACCCTCCAGGGGAAGCTGGACCAGGTATTCGAGGAATTCCAGGGTCGCGTTGTCCGCCCAGTGAAGGTCCTCCAGCACCATCAGGCGGCGGGCCCCC
>Ga0210121_1000088_pt1 | contig 27776 bp, 22 predicted proteins | sample Joice_ThreeSqB_D_FD_184873 | JGI IMG/M metagenome (GOLD analysis project Ga0210121, IMG submission 184873) | Wetland microbial communities from San Francisco Bay, California, USA, that impact long-term carbon sequestration - Joice_ThreeSqB_D1... | ecosystem: Environmental > Aquatic > Marine >... | reverse complement strand
CCACGAGGATCAGCAGACGAGCCGGTCCGACGCACGCTTCCCTGCTTGGCCGCTTCCCATCCATGGGCTTCTTCTCCTGTCTACAACCGGTAGTTCGGCGCCTCGCGCGTGATCACGACGTCGTGCGGGTGTGATTCCCGCAATCCGCCCGACGTGATCTTCACGAGCTCGGCTTCGCTCTGCAGCTCCTCCACGGACGAAACGCCGCAATATCCCATACCGCTTCGCAGACCGCCAAGCAGCTGATACAACGTATCGGCCACGGGGCCTTTGTACGGCACGCGCCCTTCTATGCCCTCCGGGACCAGCTTGCGCCTCTCGGTGGACTCCTGAAAGTAGCGGTCCGCCGAGCCTTCCTCCATCGCCGAAAGGGACCCCATGCCCCGAATCAGCTTGAATCTCCGGCCTTCGAGAAGGAAGGACTCCCCGGGGCTCTCCTCCGTACCTGCAAGCATCGAGCCGAGCATGCACGTGGAAGCCCCCGCGGCCACTGCCTTCACGATGTCGCCCGACTGTTTGATCCCCCCGTCAGCGATCACGGGAACGTCTCCCGCCCCCCTGACCGCGTCCATGATCGCGGTGATCTGCGGCACTCCGACGCCGGTCACGACACGAGTCGTGCAGATCGATCCCGGCCCGATGCCTACCTTGACCGCGTCGGCCCCCCTTTCGACGAGGGCGCGAGCGCCTTCTTCGGTGGCGATGTTCCCGGCGACCAGCTGGACGTCGGGAAGGGCCTCTCGAACCCTCACGACGGCATCCAGCACGCCCTGCGAGTGTCCGTGTGCCGAGTCGATCACGACCACGTCGCAGCCTGCCTCCACGAGGGCCAGGGCGCGAGCGAGGTCCTGTCTCGCAGCTCCGACCGCCGCGCCAACGAGGAGCCTCCCGTGATCGTCCTTCGACGCGTTCGGGTGGGCCCGACGCTTGAAGATGTCCTTCACGGTGATGAGACCGCACAGCTTCCCGGTTCCGTCCACGACCGGGAGCTTCTCGATCTTGTTGCGGCGCAGGATCTCCTCCGCCTCCTCGAGCGACGTGCCCTCGGGAGCGGTGACGAGACCGTCCTTCGTCATCACCTCGCGCACCGATCGGTCGAGGTTGGTCTCGAATACGAGGTCGCGGTTGGTCAGGATCCCGGTCAGGCGGCCCCCATCCTCGACGATCGGCACGCCGCTGATCGAGAACTCGCTCATCAGGGAAAGCGCTTCTCGCAGGCTGGCGTCCGGGCCGAGAGTGATCGGGGTCAGTATCATGCCGCTCTCGGAGCGCTTGACCCGGTCCACCTGGGCGCACTGTGCGTCGACGGACATGTTCTTGTGGATGATCCCGATCCCGCCGTCGCGGGCCATCGCGATCGCCATCCGGTGTTCAGTGACCGTGTCCATCGCGGCGGCCACGAGGGGAGCCGCCAGCGTCGTCCCTCGCGTGAATCGGGCCGATATGGAAACGTCCGCCGGGTGAACCCGGGACTGCCGGGGCACGAGAAGCACGTCGTCGAACGTGAGAGCTTCCCGGATCCCTCTTGTGTCGGTCATGGCGGTGAGCCCGCTCAGGATGTCCCTATTTGACGTGCCCGAAGGCCTCGAGGTCGAATCTGAAACGGTAGAACACGCCGGTAGTACCGTCAACTGCGGGCGGGGATCCCGCAGGTCTCACATCGGCACCGGGCGGAGCCGACCCCGGGGGACCCGGGCACTCACCCTATTCGTCCAGCGCGATTTCACGAGACCTTGGAGGCTCCTCTTCCCTGTCGGGAGCCCCCGGCTCCGCTCGTCCCCCTTCCAGCTCGACGAGGAACTCCCGCCCCGCGTCACGGAAGGCGCTCAGCACTCGATCCGCCGCACCCATGACCTTCATCGTCTCCTTGAGCGCGGCGGCGGGGACCTTGCGCTTGCGCATCGTGTCCTGGAACAGCTCGCCGAATCGCTGGAAACCTCCAGCACGGGAGTCCGCGGATCCGTACTGCGACTGCAGATAATTGATGTAGTCGAGAACCTGGTAGGCCTTGTCGTCCGGCAGGGACTCCAGCTTCCGCCACAACTCCTTGCGGAGGATCTCGTTCATGCGCTCTCCAATGGCTGTCGGGCGGGCGGCACCGCCCGCCTCCCTATACTTCGTGCCCCCGTGTCAGAAGTTTCGGCTACGACTCTGTACAAGATACCGCTTCAGTCGCCGTGCAACGAATGCGGCGCGGGGTGCAGGATTCCGTAATGTCGCCCGCGGGGCGATGCTGGAAGGCCGGACGCGGGGCCCTCGGAGAAGCGTGAACGGTCAGACCACGGGAGGTGACGGGTGACACATCTGCCGCTGCGGAATGTGGCGATATCCGCTGAATCGGCGCAGTTGTACGAGACCTGGCTGGAGGGAATCCGGAAGCGGCTGGAGGATGCCGACCTGGATCGCGACAGGCTGGTTACCGACGTCCTGCGGGAAATCTACTTTCCCGCCTTGCCGGCGGAAGCGGAGGAATCGCGCCTCCCGGCTTCCACCCGGGTGGCGCTCGCGAATCTCGATCCGCGTCATGCGACACTGGAACCCGAATACTACCGCGATGTCGATCCCGAGCTCTATTACCCGCGTAAGCCGCTGATCTGGCTGTGGCAGATGTTCGATCGGTCGCCGCTCGGCGGGAACGTGCACCTGGGGGTGAAGTTCCGCCGGATGCTGGCTCCATTCATCCTCAAGAGGGTCGGCCGGAACTTCAAGGCCTTTCACTTCGTCGAAGTCTCGTACGGATACAACCTCGAGGTCGGAGACGACGTCGTGATCCACCGCAACGTCCTGCTCGACGACCGCGGCGGCATCGTAATCGGCAATCGTGTGTCGATCTCGGACCACGCCGCGGTGTTCAGCCACACGCACTCGATCAACGACATCGACGAGGTGCGGTGCGTCCCGACCGTGATCGACGACAATGTCCGCATCACGTACGGCGCCGTCGTGCTGGCAGGCGTTCACGTGGGAACGCACGGCATGGTGGGAGCCAGGGCCCTCGCCACTCGTGATGTCCGGCCTTATCACGTCAACGTGGGCATCCCGGCGAAGTCCGTGCGTGTCAAGTCGATCGCGCCACCCGAGTATCAGCCGGACGTCAACGTCCCGCACGAAGACTGACGCGCGGCCCGGCGCCTTGTAGATTCATCATCGTCCCGGCGGGCGAGCGGTTCTCTCGCTCGCCCGAACCCCTCCTCGCAACCGGAGCCGGCCGTGGCCGATCAGCCGCACATTCGGGAAACGGGGCGCCGCGCGCTCGTCACGGGGGGAGGCGTGCGGGTCGGGCGGTCGATTTCGCTGGCTCTCGGGGAGGCGGGCTATCGGGTCGCGATCCAATTCCGGACCTCCCAGGGCGACGCGTCGGCCACCGTGCGTGACCTGAAGCGCATGGGCGGGCGGCCGCTGGCGTGCCGGGCGGACCTCGCCGAGCCCGAGCAGATCACTGCCATGTTCGAGGAGGTCGACCGCCAGTTCGGCGGGATCGACCTGCTCGTGAACAACGCCGCCATCTTCCCGCACAGCGATCCCCTCGCGGTCTCGCCCTCGGACTGGGACACGGTGTTCCGGATCAACGCGCGAGCGCCATTCCTGTGCGCGCAGCAGGCCGCACGACGGATGGGCCCCGGTTCCTCGATCGTGAACATCGCCGACACCGGCGCGGACGAGGCCTGGGGCGGCTACGTTCCGTACGTAGCGAGCAAGGCGGCCGTGGTCAGCATCACGAAGGGTCTCGCGCGGGCCTGGGCGCCGGAGATCCGGGTGAACGCCGTCGCACCCGGCCCGGTTCTGCTCCCCGAAGCGGACTCCGGTGAGGAGGCTGAAAGGGAGGCGGCCAAGCGAACCGTGCTCGGACGCCTCGGCACCCCTCAAGACGTGGCCCAGGCCGTCCTCTTCCTGGATCGGGCGCCCTACGTGACGGGCGAGGTGATCAGGGTGGATGGCGGGCACCACCTGAAGTGACGGAGAATACCGTGTTCGATCACGTGCTCATCGCTCTGGACGGATCCGAGGAGGCGAGGTCTGCCGCGTTGCTGGGCCTCCGGGTGGCGGGGCGCCTGGAAGCCCGGGTGACAGGCATCTCAGTGATCGACGTCCGGGTAGTGGAGGGCCCCGCCGTCGAAACGCTCTCGCCGCTGTGGGGCGAAGTCACCGGCCGGCCGTTTCAGCCCGAGTTGATGCGGCTCTACCGCGACCGCGCGGAAGCGGCACTCGATGACTTCTGCGCCACGGCCGAGAAGCTGGGCGTGGGGCCGATCGAGAGGTACGCGGAGATCGGCGTGGCGGAGGACGTGATCCTCGACCGGGCGGGCGCGGCCGACCTGCTTGTGATGGGTCGCAAGGGAGAGCACGGTGGCATCGGCCGAAGAAACCTGGGAGCCACCCTGTGGCGCGTATTGCACCGGGCACCCTGCCCGGTGCTCGTGGCGTCCGAGACGAATCGGGGGGAGGGTGCGGACGGTCGCGAGCTCGAGGCCGCTGACGTGCCGGAGCGCCCGCTGCTCGCATGGGAGCCCGGGGCCGGGTCCGCGGCGGCCCTCGACCTGGCCCTCGAGTACTGTCGGGCGGTGGGCGCGGGGTTGAAGATCGTCCACGCGGGAGACGAGTCGCACGACGTCCACCTTGAGGAAATGTGCGCCCTGCTTGCCGACGCGGGCGTGACCTGGGAGTCCGCGCGCCTCGCGGAGCAGCCGGCGGACGCAGTGGCCGAGGCCCGACGGCGCTGGGAAGCGGATTGCCTGTTCATGGGAGCGTTCGGACGGGGACGGGTGCGGGACTTCCTGTTCGGATCGAACACCGTCGAGATTCTGGAACGCATGCCGGTGCCGGTGTTCGTGTGCCGCTAAGGGAGACGCAGGTCTTCGCGCCGGTGGACGGCCACGGCTCCCACCTGGCACGGATGTGGGACCTCGCCACATGAGGGATCGAGAGCGAATAGTGAATCGCCTTGGAAGAGTCCGCCCCGCCGTTCGGCACTATCTGAGCCGTGCCGGCTCCGCTCCTGTCTACGTGTTCCACCACATTCCGAAGACGGGCGGCTCATCGGTGAATCGCATGCTGCCGCTGTGGTTTTACAGGATTCGTGATCGCAGGATTCGTCGTGACCCGGAGAATTGGACGGCGGGGCACGTGCCCGCGCCGCCGATCGATCTGTCCAGGCTCCGCGCAAACGACTGCCTGGCGGGCCACTGGGCCGTGCCGGGAGAGTACCTCCACGAGCGGTATCCGGAGATCTTCTCGAGCTCCAGATACCGGCTGTTCACGTTCGTGCGTCAGCCGTTGGAGCTCAAGCTTTCGCTCTATTTCTGGGAGCGCAGGCAAGGAAAGGACTTCGATGACCGGCCGATGGAAGAGGAACTTCTCGACCGCCCGAACTTCCTCGCCCGTCGTTTCCCCTGCACGGCGGACGACCTCGAAAGCGTCCTGGCTCACTACTTCTTCGTTGGCGTTACCGAACACCTTCAGGAGTCCTTCGACCTCCTCGCGGATCTCGTCGGTCGGCGCAGACTCCGGCTCCCGCATGCCAACCGGTCGCGCAGCGCGAGTGACGGGGTGGATCTCAGCAGTGAGTTCCTCAACGAATTCAGGGCGGTGAATGCACTCGACTATCAGCTCTACGAACACTGTTTGGAGAGATTCGCCGCGACGAAGAAGAAGTGAATCCCCGCCTGCCTAGAACACTACCTTGCGGCAGTGGAATCCCTCAGCAAAGCCGGTCGGAGCGCGGGATTCGATAGCTCTGAGCCGCATGACCGACTCGAAGGTCTCCGCGGCGAACCAGCCCCGGCTCAGCTGCGAGGGGAAGTGGGCCATCAGGTGATCGATCTTGGCTCGCGCCTCTTCCTGCGTCAGCGGTACGAACAGGTTCGGGGCGCTCAAATCACCGTCATACTTGGGAATCTCGTACTCGAGAATGAAGTGATCGCGGAACTGATTCCAGGTCAAGTCGCCCACCGTCCGATGGTCCTGGTGCAGATCCGAACGTCGATGCGTGAAGATGAGGTCCGGCTCGAGCCCGGCCGCCAGGTGCTCCAGGTAAGACTTGATCTCGGCGCCTTCCCACGGAAAGTAGCCATCCCGGAACGTCTTCAGCACGACATCGGCCTGACCGGCTTCCGCCAGCATCTCCCCGGCGCTGCGCCGCGCCTCTTCGGCCCTTTCGCCATGCGCCGACAGCACCACCCAGGTAACGCGCGACCCCGGGTGCTCGTGGAGCAACCGTCGGATCGTGCCGCCGCAGCCGATTTCCAGGTCGTCGCTGTGCGCTCCGAGGCAGAGGATCGAGAGCTCTCCCTTTGCCGACAGGCCTGAGATACGGAGCATCAGCCGACCCTGACAGCGCCCGGCAGCGCGCCTGGCACGACGGTCAGCCCGCGCCTCGGATCCCGGCCGTGGCGAGCCACCGAACGACCGCCGTCTGCTTCCGGTCGCACCGTTGCGGAACCGTTCTCCCACACAGCCCATGGGCGCGCACCGCTCGTCCACATGGTCTCGAGCTGCTGGTGCTCCTTGAACGTGTCCATAGCGGCCCAGAACCCCCGGTGCCGATAGGCCAGCACCTGGTTCCGCCACAGGAGCTCCTGAAAGGCCCCATCGATCAGATCGGAGTCGGGCCCCAGGTAACTGAAGATTTCCTGTCGCAGCGCGAAGAAGCCTCCGTTGATCCAGAGGTCGCGGGCCCGGGCCGGCTGGATCGCCGATACCGACCCCTCGGTGCCGATGTCCACGACGTGAAACGAATGAGAGGGCTTGACGCAGGTGAAGCCCGCGACTCGATCTTCGCGCGCGAAGAAGTCCATGTAGCTGTCAAGAGGCAGGTCGCTCAAGACGTCCGCGTAGTTGGCGAGGAAGATCTCCTCCCCCTCCAGGTGCTCTCGCACCGCCCGGAGTCGCTGTCCGATGTTGGAATGCAGCCCTGTTTCTACGAAGGTGATCTTCCAGTCGTGGATGTCCGTCGCGTGCAGCTCAACATCCCCGTTCCCGGACAGGGTGAAGTCGTTCGAAACGCACTCGTCGTAGTTGAGGAAGTACTCCTTCACCACATCCCCACGACTTCCGAGGCAGAGAACGAATTCCCTGTGTCCGTAGTGTGCGTAGTACTTCATCAGGTGCCACAGCACCGGGCGGTAGCCTATCGGCACCATGGGTTTTGGAATGGTCCTGGAGTACTCCAGCATCCTCGTCCCCAGTCCACCGCAGAAGAAGACCACTTTCACGGAACCAGCCTCCGGTCACGGCCATGCCGAGCGACTGTCCGCGGTTCGTCGTTCCGCGGAGAAGCTCATCGGCGATTGACCAGCCATGGCGCAACCCGCGGGCCACGGAATCGGAATGCGGTAGGTCGCGGACGACCGTCTCACGACCAGGTCCCGTAAGAGATTGTTCTTGAGCTTGTTACATACGTGGCAACCGATCGGTCAGGGGGTCAGAAGGCACGCTCGGGGCGTTTCGATCGTTCAGCCGCGGAGCGGGTGTTGCATACGTGCGACAGGTACCGCGCGGGTCTGGCACCGTGGAGAATGCGTGCAGAACCGACGCGCCGGCTCTATACTGTAGCGTACAGATCGGAGGCCCGGCTGCGCCCCACGACCGGGAGATCTGTCGCGCACCGGCGGACTCGCGATATGTCCCCTCTGAGCACAAGGTCGAGGACAGGTGTCTCCGGAAGCCGATTCCACGTCACGTTCCTCATCGTCGCGTTCCATGCGGGCGCTTCGCGACGTCCGCCTGAGGCAGGCGCGCCGGGCGGCCTCCCTCCACCTGGAGGCTCGCGCGGGTCTTCGGGACGCCGTACCGGGCAGCGGGGGCCGGCGCCAGGATCCTGGAACCCTCGCGACGCTGAATGTGCTCCTCGCGCTCGCTCTCCTCGTCCTCACCGCCCCGCTCATGGCTGTGGTTGCGCTCTTGATTCGACTCACGTCGCGCGGGCCGGTGCTGTTCGCGCAGGAGCGGGTCGGCCTCGATCGTCGTGCCGGAATCCTGACCCACGGTGAGCGCCGCCGGACCGATATCGGTGGGCGGCCAGTGCGGATCTACAAGTTCCGAACCATGTACTTCGACGGAAGCCCGACCCATCAGGTGTGGACGAAGCCGAACGATGACCGCGTCACGCCCGTGGGCCGGGTACTGCGATCCTACAGGATCGACGAGTTGCCCCAACTGTTCAACGTCCTGCGTCGGGAGATGAACGTCGTGGGACCGAGGCCGGAACAGCCGCAGATCTTCGCCCGGCTGAGGCAGAGGCACGCACGCTTTCCCGTGCGACAGAAGGTGCTGCCCGGAATCACGGGTCTGGCACAGGTAAAGTGCGGCTACGGCGGGGACGACTTCCAGATCCGGCGCAAGCTGGAATTCGACCTGGAGTACGTCGAGCGGCGTGATCTCAAGCTCGACCTCGAGATTCTCCTCCGGACGGTGCCGGTGGTCCTGCTGAAGCGGGGAGCTCGCTAGGGGAGCCCCGGCGAGCCGGTGTGCTTGCGCGCTCTCGAAACAGCTCACGCAGGACCAGCGCACGCAGGAGAAACACGGGCGCGTCCACTGAGGGACTGAGCGGCCGGAACGGCCGCGACTTCCCGCTACCGCCGGTTCGGACCCAGTTCTGAGCACGCCCCGGAAGCGTTCGAGATCGCTCCATCAAGCGCTGCAGCGTGTTCTCGCCGCCCTCCCCATCGATCAGGCTGGACAGCCTGTCCGGAGGCAGGAGCGAATCCAGTGGACTCGGGCGGGACCGGATCAGCTGCCCCAGCTCCTCCGCGTGGGTGAGGATCACCTCCCTGCACCAGTGACCCGCGTGCCACGAGCCCCCGGCCGCCCTCCCTACCGCGAACAGGTCCGGAAACAGGTTCCGGACGGTCTCCTTGAACAGGGCCTTGCCCATGGACATCCGGATCGGGAAGTACTGCCTGAGCTCCAGGATCTCCCTGTCGATCCACGGGTTCCGGACTTCTCCGACGGGCTCGGCAAACGCTTCCCGCCATGAGAGCAAGCGTTGCAGACGCTGGTCGAGGTACAGGCAATCCCGTACCAGATACGGATCTCCGATGGCCCGATACCTGTCGAGCATCGTCCGGAGGTCGTCGCGCAACGCGTCATCGAACATCGCTCCGACGCGACGCGGAAACAGCCGCCGCAGTGGTCCCAGGCTCGTCCAGTCTCCGAACGCCAGCGATCTCAACGCATCCCGCCCGTCGCGCAGGATGCGCGGCGGGCTCATTCCGAAGCACACGTCCGCTACCCAGAACGTGGTCCTCTCGGTGGGCGGCAACAGTCCGCGCAGCGTGCGCCAGGTATCCGTCTCGACGACGAGCCGGGTAATCCCGGCACCGCGGCTGACATTGTCCGCGACCACTGTCAGCGGGTCGTCCTCGTACGCCGGGATCTCCGTGTGCGAGTGGCCCTTGAGCGTCGCCATCCGTCGCGCCACCGACGCATCGCTGCGAGTCGTCTCCCTCGGCTTCCTGTACGTGAAACATCGAACGTCCGGCACGCCCAGGCGGCACAGGGCACCCAGCACCGCGGTCGAATCGTACCCGCCGCTCAACGAGAGACACACTCGACCCTCGGAAGGAAGACGGCGCGACACCGCGCCGATCAGGGCGTCGCTCAGGTCGCCTTCCAGCGACCCGGCGGCGGCAGCGTCCATCGGCTGCGGATCGTACCTCCAGTAGCGATCCGATTCGACTCGGGTTCCCCGGATCTCGTGGATGGAGCCTCTCTCGAGGACGCGCACGCCGGCGAAGGGAGTGCGACCGTTCAACGGAACTCCGTTCACCAGGCAGTGCGCGATCCCGGCCGGGTCCGGCGCGCCCGAACAAGGGTGCCACTGCAGCGCGTGCATGGTCGAGAACCACGCCGCGCCGTCGTGAACCCCGTGAAACAGCTTTCGGCTGTTGACCGGATCGGTGACCAGCAACACCCTTCCCTGCCTGCCGTCCGCGATCGCGAGAACGAACGAGCCGTGCAGGCCGGCGACGAAGCCCGTCCCCGTTCTGAGATAGGCCTCCAGACAACGTTGCGGCGCAGTCGGACCGGCGTCGGGGTACAGTTCGCCGTGAAGAACCACGGCCACGTCATCCGCAGGGCTATTCGTGGCGGCAGAGCCGGACGACGAGGTGATCCAGCTGAACACCTGACCACCGCACCTGAGGGCCCGCCAGGAAGGGCGTCCGTCTCGCTCCGCGTGAGATCCCGCCTCACTCGCCGGGACCGCTCCCTCCGTCAGAGACCTGACCGTAGCCTGGAAGTAGGATTCACAGCCCATCGGCCGCCTGCCGTGCGGACTCGCGATACCCGAACCGACCGAACAGCGGCCGGGTGCGTCGCTCGATCTGGCGGACATCGATGGCGGTCAGTCTGGATCGCCACTTGGTGGAAGGTCTGATCGTTCCGTCGAAGTCGGCCATCGTGTCGTTGCCGATCACGTGGTTCTTTCGGCCTTCCGTCTGCGGGTGGAAGAGATCCTCGTAATCCACTTCCAGTGTGCCCAGGATGGTCGCGACCGTCTGCTCCGGCTGTTCACACAGGTCCTCGTACCTGATCCTCAGATATTTCTTTCTGCGAATCATTTTGCTCATCGCGAGGATGGCGAGGTGTCGATCGAGCCACTCCCGTGTGGAAGAGGCCAGGGTCGCCGTGTCGGGGTTGTTCTTGAGATTCGAGCAGTGATAGTCCCTCGGATCCCGGACCAGGTGGATGATCCTGACATCTGCCTCCGGGAAGATGCTGGCCAGAACGAAGGCCTTGCTCATGCTCTTCGATCCGTCGACGAACAGCTGCGTACCGTGAAGACGCCTCACCAGCGCATAGAACCGCGAGTATGTATCCGCGTATTCGTCCCTGTCCCTGCCGACCAGGGACCAGGTCCGCGGACCCGCGACATGGGCGACGGTGCCCAGACCCAGGGCGGCGAGCCGGTTCCATTTCTGCCACCTGGGTGAGATCCGAGGCCACAGCGGCAGCACCTTCTCACCCTCCGTGAAGCGCGTCGCCTCCAGGCCCTCCAGCACTTCTGACCAGAACGGACAGTCGCGAACCGCCCTCCTGCAGGAACAGGCGGATCCGAGGTACTTGCGTGCCGGGATCGTGTCCCCCAGCGAGGTCACCGCCGAGTGATTGTTCAGCAGTAGCGACAACAGCGTCGCCCCGTGGTAGGAGGGGCAGACGATGAAGTTCAGCGTCTCCACTTCACGGTCCTCTCCGTTTCTCGAACGCACCCGACCGGTGGGAAGAGTGCACATCGCATAGACTTGCCGACTCTGCACTGATTGCACCCTACCGCGTACGCGCATCGGCCTAAACGCACCGCACACTCAAGTCTAACTTCTTTATTCACAACAATTTAACGACCGCCTACCCTCAACGGTCGCGGGGCACGTCGCTTGCCCTTTGCTGTCGCGCGAGTTCGCGAGCCTCCGTCGAAGCTCACGCTCAACCGTAGAGGAAGCGCTTCAATGCCGACACGCAAGAGGTTGACCAGTGTTCTCCCCGCCCTCCTGATCACGTTGGGATGCAGCTCGGCACCGACGGAGCCGGCTGAGGAGCAGTTGCTGGTGGAGCCGACCACGGCGGTCTTGTCCGCGAGTGGGGACAGCACGAGCTTGCAGGTGATCCGGCGCGGCCGGAGAGGCGAGAGGCAGGAGGCCTGCGCAAGCCCGAAATGGCGTAGCGAGAACAGGGCGGTGGCGGTCGTGCGAGGAAATGGCAATGTGGTTGCGACTGGGCTGGGCATGGCGCTGATCGTCGCCAGTTGCGGAGCACAGGAAGCGTCCGCCACCGTACAGGTCGGCCATTCCGTGCAAATCGACAGTCCCCTTCGAGCGTTCCCGGAAGCCGAGGGCTACGGGGCGGGGTCGCTGAGAGCCTGCAGTCGGAGTGATCTCCGGGTCGCCCGGGTGACGAACCTGGACGATTCCGGCCCGGGGAGCCTCAGGGAGGCCCTCGACAGGGCCGATGGACGGAACCTCACCGTGGTCACATTCGATGTGGCCGGTTATCTCGACCTCGAGAACGCTCTGGAGGTGCGGGAGGGCTGCATCTACGTGGCGGGGCAGACGGCTCCCGGCGATGGCGTCACCCTCAGGGGGGACGGACTCCGGCTGCAGAACGCGGCGCATGACGTGGTCATCAGGTACCTCAGATTCCGTCCCGGCTACTCGGGCGATCGACTGGGACCGATCCCTGTTTACGTGAGGGCGGGCAGTCAATACGTGCTCGACCACATCTCGGTCAGTTGGGCCAACGAGAAGCTGGTGATGATCTCGCGTCTTCCGAGCTCGGCCGCGGGGCCGATCTCGGACGTGACCGTGCAGAGGTCCATGGTGGCCGAGCCTCTGGCCAAACACCCTACCGGGATGAACATCTCCGGCATGCCCAAGAACTGGGAAGGCTCGACCCCTCCCGGCTGGTCCGAGGTAACGGACATCACGGTCCACCACAACCTGTTCGTGAACTCGCACCATCGGAATCCCAACGTTGCTGGTCAGGGCGTCGAGGTCGTGAACAATGTCGTCTACAACTGGAAGATGGACGCGGGCAAAGGGGTCCACGGGGCCAGGGCCGACTGGGTGAACAACTTCCTGAAGCCGGGCCCCATGTACGACGACACGCGCTACGAGATGGGCTACCGGTGCGAAGACGCCGCCGACCTGACCACGTATCAGCCATCGCTCTATTTCAGTGGGAACGTCGGGCCGAGAAGCGCCGACCCCTCAGCAGACCCATGGACCGGTCCCGATCGGTCGCTCGGCTGCTACAACGATCGGGAGGGGACCGCCCTGAACCTCGATTGGCGGCGCGACACTCGCCTTCCGCAGCCGGCATACCCGGTCACCCTGCAGTCCGCGGATGCCGCGTACGGTGACGTCCTGGCCGACGTCGGGGCCAATCGCGGCCTCAAGTGCGACGGCACATGGAGAAGCCGTCGCGACGGCGTGGATGAGCGACTGCTGGACAACGTGAGGCAGGGCACCGGTCCCTCCAACGCACCCGTGACCGAGGACGAAGTCGGTGGCTTCCCACGTCTCGCAGCGGGGTCGGCGTGCGCTGACGGCGACGCGGACGGGCTACCCGACGAATTCGAATCCCGCTACGGCTTCGACGCCAACAATGGCTCCGACGCGTGGCGTGACTCGGACGGCGATGGCTACACGAATCTGGAGGAGTACCTCAACGGCTCGAATCCACGCTGATGGTGGTGGGACCGTTCGCGTGACCCATGGGTGACGGGAACGGAGTCCCGGGCGCACGGCAACTCGTCTCGTTCTTCATCCCGCACCTGGGAACCGGCGGCGTCGAGAGGGTCACCATCAACCTGGCGACCGAAATCGCGCGTCGGGGCCATGAAGCCCACGTCGTGGTCTCGTCTGCCACGGGGGGTCTGTCCTCCTCGGTCCGCGATCCCGTCAGCCTGATCGATCTCGGGGCGACGCGAACGGCGGGAGCGCTCAGGAAGCTGGCAGCCTACCTGGTCGAACATCGACCCGCGGCCATCCTGTCCTCGAAGACGCACGCCAACGCGGTGACCATGCTCGCACACTCGATCGCCCGCACGGACACCCGGATCGTCCTGTGCGAGCACAGTCGCTTTCAGTTCGAACAGAGGGGAGGATACCGGGACCGCCTGGCAATCTCCCTGGCCGCTCGCCTGTACCCCTGGGCCGACCAGATCGTGGCGGTCGCGCCGGATGTCGCCGCGGCGTGTTCGGCCAGGCTCCGGCTGGACGAGGACCTCCTGAAGGTGATACCGAATCCAGTGGTGACCCCGGAGCTCCGGAAGCTGGTCCACGAAGCGGAGTCGCACCCCTGGCTGCAGGACGGTGCGAGGGTGTTCCTGGGTGTGGGACGGCTGGTCCCGGAAAAGGACTTCGACCTCCTGATCAGGGCCTTCCGGGAGGTGTCGAGACAGGTGGAGGCGAGGCTGCTCATTCTGGGAGACGGCCCGCTCCGGGGACCACTGCGGCAGCTGGTCGCCGAGCTCGGTCTCGAAGACCTGGTGGACCTGCCGGGCGACGTGGCGAATCCCCTCCCTTACATGAGAGAAGCAGATGCGTTCGTGCTATCGTCCGTTTCGGAGGGATTCCCGATGGTCCTCGTGGAAGCCCTGCTGGCGGGCGCTCCCGTCATCGCGACGCGATGCTCGGAAGGCGTGGCGCAGGTGCTGGAAGACGGAACCTACGGTGCGCTGGTCCCGGTCCGCGACGTCGGCGCCCTCACCGAGTCGATGCTGAATCTCGACCAGCTCGAGTTGCCGTCGAAGGAACTCCGGCGAGCCCGTGCAGAAGACTTCTCGGTCGAAGTCATCGCTTCGATTTACGAGAGGCTGATTCTGGGCGACTGACGGGATACTCAGTCGTCGTACCACGCGGAAAGATCTCGATCCAGGATTCCCTCGAGCCGCTCGATCCCGGGCTTGAACTCGCGCGTCAGCTCCCGCCGGATGTCGCGCGGCAGGCGCTCGTGCTCGCGCACCTTCGGCAACGCGCTGAACAGAGACCGGCCGGCCGACTTCAGCGGCCGCCGCAGAATCGGAGGCAGTCGGTTCAGTCTCCGGCTGAGCGCCCAGGCCTGACGCGTAAAGACCCGGATCTGCCTGGGCGCGCGATTGATCGAAGCTCCGGTCCCGGCAAACGAGAACGAGGAATCCAGTCCGAGGAAGGCCAGGCATTCGCTCAGGGCATCCTGCGGCCGGCTCATCGCCTCCTCGAACACCTGAACCAGCAGCTGGTCGCGCGAAAAGTGCTCCAGATACCGGTCGATCTGCTTCCAGTACTCACCGTTCTCCTTCAGGTCCGGAAGCACCTCCCGGAATGCGGTCAGGAAATCGAGATCGGGGCGAACGCGTCCCCCCTTGATGGAATGCCAGTACGCCGAGTACGCGCGATCGACCGGCTGCCGCAGGCTGGCGATCAGCCTGACGTTGTCACCGAGAGTCTCGTGGATTCGGGCGGGCGCCTCAGGGTGGCTCAGGTACAGGGGCGACTTTTCACCGATCAGGGTCTCACCGGAGGGCCTGAACTGCCGGGAGTACCACTCTACGCCTCTGTCATAGTGAGCGTTGAAGAAGTGGATCTCCGACTGGGGGAGATAGATGTCGGGATGCTCCTGCAGATGGACGGTGAGCCAGGTGGAGGCCGCCTTCTGGGCGCCGACGATGAGGAAGTCAGGCATGATCATCCGCCGCCCTGCCCTTCCAGAACCTGGACCACACGCCTGGACAGTACACCCCACGTCCGGTGCTCGAAGACATGTCGTCGCGCCCGGACTCCCACACGGACCTGCTCCTCGGCCTCGGCCGACCTGAAGGTCGATATCGCCCTGGACACGGATTCCGGGGTGACCTCATCGAGCAACACTCCGAGGCCGTGCTCCTCGATGAACGCCGCCTCCTCCGTACGGTAGCCGATCACCGGACGGCCGCCGGCCAGGTACTCGACGAGCTTGATCGGATTGCTCCAGTGTTCGGGCGCCCTGGCACCGAACATCAGGTTACACGCACCGACATAGGCCGCGATCTGATCGTGCGGCACCGATCCGGCCTGGAGAACCCGGTCTCCGATGCCGTGATCCTGGACGAGCCTCGTGATCGCCTCCCTTTCCGGTCCATCTCCGACCAGCAGCGCCTTGACACCGCTCATTTCCGGTCGCGCCAGCGCGCCGATCAGCACTTCGAGTGAGTGATACCACTTGAAGCTCCCCACGAATCCCACGACGTAGTCGCCCGGCTCAACAGGGAGTTCGAGGGCCCTGCGCGCTTCCTCGAGATCCCACTCGGGGAATAGCGACGGATCCACACCGTGCGAGAAGAGCTCGAGCCTCGAATCGTCGACGAGCGGCATTCGGCCGAGCCAGTCCCGGATCGCGCCGTAGGCCACCAGCACCCGGGTCGATGCCACCGAATTCAGCCAGGCAATAGTGGACATGACCGATGAAGCTCCCGGAATCGACGCGTTGCGAGACACGTTCCGCGCCTCCAGTCCCTCTACGACGAGCACCTGGGGGGTCCGCGAGACTCGGGAAAGAAGTGAGGGCACCAGCGTGCCGGGCCGAAGCGTCACGACGTGTCCGGTGGTTCGGCCGAGATCCTTGCGGGCGCGAAGCCATTGGACCAGGGTGGTCCATTGGATCCGCAAGGACCACCACAAGCTTCCCCTTTGCTTCGCGGGAAGGAATCTGAGCGACACGTTGGGCGCGCGGAAGTCGTCCGGCAACTCGTGCATGGGCTCCGGCGCGATGAGGGAAAGCCGGATTCCCGGCTGCCGTGCGAGGGCGCGCACGAGTTCCCGAGAGAAGACGTTCTCACCGGACGAGCCGGTCACGTCCACGTACGCGAAATAGACGATGTGCCCGATCGGATCAACCTCCGTATCCATAGAGTCGGTTGAGCCAGCCGGCGACGACGGCGAAGGTGACTCGTTGAGATCGGCTCAGGTCCGTGTCAGCCTGGGCGCGCTCGGGACGTAGCCGGACCTCCTGTTCGAAGCGCAGGCGGTTGCCTCCGAGGACGTGGCCAACCGGAAACCCTTCCTGCCGGCCAAGCCGCTCACGAATCGCAGACAGGTCCACGCCGGTGCAACGCTCGAGGTGGATCAGCGTGCCCTCCGGATCCTCGAGAAGGTCCTCGAAGCGGAGCCGGCAGTATCTGCCCCTGAACAGGAACAGACCGGAGACCGACGCCGCCAGGTTAGCCATCAGCCAGCCCAGCGAGGCGCGAAGCGCCCCCGGTTGAACGGCTTCGGCTCGTCCCTCGAGCTTCCAGTTGCTTCCCGTCATCAGGAGTGAGTGCAGGCACCTGCGACCATCTCGCGTGAGGTGAACGAGAACGACTCGGGCCTCCGAGTAGCGCGCCAGCGCCGCCGGGCGTGAGGCGGCAGCCCGGGCCGTCTTCGACGAATCGATGATCATCGCGCAGTCTGCGTTCGCGGCCAGGGCGGAAAGAACGACGCTCCCGTAATGACGGATCGCCTCGCGGTCTTTTCGGGATGTCCACCCCAGGAGGAGTCGGGGCAGCGAGGAGAGGGCCTCGAGCCGCCGGATCGTGGTCCATTCCGCGGCGGACAGGAGGCGTCCCGGATCGCAGTCGCTCCACGCTGGACACTCGCAGAGGACCGTGCCACATGAACAGCGGCGTGTCCGATCCGGCCATTCGGCTGGCAGGCAACTCAGTTCACCCGCGTGCAGCGCCTCCGGCAGCGCTCCGAGAAGCGTCCCGAGAATGGTCGAACCGCTGCGGCCGTAGCCACCGATGTAGATGACCGAGAGGCGGGACACGGCGACGCTCGCCTCTTCCCTCTACGCGCCCCGCGACGACCTCAGAAGCGGGCGTTTCCGTTCCGGTTCCACGGGTTGCCCCTCTCTCGTGTACGACGGGTAATAGGAGGGATAGTAGGAGTAGCCCGCGGCGCGGCCCCGGGGGACGCAATTCAGCACCAGGCCCAGCAGGGGGACGCCGAGACGCTGCAGTTGCTCGACCGCCGAGCGCAACGCCCCGCTGTCCGTCTTGTTCGCCCGGGCCACGATCAACGTGCCGTCAGCGACTGCGCCGACCAGGGCGGCGTCCGTGACGGCCAGCAATGGCGGCGTGTCCACGATGACATAGTCGTAGCGCGACCGGGCCTCTTCGATGACTCGCTCGAACGCCTGGCTGCCGATGAGCTCGGTCGGCTGATCGGGTGGTGTGCCTGACGGCATGATGGTCAGTGTCCCCGCCGGGTGATCCACGCTCCAGCAAGCCTCTTCGAACGGGACCATGTTCCGCAGCAGATCGGATATACCGGGATCCAGCCCGATTCCAAAGGTCGTGTGAATCTGGGGCCGCCGGAGGTCCGCATCGACCAGCAGGACTTTCGCCCCCTGGTCGACCAGCACCAGTGCCAGGTTCGCCGACACGGTGCTCTTGCCGTCTCGAGGCGTGGCGCTCGTGACCGCTATGACCTGCGGTCTTCCGCTGCCACTCGCGAATCTGAGGTGCGTTCGGAGCGTGCGGAATGCGTCCTTGCCGAACTCGAGGGTCGCCGAACCTGCCGCGAGAGAGTTGATGGCGGGTATTCGGCCGACGATTTCCAGATTGGTGGCCCGCTGCGCGTCTTGCGGTTGCCGGATTCTGGAGTCCACCTGGTCGATCAGCAGGGCTCCGAGCAATCCGATCAGAAGTCCGGCCAGCAGTCCCACTCCGAGGTTGAGATTCCGGTACGAAGGATCAGGCCACACCGGCACGGCCGCTGCCGCCACGATATCGATGTCCCCGACCTCGACCTCTTCCGCGATCTGCGCTTCGAAGTAACGGCCGACGAGGTCATCGAAGATGCCCTGAATCGCCTGGACTCTCTGTTCCAGTCGCCCGTACTCCGCGCTGCGGACCGGGAGTGCCCCCGCCCTGCCACTCAACTGACTGTATCGGGTCTGCGTCTGTCGAATCCGATTCTGAAGCAGGTCCAGAGACTGTTCGGCAGCCATCTTGGCCTGTGACTTGGTCTCGACGATCAGCGAATCCACCACCTGGACCTGTGGGTCTTCGGAGGACCGGCCGAACCTCGAAGCGGTGAGCTCCGCCCTGCGCAGCTCGAGATCCTGGAGTCTCTGGCTCAGCTGCGGGCCCTGTGGAACGAGATCGGCTCCCAGCGCCATGACTTGCTGGAGCGCGGTGTCGTTCTGTCCACTCGTCTTGAGTCCGGCCACGAGGCCCGAGAGCAGTCGCTCCTGATACTGCAGCTCGCGCAACTCCGCATCGATCGTCAGGAGCTCCGACGTAACAGCCGACCCTTCGGTCGCCGGATCGAACAGCGTGCGATCCATGTAGTCGATGACCGCCTGCTGTGCCCCGTGCAGGGAGTCGGCCATCTCGCTCAGCTGGACCGCCACGAACTCCCGCCGGCGACCCGCTGCTTCGCGCGCCGAGGTGGAACGGTGCCGCTGATACGATCGGGCGACGCCGTTGGCGATGTCGGCGGCAAACTGCGGATCCGGCTGCGTGATCCGGATCCACAACAGGTTCGGGCCCGTTCCCTGTTCGATTCGCAACAGGCGCTCGAGCGCCTCCTGAGCGACATCGGCATTCGTGACCAGGAACTCAACGGGCTCGTCCAGCAGGTCCGGCGCGCCTATCGTCAGGCTGAATCCCGGCCCTTCGAGCGGTTCGCCCGCGGAGGCCCTGGCCATCACGCGGTCATCACGGTCCCTGATCAGGGACAACTTCGTTCCGGCCCTGGCCACACGATAGACCGCCTGCGGTACGTTGCGCTCGGCCTGGAACTTCCCGATGAGCTCGGACCGGGAGTCCTCGTAGTTCTTCAGTCGGATCTGGAGACCGAGTGAGTCGACGACCGGGGAAAGGACCTCAGCGCTTCGGATGATGTCGAGGTGCGCACCCATCCCCTCCGGCCCACGGAGAATGCCGAATGCCGATGCCGAGCCGGCATCCTGGACCTGCTGCAGAAGGACTTCGGCCGTGTACTCCGGCAGTTTCCGGTTGACGGTCCACCACGCTACGGCCAGCGCGAGGACCGTGGTGCTCAGGATCAGCCACCATCTTCTGCGGAGGATCGCGACGTAGTACCACAGGTCGGAGCCCTGATCCGCCCCGGATGCGACCGCCGTCGTCATCTCAGCACGCGGCCTGCCGTTGTGTATCATCTTCTTCCCTTGTATCCGTTCACCCGCGAAAATCCGGACATCGGGATCGTATCACGCAAGAGGTGCGCCTGACGTCATCCCGACCCGACGTTCCGCCACTCCGCGTCTGTCGAGATCGGATGTTCTCAGCCAACAGAAGCCTGGTTCGGGGCCCGAGCGGACTTTCCCTTCCCCCGGGCGATACGCGATTCCCACTCGCACAACGTAGCCATTGACGGCAGTGTTGCATCATCACAACACCGTGAGTTCCGGACGAGCATACCCTGTATCGAACTTCGAAGGTCCGAATCCGGGCCGCTGAGTCTCGCTCTCGACGGCTTCCCGGGCCGCCAGCCTTCCCAGCACGACGCTCATCGCCATGATGACCCAGAGGAGCTTCTCCACCTGGTGCGAAGTGTAGAAGCCGTACGCGAATACATGCAGGGCCAGCATCAGGCCCACGGTCTCGGCCAACGGCACAAGTTGCCGGCCCGGCAGGCGGCGTCCCAGCCGCCAGGCACGCACGACTCCGATGACCGCCACGCCGAGCAGTCCTACCCACAGGGACAGACCGACGGCGCCGAGATCCGCGAGGATGCCGATGTATGCGCTGTGGGGATTCCGCGGGCTCGTGTACAGCTTGGTCGCCCCCGGGATCTGAAACTGATATACGTCACGGAAGTAGTACCCGTAGTTTCCGTAGCCCACACCGCGCAGCGGATGGTCGCGGGCGATCTGAAGACCCACGAGCAGGTGATAGCCCCGCGGCGACGTGTCCGTCTGCTCGTCCTCCAGGTTGATGGTGCCTTGCAGATACGTATCGATCGTGGCCGCTCTTTCGCGGACCTTGTCCCACGGAGTGAACAGGGTCGCCCCGACCACGCTGGCTACCGCGAGCACGACGAGCCAGCCTCTGGCGCTCCTCTCCCGGAACGTGATCAGGAAGAGCAGCAAGGCGACCACGGGAAGGAGGATCATGTTCATGCGGGACAGCGTGGCGAGCACCGAAACGGCGATCACCGGCAGGAACAGTGCACCGGCGATACGCCACAGGACACTGCCACCCGAGCGGAGCACGTAGAAACCCAGCGGCAGGACCGTCACCAGCAAGACCGCCGTCTCGTTGATTCCGCCGGCGACGTCGTTCCCGGCGCGCCTCACGCCGAGGATCTGGCTCTGGTACAGGGTAACGGATGCGGCCGCCAGCGTGGCCAGGACCAGCGTCTTGGCGATCAGGTCGAGCTTGGCCCTTGAATCGGCCAGGTCGATGATGATCAGCGCCAGCACGACCATCTGGGAGAGCCGGACGAATCCGCTCTTGACCACGGTCGGGTGCTCGGCCCACAGCAGGCTCAGCAGGACCCACACAAGGAATCCGATCGAGATGGGGAAGAACCCACCTGTAACCACGTTCCGCCAACTCTCCCGGTATACGATCTTCCGAACGAACCACGCCCCGAACACCGCCATTCCGATCGCCCGACCCGTCCCGAGACCGCTGAACACGAGCATGTTCTCGATCGGGATGGTCGCCACCAGCAGGACGATGCCGAACAGGGGCTGGTAGAACACGGCAGCGACGATGGTGAGCGCGCCGATAGCCAGGATCACATACCAGCCCAACGAGCCAGCGGCAAAGCCGAATCCGACGGCGGCCGCGATCACGAGGAGGCCGACCACGGCAACCGGAGCCGGCACGCGGCTGTCGTGCAAGTCAGTCAGCGTGGGCACGTGGCTCTCCCGCCCCGGTTGGCACGACGGTCGCGGGGCGTCCCTCGACCGCCAGGTTCTGGTAGAGCCTCGCGTAGTCGTCGATCACGACCTCCATGTCCATGTGCTCCTCCATCCACCGACGCGCCGCCGTCCCCAGCGATAGCCGGCGGTCCGGATCGTCCAGCAGAGCGCCGATCTCCGAAGCGAGTGCATCCGCATCGTGCTCGCAGAGAATATACTCCCGGCCCGGATCCCCCAGTTCCTCGGGAAGACCCACGTACGGCGTCAGGACCACCGGGAGCTCCGTGGCCATCGCCTCCAGAACGACGTTCCCCATTCCCTCGCGTCGCGAGGGAAGCACGAACAGGTCCGCGGCCCGGTAGTATGGATCCGCCATCGGTACCTGGCCCACGAAATGTACCCGATCGGCTCCTGCGCATGTGATGAGCATCCGATCGATCTCGCTCCTGAGCTCGCGGTCGTCTGTCGAGCTTCCTTCCGGTCCGACGATCAGCAGGTGGGCGTTCGGCCTCCCTGCACTCAGGCGAAGAAACGAGTCGACCAGCAAGTCCACACCCTTCCTTCGGATGATGGACCCAATGAACAGGAGCACCTCGGCATCCTCGGGGAGGCCCAGCCCGGCCCGTGCCGCCCTCCGGTCCGCGGCGGATCCTACGGGCCGGAATCGACTCAGATTCACTCCGTTCGGAATCACCGTCCGGGGCGTCCCGATCCCCAGCGACCGGTAGTATTCTCCCATTACATCGCTGCTTACGACCAGGTGGTCCATCGCGCCGATGGCGTGACGCAGCCACAGCCTCTGCTTGAACCGGGCCGGGTATCCGCCGGCAGTGCCCGGGATCAGGGTGCCCGTGAAGAGCCTCGCCGGCTTGCGCCCCATGCCCCGGAGCCCTCTGGAGCTGAACGTCCTCAAGGGCTCGAGTGTGAGGAAGTGAACGACGTCCGCCCCGCGATCGGCGACATGCTCCGCGATCTTGCTCTGAAACAGGGCGTTGCGCCGCCACGAGCGTTCGGCGGGCAGGTCTATCGTGACCACGTCGGAACCACGATCGTCGTGCTGGCCGCCCGGAGGGACGCCTGCGACCTGATTGGGACATATCACCTGCACATCCACTCCGCGATCTGCGAGACCGGGGAGGTACTGTTCGAACCTTCGGGCCGCACCCGAGAACGTGGGCCACCATCTTTCCGCGACAAGGCACACGGCAATCCTCGAAATGCCGTTCACGCCCCGATCGTCCGATCGATGAAGTCGGCGATTGCCGAGGCCGTAGCCCCCGCCGAGAAGCACTGGGCGACGCGGCCTCGGCCGGCCTCACCCATCGATGCACGCAACTGCTCGTTCTCGAGCACGCGCGCCAGGGCATCCCCCAGCTCAACAGCTGTTCCCGGCGGCTTGATGAGGTAACCAGTAACACCATCGACGACAGTCTCCCCGACACCGTCCACGTCCAGCGCCACTACTGGCAGCTCGGACGCCATGGCCTCTATGACGGCTCTCGGATGCGGATCCTGGGTCGCGGTGTGCAGCAGCACGTCCGAAGTGGCCATGAGCCTCTCGATACCGGACCACAATCCGAGCAGCAGGACCCGGCCCCCGATGTCCGGTTGGTCGATCGCCTCGCGCACGGCACTCACGTAGTCCGGATCCCGGTCCAGCCGACCCGCCAGGACCATGTGGGCTTCCGGGACGCGGCGTCGCAGCTGACGGAAGGCGTCAACGGCCTGCAATTGCCCCTTCCGCGCGTAGACATTGCCGACGTGCAGGATCACCGGTGCCCGCGCCGGAATTCCGAGACTCTGCCGTGTCTCGTCGCCGTGGCCGCGCCTCCGGCCGAAGCGTTCCAGGGAAACGCCGTTGTAGATCACCACCGGAGCGACGCGGAACGCCCCTCCATACGAATCTGCGGTGGCGCGCGAAACGGCCACTGCCCCGTCTGCCCAGCCGAACAGCCGCCCCCTGCGGCGCTGGGCGGCTGATGCGATCTCTCGCAGATGGTAGATGAAAGGGACCCGGCACAGCTTCGCCGCGATAAGGGCGTTTCGGGAAGCACCGTGCACGCTGTTCCCGTACACGAGTGCCGCTTCGTGGCGCCGAATCAAGTTCGCCAGGGGCAGGATTCCGTACTTGTCCAGACGGACCCGCTCGAAGGGCAAGCTCCGTTCGGCGAGTTCTTCAGTGAGCCGGCCGGCCGAGGGAACGGCTACGAAGGGTACCAGGTGACTCGGAAGTCGAGTCAGCAATTCCAGCAGGCTTACGTTGGGTCCGATCCACTCGCTCGTGTGGGTGACGAACAGAATCCTGCGTGCCCCCCGGTGCGACGCCGGCGCGCCGGATCCGCTCACGGGCCGGGTCGTCCGGCATCCATCCGCACGGCCGGTCTGCCAGGGCTCAGTTCTGGATTCGATCGTACAGCAGGATCAGCGAGATCAGGAAGTTGCCCAAGGCGATCCAGTCTCTCCGACTCCATGGCTCCGCGCCGAAGGGCACTATGATCTGATCGCCCGACCGGAGTGTGAGAGCATCCAGCGGCAGGGTCTCTCCCTTGTTGATCGCGTCCTTGGCGTTCAGGACGATGACCTGACCCTCCCGGATCACCGAGACTCTGTCTTCCCTCGCCCGCAGGTCGAACCCCCCCGCGGTCGCGATCACGTCGAAGAACCCGTCGGTGGGGGGCACCATGTAGGCGCCAGGCCGCCGAACGGAGCCCGTCACGCCGATGCGATACAGCGGCGTGACGGTGACGACCGCGTTTCGCTGGGCCGACTGGTACCCTTCGCGAATCTGTCGGCGCAACTCGTCGCCCGGGATGCCGATAGCGCGTACGCCGCCCAGAAACGGCAGGTATACGTTGCCATCGATCTCCACCGGAAACTCGCCGCTCAGATCGGTATCCGGCCACACGGACACACGGAGCACGTCCCCCGGGCGGAGGGGCGAATCGAAGCCGACGTCATCCTGGGCCAACGCCGGCGCCGCGAACATCCCTATCGCAAGTGTCAGCAAGCCCATGCGGACGGCCGAACGGATCATGGCATCCCTCCAACGGTGCTGAGGAGTGAAGCGCGGTGGAACCCCCGGGGACGTTCCCCGGGGGCCTCACCCGTGCTGCATTTGACTGCTGGTTCTACGGATCTTGGAACCGGCCAGCCTATGGTGTCCAGGGACTCCACGCCGGGTTCAGATCGTTGAAGTTGGTGACGAACAGTGGGACGGGATTCGACCCGTCCGGATCCACCGTATAGATGTCCTGGAAGCCTGTGCCATCCCGCACCAGGGCGATGGCCCCTCCGTCAGGCCGCATGGCCGGCATGAAGTCACCCTGCGGGTCGTTCGTCAGGTTCTCCAGGTTCGAGATCGCGGGTGTGACCGAGTCGAAGTCCGCGGCCCACACGTCGAAGTTCCCCGACCGATTGCTCACCCAGAGGATGCGCGATCCATCGTACCACCACGCCGGCTTGGCATCCGTGCCGCCGTCGACCGTGAGGCGCGTCTGGGTAAGGGTATTCACGTTGACGACGTAGATCTCGTCATTGCCATCGCGGTTGCTGGCGAACAGGATCCAGTTGCCGTCGGGCGAGAACGATGGATGGAAGTTGTCGAAGCTCGCGGTGGCAGCGATGAGCTGTCGGTTGATCCCGTCGTTGTTCATGATCCAGATCTGATCGTCCCCGCTCGAGCGCTTCACGAACGCGATCTGCCGCGAGCCCGCCAGGCCCGTATAGCTCGGATCGAACTCGGTACCCGAAGAGGTGAGCTTCGTGAAGCCCGAGCCGTCCATCCGCCAGACGGACAGGGCACCGTCCCGGTTGGTGTCGAACACGATCGCGTTGCCGTCCGACGAAACGCTGGGATTCTCGTCCAGCGCGGAGTTGATTGTCATGTTCGAAACGGCCCCGCCCGGAATCCGGACGTAGATCTCGTTGTTGCCGTCCCGATTCGTCTCGAAGACGACCTGGTTCTGCAGAGTCTGCCAGCAGAACACGTCGAACTGAGTCGCGACCGTTGAGCCATCGACTACGGTCTCGGTGCGCGGGTTGGTTCCGTTCTGCACCGTGCAGTTGGATGCGAGGCCCGCCAGCTGGACACTGTGATCACCGGCGGACAGCTGCAGGTTCAGCGTCTCGTCGACGCCGATGGCCTGCGGGGCGCCGCCGTCGACCACCAGGCTGTAACCGTCCGCGTCGAGGTTCAGTCCCCAGGTCGATGTCGTGACGTCGAGTCCTCCGGACGTCTGGCACGTTACGTCGAACTGCGTACGCACCTCGCTCCCCGACGTCACCGCCACGGTTCGAGGGTTGTTCCCCCCGACCGTGCAGTTGGCTGCCACGTCACCGAGCTCCACCGTGTGATCACCGACGTCCAGGGCCGTAACGGTAAGCGAGTCGTTCGCGGCCAGTGCCTGAGCAGCACCGCCGTCGATGCTCACTGTGTAGGCGTCATCCGTATTGTCGCCGGACGTGACGTTGACGACCTTCAGATCGCCCGGCAGAGCGGTGCACGTGACGTCGAACTGCGTCGGGGCCGTCGCGCCGGCCGTAACGGCCACCGTGCGGGGGTTGTCTCCCCCCACCGTGCAGTTGGCGGCTACGCCAGCGAGCTCGATCGCATGGTCGCCCGCGTCGAGGCCCGAGAAGGTGTGCGTTCCATTGGCCCCGATGGCCTGTCCGGCTCCGCCGTCCACCGAGACGGTGTAGCCGTCGGCGTCTATGTCATCCCCTGTGGAGACCGTCGTCACTTCGATCGCACCGGCGGTGGCCGAGCACGTGATGGTGAACGAGGCCGTCGCCGTGCTGCCCGCCGTCACGGTTACGCTCGTGGGATTATCCCCAGCCACCGTGCAATTTGCGGCAACGCCACCAAGCTCCACATCGTGGCTTCCAGCCGCCTGATTCGAGATCGTCACCGAGCCGTTGATGGCGAGCGCCTGTCCGGCTCCCCCGTCCACTGAAACGGTGTACCCATCTGCGTCGAGCTCGGCGCCGGTTGTCGTGGCCGTGACCTGGATACTGCCTGTGGTCGGCGGATTGCTGGGGTTGTCGTCCCCACACGACATCGCGGCGAACGCGAGCATGACCAGGCCGGCCCTCGCGAGCCAACCCGGCAGCTTTGTGCGATTGCTCACGGCTTCTCTCCTGTTGTGGTGTGATTCCATGGTATCGAGCCGTCACCGCATCGACGCCAGATCGAACGGTCTCAGGACGGAACGGCTCCTTCGGTTGCAATTCCCATGCTTGGCGCTGTGCCCCGGAACCGACGCGGCTCAGATGCCGAGGATCCGGTCGTATTCGCTCTCAAGCGTTTGAACGAAGGTCCGGGCGGAGAATCGCCGCCTGGCCTGCTGTCGGGCGGTAGCCGCCATCTTCGCGGCGCGTTCCGGGTCATCGAGCACGGAGCGGAGGGCGACCGCCATGGAGCGCTCATCGCCGGGCGGAACCAGGGAGCCCGAGGAACCGTCTCGCACCATCTCGGGAACGCCCCCACCATCCGTGGCGATCACCGGCTTCTCCAGCGCGATCGCCTCCATGATCACCCGTCCGAGAGGCTCGGCCTGAGAGGACGAGTGAACGACTACGTCCGAGGCCGACATGATGTCCTCGATGTCCGTCCGGTGTCCCGTAAGAGTCACCCGCCCGGTCAGTCCCAGCTCGGAGACCAGATCACGGAGCTGGGCTTCGTAAGCGACACCAGCACGGTTGTCTCCCGGAGAGCCGACTACGAGCGCGTGCGCATCGGGATGATCCTCAGCGATGGCGGCAAAGGCCCGCAGGAAGATATCCTGTCCCTTCCACGGTACGAGCCGGCCGACGTTCGCGATCAGCTTGTGCCGACCATTCAACTTCAGCTCGGTCCGCACTCGGGCCGCCGCTTCTGCCGACCCCGCCGCGGCCGGAAACTCGAACGGAGCGAAGACGAGGCGCGTCTTGTCCTCCCGGACGCGGACGCCCTGGATCACCTGCCGGCGAACCGCTTCGGAGATGCAGAGATACCGATCCGCGAAGACCGAGAGGGGACGGTCAAACCAGGGCTCGTCAGCCGTAAAATATTGGGAATATGACACATGTGGGACGCGCGCCAATCCGGCGGCCAGGATCGAAGCACGGTCCGCGCTCGGACAGATGTTGCTCTGGACCAGGTCCGCCTCCACGTCGCGGATGACCGTCGCGATCCGGAGGGAGACGGGGCAGTCTCGCTGGACGAATCGGTTCACTCGCCGGGCCATACGCAGCACCCTGTGTTCCGACCGGCTGGGCCTCAGGCCGTGTGGAACCAACTTCGACATCGACCGCACCGACACCGAGCTGTCGAGCACTCGAACGTCGGCCCCCGCTTCACGAAAATCGTCCACGTAAGGATTCGAATCGTAGAACAGAACGGTCGGTCTGAATCTCTCCTGATCGAGGTATCGGACGAGCAGGAGCACGTTGATCAGGGACCCGCC
>Ga0210121_1000083_pt1 | contig 28032 bp, 22 predicted proteins | sample Joice_ThreeSqB_D_FD_184873 | JGI IMG/M metagenome (GOLD analysis project Ga0210121, IMG submission 184873) | Wetland microbial communities from San Francisco Bay, California, USA, that impact long-term carbon sequestration - Joice_ThreeSqB_D1... | ecosystem: Environmental > Aquatic > Marine >... | reverse complement strand
CGCCCCGATAGCCCACCGAGCGGAGCACCAGTCCTGCGTCGACCGTCTCGACCTCGCCGGTGCCGATGCTCCGGATGTAGCCGCTCTCCGTCTGCACGAGCCGATTGCGCTCGACCCGCACCGCCGCGACACGACCGTTCGACCCCACGATCTCGACTGGCGACGCCAGGAAGCGGAGCCAAAGACGGCGCTCGCAGTCCGCCCGGTCCTCGCCGGCCAATTCCCGCAGGATTTCCAAGTTGCGCTTCGCCACACGGTCCGCGTCGGCCGCGGATGCGCTCGCGGCATCCAGCGCGAGGTCTGAAGGGTCCACCCGCACGGCGACGCCATCCAGGCGGCCCAGCTCCTTCAGCTCGACGCTCGTGAACTTCCCCTGAGCGGGCCCGCGCCGGCCGAGGACGACGACCTCCCGCACCCGGCTGCTCTGCAGGGCCTCGAGCGCGTGGTCCGCGATGTCCGTGGCAGCCAGCGCATCCGGATCGGTGATCAGGATGCGCGCGACATCCACCGCCACGTTGCCGTTCCCGACCACGACGACCCGCTCGTGGGACAGGTCGAACGACCGGTGCGCGAAGTCCGGGTGCCCGTTGTACCAGGCGACGAACTCGGTCGCCGGATGGCTGCCGGGAAGGTCTTCGCCGGAGATCCCGAGCCGGCGGTCGGCCTGGGCGCCCACCGCATAGACGATCTGGTGGTAGTGCCGTCGGAGGTCCTGACGATCGACGTCCCGGCCGAAGGTCACGTTGCCGAAGTAGCGTACGTTCGGCTCCGACGCGATCCGGTCGTACTTGGCCGTCACCTTCTTGATCGAAGGGTGATCCGGAGCCACGCCTTCCCGCACGAGTCCGTACGGCGTCGGCATCCGGTTGAACACGTCGATCGAGACGGCCAGGTCGGGAGCCTTGAGCAGTGACTCCACGATGAAGAAGCCCGCCGGCCCGGCTCCCACGACGGCGACGCGGAGCGGGTGATCTCGAGTGCCGAGTGGAATGCCCACGGACGCGGAGACGCTCTCATGAGGAGTTAGCGCTCAGACGCGGGCGCCGACGAGCCGGTCCGCCCGCAGGAACGGACGCTCGCAGACTATTCCCGAGCACCCCGCGCCGTCAACGAGGGCCGACGTCTCACGCGGGCGCTCCGGCCCCGTCGTCTGACCTGCGGAAACGGGGAGCTGCCCGCGTGAGGCGGAGTCCACTACCCGTTTCAGAGTTGATCAGAAAGTCGACGTCCAGCCGACCAGGAGAGTCCTTCGCGGCTGCGGCCGGAAGAACGTGGCGTTCGAGAACTCGGCGTACAGCTCGTTCGTGAAGTTCTCGACGCTGGCCGTGATGTAGTGGGATGTGCGGCCGATCCGAGCGATCCGGAGCCCTCCGCGCACGTTGTGCACGTTGAACGACGGCAGGACGTAGCCCACCGCCGGCTGCGCCACCTGCGACTTGCACGCGTCGTTCGTGTCCTGACAGATCGTGCTCTCTCCCTGGAAGCGGAATTCGTATGACGCCCACCATGCGCCGCCCGGTCGACGGTACGTCAGCTCACCGTTCAGACGCGTGCGATAGCTGTCCGCAATCGGGCTGTTCTCGTCCAGGACGTCCTCCGCGTCAAGGAAGTTGAAGCCGGCGCCGAGCTCGAGGCCGACAACCGGGGCCCACCGGCCGCCGATTTCGAAACCCCTGTACAGCAGCTTGCCGAAATTCTGGTTCTGATACACGTCAAGACCGCTGATCACCGAGTCGGGCACGGCGGCGATCCGGATGCCATCGCGAATGTCGTTGCGGAAGACGAAGGCCTCGAAAGACACGTTGCGTCGCGCATACTTGACGCCGAGGTCCACGTTCAGGCTCGTCTCGGACTCGAGTCCGGTGTTCGGAATCAGATACCCGGAGCCCTCCGGCGTCGGACCGTCGAAGTACAGCTCTATGATGTTCGGCGCGCGGAACCCTCGTCCTACGGTGCCCACGAGGTTGAGCGACGGCAGGACCTCCCACAGCACGTTGGCGGAAGCCACTACCGTCTGCTTGTCGTTCGTGATTCCGATGACGGAAGGATTGTCCAGATTCTCGGTCGGCTGCGTCCGGGAGCGGACGTTCTGCCAGCGGGCCCCGGTGATCAGCGAGACCTTGCGACCGAGGCGAAAATCGCCCTGCGCGAACACGCCGAACCGATCGTAGGTGGCGTTGGGCACGTTGGGAGTGTCGTTTACCTCTGGCTCGGAGGGGAACGGCGAGCCGGTGATCTGGCTGACCGAGTGATCCGTGTTGTTGGAATCGTCGTGGTAGAAGTCCAGTCCGTAGGTCAGGAGGTGCTTTCCGGCCAGCAGCTTGGCCGCTTCCGCACGGGTGCCTAGACTGGCGATCTCCGTGTAGTTGGCCGAGTTGATGTCCAGGGTCACGCCGGATCCGGGACCGAACAGATCGGGAATCCCGATGTTCTGAACGAGGTCGCGCTGGTTGTTCATGTAGAAGCCGCTGACGTCCACGCGGTCGGCAAAGCCCCAGCCGAGTCCGTGCGCCCGGTAGCCCGCCGTCACCTTGCCCACGGTCTGGTCCGGATACTGAATCACGATGGAAACGTCATCCGGCGTCCCGAGGTCCGCGTTCGACACGTAGCCGAAGCCGGCATTCCGGGCGTTGTAGTATTCGCCCTTGACGAAGACGTTCTGGCTCTCGCTGAAGCTGTAATCCAGCAGGAGACTGTAATTCTGGTCCTCGACGCCCGTGTCGTTGACTTCCGTGTTTCCGTCGAGCGTGATGTCCCCGAAGTTGCCGGAGGGCGCGAAGTAGTTCTTCGCGTTCCGGTACGAAGCGCCGCCCCGAAAGCCGACTCTTCCGATGCGCCCGTACAGATCGACGGTCGGACGGAGCTGCTCGCCTTCGTCCCTGTAGAGAAACGTCGCCCGCCCGCCGTAGGTGTCGCCGCCGCTCAACGAGGGCACGTCGGAGGTCCTCAGGTTGACGACGCCGCCGATCGCGTCCGTGCCGTACAACACCGACGCCGGCCCGCGAACCACCTCGACCTGGGACACATCGTTCACATCGACGATGGCGGGCAGCTCACCGAAGTCCTGCTGGCGCCTGGCGTTGTTGAGACGAAGTCCGTCTTCCAGGAGGAGGATGCGCTGCCCGCGCTGGCCGCGAATCGTAGGCCTCGTCTGGTTCGTGCCGACACCGTTGACATCGATGCCTGGAAGGCGCTTGAGGATGTCCGAAGCCGTGTTAGGGGAGATCGAGCGCAGCGCAACGGTATCCAGCACCGACACCGGCGCGGCGGTGACGAACAGCTGCTTCGGATCCCGGGTCGCGGTGACCGCGAGCGGCTGCAGGATGATGGGCTCCGAAACGGAGCTGTCGGGTTCGGCGTCGGGGTTGTCCTGCGAGTATCCGGATCCGGGAGCGGCAAGAAGGAACGTGAAGCAGACGGCGAGCGAAGCGAGTCCGCGAAGACTTCTCGCCGACCCGGCACTTGAAGTAGACACTTGTACCTCCGGTGACGCCCTTGGGGGGACCTGTTTCTGCCGGCGGAGAAGCCGTCCGGCTTCCCCGCCGGCGCTGAAGGAGAGCGTAGGGAGCAGTTTACCGGGGGATGAGTGGGACGAAAATTCGCAATTCTACCGAAATGTGATCCGAAATTCTACGGAGCGGGCCCATTTGTCCCGTTGTACGGGCAGGCTAGTCTAGTAGGGGGTGGCGTCGTCGAGCAGACCGCCGTCGAGCGCGAAGCGGGTCAGGCCCGCGACCGTTCGGATGTCGAGCTTGCGCATCAGGCTCTCGCGGTGGCTCTCGACCGTCCGGCGACTGATTCCGAGGTGCGCGGCGATCTGCTTGTTGCTCTTACCCGCCGCGACTCCCTTGAGCACGTCCAGCTCGCGCGCGGTCAGCACGTCCATCCCCGGAGCCTGTTGTCCTTGCTCCACGCCGCGCAGCCCGGCCGCCAGCCGGTCGGCGACCGCGGACGTGAAGAAGGAGCTCCCGGCATGAACCGCGCGCACGGCGTCCCGCAGCTGGGAAGGCCCGGCCTCGTCCTTCAGCAGGTAACCCCTGGCGCCCGCTCGGACCGCCCGCGTGACGTACTCGGCATCGTCGTGCATGCTCAGGATGAGGACGCGGGTCGCGGACACATCCGACTGGAGACGAGCCGTGACCTCGAAACCCGAGGCGCCCGGCATCGTGATGTCCACGACGGCCACGTCCGGACGATGTTCGCGCGCCAGCAGCACGGCTTCCTCGCCGTCCGCAGCCTCGGCCACGACCACGAACTCCGGATCCTCCTCCAGGACACGCCGGATGCCTTCGCGCACGAGGGCGTGGTCGTCGGCCAGCAGTATGCGGATCCTCTCGTCGCTCATACCAGCAGCTCCTCGTCACCGGGATCTTCCGACGTTACCACCCGCTCCGCTGAAACGGAATCCGGTGCAGCGACGGGAAGCCGAATCGTGAGCTCCGCACCCCCGCTCTCCGGGTCCGTCAACTCGACGGTGCCTCCGAGCGGAGAGACCCGCTCGCGCATCCCGAGCACCCCGGTCCGGGAACGAAGCTGCTCGTCGGCGCTTTCCCCGACGGACAGCCCCGTGCCGTCGTCCCGGACGCTGAGCCTGAGCTCCCCGTCCCGGTGGTCCAGCGTCACGGTCACTGCCGAAGCGCCGGAATGACGCGCCACGTTGGACAACCCCTCCTGCATCGTGCGAAACAGCGCGAGCTCGGACTCGGGCGACAGAGCCGGCAGATCGGGCGGCGCGACGAGCTCCGTCTCGATCCCCGTCTTGTGCTCGAAGTCGTCGGCCAGGGCCTGCAGGGCGGGACGCAGACCGAGATCGTCCAGCAACGAGGGCCGCAGGTCGCGCGCCACGTTGCGGATGCTGCGGATCCCCGATCCGACGAGATCCAGGGCGAGGTCCAGTGCCGGTTCCTGCTCGGGAGTGGCCGATTCCCGTAGCAGTCCGAGTTGCAGCTTGACTGCCGCGAAGACCTGCGCGCTCTCGTCGTGCAGCTCCCGGGACAGCCTTCGTCGCTCCTCTTCGTGCTGTTCCACCATCCGGGCAGCCAGACGCTCCAGGTCCGCCGTACGGTCTTCGAGACGCTGGAGCAGGTCGGCGTTCGCCAGCGCCGCACCCACCTGGTGCCCGAGTGCCACGAGAAAGTGACTGTCGAGAACGGTGAGCGGATCCTGGGCGCTGCCCACGACAAGCAGCGCTCCCCTCACCTCGTCCCCGAGGAACACGGGGAGCGCAGCGACGTAGGGGTGGACCGCGCCGGCGAGCTCCTCCGACCAGCCTCGCATCACCTCCGGCTGCCCCGTCTCGATCACCCTCCCGATCGCGGCGCGGGCCGGCCCCGACGGGCGTGAAGACTCCCATGCCGCGCAGACGCCGACCCCTCGAATCACCCTCTCGGACGCCAGCAGGTACATGGCGCTGCCTCGCACGCCGGGCAGCGTGAGGGGTCGGGCGAGCAGCGCCTCCAGCACATCGTCCTCGTCACGCCCGCTCTGGAGATCCCCGGACAGCGCGGACAGGACGGAGAGGCCTCGATACTGATCCTCGACGACGAGCAGCAGGATCGCGGAGCCGATCGCCAGCTCGAAGATGATGTCCAGGTAGTAGCCCCACGGATTCCAGGCCCCCCGCGCGCGCAGGAAGGGATAATCGAGGTGGTGCAGGCTCCAGAGGAAGAACGCCCATGCCATCAGCGCGGCCGGCAGCGAGCCGATCTGCCGGTGGTGCCTCCACAGGATCACCCCCGTCCACAGCGTGGCCATGCTGAGAAAGACGACCGCGGGCCCCGCCGCGAGGAGGAAGTTGTCCAGCCGGTAGATCGCGATGTAGGACCACAGCGGCGGAAACAGGACGAGGACCCAGAAGACGGGTCGCCAGCGCAGCTGCTGGGAGAACACGAGGGCTGACCAGAGAAAGGCGAGGGCCGTCCAGCCGGTGAGCACCTGGTGCCAGTACAGCAGGTTCCGTTGCTCGGTGACAAGGAACGCGACGATGATGATCAGGCGCAGCGAGTACAGCCACCAGGCCAGGGCCCAGATCGCGAAGTAGGGCTTTCGATACCGGGCGTACAGGTAACCGCACACCATCACGAGCCCGAACGTGATCGCGGTCTGAAGGAAGGACGCGGCCAATTCGGTCGTGTCGTGCGGGTTCACGGCCATCTCCTGCATGGGGCGAAACAGAATGGGGAACGTCGTGCCTCGCAAGCGCCAGGGGTGACCGGTACTTTGGGGGCGCCGGGAAGCGACCTGAGCGGCATGGCGTCAGACTCGAAACGGATGGACTGCAACGTGCGTGACATTCTCCTGCTCAGCACCTCGACGCTGCACGGCGGTCGATTCCTCGAGTACGCCGAGTCCGACATCGCGAGCTTCCTGGCGGGACGGAGCGAGGTCCTGTTCGTCCCCTACGCGCGTCCGGGCGGCATGACGCACGACGCCTATTCCGAGCTCGTCCGTCGCCGCTTCGAGGACATCGGGCTCCGCCTTCGCGCCCTGCACGAGACCGCCGATCCGGTAGCCGCGGTGGGCGATGCGGAGGCCGTGTTCGTGGGCGGCGGCAACACCTTCGTGCTGCTGCGCGAGCTGTGCGAGACCGGCGTGTCGGGATGTCTGCGGGAACGAGCCCTCGAGGGAATGCCCTACATGGGATCGAGCGCCGGTTCGAACTTGGCGGGTCTCACGATCGGGACCACGAACGACATGCCGATCGTCGAGCCCCCCGGCCTTGCGGCCCTCGGGCTGCTGCCGTTCAACATCAATCCGCATTACCTGGACCCGGACCCGGGATCCACGCACATGGGGGAGACCAGGGAAACCCGGATCCGCGAGTTCCACCACTTCAATCCCCAGCCCGTCCTGGGGTTGAGGGAGGGTGCGATGCTCAGGGTGAGGGGCCGCGAGGCCCGGGTGCTCGGAATGCGCGGAGGGCGCCTGTTCAGGAGCGGCGCCGAGCCCGTCGAGCTCGAGCCGGGAGCCGATGTCTCGTTCCTGCTGGACGGGGCGCCGTCGTCCTGAGCGAGACTCCTCTCGCCCGCAGACCGTCTACATCCGCCACTCGACGCCGATCACCGGGAGTATCGGCACGGCCCCGAAGGCCCGCGGCGTCGGATCCGACGCCTGGTCGAACTGATAGAACAGCGCGTCGGCCCGATCCAGCGCGTTGATTACGCGGATGTACGGGTAGAAGCTGGTTCTGCGGCCGAACAGGTGGCTGTCGAATCGCGCCGTCGCGCGCAGGTTGAGCCGGATGTAGGTGCCTTCCGGCACGGTGACCAGTATGGCCGGTATCGGAACGGGCCCCGGCCCCGGCACCGCGGAGAACGAGGGCGCGGGGGACCCGCCCGGCGGCGCGCGGCCCGCGGTCGGGACGACCGAGAGGTTGGAGGGTCCCGGCCGGGGAATCTCCCCGAACTCGAGCCCCGCCCCGTACGACAGGTCGGCCTCGATGCGGACACCGCGACCCACATCGGCCGTCGCCCCGGTCCGCAGGAAGTGACGCCCCGTGAACAGGTCCGTCCGTTCACCTGCGACCAGCTCCGTCCAGGCCCACGCCATCGAGTAATTGCCCCACAGGAGCACCCGGCCCGCCGGCTGAGTGAACCACATGTCGAATCCGGCGTCCTGCAGGTCGGCCCCGCCGAGGACCGGAAGACCCCGGCTCGTCTTCCAGTAGCCCTGCAGGCCGAGCTGCTCGCCCGGCTTCGACGAGTGCGAGAAGCCGACCACGAGGTGCGACGCTTCGGCAGGCGAGATGGTCGTGAACACCGCGCCCAGCTGCTGCGCCTCGGTGGACGCGAGAAGCGCGCCGGACGCCGATACGGACGTGTCCGGCGTAACCACCAGCTGGTGATATTGTCCCGCCGACACGGTCAACAGGAGGCTTTCGGAAGCGTTCCACTCGAGGCGGGCCCTGGGGGAAAGAGCTTCCCCGAGACGACCCGAGTACAGCGTGCCGCGCACTCCCGCGGACAGTCTCAGTCCCCGCGCCACCCTGACGCCCCCATCGAAGTACCCGGCGAGTGCCACCGCGGAGTTGGACTGGGCGAACTCCAACCGATCGGCAGCCACACCCTCGGCGAACACGGTCGAGAGTGCGAGACGGTCCAGGTGAATGCCGAAGCCGTACTGGACGCGTCGGGGGTCGCCGAGCATGTCGAAGGTCACCCGGGTGCGTTTGGTCGTCCCGGAGGCTATGACCGGATCCACCGCACCGATCGGCAGGCGATTCCGGAACTCGCCCGAGGCTACGCCTGCCTCCAGAACACCGATCTCGAGGCGGCTGCGGTAGCGGATGGACCCCGCGGTGTTGCCCCACTCCGGACCGCTCTCGGATCGACGGGTCTCGGGGAGCGCCACGCTCTCCCGGTTCCAGAAACCGCTCACGGAGAGTGTGTCGGAAGGGGAGACGCCGATGTCCAGTCGACCCAGCACGTCGGCGTAGCGCTGCGGGAAGGCACCGTCCACGAACGGCCCCGCTCCCCCCCCGTGCAGGCTGCGAGCCGAGAACGAGCCGCGCACCGGTCCCCCTCCCGTGCGGAACGTCGCCCCGGCGGAAACCAGGTCCACGAACGCCGCTGCCGTCGGCGGCCCTTCCGGGCTGCCGGCGCTCTCCAGCGTGAGGACCTCCGACAGTCCACCGTCGAAGCGCGCGGGCGCGCCCCCCTGCCACCGGGTGGCGCCCGCGACGGTCGAGGGCAGGCCGGGCTCGAGCAGGCCACCGAGCTGCAGCGGCGAGTGCACAGGTGCACCGTCCAGCAGAACGAGATCGAGCGCGGTTCCGGACCCGCGCACGAACAGGATGTTGTCCGGCGACGGCGGGCTGGAAGCGAGCAGGACCATCGCGGTCGCCGCGATGCCGGTCTCCGACACGCCGGGCGAGGCGTCCAGGACACGGACCACGGCGGTTCCAGTCGCCGGAAGGAGATCGGCGGTGAGGGCCGGTGGATCGCGGTTCCCGTCCGCCGCTCCTTCCGCCGCCACGGGCGGCATCTCGACCGGCTGCAACGTGAGGATGAAGTCGACTGCGAGGTGCCCGTCCTCGGGGACGCTCAGGACGATCTCCAGGGATGAATAGCCGATGATGGACGCGCGGATGCGGCGTTCGCCGGAAGGCACTCCGTTCAGGAGGTAATGGCCCTGCTCATCGGTAACCGCGAGCCGGTCCAGGTCCACGATTCGGACCACCGCGCCGGCCAGCGGCTGCTCCCCGTCCGCCGCCCTGACCTGCCCGCGCACGGAGCCCTGCGGAACCTGCTGCAGCGCCAACCCGACGCCGGCCACGAGCGCCAACAGGCCGGTCATCTCACCCCTCAAGCCCTGTTCGGTCGGTCAGCCCCCGATCCGGAACACCACATCCCCCCGCAGGGAGTCCAGCACCGGCCACAGGATGACGAGCCGCCCACCCTCGATGCGCACCGCGGCTTCGCCGTCCACCAGGACGACGGCATCGCGGACCGATCGAGGCAGCTCCACCCATATCTCGCCCTCCCTCGCGCCGATCACTTCCAGCATCCCCGGTGCGGTTACGTATCGGGGACTCTCGGGCGCGTCTTCGACCCTGACCGTGGCGCGCCCCGCATCCGTGAGCCTCACGTGTACGTTACTGCTCGGATCGAACCCGTGCAGGCTCACCGTGACGCCGCCCTCGACCGGTTCGACCGAGACGGCGGACACGGAGCTCCCTCTGGCGGCCTCCGCCGGGGCTTCCGCATCGGGTGTCCGCACCGCGGGGACCCCGCCGACCGGGGGACCGCTCCGGGAGAGCCCCTCGAACCAGTCCCTCACCGGCGAGCCCGGTACGAGCGCCGCGGCCGCACCGGCCGCGACGAGGACCAGACCGGCCGCCCGGGCCAGCGTCCAGCCCGTGAACCGCAACCGGTGCCGGCCGACCGGAAGAGCCGCGGCGAAGGGCAGCGGGCCCGGATCTGCCAGGCCGGACCCGTGCTCGTCGAGCAGGATCATCGCCTGCGAGAACTCTTCCGATTGCCGGCGCAGCGCCTCCGCTCGGTTTCGGCACTCCGCACACGACTCCAGGTGCTCCCGTACCCCGGCGCCGTCTCCCGGCTCCATCTCGCCGTCGAGCCAGGCGAACATGTGACCGTCACTCGGGTGGGGCATCAGTCTCTCCAGCGGCCACGTAGGCCGCGCTGAACCTCTTGAGGGCCCTGGCGATCAGGGCTCCGACGGACGTGGACTTCACTCCCACGGCCTCCGCGATCTCGCTGTACCTGAACCCCTCTTCCCTCATCAGGAGCAACTGTCGGTCGCGCTCGGACAGGTGCCCCAGAGCCCTGCGCACCGAGGCGATCCGCTCGGTCCGCTCCAGGTCCTCGTGCGGCGAGTCCGCCGCGCCGCCCTTCTCCTGATTCGCGGCCAGCAGACGGCGCCTCCGCTCTCTCTTTCGCACCCGGTCCCGGGCCAGGTTCGTGGCGACCACGAAGATCCAGGGCCGGATCTCGTCCCGCGGCAGGTCGTGCTCCAGGAGCCGCAGGAACGAGTCCTGAACGATGTCCGCGGCGGTGTCCGCATCTCCCGTGAACCGGGTCACGTACCGGGACAGCGAGGGATACAGCTCGCGGTAGACCGCCTGGAAGTCCCCGGACTTCATCTGGACCCGCCCTCCGGGTGAAACCGCTCGCCTCCGACCGACTCCGCGGGAGTCGGGCGTGCACGGGCTGCACCCGGTCCGCTACCCAAGAACGTCCGAGGAGTGCCCGAAGTGACAGCGCCGGCAAGCAAAACCGGCCGCCCCGCAACAGACGCGGGACGACCGGTGATTTCAGCTCGCGTGAAGCTCGACGACGATGACGCCGAGGGTCAGTCGATCAGGCGGATCACCTTGAACAGCGGCCCCGCCGTAGTGTCCTCGTCGGGACTCGCCGGCCTGAAGCCCGTATAGCCGAGCCACCGCCCGTACACGGTCTTCCCGACGACCTCGTCCACGAAGATCCCGGCGAAGTTGGTGAACTTGAACGGCTTGCTCCCCGGATCCGGCTCTTCCGTGGGGTCGAACAGGGGGACCGGCCGGATGCGGGGACTGTTCCGGCACTTCGATGGATCCATGCTCCCCTGGAGACCGTCGTCCACCACGCACTTCATATTGGCGTTCCAACGCGCCGTCGGGTCCTGGTCGATCAGGTCCTTGAAGCCCTGCATCGTGGGGCCCGCCATGTTGCCCGGCTCGGAGTCCACTTCCATTCCCACGTAGTACGCGATGGACGGATCGACGCAGGAGCTGACGTTCGTCCTGTAGTCGCTGGCCCCGGCCTGGCCCGGCGGCCGCCACGGGTAGTACCAGCTCGGGTTCAGGCCACCGTTGGCCTGGTTCGTCTTCAGCGCGATCTGCTGGCCGAGATCGGCCTGCGCGTAGCCCGTGAACGCATCGTTGAACACCGGTGGATCGGTGCCCGGCTGGGCCCACGGAATGTACACGTCGCCGTCTTCCGGATTGAAGTCGTCCGGATCGTTCCCGGGTCCGCCGGCTTCGAGCCACCGGTCCGGGACCGCCACCGGCAGGAGGCAGTTGATCCCGCCCGCCGGCGCGGCTTCGGCCGTCGCGGAAGCCGCGATGTTGACCGAGCGCACCCCGAACACCCTCGCGAAGAAGGTCTGGATCGCGTTACCGCGCTCGCGGTTCCGATACACGAACACCTGCACGGTGAGGGCGTCCGTGTCGACGACGATGTCATCCTCGAGCACCGAGACGGACTCGGACCGCACCTTGTTGCGTGCGGCGAACTCGGTCGCCAGCTCACGGGCCAGAGCCTCGTTACCCGGCGAGCCGACGAAGGCGCCGGCCCCGGCCAGCGCCGCCGCGTCGGCCGCGCGCTGCGCTTCGACGCGCGCCGTCGTCATCAGTCCCACATCGATCGAGAGCGCGACGACGGAAGTGAGCGCCAGCATGCCCGCGGCGACGACCACGAGCACGGCTCCCCGCTGGTCGCGGAGCTTGCGCCTCAGCATCTGCATTCGTGAGCTGATCCTCTGGTACATGTGCCGACTCTCCCGCGATTCTGTCCGGCGCCGCCGCACACCGGCGCGCCATTCCGCCGTCTGGAGGGCGAGAATCGTGCTCATCCGGCCAACGCCGGGCTCCGGGCACCGCAATCGACATTTAACTGATTATGAACTTGGCACTTAGTGAGTTTGCGCCCGCCAGACCGGTGCCTGTTTCGAGCGGGTATCGGGGCCGGCGGGGAGCGAAATCAGTGGAGGAAGGTGCAGCGAGTAGCATCGGGTCGGGGGATTTCGCATTTTACGCGAATGCGCCGTCGCAATTGCCGTTTGGCCGTCGAGTTGACGTGAAACGCCTCTATTTGACGAGGAGGACCGGCACCTGCGACAGGATCGCCACCTGGTGGCTGAGCGTCGCGAACCCTGTCGGAGCCTCCGACGGATCCAATCTCCGGGAGCTCATCACGATCAGATCGGTCTCATTCTCCTCGGCGTAGCTGAGAATCTCCCGCAGCCGGCTTCCGTACGAGACGCGCTGGATCACTCCGACTTCGCTGGCTGACAGCGGTTCCGTCATCCGGTCCATCCCCGCCTGGGCCCGGTCGTGAAGTCGCTGATAGAAGTCCTCGAGCTCGTCGAACGGCAGATCGAGAGTCTCGATCACGTGCAGGAGGGTGACTTCGCCGTCGGGGCTCGCTAGTCGCGCCGCGGCCTCGAGGGCCCTCCGGTTCCGATCGGTCAGGTCGACCGGAACGAGAACATGCTGAAACATGGGCTCCGCTCCGGGTGCGGGACGTCGTCAACGGCGGCAAGAACTCCCCTACGGGCTCCCCGTCAACAGGCTAGTCCGGCCCTGCCGGTTCGGCAACCGGCGCGATCGTCCCGCTTTCGGAACCTCCCGTACGGGGTGCGGGTCGGGCGGCGAAGCGAGGTTCGTCCAGGGGAATCGGTGGCACGACGGGTGGACGCCCGGCTCCGACCTTCCTCCCGGACAGGATGGCCTCGTACAGCGACGCATGACGGCTGGCCTCCAGGCTGAGATCGAAATCCCGGAGCACGGAGGCGCGGCCTCCGGCGGACAGTCGATGGCGGGCCGCTTCGTTCTCGAGGAGAAGGGCGATCCCGTCGCGGAACCCGAGCGCGTCCTCGGGCTCCGCCAGGAAGCCGGTCTCGCCGGGACGGACGTGGTCCGGCACACCCCCCACCCGGAAGGAGACCACGGGAGTGCCGCAGGCCTGGCTTTCGATCGAAGCGATGCCGAACACGTCGGCACGGGTCGGAAGCAGGTACAGGTCGGACGCGGAGAACGCGACGGCCCTGAGGTGATCGTCCGACACGTATCCCAGGTCGCGCACCGGGAGACCGGTCGCCGAGCCCAGCTCGGATCCCCCTCTCCCCATCACCATGAGAACACAGCGGGCAGCCAGGTCCGGAGCCAGTGCCCGGAGCGAGCGTGCCAGCAGGTCCTGTCCGGCACGACGCTCCTTCATGTCCGACCCTGAAACGAGGAGCACGAACAGCTCCTGCGGGAGTCCGAGCAATGCCCGGCTTCGTCCCTTTCCCCTCGGCCGATACACGGCCGTGTCCACTCCATAGGGAATCTCGGTCAGCGGGAGGTGCCGCAGCGCGCTGACCCGGGCGACCCGGGTGGTCCAGGCGCTCTTGCTTACGAGCCCCAGGCCCGACGCGTTGAAAGCCCGGCTTTTCAGCCGCCACTCCAGATGTGTCGCGTCGCGGGCGATCGCCGGGTCCGTCTCCGGACTCGGACACTCGCCGCACCCCGTCTTCCAGCGCTCACAGTCGCCGGGATAGGCGCAGTGTCCCGTGAAGGCCCAGGTATCGTGCAGGCTCAGCAGGGTCGGCCGGAAGGTGGCCACCCGCGGCAGGGCCAGGTAGGAGAACGTCCCGCTGTGCATCCCGTGGAAGTGCACGAGATCGGCGTTCTGGAAGAAGGTGTGACGGTCGAGCCGAAACGAACCCAGGCGATGGATGTCGTTCAGCCCGAGCCGTCGGGTCACCGCGCGTATCCGCCGCTCCAGCGACAGGGTCTCGACGCGCGGAAGTCGGGATACGTCGGGGCCGGTGCCCGCATCATCCAGCACGAGCATCTTCGAGTCGATCCCGAGGCGCAGCAGGCGCTGATGCAGAAGGCTCAGCGCGACTCCGACGGCGCCGCCGGACTCGCCGATTCCCCTGTATATGTGAACGACTCGCACGGCACTCGCCTCGATCAGCATGGGTCTGCCTGCACCGGTCACCATTCCGAGCAAGACGGAGGCCCGGGCGCGCAGGACCCCTGCGGGTCTCCGGCGAGCCCGACGCTGAACGTCACATCGCGTTGACAGGAATACGATTAGGCGAAGAAGCGCGGTACGTCCGGGAAGATCAGGCGGGCGGACGGACCGGGACGGCTTGAGAGCGGGATGCCACGATCGGACGCAACGCGCAACGAGTATCGTCAGAGACCGGGCGCGAACTGCAGGTCGAACCCGAGTACCAGCGTGAAACGCGAGAACCGGCCGCGGATGTTCGACCCGAGCAGGTTCTCATCGACCTCGCCGGGAACCAGGTCGGACCGCTCGATGTGGTCCCGTCCGCCGAACTTGTACGTGAGTCCCGCCGTGAACTCCGACCGGCCGACCGAGAAGATCGCCCCGGCGCCGACCGTCCACAGATTCCACGGCGTGGTCGTGGTCGCGGATCCGTCTCCCGTCCGGGAACCCGTGAAGTCGGTGTAGGCCGAGGCGTAGCCCGAATAGGTGTCGCTCCATTTCTTCTCGATGCCGAGGGCCACGTTGACCAACCCCTTCATGACGTTGGTCACGTCGGGATCCACGAGGAACGTCGAGTCCGTCTGAGAACGGAAGGGCTCGCCGTCGAGAACCGTGACATCCACGCGGTTGAACCACTCGACCGAGATGTGCCCCGTCCAGTCCCTGCCGCTGTACGCCCCGCCCGCCCCGACCGCCCACGAGGAGGCATAGCGGGCCGGGAGACCGTTCTGGAACGTGTTCGTCACCGACTGGCTGCCCGGCAGCACGGCGGTGTTCTGGAACTCGATGTCACCGTCTCCGAACAGGCGAACACTGGGAGTCGTGATCGTGATTCCACCGTTCCAGCGCTCGAACGACGTGCTCAATCCGATTTTCCACAGGATCCGCCAGTTGCTGTAATCGTAGGATCGCTGGCTGGCCAGGGACGCCACACCGAAGGCCTCGTCCACCGCCGTGATGTTGGTCTGATCGAACAGCCGCTGGCTCCTGTTGGCCACGAAGGTGCTCACGCCGAGACCAAACCTGTCCACGGGCGCCGACCAGGTGAGCCCGCCCCAGTACTCCCGCAGGCGCGTCGCGAAGGTCAGCGAGGCCGACAGCGAGCCGATGCCTTCGAAGCCGGGAATGCGGCTTCCCGGTGCCGTGCCCCCCGTGTTGAAACGGTATTCGAGGTTGTGGCGGGTGAGATAGGAGTAGGCCAGCTTGCTGCTTCCGAGGAACTTGAACGGAATCTGCCCGGCGATCAAACCGGCGACCGCGCTGAAGCGGGTGCTGGACAGCTCCACCCGCTCGAGCAGCGTGCCCGAATACGAAAGGTTGTCGAGCTCGAACACGTAGCCGGTCAGCAGGGCGTCAGGCTGATCGACGAGGGCGAGCCCGCCGGGGTTGTAGTACACGGCGCTCAGGTCGCTGGAGCTCCCGATCACCGCCCCTCCCAGCAGGCGGGCGCGGTTTCCGTACTGGTTGGTCCACCACTGCGAGTCCTGACCCGGCGCGGGGCTGGCCAGAGACAGCAAGGCCGCGCACGCCAGGAGTGCCGACACACAGGAGCGGCGCATGTACCCGTGAAGGACTCTGGTGGACAAACTCGACTCTCCGGGGGTGGTGGTGAGGGCGACGGTCGCCAAACTAGTTTAGGCTCTGCCGCGCGGCCACCCGCGGACCCACATCGAGATGGGAGAGCTCGTTGACGGAGCGTCGAGTCGAGAAGGCCGGTACTCAGAGGACGGCGCGCACCGCTCAGGACGGCCCGGGAGAATCCGGATTCCGGGGTCTGATGGCCGAGATCCAGCGCGACAGCTACCTGCGGCTGGGTTGGATCGCAGGCGTTCTCGCCCTGATCGGCCTGATCGCGCTGGCGGCCTACTTCGTCCTCCCGGCCCAGCAGCAGAGCCACGTTGCGATCGACCTGCGCGCCCGGGTCGCGCTCATCCTGCTCGGCCTGTCGGTTGCGGCGGCGTGTCGACTGCGCGGGCTGCCCCCCGGCTGGTTCCCCGCGATGAGCGTCCTGTTCGAGGTGGCCGTCGGCGCCATCCTCGCCACCGAGTTCCTCTACTGGCCCAACGCCGGGACGGGTGGCGGCATTCTCCTCGGCGTCCCTCGGACGACCCTCTGGGTGGTGTTCTTCGCCAACGTCGTGCCGCTGCGGCCGAGAGAGCATCTCGTCGGCGCCGCGATCGCCACGGGATTCAACCTGGTCTGGTATTACGTGGGTGGCGCTGCCGCCGCCTCGGCCCTTCCCGCGGAGGAGGCGCGGCTGCTGTTGACGACTGGCGGCTCGATGGTGCCGTCCCTGATCCTCTCGGCCGCCATCGCGACCGGGCTCGCGTACGTCTCGGCCCGCCGGATCTACGGGCTCTCCAGCGCCCTGTCACACGCCCGCAGGATCGGCTCGTATCAACTGACCGAGAGACTGGGCAAAGGTGGGATGGGAGAGGTGTGGCGAGCCAAGCATCAGATGCTCGCCCGGCCGGCCGCCATCAAGCTGATCCGCAGCGACCGCGCAACCGGGACGAGCGGCTCCGATGCCGAATACTACATCGAGCGCTTCCAGCGCGAGGTGCAGGCGACGGCGCGACTTCGCTCGCCGCACACGATCGATATCTACGACTACGGGATCACCCCGGATCGCTCCTTCTACTACGTGATGGAACTGCTGGACGGCGATGATCTCGACGGGCTCGTTCGGCGCTACGGTCCGATGCCCCCGGCCCGCGTGATCCACATCCTCCGGCAGGTGTGCCATTCGCTGGCCGAAGCGCACGATCAGGGTCTAATCCACCGTGATATCAAGCCGGCCAACATCTTCCTGTGTCGGCAGGGACGGGACGTCGACTATGTGAAGGTCCTCGATTTCGGACTGGTGAAGGAACTTCACAGCATGAAGTCCGCCCATCTCACGCAGGTGGGCACGTTCGCCGGCACGCCGGCCTTCGGCTCGCCCGAGGCCGCCGCCGGCAAGGTGAACGAGCTCGGACCGGCGTCGGACATCTACTCGGTGGGCTGCGTGGCGTACTGGTTGCTCACGGGGGAGACCGTGTTCCCGGCCACCGGCGCGATGGAGATGCTCGCGTCGCACATCCGGGACCAGCCGGTCCCGCCGTCCGAGCGTTGCGAGCTCGACCTGCCGCCGGAGATCGACGGGGTGATCCTGCGGTGCCTGGAAAAGGACCCCGGCACCCGCATCAGCTCGGCCGACGAGCTCGATTCGCAGCTCGCGGAGCTGGCACCGGCGTATGCCTGGACGGACGAGGAGGCTCGAGCCTGGTGGGTCCTGCACCGCGCGAAGCCGCAAGCATGATGGGGTGTCCCGGAGGCCGGATCCGCTGTGTGGCGATCGGGCTCGTGTTCGGCCTGGCACCCGTGGCGGCCGCAACCGGGTGGGCCCAGGAGCCCGGCGCCAGGTCCGACGCGCCCGATCGGGTCCTGTCCGACGCGGCGCGGATCTCGCTCGTCACCATCCTGCCCGGCGAGAAGGTCTACTCTCTGTTCGGGCACAACGCGCTTCGGGTGTACGACCCGGGGCGGGGCATCGACACGGCCTACAACTACGGGACCTTTGATTTCGGAAACCCTCTCGTCTTCGCGGCGGTGTTCGCCTACGGCGCTCTCGATTATCGGCTGACGCGGCAGGACTTCGAGAGGATGGTCGCCTACTATCCCGCCGAGGAAGGCCGCCCGATCATCGAACAGCAGCTGGCGCTCGACGCGACGCAGCGCGAACGGATCTTCCGTTTCCTCGAGTGGAACGCGCTGCCGGAGAACGCCTACTATCGCTACGATTTCTATTATGACAACTGCGCGACCCGCATCCGGGACGTGCTCGAGGGCGTCCTCGGAGATGGCCTGCTGGCCGACACGACGGACCCGGGGACGACGATGCGCCAGCTTCTCGACCCCTACCTCGCGGAGAGGACCTGGCTGCACTTCGGGATGGACGCCGGACAGGGCCTCCCGGCGGACGCGGACGCGACGTGGCGAACCGAGCTCTTCCTGCCCGACCGCCTCGCCGCATGGGCGGCGAAGGCCCGGGTCTCGGACGGAGGGGAGGTTCGCGGCCTCGTCTCGCGCGCGGACACGATTGGATGGGCCGCGGCGCCGGCCGCGGGGCGACCCGCGCCACTCCCGTGGCCCCTCCTCGTCTTTTCCGCGGTCCTGGCTCTCGTGGCCTGGATCACGCTGCTGGACGTCCGCTCGGGGCGGCGCGGCCGAGTGTGGCTGGACGTTCCCTTCTTCTCGCTTCTCGGGCTGGCCGGCCTGTTGATCGTCTTCCTCTGGTTCGTCTCCCTGCATCCGGTGACGAAGCGGAACTTCAACCTCCTGTGGGCCCTCCCCACGAACCTCGTCCTCGCCTGGACGGTCGCCCGGGCGGACGCGAAGCCGTGGATCGTGCGGTTGCTCCGGGGAACGGCGATCTGTGCCCTGGCCTTCGTCGCGGGCTGGGCGCTGTGGCCGCAGGAGCTGCCTCCGGCCACTCTGCCTCTCGCGATGGCGATCGGGGTCAGGTCCGGGGGCCTGGCGTTCACCCGGCGCCGGGTCGCAGACGCGGTCTAGGGTTCGAGGCGTCCGGCCATCGGCGCGGTCGGCCTGGCCACGAACCCACCGTTCGCTGCCGGAAGTACGAACAGAGCCGCCAGGCCCAGGGAATCCGCCAGGCGCAGCCCTTCCTCCGGACCCAGCACGCTCAGCGCCGTGGCCCATGCGTCGGCCCGCGCGGCCTCGCGGTGCAGGACCGTGACCGAGTAGCCCTTCCAGCGAACCGGAAGTCCCGACCGGGGATCGATGATGTGCCCGTATCGGACGCCATCCATCTCGTAGAAGTTGCGGTAGTCGCCGGAGGTGGCGGCAGCCTCGTTTCCGAGATCGATGAGGTGGAAGACGGTCCGGGAACCGGGCGTCGGGGCTTCCACGGCGACCCGCCACGGTGACCCGTCGGGCTTCGTTCCCCGCGCCCGCACCTCTCCTCCGACCTCGAGAGCGAAATCCGTCGCTCCCATCCGCTGGACGCCCTCCGCCGCCCGGTCCATGGCGTAGCCCTTGGCGATCGCGGACAGGTCAACGACCACCCGCGGGTCGGCCTTGGCCGCGGTGCCGGCCCGGGCGTCGACTCTCAGGCGGTCGAGTCCGACCAGGGAGCGCAGGTCGCTGAGCATGTCGCTGGAGGGCGGCGCGGCCTGCTCACGACCGCGGGGCCCGAAGCCCCACGCGTCGACCAGCGGCGCCACCGTCACATCGAAGGCTCCGCCGGAACGTTCCCCGACCTCCGAAGCGATCGCGAGCACCTCGATCGTCTCCGGTGACAGCGGCGTCGGTGACGTGCTCGCAGACCGATTGAACCGCGACAGCTCGGAGGTGGAGTCCCACGTGGACATCAGGTGCTCGATCCGGTCCAGCTTCGACTGCGCCGTATCTCCGATGGCCGCGACCCACTCGTCAGGCGCTCCCTGCGGCAGCGAGACCTTGAGGCTCCACGTGGTGCCCATGGTCGCGCCGCCCATCGTGTGCGTCAGGTGCGGTCGCTCGCCGTAGAAGAACCGCGCGGCGAGCGTGCCCAGCGCCACGACGGCGGCGAGCGCCAGCAAGCTGCGGAGCGTTCTCATGAGACCCGTTCTCCGCTCAACCCACCAGCGTCGCCACCATCACCGCCTTGATCGAGTGCATGCGGTTCTCCGCCTGGTCGAAGACGATCGAGGCCGGGGACTCGAACACCTCATCGGTCACTTCCATTCCCTCGAGCCCGAATTGCTCGAAGATCTGCTTGCCGACCCTGGTGTCGAGGTTGTGGAACGCCGGCAGGCAGTGCAGGAAGCGAACGTCGGGATTGCCAGTCCTCCGCACCACGTCAGCGTTGACCTGATATGGTCTCAGAAGGGCGATGCGCTCCGCCCACCTTTCCGGAGGCTCGCCCATGGACACCCAGACATCCGTATACAGGAAGTCGACGCCGGCTACCCCTTCGTCGATGTCTTCCGTGAGCCGCAACGATCCACCGCTCTCGGCTGCCTGTGTCTGGCAGCGCTCGACCAGGTCGGCCTCCGGCCAGTTGGACCGCGGAGCGCACAGCCGCACGTCCATGCCCAGCTTCGCGCCGCCGACCATGAGCGAGTTGCCCACGTTGTTGCGGGCATCACCCAGGTAGCAGAACGAGATGCTCTCGGCCGGGCGGGCGGCGTGCTCGACCATCGTCATCACATCGGCGATCACCTGGGTCGGATGAAACTCGTCCGTCAGCCCGTTCCACACCGGCACGCCGGCGTAACGCGCCAGGGTCTCCACTCTATCCTGGCCGAATCCACGATACTCGATCCCATCGTACATCCGGCCCAGCACTCGCGCCGTGTCCGCGACCGACTCCTTGTGACCGATCTGCGACCCGGTCGGCCCGAGGTACGTCACGTGCGCCCCTTGATCATACGCCGCCACCTCGAACGCGCACCGGGTGCGCGTGGAGGTCTTTTCGAAGATCAGCGCGACGTTGAGCCCGGCCAGGCGCGGGACCTCGCGACCCTCCCGCCTGGCCGTCTTGAGCTCGACGGACAGGTCGAGCAGGTAGCGAATCTCCGCGGGGGAGAAGTCGAGCAGCTTGAGGAAGCTGCGGCCCTTGAGGTTGATCGACATGGTCTTCCACGTTTCTGCTTCACTGTGAGCCGGCTTCGCCCTCGCCGAGAGAGTCAATACGGACTATCTGCCCCGCTTCCAGCCGGAAGCGCCGCGTCACCTTCTGCGAGGGACAGCACATCGGGTCACCCGGCCCGTGCGCGAGAAGCTCGATCGATACCTCACCGGAATCGATACGGATGCGGTCGACCGGCTCCCTGTCGCCAAGAAAGGTCGCGACCACGGACTGATTCGCGGTCCTGGCGTCGTTCAGCACCACCGCCAGGTCCTCGAACACCCCGCTGCCGCCGGATTCGGTGGCGAGCAGCACCACCGCGTCCGGGGCCCCGTCTCCGTTCAGGTCGCCGACAGCGTACTCCGGCAGCATGCGTATGGTCAGGCGACGATCGCGATCCTCGTAGGCGCCGTCGACCAGCGGGACCTGTTCCCCTGACAGTATCTCCGAGGGGTAGGATCGGTTCCTCAATTGGCTGGCGGTGAGCTCGGACGGAAGTTCCGCGGCTCCCGCCGGCCGCTCTTCGCTCCGATCACAGGCTCCGCACAGGAAGACGCACAGGAGTGCGGCCAGTATCGGTGCAGGCGACAGGCGCGGCTTTCCGCTCGATCCGCTCATGCTGCACTCCTCATCAGAACTTGTAGCCGAAGCCGAACGTCAGCCCGTAGTCGTTCTGGCTCAGGCCGGTCGAAGGGCTGCGGCTGTCGAAGTTGTCGTAGAACTGCAGGTTCAGGGTGAAGTCCTTGAAGATCTCGTACGAGATCGAGCTGTTGAAATCGATCCGGATCCGGCCCCAGTCCGTGAAGACCGGAACGATCGCGAGGTCACTGTACACGTCCACCTTCGGAAACACGAACCTGAACAGGTTGTAGTCCGCGTCCAGGCTGAACTGACCGGTGTTCTGACCTTCCGAAAGGCCCGGGCCGACGCTGGCGTACCGCTCTCTCGCGTAGCTGACGGACGCCCCGAAGTAGAGAGCGTGCAGGTTGGTCGTGAACAGATCGTAGGTCGCGCCCGCACCCACGGTGGTTCGCAGATCCAGCCCCAGTTGACTGTTCTCCTCCAGCGACGTCACCCCGAGCAGGTTCCACTTCCCCGAGAGAAGGCGGGTGATCTGCACTCCCAGCTGGTTGCGGCTCGTGGTCTCGACGCTGTCCTGCGCCTGAAGGTACGAGCTCCCGTTGACCCTGACCGACCAGCGGGGCCCCCGGTAACTCGTCTGGCCGTCCAGGTTCAGGGTGCGCAGGTTGTTCGCCTTCGTGAAGTCGATCCCGAGGTTGACGTAGCCGTCCACGCGGGTCCAGAACGAGTCCCGGATCGGCACGATGAACACAACCTCGTGGAGCCGGAGGACCACCGTGTCCGCGAGGATCACGGCGAGCTCCTCCGAAACGTCCGTTCGGCCCAGTCGGCCGAAGTACTTGGCGCCCGACTCCACCTCGACCTCGAAGAAGTGCTCGCTCTCCACGTGGGCGATCTTCTCCCACTCGATGTAGACCGTACCCAGATCGTCCGTCTTGTACGTGAGCTTGCCGCGGCTCAGCTGCTTGACTTCTCCGGTCAGCACGTCTCCGCGCTTCAGGGTCACGACGTCCGTCTTCTGGGCGAACGCCGCCGATGGAGTGCAGAGCGTCGCGACGAGCAAGGTCGCGAGGAGGCCGAATGCGGGCGCGGAGGGGTGTCTGACCACGACTCGAGTCGGGGAGCCGACGCGCGCCGGCTCCCCGTTCAGCCTCACGCCAGGTCGATGTCCGGATCCAGGTACACGTCCTGGATGAGGTTCAGCAGCTCGATGCCGTCCGCCATCGGGCGCTGGAACGCTTTTCGGCCGGAGATCAGGCCCGTGCCGCCGGCCCGCTTGTTGATCACCGCCGTCCGGACCGCGTCCGCGAAGTCGTTGTCGCCCGAGGCGCCGCCGCTGTTGATCAGGCCCACCCGGCCCATGTAGCAGTTGGCCACCTGGTACCGGCAGAGGTCGATCGGATGGTCCGTCGTGAGCTCGCTGTACATCCGCTTGTCGAACTTCCCGAAGCTCACGCCGCCCTCGTTCATCGCCACGTAGCCGCCGTTGTTCTCGGGCAGCTTCTGCTTGATGATGTCCGCCTGAATCGTTACCCCGAGGTGGTTCGCCTGCCCCGTCAGATCGGCGCTGACGTGATAGTCCCTGTCCTTCTTGAAGGCACTGTTCCGGAGGTAGCACCACAGGACGGTCGCGAGGCCCAGCTCGTGCGCGTGGGCGAACGCCTCGGAAACCTCGATGATCTGCCGGCTGCTCTCGGCCGAACCGAAGTAGATGGTCGCGCCGACCGCGGCGGCTCCCATGTCGTACGCCTGCTGAACCGTCCCGAAGAACACCTGGTCGAAGCCGTTCGGATACGTGAGCAGCTCGTTGTGGTTGATCTTCACCAGGAACGGGATCTTGTGAGCGTACCTGCGAGCCACGGAGCCCAGGACTCCGAAGGTCGAGGCCACCGCGTTGCAGCCGCCCTCGATCGCCAGCTCGACGATCTTCGCCGGATCGAAGTAGTCGGGGTTCTTGGCAAAGCTCGCCCCGCCCGAGTGCTCGATCCCCTGGTCCACCGGGAGGATCGAGACGTGGCCGGTGCCCGCGAGCCGACCATGCTGGAAGATCCACTCCAGATTTCCGAGCGTGCGGTTGTTGCGGTCCGTGATCGAGTAGACGCGGTCCACGAAGTCGGGCCCCGGCGCATGGATCCGGTCCGTGGTGATTCCCTCGCACTTGTGTTCGAGGAGGTGGGTGGCATCGTCGCCCAGCAGTTCGAGAATCTTGTCGTTCATCGGTCTCAGTGCCTGTCGAGTTGCAGAGGGTCCACTGATGGCCGCATTCGGAACGCGGCGGGGGCGGGCGCGGCGGTCCTTCCCGTGCGCGGCAAGATGCATCGACCGCGCCGCGATTGCAAAGCCGGCGGAGGGACGGGGATCATGTCCGTGAGTGTTGCGCTCACCCGAAGTGGAGAGGGTTGTTCAGCATCGCGATCAGGCCGCCCACGAACATCAGCGATCCGATCGCCAGGATTCCGACCCGCACCCGCCGATCGGTGAACTTCTGCTCTATTCCGCCGAAGAACAGCACGGAAGCGAAGATGACGGTCAGGGCCACGAAAGCATCCCCGTTCTCGTCGGCCTGGCGCGCTTCGGCCCACTTGGCCTCCGACAACGCGGTCGCCTGCTCGACCATCGTGTCCTGAGCGACCCGGTACTCCGGCATCGCGAACGGGTGCGGGGGAGCGTCGGGGTTGGTGAACGGATCGGTGGCGAGCCACGCGTCCACCGCGACGCCCAGGTTGGGTGGGAAGCGCTCGGCATAGAACTCCGTCAGTGACTCGTTGCCGGTCGCCCGACCCCCGATCCACTCCATGAACACCGCCACGTCGAGGTTTCTCTTCTGCGCCGCGAGGGCCGAATGGAGGTCCGCTTCGCGACCCGCGCGCTGCGACTCTCCGAGCAGGAACGCCTGCTCCCCGCCCCATTCGGCCGACTGATACGCGCACCACGCCGTGGCCACCGTGGCAATGGACATCAGCACGGCCGCACAGATCTCCAGGAGTCTCTCCGGCCCGGAGTCACGACCTGTCATGGGACCTTCCTCGCTCGAGGATGCGGAGCTCAGTACTCGACCCGATCGTCCTTCTCCGCCCACCGTCGGAACGGCTCCTCCGCATCTTCGATGTCCAGGCGAATCGCCGGATAGCGTCGCTCTTCCGGGGCGAGAAGGAACTCCTCGTAGATATGATCGTCATCGAACCCGGCGGCCAGCGCGATCTCGCGCCCGTTGGCGTAGTACACGGCCCTGGGTCTCGCCCAGTAGATGGCGCCCAGGCACATCGGGCAGGGCTCGCTGCTCGTGTAGATCTCGCAGCCATCGAGCTGGAACGTCTCGAGCGCCCGGCAAGCCTGGCGGATCGCCTCGACTTCGGCGTGCGCCGTCGGATCGTTGGCCCGCGTCACCGCGTTCCCGGCCCGCGCCACCACCTCGCCGTCCCGGACCACGATGGCCCCGAACGGTCCGCCACCCTCGGCGACGTTCTCCGAAGCGACTCGAACGGCCTCCCGGAGGAATTCCTCCCGTGTCGGACTGCTCATCCGTCTTCTCCGTGGATCGTGCGAACCGCAACCGGTTCATCCAAGCTAGGGCCGCGAATCGAGCCGAACCAGCGTCCGGATTGATCCGGGCCGTGCCTTATTGCCTGTCGGACGGGCATGACACACACTTGTATGTTCGACCGCGGCGCCGCCGCGGGCAGGCAACTCGGGCAGGAGAGCTGGCGTGAAGCGCGTCGAAGGCCTCTCCAAACTGACCGGACGGGAGCTCTACGTCGACGATCTTCCGGTCGATGGCTTCCTGTGGGGAGCTACGGTCCGAAGCCCCGCCGCTCGCGGCCGCATCCGAGGCATCCGATTCGACGACTCCGTGGACTGGTCGGAGTTCACGGTGGTGGACCACCGCGACATCCCGGGCACCAACGCGATCTTCCTGATCGAAGAGGACCAGCCGGTGCTCGCGCACGGACGGGTGAGACACCTCCACGAACCCGTCCTCCTGCTGGCGCATCCCCGCAGAGAGGAACTGCGACGAGCCGTCGAGGCCGTGCACGTCGATGTGGACGCCGAGCCCCCCGTGCTCGACTTCCGGCTCACTCCCGATCGGGAACGGATCCAGTACGGAGACGACAACGTCCTCAAGCGGCTCCGGATCGAAAAAGGGGAGGTCGAGCGGGCGCTGGCCCAGGCGCCGCACGTGATCGAGGGCGTGTACGAGACGGGCGCCCAGGAGCACGTGTACCTGGAGACGCAGGGGATGCTGGCCTGGGAAGAGGACGGCGTGATCACGATCGCGGGCTCCATGCAGTGCCCCTACTACATCGTGGAGGCCTTCGAGCACGCGCTCGGCAGAACTCCGGACCGGATACGGATCATCCAGGCCGCGACCGGAGGCGGCTTCGGCGGCAAGGAGGAGTTCCCATCGGGGATCGCCCTTCACGCGGCCCTCCTCGCCCTCAAGGCGGGCCGCCCGGTCAAGTTGATCTACGACCGGTCCGAAGACCTGGCCGTGACCACCAAACGGCATCCGTCCCGGGTGAGGCACCGTACGGGCGTGGATGGCGACGGCAAACTGCTGGGACAGGACATCGAGGTCGTCCTCGATGGAGGAGCGTACGTCACGCTGTCACCGGTGGTGCTCAGCCGCTCGATCATCCACGCGGCAGGACCGTACGCCTGCGACCACGTGCGAATCGATGGCCGGGCGATGTTCACAAACTCGCCGCCGTTCGGCGCCTTCCGGGGCTTCGGGGCGCCCCAGAGCCTGTTCGCGTGCGAGAGACACATGGACCGCATCGCGGCCGAGCTGGGGATCGATCCGGTGGAGATCCGGAAGATCAATCTGATCCGGGACGGGGACTCCACGGCGACCGGGCAGGTGATCGCGGACGGCGCCGACCGGGTGCAGGTGCTGGATCGTGCCCTGGACCTCGCCGACTACTACGAGCGACGCACGGCGCACGCCGGGTTCAACGCTGCCGAGCCGACCCGTCGACGTGGCATCGGCCTGGCGACCTTCTTTCACGGAGCCGGGTTCACCGGGTCGGGCGAGCTGTTCCTCGACTCCGAAGTTCACGTCGCCGGCCTGCCGGACGGACGCATCGAGGTGCGCACGGCCAACGTGGAGATGGGACAGGGAACCCTCACCGTGTTCACGAGCCTCGTCTGCGATCGGCTCGGCGTGCCGGCCGAGGCGGTCACGATCGCTCCGGCGGACACGTCGCTCGTGCCGAACAGCGGCCCGACGGTGGCATCCCGAACCGTGATGGTGGTCGGGGGACTGCTCGAGAAGGCGAGCGACGACCTGCGCACGCGGACCGGTCTTCCGGCGGATGCCGACGGCCGGGCAATACGGGAGGCGATACGCGAGTGGCACCGCTCCCATCCCGGCGAACCGCTGATCGGGAAGGCGAAGTACGAGCAGCCGGAGCACATCCATTGGGACGACGAGACGTATCGAGGCGATGCTTACGGAGCCTATGCCTGGGGCGCGTACGTGGCCGACGTCGAGGTGGACCTCCGCACCTTCGCGGTGTCCGTACGCGACTTCGTGGCGGTGCAGGAGGTCGGTCGCGTTCTGCACGAGACCCTCGCCCGGGGCCAGATCCAGGGGGGCGTCGTCCAGGCCCTCGGCTGGGCGCTGCTCGAGGAATGCAAGTGGCGCGACGGGGCGATGGAGAACGCACAGCTCACGAACTACGTCATTCCGACGGCCGGCGACGTGCCACCGATCCGCGTCGAGTTCCTGGAGTCTCCGTACCCGCACGGCGCTCGAGGAGCGAAGGGGATCGGAGAGCTGCCCTTCGACGGAGTGGCCCCCGCTGTCGCCAACGCCGTGGCCGGCGCCACGGGGACAGACCCGGCATCGGTTCCGCTCACCCCGGAGACCGTGATGGACCTCATCCTCCGCCAGCGCCCGCCGGCCGGGAGCCTCACGTGAGTGGCGACGGAGTGGAGATCCGGCTCACGCTGAATGGGGAGCAGGTGGCCGCGCGGGTCGGCGAGCACGACCGCCTGCTCGATCTCCTGCGTTACGGGCTGCGCCGGACGGGCACCAAGGAGGGGTGCGGCGAAGGCGAGTGCGGGGCCTGCACGGTGTTGCTGGACGGGGTCCCGGTGAATTCGTGCCTCGTTCCGGCCTGGCAGGCGAGGGGTCGATCCGTGGAGACCGTCGAAGCGGTTCCCGAGGAGGAGCTCGCGGCGCTGCTGGAGAGCGGGGCCACTCAGTGCGGAGCCTGCACGCCGGGAGTCGTGATGACCGCCTGGTGGGTGCGACGCAACCGCGAACTCGTGGACACGCACTCCCTGAGGGAGCTGATGGCCGGCAACCTGTGCCGATGTACCGGCTACGACGGCATCATCGACGGGCTCGCGGCATGGCTCGCGTCCACGGCGTCCGGCGAGCCGGGAGGGCCCGGGTGACCGTCTTCCTGCCACGTGACCTGGATGAAGCGCTCGAGCTGCGGGACCGGCACCCCGGTGCGACCGCGGTCGCGGGAGGCACGGACCTGTGCGTCCTGTGGCCGGAGCGCGTCGCCGCACGGCGGGACGAGTGGCTCGACCTGTCCGGGGTCGCGGAGCTGCGCGGCCACGAATGGACGGACGGCGCGCTGATCCTCGGAGCGGGAACCACCTACT
>Ga0210121_1000079_pt1 | contig 28303 bp, 29 predicted proteins | sample Joice_ThreeSqB_D_FD_184873 | JGI IMG/M metagenome (GOLD analysis project Ga0210121, IMG submission 184873) | Wetland microbial communities from San Francisco Bay, California, USA, that impact long-term carbon sequestration - Joice_ThreeSqB_D1... | ecosystem: Environmental > Aquatic > Marine >... | reverse complement strand
GTCGGAGGCGCGCGGCGGCGTCCAGTCGGTACGTGTGCCCCCGCCAGTCGAGCTCGGGTCGGAGCCACATCGACAGGCCGATCGGGATCGTCGTGAGATAGGGCATCCAGGCCATCCAGATGTAGCGAAGCGGGATGGCTGCGCCTCCGACCAGGCGGTGCAGTCTCACGTAGTGAAGACCCTCCAGGATCCAGACGAGTCCGGGAAGCGCCGCGAGTCCCGCGTGTCCAGTCAGGAGCAGCCCTATGCACAGCCCCAGCGAGAGGAAATAGCTGACCGCCCGCACGATGAACGGTCGCGCGAAGGACACCGGGATCCCACCGCGTCCGCAGAACAGCCAGCGGCGCCACAGCTTCAGAAAGCCGCCGAACCCGAGACCGTAGTTGATGACCGCGAGCGCGTGCGTGCCCATGACGTTGCGGTAGCCGGCCTCGAGGATGCGGGCGCCCAGGAACATGTCGTCGACCAGCTGCCCTTCCGCGCAGGCGACGCCGCCGATCTCCTCCAGGGCCGTGCGGCGGAAGGCCATCATCTGGCCCATCAGAAAGGGCAGGGCGCGTCCCGGACCGAGCTCGGTCTCCATGCCGGCGACGAGGTAGGCGTTGAGGATGATCGCATATCCCACGTCCCCGGCGGACCGGGCCCGGCTCGGATTGACGACGGGAGCGAAGGCCGCTCCCGCGGAAGGGTCCGTCCACAGATGCTCTACCAGGTTGGTGAGCACGACCTCGTCGGGGCGGGTATCCGAGTCGCCGAACACGATGACCTCGCCGTTCGCCTCTCCCTCGCCCACGATCATGTTGTTGATCTTCCCCGTGCGACCGGCCGGCGGCGCTCCCGCAAGAACGATCCTCGCTCCGCCTCGTCCGCCGCCGCGCTCGTGGACGTCGATCGCGCCGCGGACCAGGGGATAGGCCGGGTCTCTTTCGTCCTCCAGAACGAAGACCGTCTCGACTTCACCCGGATAGCCGGTCTCGAGGGCCGCCCGGAAGTTGGCTTCCTGCTCGACGTCCATCCCCTTGACGGGCCGGATCACGGTGACGGACGGATAGTCGGACGGCCTTTCCGGGGCACGAGAGCCTCTCTGCCGGAAGCGCCGGACCGCGCGCGAGTGCGCGACAGCCAGCTGGGCCAGCATCGCGGAGCACCCGGCCGCCACCAGGAGCCCGATCACCGGGGCCTGCCTTCGCGCCACTTCCGCAGGTCGGCCACCAGCTCGGCTCGCGTCACCCCTTCACCGGCCAGGCTCACTCTGTCGCCGAACAGGTCGTAGTGCGGCAGGGCGTTTCGGCGATCGATCCACTCAGGCCGCAGTCCGTTCGAGCGTCCCCACTCGATCAGCTCCTCGATCGACGTGTCGCTGTACGCGTGCACGAGGGTGTCACCCTTCCGTACGCGGAGGCGCGCGATGTCGCGCTGGGCAGTATGGTAGTGAAAGCGAATCACCCCACATCATACTCGTCTCGGAGGCAAGCGCGCAGCCTTGGTCGCTCCAGCTCTCACCGCCGCCCTCGTCCTGCTCCTCGTGCTGCTTCTCGTGCGTCCCCCGGTGTGGGTGATCGTCCTGTTCCTCATGGCCCTCTTCCTGCCGGGCAGCTGGTGGCACTGGAAGACCCGACGCTTCCGACGGGGACTGAAGCTCCTGCGAGCGGGGGACCCCGGTGAGGCCCGGTCGGAGATCGAGGCCTTCCTGTTCCAGGTGAGCCGCGAGCCCATCTTCCGTCGGCTGCAGCCCTACTTCAACCTCGGGCGCTCGTACCCGTACGAGGTCGCGGGCCGGGCCAGTCTGGGCGTGTGCGATCTCCTGCAGGGAAAGCCCGCGGCGGCGCTGGAGAGGTTCCGGGAAGCCCTGGCCCACGAGCAGGGGTGGGTCCCCGCGGCGTACGGAGAGGCCGTGTCGCTCAGGCTGCTCGGCCAGCCGGAAGCGGCCGAAGCGTCCGCTCGCCGCGCCCTGGCGCTCAGACCGTCCTACCTGGCGGCGCGCCTCCTGCTGGGATCCCTGCTCCGCGAGTCCGGCCGCGTGGAGGAGGCGGACGAGGTACTCACCCCGGTAGCGGATGCTGGCGACGACCCGGACGCCCTGTTGCGCGCGCTCGAGGGTCGCTGGGGGATCGGGGACATGTGACGCCGGGCGTTACTGTCCGTCGTGCTCGTGTGCGGCAGGCTCCTGCCGTTGCGCAGCGGGCGCCCGTCCGCTGGACGACATCGTCCCGTGGTCCATCTGGCCGTGGTCCATTTCCCCACCGTCCATCCCATCCATCGTCCCGTGGTCGCCATGACCGTGTCCCCCGGCCTTCTCCGGCGCCTCGATCGTGTTGATCAGGTCCGCCACGTAAATCGGATCGTCACGGCGAAACTCCGGCCACACGACGTCCTTCGAGGCCCAGATCACGCCGCCGATCTCTCCCATGCCTCCGTCCGGAGCCGCGTGCGGCAGCGGATTGTCGTACTCGACGTAGATCCGGTACACGTGGTCGGGCCGGACCTTGATGCCTCCCGTCCTCCACAGCCGGCTCTCGGAGACGCCCGTCAGCCGTCCGTGCCCGTCGTATCGGGGCTCCGCTTCCCAGAGGACCTTTCCGTTCGTCACGTCCTCCAGCCGAAGCACCGTTGCGTAGTCGTGCAGATGTCCGCCGATGCCCAGGATGCGACCCTCGATCGCCGGACTCGCTTCGTAGGCGTGCACGGTCTTGCCCGGCGGTACCGCGAAGTCCTTCGCCCCCACCGGTCCCATCACGTCGAGGTAGAACGGGTACACGTCGCGCGGCTGCACGATTCCGTCTTCCTCGAGGCTGTAAGAGATCCGCACCCTGAGATACGCGTTCGGAAAGTCCCTGCCGACCGGATTCCCGAACATGGCCGAGATGATCATCCGGTCGCCGGCCTGGATGGGATATCCGAGCAGGGACGGCATCATCTTTTCGTTGGTTTCCCGCCCCGCCGCGAGGACCCTCCTGGCGATGGGGGCGAACACGTCGCGCTTGTCCGGATCGATGAAGTTCACGTGGTGGAGCAGGTCCATAGGCAGGGCCGCGCCGCTGGCGTCCTCCATGCTCACGCGGAAGCCGTGCAGCCAGCCATCCACCGGCATTTCGGCGATCTGGATGGGAAGCCGGAGGTGTCCCATGTCCGCCGGCAGATTCAGGGGGCCGATCACGAAGTCGGCCACCCGCTCGTCCGGGTGATTCACCACTTCCACGAGCTCGTTGCCGGCGGGCAGCTCCGGCACCATGAGATCCATCTCCCGGACCATCGCCTCCGTCATCTGCTGTGCGGGCAATGCGGAGGGGATGAGCGCAAGGACGGCCATCAGAACCGGGATACGACGCGTCACCATCTGTACGGTCTCCATTCGAGTCATTATGGCTGTGTGCGTGGATCGGCCTCGGTCAGCTCGTCGCGGCGCAGCCGCCCGGCACGAGCCGCCCGAATATAGAAGGCCGAGGGGGGCTCATCAACAAGCAGAGGACGCCCGCATCGTGCGGACGCCCTCTTCCTTGACTTCGTCTCGGCGACTCCGTTCGAGCGACGTGCTCCGGCGCGCCCCGGTCAGGGGAGCGGCACGTCGAAGTGCACGTAATTCTTCTCGATGAACTGAGTCCACTGCTCGGGCACTTCGTCGTCGGGGAATATCGCCTCGACAGGGCACTCGGGAACGCACGCCCCGCAGTCGATGCACTCTTCGGGGTGGATGTAGTACTGGTCCTCGCCCTCGTAGATACAGTCCACCGGACACACATCGACGCACGAGGCGTCCTTCACCTCGAGACACGGCTGAGCGATGATGTAGGTCATGGCTCCTCTGCGGGTTCGCTGGCGGTCGACCGGGGGCGGATCCTTTCGCACGTCCACCCGTACCACTGTCTCCGGTTGTGGCCAAGCAGAATAAGCGACACACCTTCCGGCGGCAACGTCGGCCGCCGAGCCATCCGAAAGTGGACTTGCCCGGGGAGAGCGGGTAGTTTCCGCCGGCTCCGGGCCGGGGTCGCCGGGTGGCAGAACCGTCGGTCCGAACGGCAGACCAGAGCACGGGAGGACGATGCGAAGACTGAGCGTGATACAGCCCGACAGCGGCCTTTCCGCCATCGCCGGGGCGGCGGGCGGAGGATGTGGTTCGTCGAGCCCATCCGCGGCGCATTGGCCCGAGAAGAAGCCCCGTTGGCTTCGCGTGCGTGCTCCCGGGGGCGACCGCTACCGGGATCTCAAACAGATGATGAGGACTCTGGGTCTGAACTCGGTGTGCGAGGAGGCGCATTGTCCCAACATAGGAGAGTGCTGGGACTCGGGTACTGCGACCTTCCTCATCATGGGTGACAGGTGTACCCGCAACTGCCCGTACTGCGCGATCGCCCACGGACGACCGGACGACCTGGACGAGGACGAGCCACGCAGGGTAGCGGAGATGATCGAGCAGCTCGCGCTGCGGCACGTGGTGATCACTTCCGTGGACCGGGACGACCTGCCGGACGGTGGAGCGAGGATCTTCGCGTGGGTGATCGAGGAGATCCGGAACCGGCTACCGGATTGCTCCATCGAGGTGTTGACCCCGGACTTCAGGGGCATGCCTGACTCCATATCGCGAGTGATGGCGGCAAAACCCGAGATCTTCAATCACAACATGGAGACCACCCGGCGCCTGCACCGGATCGCGCGGCCCGGCGGCCGCTACGACCGTTCGCTGGACGTCCTGCGCACGGCCCGGGGCCTCGATCCGGAGGTCCTGATCAAGACGGGCATCATGCTCGGGCTGGGCGAAGACGGGGACGACGTGCGCGGCTTCATGCGCGACGCGCTGGCGGCCGGCGTTCAGATTCTGACGATCGGACAGTACCTGAGACCCTCCGAGAAGCACCTGCCGATCGATCGGTACGTGTCTCCGGAGGAATTCGCTGCCTGGAAGGAGCTGGGCGAGGAAATGGGCTTCCTGCACGTGGAGAGCGGACCGCTCGTCCGCAGCAGCTATCACGCCAGGGAGCAGGTCGAGGAGCTGAGGGCGCGAGCCGGGATCGCCTGACGCCGTCCGGCGTCGGACGGCCTCACGTCCACAAGGAGCGACAACGTTGGCAAAGGCGGAAGAAGAGATCATGGGGGCAGAGCGGGCAGACCTGCAGGGCATCCCCCGCGAGAAGCTCCTGGAGATGCTGCGCTGGATGGTGCTCTCCCGGCGCTTCGAGGAGAAGACGGCCGAGGCCTATCAGAGCGGCAAGATCGGGGGTTTCTGCCACCTGTACATCGGCCAGGAGGCCGTGGCAGCGGGCGCGATCGGTGCTCTGCGCGAGGACGACTACGTCTTCACCGCGTACCGCGATCACGCGCAGGCCCTGGTGCGCGGCGTGAGCTCGGACGCCGTGATGGCAGAGCTGTTCGGCCGGATCGGCGGGACCTCACGGGGCGCGGGCGGCTCGATGCACATGTTCGACAGCGAAGTGAACTTCATGGGCGGCCACGGGATCGTGGGCACCCACCTGCCGCTCGCGGCCGGCGTCGGTTACGCGATCAAGTACCGGGGCGGCGACCAGGTCGTCCTGTGCTTCTTCGGTGATTCCGTCGTCAACGGTGGCCCGTTCCACGAGGCCTTCAACATGGTGGCCAAGTGGGAGCTGCCGGTGGTGTACGTCGTGGAGAACAACTCCTACGGCATGGGCACCGACATCGACCGGGTCGCCGCGGTGGACCAGCTGTTCACGCGGGCTTGTGCGTACGAGGGAAACAGAGCGGAGCAGGTGGACGGCATGGATGTCCTGGCGGTGTACGAAGCCACGAACCGGGCCGTGAAGCGGGCCCGCGAGACGTCCCGTCCGACGTTCATCGAAGCCCGCACGTACCGCTATCTGGGACATTCGATGTCGGATCCGGCTCACGGGACGTACCGGACGCGCGAGGAAGTGCAGGCGGAGCGGAAGAACGATCCCATCAACAGCCTGGCCGCGCGGATGGAAGAAGGGGGTCTCCTGACCGACGAGGAGTACAAGGCGCTCGATGCGGAGGTGATCGCCGAGGTTGAGCGGGCGGCCCGGTTCGCGGAATCCAGCCCGGTGCCCGGGCCCGACGAGATCTACTCGCACGTGTACGCCGATGAGTTCCGGGGCGGCCTGGACCGGAGGGACGCATGGCGGTGATCACCTACCGGGATGCCCTGAACCGGGCGTTGCGCGAAGAGATGCGGCGCGACGATCGCGTGTTCATCATGGGCGAAGAGGTCGGGGAATACGACGGGGCGTACAAGGTCACGAAGGGCCTGCTCGACGAATTCGGTGAGATGCGGGTGCGGGACACGCCGATCGCCGAGAACGGCTTTGCCGGTCTCGGGGTGGGCGCCGCGGTGGCCGGGCTGCGCCCGGTGGTCGAGTTCATGACGTGGAACTTCGCGCTGCTGGCGTACGACGCGATCGTCAATTCGGCTGCCAAGATCCGCCACATGTCGGGCGGCCAGTTCACGGTGCCGATCGTGTTCCGCGGGCCCGGCGGATCGGCGCTTCAGCTGGCGGCGCAGCACTCGCAGGTTCCGGATCCGTGGTACGCCAACATTCCCGGGCTCAAGGTATGCGCCCCGGCCACTCCCGCGGACGCGATGGGCCTTCTGAAGACCGCGATCCGGGACGACGATCCGGTCGTGTTCATCGAGGGCGAGCTGCTCTACAACGTCAAGGGGGAGGTCCCGGACGAAGAGCACCTGGTCCCGCTCGGCGTCGCCGACATCAAGCGGGCGGGCGAGGACGTGACGATCGTGGCCCACTCGAAGATGCTGCACGTGGCGCTTCAGGCGGCCGAGAAACTGTCCGCCGAGCACGAAGTGGAGGCCGAGGTGGTGGATCTGCGCAGCCTCCGTCCGCTCGACCTGGACACGTACGTCGCGTCCGTGAAGAAGACGAACCGGGCCGTGGTGGTCGAAGAGGGGTGGCCGGTGGCCGGGATCGGCGCCCAGGTCGTGGACGACATCCAGCGGGAAGCGTTCGACTACCTCGACGCCCCGGTGGCCCGCGTCTCGGGACTCGACGTGCCGATGCACTACGCTCGCGCACTGGAGAAGATCATCGTGCCGGACGCCGACGCCGTCGTGAAGGCGGCCCGTCACGTCTGTTACCTGGATTAGAAGCTCCGATATGGCAACGAAAGTGGTGATGGCGCAGCTCAGCCCCACGATGGAGGAGGGCAAGCTGCTGGAATGGAAGGTGGCCGAAGGCGACAGGGTCGAGGCCAGCGATCTGCTGGCCGAGATCGAGACCGACAAGGCCAACATGGATATCGAGGCCCTCGGCGGAGGCGTCGTCCTCAAGATCCTGGTGGAGGAGGGCCAGACGGTGCCCGTGGGCGCCCTGATCGGGATCATCGGTGAGGAAGGCGAGGACATTTCGGCGCTCCTCGAGGAGGCCGCGGCGGCCGCTTCTGTCGCCTCCGGCGCAGTCGAGCCCGGCTTTCCGGAGGAGGCGGACGCCGTGGTCCCGCCGGCGCCCCCGGAAGCTCCGCCGCCCGCCGCGCCAGTGCCACCGGTGGTCGAGCCGCCCCACAGCAAGGCCGGCGAGTCGTCGGTCACGGGCACGGTGAAGGCGTCCCCGGTGGCGCGGCGGATGGCGGACGACGCAGGGCTCCGGGTCTCGGACATCCAGGGTTCCGGCCCCGGCGGACGCGTCGTCAAGCGTGATGTCGAGGCCGCGATCGCGGCCGGAGGGACCGTGGCGCGGGCGACGGAACCGTCGGGCGGAGCCGCGGTCGCCCACGCGGGGGCGCCGTCCGGGCCGAGGAGACTGGCCGACGAAACGCTCGAGCCGTCGCAGATGCGAAAGGCGATCGCCCGCCGGCTCGTCACCTCGATCGGTCCGGTGCCGCATTTCTTCCTCACGACCGAGATCGACATGGGCCGCGCCCTCGAGCTCCGAAAGGCGCTGAACGCCCGGCTCACGGGAGGGAAGATCGGCGTCAACGACGTTCTCGTGAAAGTCGCTGCCGAGGCGCTCGCCCGTCACCCGGAGATCAACGCCTCCTGGGAAGGGGACACGATCCGGCGACACGGCTCGGTGGACATCGGGATCGCGGTGGCGATCGAAGACGGGTTGATCACTCCGGTTCTGCGAGCCGCCGATCGGAAGGGGCTGCTCGAAATCTCGACGGAAGCCTCCGAGCTGATCGGCAGGGCGAGGGAGAAGCGTCTTCTGCCGGAGGAGTATCAGGGCGCTACCTTCTCGGTCTCCAATCTGGGCATGTTCGACATCGACCAGTTCACGGCGATCATCAATCCGCCGGAGGCCGCGATCCTCGCGGTTGGTGGCACGATCGAGAAGCCGGTCGTGGTGGACGGCGAGATCGAGGTCCGGCCGCGCATGCGCGTGACCATGTCCTGCGATCACAGGGTGATCGACGGGGCGACCGGGGCTCGCTTCCTCGAGACCTTCAAGGCGATGCTGGAAAATCCTCTGGAGCTCGTGCTCTGACGACCCGCTGAACCTGGCGTGCAACGGAACGAGGCGAATTCAATGGCTGAGAAGCTCGACGTACTGGTGATCGGGGCCGGTCCGGCAGGCTACGTGTGCGCGATCCGCGCCGCCCAGCTCGGTCTCAGGACGGGTTGTGTGGAGGCGTCCAACTACGAGGGAGGTCTCGGCGGCACTTGCCTCAACTGGGGCTGCATCCCGGCCAAGGCGCTGCTCGAGAGCGCCGCCCTGGCCCAGAATCTCAAGGATCATGGCGCGGAAATGGGCGTGCGGGCCGAGCACGTCGTGTACGACCTGGGTGCCGCCGTGGACCGCAGCCGTTTCATCAGCGACAAGCTCACGTCGGGCATCCGGTTCCTGTTCAAGAAGAACAAGGTGGAGCTGTTCGAGGGCCGAGGCCGGGTCACGGCCCCGGGCGCCGTCGAGGTGACGCCGGAAGAAGGCGATCCGTACACGGTCGAAACCGCTAACATCGTCGTGGCCACCGGTGCCACGATGACATCGTTTCCGGGTTTCGAGATCGACGGAGCGAAGGTGATCGGGAGTCGGGAAGCCCTCGCCCTGCGCAGTCCGCCCGAACGCATGGTCGTGGTGGGCGGCGGTTACGTCGGGGTGGAGTTCGCGGACGTGTTCAACGCGTTCGGGGTCGACGTGACGATCGTCGAGATGCTCGACACGCTGGTCCCGGTCTCCGATCCGGAGGTCGGGAAGACCCTGGCACGCTCGTTCAAGAAGCGTGGAATGACGATCAAGACGGGAACCCGGGTGGTCTCACTCGATCGCGAAGCCAGCCCGATGGTGCTCACCGTCGAATCGAGCAAGGGAGAAGAGAAGCTCGAGACCGACCTGGTCCTGATGGCCGTCGGCCGGAAGCCGGTGATCCACGGCGTGGGCCTCGATGAGCTGGGCGTCGAGCGGAACGGACCGTGGGTCAGGATCGACGAGTGGTGCCAGACGAGCGTCCCGGGCATCTACGCGATCGGGGACGTGGCCGGGCAGCCGATGCTGGCGCACAAGGGATCGCACGAGGGAATCGTGGCGGCCGAGCGGATAGCCGGCGTGGCCGAGCACCCGATCCGGTACGACAACATTCCGAGCGTGGGCTACTGTCACCCGGAGGTCGCCAGCATCGGAATGACCGAGGAAGAAGCCCGCGAGGCCGGGTACGAAGTAAAGGTGGGGAAGTATCCTCTGACCGCGCACGGGCGCGCCTTGACGGCAGGACACAACGAGGGCTTCGTGAAGATCATCGCCGACGCGCGCTATGGCGAGATTCTCGGTGTGCACATGATCGGCTACAACGTCAGCGAGCTGATAGGCGAAGCCGGGATGGCCAGGGCGCTGGAGTCGACGGTCGAAGAGCTGGCGGCACACCCGCACGCGCATCCGAGCATGGCCGAAGCCCTGATGGAAGCCGCTCTCGCCGCGATGGACCGGGCGATTCACATATGATCGGCCGCTCGCTTCCATTCGCGAGTCGGTCCTCGCGGCTCGTCCCGGTTGGCCAGCAGAGGTTGCCGCGCTGCGGAGACTCGCTGCAGGAAACGAGCGGGCCGCGTCGTGAAATCGGCCGTCCGTGCGTGACTCGATGGTAGATGGCAGATGGCAGGTGGTGAGGTGAGTCGGTGAATACCATCCATCTCGTGCCCGTCGAAGGACGGGTCCCGTACGTCGCGGGCCTGGAGTGGCAGCGGGATCTCGCGCGGGCGAAGATCGCAGGCGGTCTGACCGAGGACATCGTGCTCCTCCTGGAGCACGAGCCAGTGCTCACTCTGGGCCGAGGGGCTCGCTCATCCCACGTCGTGGCATCGCGGGACGTTCTGAACGTGGCGGGAGTCCAGGTCGTGGAAGTGGAACGTGGCGGGGACGTTACGTATCACGGTCCCGGCCAGCTGGTCGGCTATCCGATCCTCGATCTCAATCGGTGGAGGCGAGACCTGCACTGGTACCTGCGTCAGCTCGAGAGGACGCTGATCGAAGCCCTCCGGGCCGTGGGCCTGCAGGGCTTCAGGCATCCGGGCTACACGGGAGTGTGGGTCGGCGACCAGGGTGATCTGTCGAGCGCCAGTCGAGCGGCCGGCAGAGTCCGGAAGATCGCCTCCATCGGCGTGCACGTCAGCCGGTGGGTCACGTGGCACGGCTTCGCGCTCAACGTCACGAACGAGCCTCTGCACAACTTCGGCCTCATCGTCCCCTGCGGGATCGAAGAGGTCCGGATGACGACTCTCGAGGCCGAGGGAGCGCCGCACGGCTGGGAGGCCGTCCGGAGCGCCGTCGGCTACGGGCTGGGAAGCGCTTTCGGGTGCTCGGTTCACGTGGCGCCTTCGGTGCGGGTCGGGCAGCACCCGATCGTGGATCCTACCACCGTTCTCGCCGGTTGATTCGATGACCACGCTCTTCGACATCCTCGGTCCCCGCATGGTGGGACCATCGAGCAGCCACACGGCGGGCGCCTGCCGGCTGGGCTACGTCGTGCAGGCGATCCTGGGTGGCAGGCCGGACCGCGCCGTCGTCGGATTGCACGGCAGCTTCGCGATGACGGGAGAGGGTCACGGAACCAGAAGGGCCATCACGGGAGGGCTCCTCGGCCACCGGCCGGACGACGCTCGCCTGCGCGAGGCGGAGGCGGAAGCCGCCGAGCAGGGACTGACAGTGGAATTCCGAACGGTGGACCTGGGTGACGACGCTCATCCGAACAGCGCGGTGTTCGAGGTGACGCGCGGAGATGAGACGATCCGGGTCACGGGCTGCTCGATCGGCGGCGGCCAGATCCAGGTGCTGGAGATCGACGGTTTCGAGGTGGACCTGTCGGGGTCACTTCCCACTCTCGTGGTGGTCGCCGACGACGTCCCGGGGACGGTGGCGCGCATCACAGGACGAATCGCCGAGCGGGGCCTGAACGTCGCGACTGTGCGCGTGGACCGGACGGGGCGTGGCGAACGCGCGCTGATGACCATCGAGACGGATGAGGACGTGCCGGCCGACGTACTGGAAGAGCTCGCGGGGCAGCCGTGGGTCCACTGGATCCGGAACGTCCACCAGTTGAACGCGTGAGCGGAGAGGAGGAAGGGTGATCCGCTCGTTTGCGGAGTGGTTCGAGCAGGCCGAATCCCTGGGGGTCGATCTCGCCGAGTTCGTGGAGCGACGCGAGGTCAAGGAGACGGGTGTCCCTCGCGAGGCGATCAGGAAGCGCATCGAAGAGACGCTCGCCGTGATGCGACAGGCGGTGAGACAAGGACTCGAAGAGTCGGGACCTTCCCCATCCGGGCTGACCGGAGGTCGCTCCGGCCGACTGGCCGAAGGCGGGCCGCGCCTGCTGGGCGAGGGGTTCACCGCGATGCTGTCTCACGCGATCGCCACCCTGGAGACGAACGCCCGCATGGGCCTCATCATGGCGACGCCCACGGCGGGCGCGGCCGGCGTGGTCCCCGCCGTGCTTCTCACGCTGGCGCCGGCGCGCGGCTGGTCGGACGAGCGCCTGGTGGACGCGATGCTGGTTGCCGGCGGAACCGGCATCATCATCGCCGAGCGGGCATCCATCGCCGGCGCCGGTGGCGGATGCCAGGCGGAGACGGGCAGCGCAGCCGCGATGGCGGCCGCGGCGATCACGTGGCTGGAAGGCGGTGACGACGGCCAGGTCGCAACGGCCGTGGCCCTGACGATCCAGGGCATGCTGGGGCTGATCTGTGACCCGGTAGCGGGCCTGGTGGAGATTCCCTGCGCCTATCGCAATGCGTCCGCCGCGGTGAACGCGGTCGCAGCGGCGGAGATGGCGCTGGCGGGGCTCGATTTCCCGATTCCGGTGGACCAGGTCGTGGACGTCATGGGGGACGTGGGCGAGAAGCTCGATGTACGCTTCCGCGAGACGGCGCTCGGTGGGCTGGCGGCCACTCCCGCCGGACAGGAGATTGCCGCGCGCGCCGGGATGACGGAGCTTGTGCAGTTGCAGCGGAAGGGCGGAACGAGAGGCGAGGGATCGGCCCGGTTCGGGCCCTCCTAGACGATACTGAAGTGCCTGCCGGCGCCCCAGCGCGCCAGTGGGCCACGGAGGAAGAATGGTTCTCGGAATACTGCTTGCGGCCGCGATCGGACTCGGGGCCATCCTGGGTCTGCTGGCGGAGATGCCGCTCAAGCAGATCGTCCTGCAGTGCACGGCCATGGGCGGCGCCGCGCTCGTATTCTACGGGCTCGTCCACCTGCTGTAGAGGTCCCGGCGGGACGTCAGCCGCCGGCCTTCTTGCCTCTCCTCCCCTGCCTCCGCTTCGCCAGCTCGAGGCGAGCCGCGCGGCGTTCCTCGGCGTCCCGATACCGCCTGTACTCGTCCTCGGTCTGAACTTCGAGCTTCGGTACGGCGCACGGGCGGCCGTCCGGGTCGAGGGCCACCATCGTGACGTAGCAGGAATTGGTGTGCCGGCTGTCGCCGCCGGTCACGGGCTCGGCCGTGACCCTGACGCCGATCTCCATCGAGGTGCGTCCCACCGTGTTCACCGAGGCCTGTACCGTCACCACTTCCCCTATCTGAATCGCCGAGCGGAAGTCGACCTGGTCGAAGCTGGCGGTCACGCAGGGGCGGCCCGAGTGCCGCGTCGCGCACACGTACGCGATTCGGTCCACCGCCGCCAGGATCACACCCCCGAACACGTTTCCCATCAGGTTCGTGTCCTGCGGGGCCATCAGCTGGGTCATCGTGACCTGCGAGTGGCTGACCGGGTGGGATTCGTCCCGTCCCTTGCCGACGAGGATGGGAAGATCAGGGATCGCGCTCACGAGGTCTCCAGGGGACTGAGAGGCAATGCTGCGGGGGAGACAACGACCGCTCCGGAGACTCGCTCTTCAGCGCCGTGCACGATCTTGCCACCCCTGAACGCGGCGTAGCCGACCAGGCACGCGGCCAGGGCGCCCATGAGGAGAACGAAGCGACGCAGGCGCCGGTCCTTCGGCTGGGCGATGGAGAACCCGGCGAAGATACCGCAGGTCACGAGGGCGATCGCCGCCCAGGTTGCCCAGGTGCGATGATCCTGCACGAGACCGGGCTCCACGAAGGTGCGGGCCGCCACGTCGTCGGCGGTCGAGATCCCCGTGATGTAGGACGGGACCGCGGCCGCGGCCGCGATCAGCAACGAGATGAGCCCGTAACGCTCGAGCTCGTCCCGACCGCTGGCCCAGCCGACGAGGCCCACCGCAGATCCCACGATCGGCATCACGATCGCGAAGGGGTGCGTCACGAGGTGCAGGTATTCCCAGTTCACGTACGCCGCTCCGGGTGCATTTCGGGCGCCGCTCGCGGGACGCCGACCGGCCGACAAGATAGGGGTATGGCGGCCTTCGAAGGCAAGAGCCGGGGTGCGCGTGGAGCCGTGGAATCAGGGTTGACAGGTGGGGCGAAGCTTGTAGAATAGGCGTCCCTGCGCAGGCAGGACGGGCCCCCTTCGTCTAGTGGCCCAGGATACCTGGTTCTCAGCCAGGAGACAGGGGTTCGATTCCCCTAGGGGGTATCGGCGGGCGCTTCGACCGTGGGTCGGGGCGTCCGTCTTCTCGTTGGTGATCCACCGACCTCCTCTCAGTAGTCCACCGGTCTGAGGTACCACTCGCCGATCGCCGTGCCGGAGAGCATGGCGACGGTGGGGAGGTTGCGCTTCCAGTGCGTCCCCTCCAGCCGGCGGAATACGATTTCGACCTTCGCCGGCTCGAAGCCCGCTTCCTTCAGCCACTCCGGCGAGCGCCCGTTCAGAAGGTGGTGCAGCATGAGGTCGGCTTCCGTATACGAGACCCCGAGGTCGCTCTCGTCCGTCTGACCGTGTATCAGGTCGGCGGTGGCCGGTTTGTCCACCACTTCAGGCGGCAGCCCGAGATGTCGCGCCAGCGACCACACCTGCGTCTTGAAGAGGTCCCCCAGGGGATTGATCGGCGGCGAGTCGTCCGCGTGCCACGTGAAATAGCCGAGGAGCCGCTCCGACTTGTTGCCGGTGCCGATCGGCAGCGCTCCCAGCTTGGCCGACTGATCGAACAGGACGATCATCCGCATGCGTGCCATCACGTTGCCCCGCCGGGTCGGATCGGCCTCCGGTTCGTGCCGCACCAGATAGCCGTCCACGGCGTCGCTGATGTCCACGGTGCGCGTCCGGATTCCCAGGGCGTCGGCCACGAGCTCGGCGTGCGCCGAGCTCTCCGGGCTCGACGTCCGGTACGGGAGCAGGAAGCCGGTGACGTTCTCCGGTCCGAGGGCCCGGGCGCACAGGGCCGCGGTGAGCGCTGAATCCACGCCGCCGGAAAGTCCGACCACGGCCCGCTCGAAGCCGCGACGCACCAGCATTTCATCCTGGAGAAAGCGCACCAGCCAGTCCGTGACGAGGGCCGGGTCGATCTCCAGCAAGCCGGGGTCGCGGGCGTCCGAACGCCCCGCCCGCGGAGGCCGTCCGACCCACTCGTTGCGGTCGTTCACGCCGGTCGCGGTATCGGCCCGGTCCGGCGCGAAACCGTCTTCGTCCGGCGCGAGGTGGCGGCTCTGCAGCAGGCGCGGGAGAGCCCGCTCCAGGTCAGCGAGCAGCGGCTGGTCGGTGCGGGCCGCCGTGAGCTCCTCCAGATCCAGTCCGGCGCCGATCAGCGCTTCGTCCCACAGCGGGCCAGCCGCCAGGAGCTGTCCCCGGGGGCCGAACACGACGGAACCGCCGGCGAAGCCCTTGCCTCCTTCGAACCCCACCAGCTGCGACACGGCGACCCCGACGCCGTGTTCCTCGGCGGCTCCCTGCGCCAGGCGATGCCAGCGGGTCAGGTTCGCCGGTATGCCGCTTCCCGGTTCGGCGCCGCGAGCGGGAGAGGCGCTGGGCACGAGCAGGATCTGAGCTCCGTCCAGTGCCGCGAGCGTGGCGGAGATGGAGTGGAACAGGTCCTCACAGATCAGCATCGCGGCCCGCCCCCAGCGGGTGTCGAAGGCACGCACCGCGTGGCCCGCCTCGACGAACCGCTCCTCCTGAAAGACTCCATACGTCGGCAGGAATACCTTGCGGTGCACGTGCACGATGCGCGGCTCACCCGCTCCCAGCTCCACGTACATCGCCGCGTTGTACAGGCGATGTCCCCACACTTCGTAGAATCCGACCACCACGTCCAGCGGTCGCCCCGCGCCGCCTGCCCGGCCGTAGCGCCGGGCCAGCTCGTTCGCGAGACGCATGGCGGGAATCGCGTGCTCGCGGACCCCTCCCTCGAGGAAGTAGCCGGTGAGAGCGGTTTCCGGGTACACGACGACATTCGGGGTCGGGTCGGCGTCCAGGAGCTTCGCGAACGAGGCCTCGAGCCGGTCCAGGCTGGCGGCCGGGTCTCCCTTCACGGGGCGGAACTGGGCAACAGCGATCTCGACGTGCATATGAACTGGACCCGGGCTGGGGGCTGTCTTCAAGGTGTGGAACGTCAGGTTCGCGCGCCCCGGTGTCAATGTCACCGTTTCCCGCGATGGCCCGCGGGCGTATGGTATCCTCCGGACCTCGACCGTCAGCGGCATGGACCTGGAGACACACCGGCTTGACCTTCACACCGCTCGCCTTCGGATACGCGCTCGCGCTCGCGATTGGCCTGCCAGTGCTCGCTTTTCGCTCGGGGCTGCGGGACGAGCACGTCGCCCAGGTGTCGACCGCGCGCTCGGCCGTCTACTTCTCGGCCGCCGTGTCGATCGTGGTGCTGTCCGCGGTCACGTTCGGCATCTCGGCGTGGCAGGCGATCCCGCCCTCCGCGGTGGGCTGGAGAGTGGACGAGGCGGCCCCTGCCTTCGCCTGGGCGGTCGGCGTGGCAGCGGCCGGACTGGGCGCCGTGTGGCTCGTGGTCCGGGCCGGTCAGGCCGTGAAGCTGCCCGAGAGCCGGCTCTCCTTCGTCCTGATGCCGAGGTCGGGCGCGGAGAAGAGGGCCTTCCTCCTCGTCGCCGCCGCGGGCGCCCTCGGCGAAGAGTATCTGTACCGCGGCTTCATGTTCCACGCGTTCACGGCCGAGCTCGGCGGACCCTGGATCGCCCTCGCCCTGACGAGCGTATCATTCGGGGTCGCGCACGGCTATCAGAAGACGATCGGTATGGTGCGGGCGGCGCTGCTCGGAGCGTTGCTCGCGGTTCCGGTGATCTGGACGGGAAGTCTGTTTCCCTCCATCGTGGCTCACTTCTGGATCAACGCGGCGGTGGGCCTCGGCGGATGGAAGCGACTGTTCCCCGATCTCGCCGCGGCGGAAGCGAGATCCGTTTCCAGCGACCCCTGGGACAGACAGGGTGGCACGTGATGAAGAACTCACTCTCGATCCGAAGGACTCTTCTCGCGGTGCTCGGCCCGGCGGCCCTGGCGTGTGGCGGGGTCTCCGGGGCGGCGGCCCAGGATCTGCCGGAACTCGAGATCGACGGGCTGTTCCGAACCGGGCTCCGCCTCGAATCGTCCCGCTACGACGGTGTGAGCGGGTTCGAGATCTTCGATGCCCGCCTGGGGCTGTCGGGCAGAGTGGGGATCGTCTTCGACTACGCGTTGAGGGCGGAATACCAGTTCGATGATGATGCCGTCCGCCTGCTCGACGCCCGCCTCTCGTTGCCGCTTCGGGACGAGGCGCTGCGCCTCGACGTCGGCCTGCTCATGTCCGGCTTCGGTCGTGAGGCGATGAAGCCGAAGGACGAGATCCCGCTGGTCGAGAGAGCGCAGGGATCGCTCGCGCTGGCCCCCGGAAGGCAGGTGGGGGTCGCGCTCCGGGGCGATATCCTGGAGAGCCGGCTGAAATACTGGGGCGGCCTGTACAACGGAGAAGGGGCCAGTTTCGGGAACGACGATCGCCGCTTCCTGTTCGCCGGCCGTGCAGAGTACAACTCCGTCGGCGAGGTCGAGTTCTTCGAGGACTTCGTGTGGGAAGTCGGAGCCGACCTGGCGGTGGCGAGCGACAGCGCGAACCCCGTGCTCCCGGTCAGTCGACCGGCCGGCGATGGATCGTGGAGCATCCCGGACTACGCGGAGTTCACCGGAAACCGACTCGCGTGGAGCGCCGATGCGGGGATCCGCTACCGGGCGTGGTCACTGGCCGGCGAGTACGCGAGAGCCGAGTACGACCCGAGCGGAGACGCCGGCCAGCTGACTTCGGATGCGTGGCACGTGCAGGGAGGGTACAGCCTGTGGGGCGCTTTCGACGTTCTGGCTCGCTACGACTCGTTCACGCCCGCCGCCGGCCTCGGCGTGGAGCCTCAGCGCACCGAGTTCCTGGTGTTCGGTCTCAACGTGAATCCCGGCTTCAACGCGAAGTTCGGGATGCAGTACGCGATCGGGATCGATGACAGCCTCGTGGGGGTGTCGCAGGCGATCGATCGGACGAACACCGCCCCGGGCCTGGCCGACGGACAGTTCCTGCTCAACCTGCAGCTGGCGTTCTAGGTCCGCCGGCGCCTCTCCGGCCGGTCAGGCTGAGCTTTCGGCGGCCTCCGGGCCTCCGTGCCGCACCGTCGTGCCGCGCACCATGAAGATCACGTCCTCGGATATGTTGGTCGCGAGGTCGGCTATGCGCTCGATGTTACGACTGATCAGGATCACCTGCAGGCAGGCCGACAGGCTTCCTTCGAGCATGTGCGTGAGCATGATCCTGAACACGGATTCGTGAAGCCGGTCCACCCGGTCGTCTTCCTTCATCACCGCATCGGCCTCTTCGGCGCTCCGGTGGACGAGAGCATCGAGCGCCCGTCGCAACATCGCGCGCGCGATCCGGCTCATCTCGTCGAGCTCCGGCGGACGGGGGGGACGTTCATTTGACTCGCGCAAGCGGACCGCCGCCTCGGCGATGTTCACGGCGTGGTCCCCGATGCGCTCGAGGTCGGTGTTCACCTTGAGCACCGTGACGAGCAGGCGCAGGTCGCTCGCCATCGGCTGATGGAGTGCGAAGAGCTCGATGCACTCTTCCTCGACCCCCACCTCCTCGGCATCGACCTCCCCGTCGGCAGCGTAGATCTCATCGATCGTTCTCTCGCCCTTGCCCATCGCCATGGACACGGATTCGTCGACCATCGTCTCGACCTTGTGCGACATTCCGAGGAGTCGCTGTTCGAGACCCGCCAGACGCTCGTCAAAGTGCTTGTGTGGCATGCTTCTCCCTCACTCGGTCAGCCGAATCGACCCGTGATGTATTGTTCCGTGCGCACTTCAGAAGGATTCGTGAACAGGCGCTCCGTGTCCCCGTACTCGATCAGCTCGCCCAGGTACAGGAAGGCCGTGTAGTCGCTTACCCGCGCTGCCTGCTGCATGTTGTGGGTCACGATGACGATCGTATAATCCTTCTTCAAGTCGCCCATCAGGTCCTCGATCTTCCCGGTGGCGATCGGATCGAGCGCGCTCGCCGGCTCATCCATCAGCAGAATCTCCGGCTCGACGGCCAGGGCGCGGGCGATGCACAGCCGTTGCTGCTGACCGCCGGACAGCCCGAGGGCGCTCTCCTGCAGCCGGTCCTTGACCTCGTCCCACAGCGCGGCCGACCGGAGTGACCGCTCGACCTGCTCGTCCAGGTTTCCGCGAAACCCGTTGATCCTGAGGCCGAAAGCGATGTTGTCGTAGATGGACTTGGGGAAGGGATTCGGTTTCTGGAACACCATTCCGATTCGCCGCCTGACCTCCACCGGGTCGACGTCGGGAGCGTACAGGTTCGTGCCCCGGAACAGGACCTCCCCCTCGATCCGGGCCACCGGGATCAGGTCGTTCATCCGGTTGAAGCACCTGAGGAACGTGCTCTTTCCACAGCCCGAGGGTCCGATGAAAGCCGTAACCCGGTTGCGCGGGATCGTGAGCGAGATCTCCCTCACCGCCGGCACCGCGCCGTAAAGCACGCTCAGGGAGCGGGTCTCGAGAGCGACGTCTGATCCGCCGTGATTCGGGTTCGCGAGGTCTTCCAGGGCCATCGTTCTAGAACCGTTTCTGGTACTTGTTGCGCAGCAGAATGGCGGCCGCGTTCATCAACAGCAGCACGACGAGCAGGACGATGATCGCGGCCGCCGCCAGGTCGTGGAACTCGGCCTGCGGCTTCGCCGTCCAGTTGAAGATCTGGATCGGCAGCACGGTGAACGGATCCATCGGACTCGTAGGGGCGAACGCGATGAATGTAAGCGCCCCGATCATGATGAGCGGCGCCGTCTCGCCGATCGAACGGGACAATGAGAGAATTGTCCCCGTGAGGATTCCAGGGAGAGCGACGGGGAGTACCTGGTGGCGGATCGTCTGCCACCTCGTGGCTCCCACGCCGTACGAAGCCTCCCGCAGCGAATTGGGGACCGCCCTGAGCGCTTCCTGCGATGCGATGATCACCACCGGCAGGGCGAGGAGAGCGAGGGTCGCGGCTCCCGCCAGCACGCTGCGTCCGAAGCCCAGGAACCGGACGAATATGGCCAGACCCAGGATGCCGTAGACGATCGACGGTACGCCGGCCAGATTCGCGATGTTGGTCTGCAGCAGCCTCGTGAGCCAGCCGCGCGGCGCGTATTCCTCGAGATAGATCGCCGCTCCGACGCCCAGCGGAAAGCTGATGCCAGCCGTGAGAGCCATCATCCAGAGGGATCCGAGGATCGCCGACTTGATTCCGGCCCGCTCCGGAATACGGGACGGGTACCGGGTGAGGAAGTCCACTGACAGCCAGGACCACCCGTCGCGCGCCACGTCAACGATCAGGATGGCGAGAACCGCGATGCTGAAACCGATCGACGCGAGACAGGCCACGCGGAAGATGATGCCAGCGCGCCGCCGTCTCTCGCGGGCCGGATGGAACCTCTCCTCGCTCATTCGTACTCCTCGCGGAACCGGCGCGTGATGCGCTGACTCACGAGATTCATGACCAGTGTGATCAGGAACAGGACCAGTCCGACGGCGAAGATCGTTCGATACTCCAGAGTGCCGTGGGGCGTTTCGCCCAGACTCACCTGGACGATGTACGCGGTCATCGTCTGAATGCTCTCGAGGAAGTTGAGCGTCATCTTCGGCGTGGCGCCGGCCGCCAGCGTTACCGCCATCGTCTCGCCGACAGCGCGTGAGATCGCGAGGATGAACGACGCCACGATGCCCGACAGGGCCGAGGGCACCACGACGCGGGTGGAGACCTCGAACTTGGTGGCTCCGAGCCCGTACGCCGCTTCCCTGAGCGACAGCGGCACGGCGTTCAGCGCGTCCTCGGAAAGCGAGGCGACCATCGGGATGATCATGATTCCGACGACGATCGCACCGCTTGCCGCGTTGAAGATGCCGGTGCCGGGGAAGGCCATCCGGATGAGCGGAGTCACGAACGTGAGGGCGAAGTAGCCGTATACGACGGTCGGGATGCCCGCCAGCACCTCCAGGATCGGCTTGATCACGGCCCTCGTCCTCGGCGCGGCATACTCGCTGAGGTAGATGGCGCTGGTGAGCCCCACCGGGAGCGCGACCAGCATGGAGCCGGCCGCGATGAGCAGCGTGCCGTTCAGCAGCGGGAGGATGCCGAAGTGCTGTTCGGAGTACATCGGGGACCACCGGGTTCCCGTGAGGAACTCTGCAATCGGCACCTCGCGGAAGAAGCCCGCGGACTCCGTTACCAGGACCACGACGATGCCGACGGTAGTGAGTACCGAGATGAGACCGCATCCGAACAGGAGGGCCGCGATGAGGCGCTCTCCCCAACGGCGACCCATCCGGTAGCCCAGGTCGAGCGCTGCCGGGGATCGGAGAGCCCCCCCGGCGGGGGGGGCTGATCCCGGCCCTGAGGTTATCGCGGCCTCGGAGTGGGTCATGCCTGAAGCTCCGGCTTCTACATCTCCGGGGGCAAGCCCCCGAGAGACTCCTCGTAGCGATCCGCGGCCAGCGGCACGTAGCCCACTTCGGGCACGAGCGTCGCAGCGTTGTCCAGGTAGAACTTCACGAACGCCCGCACCTGCGGCTTCGCCAGGGCCTCGGGCTTCACGTAGATGAACATCGGGCGCGACAACGGAGAGTAGGTGCCGTCTTCGATCGTCTCGCGGGACGGCAGCACGCATCCGCTGCCGCTGTCCACGGCGACGGCCCCGAGTCGGTCCGAGCTCTCCTCGTAGTAGGCGAACCCGAAGTAGCCGAGCGACCCGGCGTCCCCCTCGACGCCCACCACGAGCACGTTGTCGTCGGCGCTCGCCGTGTAGTCGTCGCGACTCGCGTCCTCCTGCCCGACGATGGCCTCAGTAAAGTAGTCGAACGTCCCGGAATCAGTGTCGGGACCGTACAGCACGATCTCCTCGTCGGGCCAGTCGGGTCGGATCTGGCTCCAGCGCTGCACGGTGCTGCCAGGCTGCCAGAGGCGCGCCAGCTCGTCCACCGTCATGCAGACCGCCCAATCGTTGCTCGGGTTTCGCACCACCGTGAGACCATCCCAGGCGACCGGAATCTCCATCGGCTCGATGCCGTTCGCGGCGCACGCTTCGATCTCGGACGGCTTGATGGGGCGCGACGCGTCGCTGATGTCGGTCTCTCCGGCGCAGAACTTCTTGAACCCGCCGCCCGTGCCCGAAATGCCGACCGTGACGCGAACGCCCGGGTTGGCGATCTGAAACTCCTCGGCCATCGCCTCTGAGATCGGGAACACGGTGCTCGAACCGTCGATCGCGACCATGCCGCTCAGCGCCATCGTGTCCGCTTCCCCTTCGCCGCCTCCGCACCCGGCGGCGAGCAGCAGCGGCGCCAGGGCGAGCAGCGTCCGTGTCAGATTCTTGGCGTACATCCTGTCTCCTCGCTCGTGTTGATCCGCTGGATCAGAAATGGAACTGCACGCGGGCCTTGAATGAATTCTCGCCCCGCAGCGCATCGCTTGTCGGGTTCGCGAAGTCCCAGTTCAGGGCCAGCTTGTTACGCTTGTAGAAGAAGATCTGCACTCCCGGGGTGAACCCCCACACCTCGTTCTGATCGAGATCCGTATTGCCATCGGCCCACGTGACGCGGAAGACCGGCTCGAGGGCCATGTTCCCGCTGCCGACCGCGAACTTCCAGGATACGATCGCCTGCCAGGTCGCCATGCTCGCGAACTCATCGCCCGCCTCCAGGTCGATGATGCCTCCCGCCTGGTTCTGCAGCGGGTTGTCTCCGATCACGAAGCCGAGCTGCGCGTGCGGCCCGAGTCCGAAGTCCCCCCACTCGGCGTACAGCTCGTAGTTGTAGTAATACCTGGACTGCATCCCTTCAGTGACGGACTCGTACGAAGCATCCGTGGCGGCCGCCGCGGCCGCGACTTTGAGCTGCTTCGGTCCGGCGTCGAACTCCAGCTGGCCGCGACCGATGAACTGCTTGGAGGAGTTGGAGTCCTGGAACTTGAGGTCGGAATTACCGGTGAAACCGCCCACCCAATAGCTGAACAGGCCGTTATCCGTCGACCCGCTGAGCTCGACGCCCACGTCGCGGTCGGAGAGGTCGAACAGTGTCGTGAAACCCGTGAGCGACGGGGCGATCACCGTCTCCAGCCCGCGGATCGCGATCTCCCGCTCCACCGTGAGCGTCTCCGTCGATGAGACGAGCACGAAGCCGTCGAACGGCCGCTTGAAATGACCTGCCTTGAGCCTGAAGGCCTTGCTGAAGGTGAACCTCCCCCACGCGTCCTTGAGGCTGAGCTTGTCGACCTTGTTGTAGTCCGGCTGGATCCTGAAATCGATCATGTCGTTGATCTTCCCGCTCACCGTCAGCCGCACCCGCCGGAGGAACAGGTCGGACGCCGGCACCTGCTCGGCGCAGGCCGAGTCATCGGGGATCGGAAACTCGCTGCACGAGCTGGTTCCCGCCTGAACCTGCACCCGTCCGTTGAAGGTCAGCTCCAGGGCACTCGTCTTGAACTGCGCGTCATCCTTGTTCTGTTCCTGCGCTTCCAGCGGCGCGGCGAACGCCAGCGTCGCCACGAGAACGGCCCCACCCAGGACCCGCCTCATCTCCCGCCTCCTGTGGAAAGGAAGGCCCGCAACCGGGATGTTCACGGCGGTGCTGGCCGCCGTTGCGCGATCGATCTGCCAGGGGTGGCAGCCTCTGATCGATGCGCTTACGGACCGAATCGACAAAACATGAAGCGAAAGCGTCAATCTAGAGTAAAGATCTTGTAACAACGGTGTAACGACCAGCGCCCCGGAGGCGGTAAGCCCCGGCCCGGGAGGGGGAGATGGGGCGGAGTCCGCGGAGGCACGCGAACACCGCCCCGGTGGGATCCTGCGAAGCCGCGCGTCCGCAGACGATCAGCTCACGGCTTCGGTAATGGGGTGGAGCAGTCCGTCATGTCGCGATCTATGTCCGAAGGTCGACCTTCCGACCGGGTTGCTCACGAAGTTGTCCGGGACCGGCACATCCTGATGCAACGCTAACTTCGGAGCGTACTGTCAGCGTTTGATCAGGGGAGTGTAACGGCTGTGAAACGGGTGGAAGAAAGGGAGATTGAAGCCTGACCGTCCTCAGGCAGAATTGTCAGCCGGAAGGAGAAACCATACCCGCGTGCCCTCTCCGACTTCACTCTCGATGCCGATGTCGCCGCCGTGCGCCGCCACGAGGTGCTTGACGATCGACAGACCGAGGCCCGTTCCCCCGGCCTCCCGGGATCTGGCGGCATCGACTCGATAGAAACGCTCGAAGACGCGTTCGAGGTGGTCGGTCGGAATGCCGGAACCCGCGTCGGCGACGACGATGCGGACACCGCCTTTCTCGGGAGCCGCAGATACGGTGACCGATGTTCCCGGCGGGCCGTAGCGGAGCGCGTTGTCGAGCAGGTTGCGGAGGATCTGGCGCAGCGCGTTCGGGTCCGCCTGCACTTTGAGGTCGACGGGCACTTCCAGCGCGAGATCCACGCCCGTTTCCTCCGGCCGGCGATCGAAGGTCGTCCACACGTCCCGGGCGACCGCGGCGAGATCCAGCGTCATGGGCTCCGGAGTCCACGCTCCGCTCTCGATGCGCGACAGGTCGAGAAGATCATCCACGAGGGCCTGCATGCGGCGGGAGTTCACGACGATGCGGTTCGCGAATCCGCGCGGACCCTCCGGCACTTCATCGTTCTCGTAGATCGCCTCCGCGAAGCCGAGCACGTTGGTGAGGGGAGTCTTGAGTTCGTGAGAAACGTTGGCGACGAAATCGCGTCGGACGCCCTCGAGCCGCCGGGTGAGCGTCAGATCGCGGAGAACGACCAGCGCCCCGCGGGAGTCGGGGTGCGCCGACAACAGCAGCGTCCGGCTCCCATGCGTGGACTCGTTGGTCGCCGCATCGCCCGCCAGCGCCGCGCGGACCGCGGCCAGGTTCGCTGGATCCCTGAACAGACTGCGGATGCGCTCGCCCGTCAGATTCGAGCGCCCGATCCAGCTCTCGAAAGCGCTGTTCGCTCGCACGATCACACCTTCGCGATCCACCTGGGCGACGCCGTCCTGAAGTTCGTTGAACATTCCCGTCAGGTCGGCAGCCTCGCGGCTGAGTCCCGCCGTCCGCTCCTCGATCCGGGTCGCCGCCTCGTCCACGCTCCGCCCGATCGAGGCCAGAGCGCCGCCCCCTTCGAAAGCGGCGCGCCGGCCCGCCTCTCCTCTGCCCAGCGCCGCCAGCGTGTCCTGGATACGCGTCACGGGGCGCGACCAGAAGCCCGCCAGCCGGCGCCCGAGCAACGCCATGAGAAGCAGGGTCACCAGGCCTCCCGCCAGGACCCACTGGCGGCTTCGGGTGACCAGGGCATCGGCCCGGGCCAGCGGGGCCGACACGCGAAGGACCCCTCTCGGATCCGGCAGGGCGACGTACAGGAGCCGCAGAGAGACGGTCTCGCTCGGGCGGATCGCCGTTCCCACCGAACCGCTGAGTGCTGCGGCGACCTCCGGGCGCGTGGCGTGGTTCTCCACCAGCGGGAGTCTATCCAGGCCGACCTCCGAGTCACCGATGACCACTCCCGCCCGGTCGATGAACGTGATGCGCGAGCCGGACGCCTCGCCGTACGCGTCGGCGAGCGAATCGGAGAAGGCCTGATCCTTGATCGAGGTCTGGACCAGCCTGGCCTGACGTTCCAGGGAGGCTTCGAGCTCCCGCTCGAGGCGCGGACGGAGGTCCGCCTCCGTCCACCACAGGAAGAGGGCGAACGGGATGGTCAGGGTCGCGAGGATGAGGATCGTGGCCCTGGAAGCCGGCCGCATAGGCTTCACTCGGGTCCCCGGAACCGGTATCCGACGCCGCGCACGGTCTCCAGCATGTCGCCGGCCGCTCCGAGCTTCGCCCGGAGCCGTGCCACGTGCATGTCCACCGTCCGCGTCTCGATCTGGGCTTCCGTCTTCCAGGCCGCCTGGAGGAGCTGCCGCCGGGACTGTACGCGACCCCGCCGTTCCATGAACACTTCCAGGAGCCGGTACTCCAGCGGCGTCAGGTCCATCTCCTCGCCGTCCGCGAAAGCGCGGTGCGACTCGCGGTCCAGCTCCACGCCGGACACCCGCAGGGTGCGGGATTGGGACACCGGCTCGGCCCGGCTTCTCCGCAGCAGTGCCTTGACCCTGAGCGCCAGCTCACGGGCGCTGAACGGCTTCGTCACGTAGTCGTCGGCGCCGAACTCGAAACCCCGGATTCGCTCTTCCTCTTCCCTGCGCGCCGTCAACAGGAGGATGGGAACGCTGGCGGTTCGCTCGTGACGCCGGAGCGTCTCGAGTACCTCGTAACCATCCACGACGGGGAGCATCAGGTCGAGCACGAGCAAGTCCGGCGGATCGTCGACGGCGGCGGCGATCGCGGACTGTCCGTTGACCGCGGTGCTGACCCGAAATCCCTCACGGCTCAGCTGATACACCAGAATGCTGAGGATATCCGGCTCATCATCGACGACGAGGATGCGTTCTTCCGCCACGTATTCAGTCCGAGGTCAGGGCGGCGAGGAACTGGCGGAGGGTCGAGGCCGGCAGCTCGGAGGCTCTCCGGACCAGTTCCTGCTCGGTGTTCTCCAGCAGGATGGCGTCGGTGTCGTACCGCTCTTCACCTCGCCGGAAGGAGATTCGGCCCCTGCACAGATCGGAGGCAGATCGCTCCGCCACGACCACGATGCTCCACGTGTCGTCGTGATCGTGGAGGGTACCGACCTCGAATTCTCGGGTGGCTGTGTCCCAGATCTGGAGCTGCGGCGGGTCGCCGTTCCTCTTCCCGGATTCGTTCATCGGTCGTGATCCTCCTCCAGGTCCTGGTCCGTCCCCTCCGATTCCCACAATCCCAGCAGGTAGGGGTCGTATCTCTCCGGGTGCTCGCCGTACTCCGTGGTCCACGTCTCGAAATCGGGCAACGGCACGCTGACCTGAAGCTTACGCGTGACCAGCTGCATCATCGACTGGAAGCTGAGCGCGCCGGCCGTGAGACCCGCCTCACGCGCCGCTTCTTCCATGATCTGATACGTTCTCTCGTCGGTGAGAGAGAGGAAGACTTCGGAGATACGGGCCGAGCAGTAGTCGAGGTACTTGGCCAGCAGGACGGGGTCCGCCTCCGCCCGGTGCTCCGCGGCCGCGGAAGCACTGAATCGTTCCTTACCGGAATTCTGCCCCACGTTCCCTATCGCCCGCGGCTCACTTTCGAGACATCAGCGCGTGGTCCTGGCTCCCAACGCGAAATACCGAGGGGTGGCGGGACCGTCAAGCGTTGCGGGCAGGAGCGGTGCAGGCCTTCAGGATCGACCGAGCGGAAGCGCCGGGTCCGTCGAGCGTAGCAGTTCCCGGTAGACCGCGCGCCGTACGAGGCCATACCGGATCAGTCGATTCAGATATTCGGGATCCCGGTCGCGAACCTCCTCGACCGAGTCCGCCATCTCCTCAGGGAGACGAAGCACGAGTTCGACGGACCGCGTTTCTGACATCTGGGCGCACCTGTACCGAAAGTCGCGAAAACTTGAATCTGGGAAGCCCTGATCCGGCGCACGTCCTGCCGGCGTCTGCCGCCGGCCGGTTCACCGAATTCCGGTGAGCCCAGTCTATCCCTCGCTGAGGCTTCGAGCAAGTCGCCACCACGCTTGAATCGCAAGCATATGTGCCCGTAAGTAATTGACTGACATTCAGATATCTTCAATGTAGAAAAGTGGCTTCCTGCTGTGGATTGTATGTGAAAACCGCGACTGTCCGGTTCCCGTCAAACCGCCGGATCTCCATGTGAGATCGCATGAAACCGGCCTCCTCCTTCGCTCGGCCCGAGCACCGTGGGGCAGTCGAGTTTTTGAAAACCTCGGACGCCGACAGTGATCACGTAACAAGGCTGTTACGGAACCCGTACGTCCCCGTTACTCCTGCCGTACCCGCACTTCACACTCGTGATCGATCATGGCGTCGAGGATAGAGTTCGCCCGCGGTCGCGTTCGCGACCGCTCATTCCAATTGCTGACGCGACGGTGACAAGATGAGGCTCAAGTACCGCGTCACACTGGCCGGGCTCCTCACCCTTCTCGGGTCCGGTCTGGGGCAGGTGGCGCACGCACAGGAAGGCACGGGCAGGATCGCGGGTCGTGTGATCGACTCGAGGACTGCCGCAGGACTCTCGAACGTCCAGGTGGCGGTTCGGGAGCTGAACAGGATGACCCTCACCGATCTCGAGGGTCGGTTCTACTTCGACGGAGTACCGGCTGGAGAGCACGAGATTCGCGTGAGCATGCTGGGCTACGCTCCCAAGATCGTCGGCCAGCTGACCGTCCGGGCGAGCCTGACGGAATCGCTGAACGTATCGCTGGAACAGACGGCGATCGAAGTCGAGGCCCTTGCCGTGACGGCGAAGATGGAAGCCGGTGCGACGGCCGCGCTGCTAGACGAGCAGAAGAACGCGATCGCAGTCACGGAGGCGATCGGCCAGCAGGAGATCGCCCGGTCGCCGGATTCCGATGCGGCCGAGGTCGCCACGCGCGTGAGCGGCGTGACCGTGTCTCAGGGCCGCTATGTCTACATCCGCGGGCTC
>Ga0210121_1000076_pt1 | contig 28698 bp, 22 predicted proteins | sample Joice_ThreeSqB_D_FD_184873 | JGI IMG/M metagenome (GOLD analysis project Ga0210121, IMG submission 184873) | Wetland microbial communities from San Francisco Bay, California, USA, that impact long-term carbon sequestration - Joice_ThreeSqB_D1... | ecosystem: Environmental > Aquatic > Marine >... | reverse complement strand
CCCCGCGGTCCACAGAACAGATACGCGTGTGCCGCGCGGCCCGCCTCGACGGCCGCGCGAAGCGTCGACGCGACGTGATCCTGACCCACGACTTCCGCGAACCGGCGCGGTCGATGCGTCCTCGCGAGAGCTGTTCTGTACATGAGGGCCAAGCTACCGTACGGAAGTCACCGTCGAAAGCGGAAGCATCCCCGGCGAAGATACCCCAGGCGAGCCGTGGCGACCCTCGCACGCTTACCGCTGCTACCTTCACGGTCCTGACGGGATTCACGCACTCCGGCCCCACGGGCCTGGGGCGAAGCGAAGGTATCGGCCGCGCCCTCGCCGGGCAACGAGATATTCGGGCTGCCGCAGGCGAACCGGAGTCGGTTCAGGGGCCGTGTGCGTCGAATGCGGCCGGGATGTGCTCCACCCGTGGGGGCCCACCTTCCGGCCACGTCACTGCGACGAGGTCAAAGCGAAACGCGCTGCCGAGGTGCGGATGGCTTCGGATCCAGGCGGCCGCGGCATGCCCGATGTTCCGTCGCTGGGACGGTGTGATCGACTCGGCCGCCGGCTGCGGACCCGGCCGCCTCGTCTTGACTTCGACGAACACGACGTCGCCCCCGCGCCGCGCCACGATGTCGATCTCGTACCGACCGACGCGCCAGTTCCGGGCCAGAATCCGATACCCCGCCGCACTGAGAAACCGCGCGGCGATCTCCTCGCCGCGACTCCCCAGGGCCCGACGTGTGATGGATCGGCGCGGCTCGTCCATTTCTCGGACCTCGCCGTCCGGGCGCGAGTCGAGGTTCGACCGGCGGAATCAACCCGGGATCAACCGGGTCCTCGCAGGGTCAGCTGCCGGCCGCCGGCATCAGGTCGACTGTGAGACCTTCCTTCGCCAGCGCGACCGGCCCGGTGTACCCCGCAGCCGAGATCAGTCCGGCCACGTCGGTGTGCTGTCGGAATTGCGGGTAGATGTGCGTCGCGATCAATCTGCGCGCGCCCGACCGGTGTGCCAGACGGGCGAGGCTGGAGGGGGACAGGTGATTGTCCCCCACCAGGTCGTCGGGAAGTGAGCACTCGCCGACCAGCAGGTCGACCCCGCGGAAGAAGTCGGCGAGCGTCTCGTCGGGCCCGGTGTCCCCCGTATAGGCGAGCGCGCTTCCGCCCGACGCCGATTCGATCCGCAGTGCGATGCTCTCCGGCGTGTGCGGAACGTCCCTGGAGCGCACGACCAGATCCCCGGCGATGACCTCGGCACCCGGTGCCAGCTCCCGGATGGTCAGGGGGAATCCCGGATCGAGCAGAAAGTCGCCCAGGGCGGCGGCGAGGCCTCGGAACAGCGCACGGGTCCCGGGGGGTCCCCAGACTTCGAGGGGATCCGCGGTGCGCGGAGGATGCACGCCGTGGCGGAGCGCGAAGAACAGACCGGGCAGAGCGCCCACGTGGTCCGAGTGAAAATGCGTCAGGAACAGGTGTGACAGACGCGACCAGGAAATGCCGAGGCGGGCCATGGCCTGCACGGCCCCGGCACCGCAGTCGAGAAGCGCCCGCGTACTCCCATGCTCCACGTAATAGGACGAACAGGCCCGATCCGGCTCCGGCACGACCGTGCCGCAGCCCACTACCGTCATCCGCATGTCCGGCCCGGCCCGGGTTTCACGCGACCTGGCCCCGCGGAAGATCGTGGAGCTCCACGCTCACGATCTTGCTCACACCCGGCTCCTGCATCGTGACCCCGTAGATCCAGTCCGCCGCCTCGATCGTCCTGGCGTTGTGCGTGATCACGATGAACTGCGTATCGACCTTGAAGCGCTCGAGCATGGCGGTGAAGCGACCGATGTTGGTCTCATCGAGCGGCGCGTCGACCTCATCCATGACGCAGAACGGGCTGGGCTTCGCCAGGTAGATCGCGAACAGAAGGGCGAGCGCCGTGAGGGCTCTCTCGCCGCCGGAGAGCAGGTGGATGCGCTGAGTCTTCTTGCCTCGGGGGCTCGCCGAGATCTCGATCGGTGAATCGAGGGGGTCCTCTGGATCCTCGAGCCACACGTCCGCCTGGCCTCCTTCGAACAGCGTCTGGAAGATCCGGTGGAAGTTCTCCCTGACCTCGGCGAATACCTTGCTGAACGCCGCCGAGGCGGATTCGTTTATCCGCCTGATCGAGTCGTGCAGATCGGTCCGCGCCCGCTCGAGGTCTCCCTTCTGCTCCTCGAGGAAGTCGAGCCGCTCCTTCTCCTCCTCGAACTCCTGGGCCGCCAGCAGGTTGACCGGACCTAGGCTGCCGAGCTTCACGCGGATGGACTCCAGCTCTGCCGACCAATCGTCCGGGGTACCCTCGTCCGGCGCCTCGACCCGAGTCCGGAGGTCCTCGAAGGTGGTCTCCCATTCAGCCTCGAGTCGCTCCCTGATGTTCGCCCGGTTTCCCCGCAATTGCGCCACTTCCAGCTCCAGTGCATGCCTCTGCTCCGCGGATTCCCTCTCGGAGTGCCGCTCGGCCCTCAACGCCGACTCGCGCTCTTCGAGCTCGGTGCGCCGCTCGTCCAGGCTCTCCTGGACCTCCCGGACACGCTCCGCGAGCTCACTTCGACGCTCGAGCAGCCCCACCAGCTCCTCTTCACCGCTGGCGATCGCCTCGCGAGACCGTTCGACAGTCCGCTCGTTCTCCTCGATCTCGCGCCTCAGGGCTTCGACACGGTGGTCGAGGTCGCCGATCGCAGCTCGGCCGCCTGCCTGTCTTTCGCGCAACGCTTCCAGGCCCGACTCCTGTCGCGCCAGCTCGAGGCGTACCTCCTGCAGAAGCGAGTTCTCGCGCTCCCATTCGGCCGTCGCGGACACATGCCCCGCCCTTTCCCGGGCCAGAACTTCCTCGGCTTCGACGCGACGCGCCTCGATCTTCGCCCGCCGGTCGTCCTCCTCCGGGTCCTCGCGGTCCGCAGACGCCAGCAGGTCCTTCAGATCAGCGACGCGGGCGTCGACTTCGGAGGCCGTTCGCCGGGCACGGTCCAGCCTCCCGGCCTCCGTGTCTCTCTCTGCCTCCACGTTGCGAAGTCGCACCGTAGATTCCGCCAGCTCGCGCTCGAGGTTCGCGAGCGACCGCCCCGCCTCCGCGGCCTCTGCGGCCGTCGCTTCGGCCGCCGCCACCGCGTCCCCCAACTCCCGGCGCAAGGCCTCCAGCCTCGACTCGAGCTCCGTCAGCTCCCCTCGCCGGCGCAGGGCGCCGGCGCCGGCGACCGGCCGGCCGAGCCGCACCACTCCACGGCCATCCTGACCGGACCCGTCCACCGCTACCCAGGCGCCATCGCGAGGTCCGAGATCTCCCTCCTGGCTGATCTCCACGTCGGACAGGAGCACGCGCGCCCACGACTCTCCCGGGCCCTGCAGGTTCACGCTGGCCACCAGTCCGGCCCCGGGTCGCTCAGCCGTCCGCCGCGGACCGGGCTCCACCGGCAGGAGGATGAGGCCCTCCTCCGTCCCTCTCCCCTCGAGCCAGCTCCGGACGACGCGCACCGCCTTCCAGTCCTGCACGAGCACGGCGTTGAGGAGCGGACCCAGATGTGACTCGACGGCCGCCCGGAGCTCGCGAGGCGCATTCACCGCGTCAGCGAGCACCCCGACGATGCCGTCGCCCGAGCCCAGGTCAGCCAGAAGGTCCGCCACCACCGGAGGAAGGTCCCGGCCCTCTGCGAGCATCGACGCGAGGCCTGATGCCACGGCGCCGGTCGATGATGCTTCGCTTTCCAGCGCCCCGGCGCGGTCCCTCTCCGACCTCAGGCGCTCGCGCAGTCGCTGGTCCGCCTCGCGCGCCTCGGCGACCCTGGCCTCTAGATCGGAGTGGGTGGTGGCCTCCCTTCCGGCATCCGCCTCCAGTTCAGCCAGTCTTCTCTCGCCATCTCCGACGGCCTCACGAAGCGCCGCGAGCTCACCGGCCCTGCGCCCGATCTCCCGCTCCCACTCGCGGATCCGTTCCCGGATGGCCTCGGACTCGGCGTCCAGCGCGCCCGCATCCCGTATCACCTGGGCGAGCGCCGCGAGCGCCCGCTGCTCCCGGCCCTCGACCTCCTGCCGATCCGTCCTCAGCCGGTCCACGGTCGCCTCGAGGGCGAGCCTGCTCTCCGTGCGAACCGCGATCGCTTCCGCCGCCTCCTCTATCTCGGCCTGGAGGCGTTCGACTTCTTCGGCCAGCTGAATCCTGCGTCGCCCGATTTCCTCGAGCTCCGCCTCGATGCTCCGGTTTCTCGCCTCTGCCGCTGACACTCTCTCCCCTGCCAGCAGCCTCCCGCGCTCGAGCTCCTCCGCCCTCGCCCGGGTCTGCTCGAGGGCCGCGGCGACCTCCGATCGGCCCCGCTCACGCTCCACGATCTGCAGTCGGAGATTCTCGGCCTCGGTCTCCTTCTGTCGCAGGTGCGCTTCCTTCTCGGGCTGGCTTCGCTTCATGCCCTGCAGCTCGAGCTCCGCCTCTCCGAGGCGCGATTCCATCGCACGCAGTCGATCGTCCGCCACGGCTACCTCGAGCTGCAGGCGACGCTCACGCAGGTCCTCGTACGTGCGGGCCCGGCCTCGCTGCCGACCGAGCGACCTGACTTTGCTCCGGACCTCCCCGAGGACGTCCTCGAGGCGATCCAGGTCGTGCTCGGCCTGGTCGAGCCGTCGAAGAGCCGTTCGACGGCGGTCCTTGTACCGACCCACTTCCGCGGCTTCCTCGAACAGGGAACGCCTTTCTTCAGCACGATCGGACAGGATGGCGTCGATCATCCTGGCTTCGATGATCGAGTAGGCGTTCGCCCCGAGCCCCGTGTCCCGACACAGATCGTGGACGTCCTTGAGACGACAGCTGACCCCGTTGAGCTGGTAGTCCGACTCCCCGCCTCGAAGCACCGTTCTCCCGATCACGACCTCCGGGTGGGGCACCGGCAGGATCCCGTCCTCGTTTGCCAGGGTGAGGGCGACTTCCGCTCGGTGGATCGGCTTCCGGTGCGACGTGCCCTGGAAGATGGCTTCCTCCATCCGGCTGCCGCGGATCGCGCTCGGGCGCTGCTCGCCGAGCACCCAGCGAAGGGCGTCCGAGATGTTGGACTTTCCGCACCCGTTCGGGCCCACGATCGCCGTGATGCCCTCATGGACCGCGATGTCGGTCCTGTCGGCAAACGACTTGAAGCCGTGCAAGGTGAGCGATTTGATCTTCACCTGGGCTCGCCCCTCCTGGTAACGAGCGTGGCCGGGTGGCCGGCGGCAGCCAGCATGCTGTCCGCCGGTCCCGCAGCCGTTTCGGATTCGAACGCACCGGAATAGAGTCGGAAGATCGCCCCGGTCGTGTCCCTGACCGGGAGCACATAAGCCGGAACCCCTGCTTCGTGCAAGCGGTCGCGCTCGACATTCGCCTCGTTCTCCGTCGGGAAGTCCCCCAGCGCCAGCGCGAACCTGACCGGACGCATGTCCCAGTCGCGCTCCCTCTCCTTGACCTTCTGCTCGACGAGGCGGCGCATGTACTCCCTCGCCTGCTCGCGATCCTGCAACGCGCCACCGAACACGCGGTAGTATACGCGGCCCTTGACCGGTGTCGGGGCGATGAACGCCAGGCCGCCCAGGTCGGTGACCTCGTCACGCTTGGCTGCGGCATCGTCGTACGTAACGACGCTGGAGACCAGGATCGAGTACGGGAGGTCCACCTCGGGCCCGGCCGTGACCGGCGGGGTCTCGACCGGTTCCTGACCGGCCGTCGCACCGGCGCCCCGGTCATCCCGCGTCGGCAGGGCAGCGGCCTCACCCGCCCGATCCAGTGCGGGCGCCGCGGCCTCGGCCTCGTCCCGTCTTCCGGACACGACGGTGGCCGGAGAGTCGTGGACTGCGGACAGTTCGGTCGGTACCGCCGGATCGTCCTCGAAGGCGGGCCATCCTGACAGTCCCTGCCAGACGAGCCACACCGCGAGCACCGCTACGAACCAGACAGCCGCGACGCCCCCGATGCCCCGCGTGGCGCCACGCCTCCTGAGCTCGTCCACCACGCGCTCGACGCGCGTTCGGGGCCGGTTTCTGGGAGTCGATCCGGCGATGATCGCCGGTGTGCTCGTCGGGCGTGAGAATCCCGATGCCCTCCGCGACGCCGGCGCGCCAGATGGGGAAGCCGCGTCGCTCCTCGCCTCCGGTTCGACGCGCGCCAGAACCCTGATGCCGGCCGGGAGGTTCCTCGGCGCAGACGCTCCTCCGAGCAGCACGAGGCCATCGAGCTCCAGCCCTTCCAGGTCGCTCCCCCGGGTTCGCGCCAGGTACGCGAGATCCGTCTCCGAGACGTGCAGAAGCAGGGTGCCGCCGCGGCCCGCTGCGGAGACCAGATGGCGAAAGGCGGGCGCACGGCTGAGCACTGCGAGTCCGGGACTCGATTCACCCGCCGGGATCGCGATGAACGATCGCCCCCTTGGAGTGAAGGCGACGTCGGCCGCCCGGCTGCGGCCGCTCACGACATCGGCGAGCCCGGGGCCACCTTCGGGACGGAGGACGGAATCGGGCCCCGCGTCGCCCGTCACCGTGTTGACCAGCAGCGTGCGCGAGCGGTCCCGGGCCACCAGCTCCGCCAGCTCCACCACCGCCGAAGCTTCCCACGCGCCGGCGTCCGACGCGCTGGCGAGGACTATCCTGCGTGAAGACCCTGGCAGCCACGCCGGTCCCCTGGCGCCGGCCGCGCTCTCCATGTCGTGGCTCACTCGATCAGATCGATTCTCCGTCCTGGCGATCGCCGGCGCCGACCTCGGTCACCCATGCTTCGAGGCGCCGCTCTCGCAACAGCTGTCGCGCCGCGGCTTCCGCTTCCGAGCGCGACCGATATGGACCCACCAGTCCACGATACCACGTGCGGCCTGCCTCATCCGGGAACTGCTGCACCTGGGTCGCGAAACCCGCGTCCTCCAGGGACTGAGTGAGGGAACGAATGCCCTCGGCCTGCCTGGCGGACCCGACGATCGCGTAGAATCCGGCGGGAGGCCCCGACTCCGGAGACGCCGCGTGCTGGTCCTGCAAACCCGCGGCGGCTGCCATGCGCTCGGCAAGGACTACCGAATCGATCTTCGACTCCGGCGGTTCGGGGACGACGGCCGGGGGCGCTTCGCGGCCTGCGGCCTCCCCCGTCAAGCGGTCCGCCGTGACGGTCGTGTGGGCGGGATTCCAGTGCACCGGGAGCCACCAGCGATCCACTCCGGCATCGTCGATCTCGACGGTCGCCCCGGCTCTCACATCCGCTACGAACACCTGCTCCGCCGTCGCCGCCAGAACTCTCCCGTCCGGCAGGCCCACCGGGAGATCCTCACGCCACTCCGCCTCGATCGCGACCGGAGATCCTCCACCCACGGGGACCTGCCACACCCGACCATCCTGCTCCATCAACACCGATTCCCCGAACAGGCTGGGCCTGATCGAGGTCACTGGACCCGGAAGATCGGCGAGCACACGAGTCGAGAGATCAAAGCGGTTCACGGCCGACAGGCGCGGGGGATCCTCCAGTGCCACGTAGACCTCATGAGTGGACGGGGATGGACTGAGAGCCAGGATCGGGGCTTCGAGATCGATGTCTCCCGCCCGTTCGATGGGAGCGACCGTCAGCACAACCAATCCCCGGCCGTCGACCGACTCGAGAACTGCGCGACGCCCCCACGCCGTGACCACGCCCGGAGGGCGGACGGATTCCGTTCCCGTCTCCGCCGGCTGGTCACCGTCACGTCGCAGCAGCCAGAGCTCCCGCGACTCGGAGTCGCCGTCCAGCAGCACCAGGACACCGTCCTCCGCAGGCGCCGCCCACAGCACGTCCCGGTCCAGGCTGTAGCTCCACACGCCCTCCCGCGAGACCTCCAGCAGCTTCCCTCCCGGTGACAGGTAGAGGCCGACCGAGGCGTCCCCCATCCACTCGGCATCCGGTGCCACCTCGCCCACCCTCACCAGGGCGTCCGAGGGAGGGTCGTAGGTATGAACTGCTCCCGCAGCCGTCACGAGGATCAGTCGCCCTCCAGGCAGCACCCGGGCCTCGACCGATGCAGGCAGCTCGGTCGTCCCGGTCCACACGATGCGCCGGGGATCCGTGAGATCACGGGCTTCGGCCAGGCCCCCGTCCCGGGGCACGCCCAGCAGGCTCCACTGGTCCGCGGAAGTTCCGACGACCAGGCTGGCGCCGTGAAGCGTCAGGGCGGGCTGCTCCGTTTCCGGACCCGGTGACCGCTCACAGGCGGTCAACGCTACGATCGCCGCCAGGAGGCCGCGTCCGACCCACGTACGGGCCGCAGTCGATTCAGATTTCAATTCGTCTCTTTCCGCCGGGGATACAGCTGAACCCGCCGTGCCCGGCAACATGATGGGGCGTCAAATGGGTGGCAAGAACGGCCGTCCCCCAGACAGCGGTCAGAACATCTCACCGAACGCGACCGTCCACATCCCATTGTCGAAAGCCCGGCCCCGATCCCGAGGAACCGTGTAGTCGATCCGTAATACCGCGAAGAACAGGTTCATTCGCAGGCTGGCGCCGTAGCTCGTCAGAGGCTCACGGTACGCGACGATATCCTGGCCCGGCTCCCGTTCCCAGACCAGGGTCGTGAGGCCCGGAGTGAACGCCACCCCCGCATCGAAGAACAGGGCCAGGTCGATCGGCGGGAAGTTCAGGGGAAGCCAGTCGTCCTTGACCGGATTCAGGATCGGAATCCTAACCTCCGAGTTCAGCAGCAGGGTACTGGATCCGATGACCTGCCGCTGCGCCGGGCAGAACAGGTCGAAGTCGCTCTGAGGCTCGGACGCCACGCATTCGGCCGGGCCGTATGAACCGGGATCGTACCCGCGGAGATAATAGGGCCCACCCCAGGCAAGCTCGAAGTCCTCTACGTCGCGGGAACCGGCGACGTTGAAGCGGGTGAAGGACAGGGCCCGCTGGGCGAAAGTGGCGCCGAGCGGCAATCGGTGGTAGTGCCGGTAATCGACCAGAATGTCAGCCATGTTCAGGTCGCCGAGAAACGCCGCGCCGCTGATCCGCATCCTCCGCCCGGCCAGAGGTCCCGTGAAGCCAGGCAGCGAGTTGTCGAATACGTACGCCACTTCGGGCTGGAAGAAGATCCGGGTGGATCCATCGAGGGTGATCGAGAAGTTCTCGAAGGTCGTCCTGTTCAGGCCCTGGAAGATCAGGTCCTGCTGGATGCTGGCCATGCTCAGGGAAAACTCGAAGCGCGCGAACGAGCTGAGGGGATATTGCGCTATCGCCTCGACGGACCGGAACTGATCCCGCTCGAACACGTTGAACTCGCCCAGGTCGCCCGACTGGTCGGGTACCTCGCCGAACCTCGTTCCGAGGAACCGGAAGAAGGGATACTGCGCGAACGACACCCCGAAGTTCAGCCTGTTCTTCAGGTACGCGTACGAGGTGAGAAACTGCGCATTGTCGAACGAGCCCTGGATCGCGCCGGCGATGATCATGTTGTGGTTGCCGAGCATGTCCGACAGGGCCACGAACGAGCTGCCGTAGATCCCGTTTCCGTAGAAGCCGCCCGTCGTGGCACCGAAGGTGGGGGTGCCGACGTAGTCCGGGGACAGGCTGACGGTGTAGTCCCTGAAGGCCAGGGTGGAAGTGTCGGGGAGAGCGAGGCTCGCGCTGTCGTTCAGGGCGGCCACCGAGATCGCCGCCCCCGGAGCGCCCGTCGCAGCCCCGGCCGCCAGAGCGTCCTCGCCGAAGTCCGACCGGCGGAATCCTTCCTCGGTGAGATAGAACGAGGACGGCTCGTCCGTTTCCTCCCGCGCAATGTCGGCCCTTCCGCGGACCGTCTCAACGACCCGGGGCCTGCCGACCTCGTCTGCGGCCGTGACCGTGGGACCGTACGATTCAGGAGCAACCAGGTCGCGGGGATGATCTACCGTGTAGAGATTGAACCCCGCTTCCTCGAAATAGGAAAACGCCAGCCGATCGGCCTTCCGGGCCCAGGTCAGGCCCGGGCTGGTCAGCAGCGCCCCTTCGCCCATTATGCCCGTGAGCACGTCGGTGAGCCTTCGGACATTCCGCTCCTGCAGGTCGTACAGGTAGACGTTGAACACTCCGGATCGGTCGGAGAGGAACGCGAGCGACTCGCCCTCCGGCGACCACACCGGGTTGATGTTCGTGCCCAGATCGCCGCCTGGAAGGAGCTCCACGTCGCCGGTCTCGAAGTGGTACAGGGCCAGGCGGAGCTCGTCGAACACGAGCCGCGCCAGGTCCGTGTCCGGGCTCTCATCGGTCGCGAGGGCGAGGGTACGACCGTCGGGCGACCATGCCGGGTGGAGGCGGGCGTACTTGCCCGACGTGAGACGCTGCATTTCGTTCGACCGCGTGTCCCACACGTAGAGATCGCTGATTCCGCCCACCAGGCCTGTGAACGCTATCTTCCGGCCGTCGGGCGACCAGGTCGGATTCTGGATTCCATTGAGCGGAGGCTCCCACTTCGCGAGCAGTTGTCCGCTGCGGACGTCGATGATGTGGATGGCGTCCCTGCCGCCCGACTGGGCTACGAACGCCACGCGTCTCCCGTCGGGCGCGAACTCCGCGGAGGACGTCAGGTAGCGCAGGCTCTCGAAGTCACCGCCACGAGCCGACTTTACGAGCCTGCGCTTCGGCTTCCCGTCCTGCGCATCAGCGACGTACAGGTCGAAGAAGGTGTAGAGGTCGTACGCCATGTCGGACAGGTAGACGACCTCGGTGCCGTCGGGAGACAGGGCCGGCGCGATGAAGGACGGCGCCTTCTCTCGACCGCGTGGAAAAGCGTGCCACGTGATCCGGCGAGCGATCCGACTCACCTCTCCTGCCTGCCGGATGCGTGGGACGTACGCCGCCCGCACCGCCTCGTGCCACTCCTCCGACAGCTCGCCGAGGGTGATTCCGAGCGTGCGCTCGAACGCCCGCTCCGCTCCCAGAGCGGGTGCTCGCTTGAGCAGGATGCCGATCGTCTCGTCACCCCACTTTCGACCGATGTAGGCCCACAGGGATTGTCCGAAGCGGTAGCTCAGGTAGTCGTTGAACCGGTCCATCTCGTTGATCGTCCTCAGATACCCGTCGAGCGCCGCATCGCGCATCCACGCGACCGTCTTCGCGTCGATCCTTCCGACCGACAGGTACTCCGCCATCCCCTCCATGAACCACAGGCTCGGGACAAAAGCGAACGGTGAGGCGCTCGATTCCAGAGCGCTCCGCTTCAGAATGTCGAACTGGAACGAGTGCACGAGCTCATGCGCGAGCACGTGCTGCAGCTCCTCGTACGATCCGGTCAGCGGCAGGAGGACCCGGTCCTTCAGGGATTCCGTTACACCCCCGGTCGATTCCGAGATGTGACCGCCGAGGACGTTCGTCTGCTGGAAGTCCGTCTGCGACGCATAGAGAATGATCGGCTTCCGATCCCGGAAGTCGTGGTCCAGGATCCGGCTCAGCCGTCCGTAGATCCGCTCTGCCATCCGAGCGGCGTCTACCGCGGCCTCGCGCTCTTCTTCATAGAAGTAGACGTCGAAGTGGTCAGTCCGGATGATCTGGAATACGCGAGACTCGTACTGGACCTTGTTTCGACCGAACTGGGCTACCGCAGGGCGCGGCGCGCAAAGCACGGCTCCGATCGCGACGATGCTGGCAACGAGCCACCCACTTCTGAACACGGACCGGCCTCTCCCGTCGGAACGTCCTCTACTCGACGGCCAGGGCAGGCGCGTCACCCCAGAGCCTCTCCAGATCGTAATAGTCTCGCACGCGCGGCAGGAACACGTGAATGACCAGCGTGATGTAGTCGATGAGGATCCAGGTCGCGCCCGCCTTGCCTTCGATGCCGGCCGGCCTGTATCCCGCTTCCCGCATCCGGTCGACGATGTTGTCGGCGATGGCCCGGGCGTGCGTGTCCGAATCCCCGCTGGCGATCAGGAACCAGTCGGTCGCGTCGGAGAGGCCTCTCAGATCCAGCAGCGCCGGCTGACGGGCATTGCGCTCGAGGGCCGCTTCCACCGCCACGGAAACCTCCGCCGGCCGATCCTCGGTCGGTCTTGTTCTCTTCTTCCGAGCTTCTGCCACGTGCTCCTCTCTGCTGAGGTGTTAGAACCGGAAGTCCGGCGCGGTGTTCCGCCGCCCGGTCCACGTCCCCGTATGTACCTGGATCGGCCTCATTCCTCGACCTGGTACGCAACCGCCCAGGCCCCCGGCCCGGTATGAACGGCGAGGGATGCCGTCGTCGGCCCGGAGAGGATCTCCACGGGATCGAACCGCTCCGCGAGCTGCCGCACGATATCCGACGCCACTTCCGGGGCGGCGAAATGGGCCACGCCGAGCCGATACCTCGTAGCTCCGGCGAGCCGATCCTCGAGGAGTTCCAGCACCTGTGCGAGGAGCGCGTCGGTCCCGCGGGCCGTGCCGGCTTTGACGACCCTGCCCCGGTCGTCGAGCGACAGGATCGGCTTGAGATCCAGCACGCTCCCCAGCCACGCCTTCGCCCGGCCTACCCGACCCGAGCGCAACAGGTACTCGAACGTATTGACCGTCAGGAAGATGTTGGAACGATCCCGCACTCTCTTCAACTCGGCAACCACGTCGTCGAGGCCGTGCCCATCGTCCAGCAGTTCTACGGCACGCGCCACGAGCAGCCCGACGCCAAGCGAGCCTGATCGGGAATCGATGGCCCGCGTCGGAACATCGAACTCCTTCATTGCGGCGGCCGCCGATCCACAGGTGCCCGACAGCGCTCCGCTGACGAAGATGCCGAGCAGCTCTTCGGCACCCCGGTCCAGCGCGGTCCGGAATCGGGCGACGAATTCCGCGGGTGCCGGCTGCGACGTCTTGGGTGTCGGCTCCCCCGGAATCGTGAGGATCTCCTCCAGACCGTCGCTGTCGAGGTCTATGCCGTCACGATACGTGCGATCGCCGACGATCACCTGCAGCGGCACGACGGTTACCCCGTGACGTTCCGCCCACTCCCTCGGCAGGTCGGCTGCCGAGTCCGTCACCACCGCGACGTGACGACCCGCCCCGACGAGTTGCGTGTCCTCCACCACCTCGGACACGACCTCTCCGTATCGGCCGAGCAATTCGCGCACGGCCTCGGGGCGATCGGCGTGAATGTGGACCTTGGCCAGCGTCCCCGCCCGAAGCACGATGGTCGAGGTGCCCATGCCTTCCAGGAGGCACCTGATGTCCTCCTGGGCCGGCAAAGCTTCGCCCCGCACGGCTATCTGCGTGCAGTAGCGGCCCTCATCGGATCCGACGCCGGCCTCGCGGGCCACGTACAGGGACGGACGATCGCCGCCGTGCGTGCGCTCCAGGGGCGCCTCGGCGATCACGTCTCCGGGGGCGTGCCCTTCGATGTAGTGCACGACGCCCTCGAAGAACGCGACGAGGCCCTTGGCACCGGCATCCACCACGCCCGCCTCGCGCAGGGCCGGCAGAAGTTCTTTCGTGCGCTGCAGTGACTTCTCCGCCGCACCCTGCAGGTCGCGCAGCCACAGGTACAGGTCCTGCCTCGAGTGCGCCCGCCGTCTCGCTTCCGTGGCCAGGTCTCGCGCCACCGTGATGATGGTGCCCTCGCGAGGGTTCTCGAGCACCTCCTGGAGGGACGCCGCCGCAGCCGAGAGGGCCTCGGCGATGTCCCGCGGGCCCACGCGCAGCCGTCGACCGATGCTCTCCGAGAACCCGAGAAGATATCTCGAGAACAGCATTCCGGAGTTGCCCCGCGCCGCCAGTACGCCAGCCTCGGCGGCGACGCTGGCGACTTCAGAGAACGAGGCACTGTCTACGTGCCGCAGGGCGTCGGAGATCGACCGGAGCGTGAGTGTGAGATTCGTACCCGTATCGCCATCGGGGACCGGGAAAACGTTGATCCGGTCCAGCTCGGCCCGCTGGCGTCCCACGTGGGCGGCGCCGGCGAGGAATCCGCGACGCAGCCGATGACCGTCGAGATAAGCGATCCGGACTCGCGGCCGTGCCCTGGCCGACTCACCCGACCGGTGCACCTCGACCTCTGAGTAGTCGCTCAAACCGCGGATCCCTCCCGTCTCGAAGGGCAGCGTGCTCCGTCCGCCGGGGGCCGGCCCCCGAGTCAGCTGTCGGTCTCGCCTTCCGCAACGACCCACACGGTCACTTCAGGCCGCACTTCGGCGTGCAGCCGGACCGTCACCCTATAGACACCGAGCTGCTTGATCGGCTCCTCGAGCCGGATCAGGTGCCGGTCCACCTCGAGACCCTTTTCGGCCAGGGCCTCCGAGATGTCCGCGGCGGTGACCGATCCGAAGAGCTTCCCTTCCTCTCCGGCGCGCACTGAGAAGCTAACCGATTGTCCGTCGATCCGCTCCGCTACGGCCTTCGCCCGATCCAGATCGCGGGCCGACCGTTCGAGGATGTGGCGACGTTCTTCCTCGAAACGCTTCTGGTTGGCGTCGTTCGCCTCGTAGGCGATCCCCTGCGGGATCAGGAAGTTGCGGGCGTAGCCCTGCTTGACGTCCACGACCTCCCCGATCTCTCCGAGCTCGTCCACCGCCTGCCTGAGTATCACCTGAACCATTTCCCACACCCCTTACGTTGCGTATCGACCCGCCCGCGGCCTCTACAAAGGCCCGTGACCGTGGTCATCGAGTATCGTGGTCGGCTCGAGGACGCGACAGCCTCGCCCTCAGGTCGATCCATGTGTCGCTCAGGCCCAGCACGAGCGCCGTGCCGAGGACCAGCGGATAGAGAAACAAAGCGGCCAGCGTCATCAGGACTCCGCTCCAGACCGATGTCGCGGCCGCGGCGCCGATCCACAGGATGATTGCGGTACCCCGGAAGAGATACAGCCCTCCCATGAACAGCGTCGCGTTCTCGCCGACGAGAAACGCCGGCCTTCCAAGCGGCAGGACGAGCAGGAGCAGCCCGCCGATCAGCAACCAGATCAGGTGATCGCTGAACCTGAAGTCCCGCATCGGGCCCGGACTGCGCACTCGACCCGAGACCCTCTCGAAGCCGAACCACGACAGGCTGAGTCCGCCCAGCGTGGCCAGGCCGAGCATCGCGGGATACACGTCCTCCTGCAGCCCGACCCAACGCTGGACAGCCGCTTCGAGCTGGCGTTGCACTTCCGGTTCCGCTCCGCCGCGCAGCTGCGTCAGTATACCGCCCGCGACGAGCGCCGCGTGCCGGATCTCCCCCGTCATCCACCAGTTGACGCCCTCGAGGATGCCCGGATTCGCCAGTCCGATCAGCAGCACCACCCCCAGCGCTGCGCCGATGGCTCCCAGCGACCTGTCGACGAGTGGCTCCGCGCTCCGAACGGCGCTGACCGCGACGAAGCACCCACCGGCGATCAGGCTCCAGGCCCGGGGCACGTACCACGCCATGCCTTCGGCACGGCTCCCTGCGAAGCCGAGACCGAGAACAGCCGCCGCCATGCCGACACTCATCCAATCCCCGCCCCTGAACGCGAGCAGGAGAAGTGCGAAGGGGACGAAGACCAGCCACACCGGGCTCATGGGCGCGAGAAGAACCGTCGCGACCACCAGCGCCGCGGCTCTCGAGAGCGTCCAGCCTCGCTCGGTCACGATCCGGTGTCCCCCGTCGGCCCGATCACTGCCCGGTCAGGAGTGGTAACCCTGGATGTACGGGATCAGGGCCAGGTATCTCGCCCGCTTGATCGCCGTCCCGAGCTGACGCTGGTGACGGGCGCAGGTGCCCGTCGCCCGCCGCGGGAGGATCTTGCCGCGGTCGGTGATCATCCGTCCCAACGTGTCGGCGTCCTTGTAGTCCATCCGCTCCACGTTGCGTTCGCAGAACTTGCATACCTTTCGGAAACCCATGGCTCAGTCCTCCCCGTCTTCGTTGTCGTCATCATCATCGTCATCATCATCGTCTCCATCGTCGTCATCGTCGCGCCCCCGCCGCCTTCGCCCGTGATCGTCGTCCTCATCGTCGTCATCGCCCCGGCGGTCGCTCCGATCGCCGAGCGGCGCCGGAACCGGCAACTCGCCCTCCGACAGCACCACCAGGTGCCGCAGGAGATCGTCATCAAGCTTGAGGGCTCGCTCGAATTCGGGAAGGACGGTTGGAGAGGCCGTGAACTGGGTCACGACGTAGTAGCCGTTGTCGTTCCGGTCGATCGGATACGCCAGCTGGCGCTTTCCCCAGTGCTCGACCGCCGTGATCTCGCTCCCCTCCCCCGCCAGGATCCTGGCGTGGTAGCCTTCCAGTCGCGCCTCGATCTCGTCGGTGGTCAGGGAGGATTTGAAGATGTAAACGACTTCGTAGTCCCGCATTGCGTTCGCTCCTTCGGTCTGAGTCGGCCGCGGGAACGCCCCCGCGGCAGGAGAATCTGTCATCCGTCGCTATGTGGACCCGTCCTCCTCGCGGAGGCGGTCCGCCAAGCTATGCGGCACGCGCCTGAGGTTCAAGCCGGCGCCGCTATCGCAGGAAATGAGTCCAGGCGACCAGCTCCCGCAGGACGTCCGTCACTCCAGCGTCCATGATCACCCGCCCGTGAACTCGCGCGAACCACGGCGCCAGAACCAGCGACACGACGCTGATCAGCTTGATCACGATGTTCATCGACGGCCCGGAGGTGTCCTTGAACGGATCGCCCACCGTGTCTCCGACGACCGCTGCCTTGTGCGGTTCGGATCCCTTACCGCCGAGTGCGCCACCCTCGATGTACTTCTTGGCGTTGTCCCACGCACCGCCGGCGTTGGCCATGAACAGGGCCAGCAGGACGCCCGACAGAGTGGCACCGGCCAGCAGACCGCCCAGGGCCTCGACGCCCAGGAATCTCCCCACGATGATCGGCACCATGATCGCCGTCACGCCCGGAATCACCATCTCTCTGAGTGCCGCGCGGGTTGAAATGTCCACGCAGCGGGCCGAATCCGGCTTCGCGGTTCCCTCCATCAGCCCCTCGATCTCGCGAAACTGCCGGCGCACCTCGGCGACCATTCCCGCAGCCGCCCGCCCTACCGCCGTCATGGTGAGCGAGGCAATGAAGAAGGGGGTGATTCCACCGATGAACACCCCGATGACGACGAGGGGATTCACTATGTTGATTCCGGTCTCCGTAAGACCGACCGCGTTGGCGTACGCCGAGAACAGCGCCAGGGCCGTCAGGGCCGCCGAGCCGATGGCGAAGCCCTTGCCGATCGCCGCCGTCGTGTTGCCCAGGGCGTCCAGCCGGTCGGTGATCGCCCTCACGTCCGGTCCGAGCCCGGACATCTCCGAGATCCCGCCCGCGTTGTCGGCGATCGGCCCGTAGGCGTCGACCGTCATCGTCACGCCTACCGTGGCGAGCATTCCGACCGCCGCGATTCCGATGCCGTACAGGCCGGCGAATTGAAAGGCGAAGAAGATCGCCGCGCAGATGAGAAGCAGCGGAAGGGCGACGGACTCCATTCCCACCGCGAGGCCGGTGATGATGTTGGTCGCCGCTCCCGTCTCCGACGCGGCCGCGATCGCGCGCACCGGTCTGCCGGCCGTGTAATACTCGGTTACCAGGCCGATCGCGATGCCGCACAGGGAGCCGAACAGCATGGCCCAGAAGGGCCCAGCGGCCGGGTTGCCCCAGGACCAGAACTGCTCCGTAGACCCGGCGAACACGTCGAGACGCACGGTCACGAAGTAGGCGCCGAGCCAGAACAGGACCGCCCCCACGAAGGTCGTGTTCCGCAGGGCCGCTGCCGGGTTCATCTTCTCGAGGACGCGCATCGACAGAACGCCGACCACCGAGGCGGCCAGCCCGATCATCGCGTACAGGAGCGGAAGCGCCACGGCTGCGAGTCGCCGGTCCGGTTCGATTGTGGCGACCATGACGCCCAGCACGATCGTCGCGACGATCGACCCGACGTAGGACTCGAAGATGTCGGCTCCCATGCCGGCGACGTCGCCGACGTTGTCGCCCACGTTGTCCGCTATGGTGGCCGGGTTCCGCGGATCGTCCTCCGGAATGCCCGCCTCCACCTTGCCGACCAGGTCCGCGCCAACGTCCGCGGCCTTCGTGTAGATCCCGCCACCGATCCGGGCGAACAGTGCGATCGAGGAGGCGCCCATCGCGAAACCGCTGACGATCTCGCCGAACGATCGAAGTCCGACCGTCTCGGGCTTGAAGATCAGCAGCACCGCCCCGAGACCGGCCAGTCCCAGGCTGGCAACCGCGAGGCCCATGACCGCGCCGCCGCTGTACGCCACCCGAAGGGCCTTCGCCTGACCGGAGGATCGAGCCGCCTCAGTCGTTCGAACGTTGGCCTTGGTCGCCGCCTGCATACCGAGGAAGCCGGCGAGGATGGAGCACGCCGCGCCGAACACGTAGGCAGCCGCCGATGAGGGCCCGATCAACCAGTACAGCATCGCAGCGACCACGAGAACGAACGGGACCAGCACGGAGTACTCGCGGCGAAGGAACGCCATCGCTCCCGAGTGGATGGCACTCGCGAGCTCGCGCATCACCTCGTTTCCAGCCGACTGACGCCTGACGTAGACGTACATCAGCAGCGAGAACACCAGGCCGCCAAGCCCGCTCCACAGCGCCCAGGTCATCCAATGCTCCACGAAAAGCCTCTCCTGTCATCCGTTACCGTCACAAGGTCCGCCGTCACGCCCTGTTGAGCGCGTTCATGGCGGAATCCACCCCGTCTGTCATCCAGAGCTCGACGGTCAGAGCCAGCCTGCCGAACTGTGCCAGGATCGACTCCTCGTCGCTCGGCGAAGGAGCGCCCAGCACCCAGTCCACCAGGCCCGCGTCCCGCCCGGCGGGCTCGCCGACCCCGATTCTCAGCCGCGCATACTCGGTGCTGCCGAGCGCTTCCTCGACCGAGACCAGGCCGTTGTGACCGCCCGCCGAACCCCTGCCCCTGATCCTGTTCCGGCCGGGAGGTAGCGCGACGTCGTCCACGAGAACGACCAGGTCCTCCTCGAACCGGAAGCCGGGAACGGAGAGGTACCTCTCCAGCACCCCGCCACTCCGGTTCATGTAAGTCAGCGGTTTGACGATTCGGACGTCCCGGCCGTTCACGCGCCCATCGACCGATTGCTCCGGGCCCGACCGTCGGAAGGGGCCAAGCGACCAGCGCGTTGCCAGGTGATCGGCCAGCCACCAGCCCACGTTGTGCCGTGTGTCGCGATACCGGTCGCCCGGATTTCCGAGGCCCAGGACGAGCTTCATCCGTCCGCCCGGCTCGAACTACTCGTCCTCGGATTCCCCGTCGTCGCCGCGGGCCGTGATCACCTCGGGCTCGACCATCTCCCCGAGCTCGGCCATCTCTTCCTCTTCCTCGGCCCCTTCAACGGCAACCACCTTCGGGTGCACGACCGTGCACACCGTGAGGCTGTCGTCCTCCAGAACCATGACGTCGCCCGTGTCGAGATCCCCGATGTGCAGCGAATCGCCGATCTGCATTCCCGATATGTCGGCCCGGAACGAGGACGGGATGTCCTTCGGCAGGCACTCGACCTCCAGCTCGTACCGGATCACCTGGAGGATGCCCCCGTTTCGAACGCCGATCGGGTTACCCTCGAGGCGCACCGGCACATCGACCCGGATCTTCTCGCCCGCGGTGATCTCGAAGAAATCGACGTGAAGGATCGTCGACCTGTAAGGATGCCGCTGAATTTCCCGGATCAGGACCTGCTTGGGATCGGCATCGCCGACTTTGAGATCGATCAGCGTGTTCTCCGCCGAAATCCTGCTGATCAGGGCCCTGAACTGGAGCTCATCCGCCTGCACGGCGAGCGACTCGGAGCCGTGACCGTACACGTTTCCCGGGATCTTGCCGCTGGCCCTGATCCGGCGCACGGCGCCCTTCCCCGTCTCGCTCCTCGTCTCGACCTGGAGTACCACCTGCTCACTCATCTGTGATCCTCGCGCGCCGTCCCGCCCGGTCCGGCATCTTTGTTCGTGCTTCGTGAAGTCGTGTCAGGTGAACAGCTTGCTCACCGAACGATTGTAATGTGTGCTCTCTATGGCCCTGGCGAGCAGGCTCGCCACGGAGACCGTCTTCAGGTTCCGCAGATTCGCGCTCTTCTCCTCCGAGATGGCGATCGTATCCGTGACGGCCATCTCCATCAGATTCGCGCCATTCAGTCTCTCGACCGCCGGGCCGGAGAGGAGCGCGTGCGTCGCGATCGCGTATACCTCACGAGCTCCCCGTTCGCGCAATGCGACCGCCGCGTTGGCCATGGTTCCGGCCGTGTCCACCATGTCGTCCGAGATGATGCACCGTTTGCCCTCCACGTCTCCGACGACGTTCAGGACCTCAGCCTCGTTCGGACTGGGACGCCGCTTGTCCATGATCGCGAGGCCGGCACCCAATCGCTTGGCGTATCCCCGCGCCATCTTGGCCGCACCCACGTCCGTGGCTACCACCACGAGGTCCTCCCTGCTCATTCCCTCGTAGTGGGTCATGAACACGGGTGCCGCGTACAGATGGTCCACCGGGATGTCGAAGAACCCCTGTAACTGGTGCTGATGAAAATCGATCGTGATCAGTCGATCGGCGCCCGCCGCCACGATCAGATTTGCCAAGAGCTTTCCGGCGATCGACACGCGCGGCTGGTCCTTGCGGTCCTGGCGCGCGTAGCCGAAATACGGCACGACGGCCGTGACGCGCGCGGCCGACGCCCGCTTCGCGGCATCGATCAGGAGCAGCAGCTCCAGTATGTTCTCCGCCGGGGGATTCGTGGACTGGATCACGAACACGTCCCGCCCCCGCACGTTCTCGTCTATGCGAACGAAGATCTCCCCGTCCGCGAAGCGCTTGACCGTCACCTCACACAGCGGCCGATCCAGCTCTTCCGCGATTCTCGCGGCGAGGGCCGGGTTCGCCGTGCCCGTGAGCACCATCATGGGCGTCCCGGTGGCCGACAATTCCGTCATGCCCGCCTCGCTCCGTGCGCAGCGTGGTGAACGTCCCGAAAACAGCCGCGTATGTTACACCTGGTCCCCGGAAGCGTCAACCGCGCTGGAACGCACTCCGTCTGATCCACGCTCCGCCGGCGGGGCGTCCAATCGGCGCTCGTACTGCAGTTGCGTCGGATAGGCGAAGTCGACTCCGGCCTCGCCGAGCCGTCGCATGAGGGCCAGGTTGACTCGCTGCTGCACGTCCATGAACACGGCATAGTCGGGGACGACCACGAAGTACACCGTCTCGAACTCGAGGGCCCAGTCACCGAGCCGCTTGAAGTGGCACCGGTCGAAACGTGTCACCTCCTCGGTCTCGATGATCTCCCGCACCCAGGTCGGGATCCGGGCGACGAGGTCCGGGTTCGTCTCGTATACGATGCCGAAGCCGAATGCGACGCGCCGGTGCGCCATGCGCCCGTAGTTGCGGATGCGGCTCTTCAGGAGATCGCTGTTCGAGAACACGAGCTGCTCACCCGACATGCTCCTCAGCTGCGTCGTCTTCAGCCCGATCTTCTCGACGGCTCCGAGGTAGTCGTCGATCGCGAGGAAATCACCGACGAGAAACGGCTTGTCGAAGATGATCGAGAGTGACGCGAACAGATCGGCCAGGATGCTCTGGACGGCCAGGGCCACGGCGATGCCGGTGATCCCGAGACCCGTCACGAGCGCCGTGACGTTGATACCCCAGGCCTGCAGGACGAACAGGAGCGCGAGGAACCAGATCGCCGCGGTTCCGACGACGCGAATCAGGTGAAACGAGGTGGCGACCTCTGGATCATCTGCGTATCGCTCGTGCCTCATGCCGTCCAGGAGCGCCCTGAATCCGCAGACGCCCCAGATGGCCATCTGCAGGAGGACCGCGGTCGCCACGACTTCGTTCAGGATTCCCTCGATTGCGGCGGGTGCCTCGATGAACCTCAGGCCCACATAGGCGCCGGCCACCAGATAGAAGAAGCCGCGCGTCGCACCGGCCGCGGCGACGATGGCGTCATCGATCTGGTTCCGGGTGTCCTTCGCCAGGCGTCCGACACGACGAATGGCCGCGGGCAGCAGGATCCTCAAGGCACCGGCCGTGCCGAACCCGACGCCGATGGCGATCAGCCAGGCCCCCACCTCGTTTCCGAACACGACCTGTCTGAGAACGTCCATTCCCTCGCGCCCTTCCTGTGACATACGGGCCGAACCGTCCCTCGGGTCCGGCCAGGGGCCAATCTCGCGCCGCTCGTGAGAGCCGCAAGGGTCGGGTCGGAGAGGCCTTGAAGCCCCGGTGAGGTTGCACCTATTCTCGGGTGCTGGCGTTGTCGCCCCGAAGCTCCAAGGAGGGATGCAGAGGACCGTGGATCCGTCGAGATCGCTACAACCGCCGGTCGTCCACGTCTTCGCCGGCGGGGACCTGGACCGCGCTGCGGCGCTGAGGAGCGATCCGGACAGGATGAGAGCCATGCGCTCCGCCCCGGGGGCGCGGTACCTGCCGTTCCGCTCCTTCGATCCTCTCGTCGCCGGCGATGCTGCACCGCGCCTGGCGTGGCTGGATCGCTCCGAGATCCCCGGGCGCCCCGTTGAGAACTCGAGTCCGATCTTCCTGGGCCTCGGAGCCGCCGACGGAGAACCCAGGTTCGCGGTGCAGGTAGCGTCGGACACGGCGGAGGCGGCACTTGGACCGGCGAACGCATCCTTCCGTGGCACCCGCGAGGTGGCCCCACTGCTCGAGGCGGGCGAGGCGGCCATCACCGCATTGGGCAGGTCGCTCCTGAGCTGGAACTCGACGCACGGCCACTGCCCCCGGTGCGGCAGCCGAACCGAGATGGCGGAAGCGGGACATGCCAGGCGATGCGTCCGGGAGAGCTGTGGGATCATGCAATTTCCGCGCACGGACCCCGTGGTCATCATGCTCGTTCACAGGGAAGGGCGCTGCCTGCTTGGTCGCGCCGTGCGGGCGAGGCGGTATCCGCCGGGACTGCATTCGTGCCTTGCCGGCTACGTCGAGCCGGGCGAGTCCATCGAGGAGGCCGTGAGGAGGGAGACCTTTGAGGAGGCGGGGCTCCGGATCGGAAGCGTCAGGTATCACTCCTCGCAGCCGTGGCCGTTCCCGTCCACCCTGATGATCGGCTGCTTCGCAGAGGCCCTGCCGGGTGAGGTCCGCGTCGACCCGACGGAGATCGAGAGCGCGCGCTGGTTCACGACGGATGAGCTGCGGCGGGCCGTGGAGAAGTGGAACGTGGAGGGGGAGCTGCGGCTGCCACCCCCTCTCACCATCGCTCACCAGCTGGCGCGCGCCTGGTTGGTCGAGGCCGACACGACGGCTCGATACTGGCGAGACGGCGACCGAGGCGCCGAGTCCCAACACGCGGAGCCTGGAGGAGCATGAAACGGAGAGTGGTGGCCCCGCACACCGCGACGCCGGCACTCACCGCGCCGACAAGCGGCGGGTTCGACTCGATGCCGACGGACGTACTGCAGCAGACCTGCCGCCGGGTAGGGATCGCGGGGGTCGTATTCGCCGGGATCTGGGCCTGGGTGCTGCTCATGGACACCGTCGTGTGGCGCCTCTTCGAGTCCGTTCCGGAGCACCTGACGGAATGGAACCGTCTCGGTAACCCGATCTCGGCGATCGGGCTCGTGTTGTCGCTCGGCCTGGTGTTCATCGCCCGACGATTGCACCAGCGACCGGAGAGACTGCTGGACGTGGGGCTCGGTTTCGAGGTGGCGACGGCGGCACTCGTCGGTGCCGCGAACTGGTGGTTCGCGGTGCAGAACGGGTTCGGCGTGTCCTGGATCTGCATCATCATCATTCTCTATCCGGCGATCGTGCCTGCCGGGGTCGGCAAGGTGCTGCTGGCCTCGCTGCTGGCGGCGAGCATGGACCCGTTCTGGTACTGGGTCGGTGTCCAGCGCGGGGTCGAGTACGGCCTCGGAAGCTACCAGCTCCTCTGGGCCTTTCTCCCCAACTACGTTTGCGCGTTTCTGGCGATCGTCCCCGCGAAGGTGATCCGGGGGTTGGGAAGGCGCGTGTCCCGGGCGCGGGAACTGGGAGCCTACAAGATCGGAGATCTCCTGGGTCGGGGGGGGATGGGGGACGTCTATCGAGCGACGCACAGCCTTCTGGCCCGCCCGGCGGCGATCAAGCTGATCCGGCCCGAGATCCTCGGGGATGGTGGCGCGTCCGGCTCCGTGATGGTCGAACGTTTCCGGCGGGAGGCGCACGCGGCGGCCACTCTCCGCTCGCCGAATACGATCGAGCTGTACGATTTCGGCGTGAGCAACGACGGGAGACTCTACTACGTGATGGAGCTCCTGGAGGGCCTGGATCTCCAGGAGCTCGTCGACCGGTTCGGTCCCGTCCCGCCTGCCAGAGCCGTGCATTTGCTCAAACAGGCGTGCCTCTCGCTCGGCGAGGCGCACGAGCTGGGTCTCGTCCACCGCGACGTGAAGCCGTCGAACCTCGTCGCCTGTCGCCTGGGGTTGGCCGTGGACTTCGTGAAGGTGCTCGACTTCGGTCTCGTCAAGATGGCATCGCTGGACGGCGACGACCATGCGAGAATCACCTCTCCGAACGTCACGACGGGCACCCCCGCATTCATGGCTCCCGAGCTCGCCCTCGGCGATCGCCCGGTGGACCGTCGGGCCGATCTCTACGCCCTGGGCTGCGTCGCATACTGGCTCCTGACAGGCCGTACGCCGTTCCAGGCGCCGACGCCGATCGCCATGCTCATGAAACACGTGCAGGAGGATCCCGTGGCCCCATCACGGGTCTCGGAACTGCCCGTACCGGCGGAGCTGGACAGGATCGTTCTCGACTGCCTCGCGAAGGACCCGGACGATCGCCCTCCCGATGCGTCCACCCTGTACCGCCGGCTGTCCTGCTGTCCGGTTCCCGACCCCTGGAATCGAGACCGTGCGGTGGAGTGGTGGTCGCTGCACCTGGCGCACCTGTCGTCCGGGGACGCGCGGGTCGATGCCGAGCGAGTGGCCGGCGTGGTGAAGGCGGGCACGGTGCTGTACGCCCGGGAAGGAGAGACTCCCTAGGCGGCGACGTCGGACCGGATTGGCCCTCCAGGATTCGAACCTGGATTACCGGCTCCAAAGGCCGGGGTCTTGCCATTAGACGAAGGGCCAGCGGCCCGTCGCACGGCCGCGAGGCCCGCCGCGACGATCCGATAATCGACCCGGGCCGGCGGAGCGTCAACCCGGCGGAAGGAAGCCCCGACGCAGGACCGCCGCACTACGCGAGGGTGCGGGTCCGAACGATCGAGGTCCCTTCGCGGCCGACGAGCGCCCGGGTTGCGCGATCGACTCCCGTCTCGTCCGAGAACAGACCCGCGACACACGACCCGCTTCCGCACAGCAAGGCGACGGCGGCACCGAGGTCCAGAAGCGAGTCCCGGATCCCCATCAGCTCGGGGTGTCTGCGAAACACCGGCCCTTCGAGGTCGTTGCTCGCCAGTTGCGCCAGGACTGCAGAGTCGGACAGCTCGTTCGCGAACGGGAGCTGGGCCGGCTCCGGGCCCTTCGCCCGGCCCGCGGCCCGATCCTCGTCCAGCCAGGCATAGGCATCCGGCGCCCGGATCGGGAAGCCCGGCACGACGATGGCGACGTGCCACGGAGTCGGCGCCTGCAGCGGGAGCATCCGTCGCCCACGCTCCCACGCGAGAGCCATGGATGCGTCACACAGGCCGAACGGCACGTCGCTGCCCAGTTCGCCGGCCAGCCGCACGAGCGAGGCGTGGGCGAGCGGGCGTCCCCACAGTTCGTTGAGACCCCTGAGAACCGCTGCAGCGTCCGCGCTGCCGCCGCCCAGACCGGCCCCGGCCGGAACCAGCTTCTCGAGCAGCATCGCCACACCGTCCGCCCGACCCACGGCTCGACGCATGAGGTCTGCGGCGCGCCAGCACAGGTTGTCCGAATCGGTCGGTGCCTCGTGCTCGCCCGTCACCTGCAATCGGATTCCCGGGGTCGGGGTCGACTCGATCCACAGGCGGTCGGCCAGCTCCAGTCGGACCAGGATAGTCTCGACCGAGTGATAGCCGCTGTCCTCGCGGGCGAGAACGCGCAGGCTCACGTTGAGCTTCGCGTGCGCGAGCAGCGGAAGGCCCGGTGCGTCTGCCCGGGGCGGATCACGTGTCATCCGTGGCCGCCTCGACGATTTCCCCTGTATGCCCCATCTCGGACCACGAGAGGCCGAAGTGGCGGATGAACCAGAGCCCGAGGACCGTCACGGGAAGGAAGGTGAGGACGTGATAGCTGGTGGCGAAGCTGACCGTCTCCGTCGCAGGAACGTCATAAACACCGAGGCCGAGGCGCGACGCCGCCTCGAACACCCCGAAGAAGCCGGGGCTCGAGGGAGCGGCCACGGCGAAGGCGACCACGCTCTGCAGGAAGATGGCCCCCGTCAGGCCGGGCGCGGCGATGTCGAACGCCAGCAGACCGAGCCAGATGGAAACCGACAGGTCGAGCCACACGACCAGGGACCAGCCCAGCGCCCTGATAAAGGTGGCCGTGTCGTGCAGCGCGCCCAGGCCGCTCAGAAAACCCTCCACCAGGCGCGTCGCCCGCTCGGCGAGCGTCGGACTGAACAGGCGACCTGACAGTCGCTCGAACAACCGGACCGTTCGCCCGGAGTTGCGGGCCGCGAGCCACAGCACGACGAAGGCGATTCCGAACGCCAGGGCTCCGAAGTTCGCCGTCCGGCGGATTAGCAGGGCCGTCGACCCCTCGCCGAGCGGAAACCCGGGAAGCGAGATCGTCACAAACAACAGGAACGCCAGCACGAGCCCGTCGAAGATCCGCTCGGCCACCAGTGAGGCGACTGAGGCTCCGATGTTGAGACCCTCGGTTCGCGAGAGGGCGTAGGCGCGAGCAAACTCCCCGAGCCGCGCTGGCAGCAGGTTGTTGACCGCGAATCCGATGCACGTCGCTCCAAATCGCGGCACGAACCTGGAGCCCGGGAACGAAGGCGCGAGGAGCACTCGCCAGCGGAGGGCCCGGAGCACGAAGCTGAACGTCGCCGCGAGCACCGCTCCGGCCAGCAGCCACGGGTCGGCCTCATGAATCCGTTGCCAGACCTCGCGCACGGAGACATCTCTGAGTACCCACCACAGCAGCAGGACGGTGAGGACGAAGCCGATGACCGTCTTCATGCCGTGGCCGCGCACGAGTCAGCCGATCCGCGCTCGAAGGACCCGTTCCTTCATCTCGCGAACCGCTCGCTCGATCCCGACCAGCACGGCACGACTCACCACGGAATGGCCGATGTTGAGCTCCTCGCACTCCTGAATCGCGGCCACGGCAGCCACGTTCTCGTAGGTCAGCCCGTGTCCGGCGTGAACCGCCAGGCCCAGATGCTTCGCGAGATCCGTCGCCTCGCGCAGCCGCTCCAGCTGCGCCGCCGCCTCGCTTCCGCCCGCCGCGTTGGCGTACTCCCCGGTGTGGAGCTCGATGGCACTCGGGCCCAGATCCGCCGATCGTCGGACGACCTCCTCTTCGGGATCGACGAACAGGGACGTCCGGATGCCCGCCGCGTGCAAGCGGTCCAGGGCTTCTCGAATCCCGCCCGCCGCCGGGCCGCTCACGTCCAGCCCCCCTTCCGTCGTGACCTCCCGCCTCTTCTCGGGAACGAGTGTCACCTGGTGCGGTCGCCAGCTTTCCGCCAGGTCGAGAATGCCCTCCGAGACCGCCAGCTCGAGATTGATCGGCGTTCGGGCAGTGCGGAGGAGGAGCTCCACGTCGCGGTCCTGGATGTGCCTGCGGTCGCCGCGCAGGTGAACGGTGATGCCATCCGCACCACCCAGCTCGGCCAGCACGGCGGCCCGGACCGGGTCCGGCTCGTCCGTGCCCCGCGCCTCTCGCACGGTGGCGACGTGATCGACGTTGATGTAAAGACGCATCGGACGCTCGTGTCAGCGGGTCGCGAAACTGCGTTCCGGATGAGGCTACGATACACTGCGTGACAGGACGGGTCGAGTGGGACCCTCAGTCTGGCGGCCCGGCATCGACCGTTTGCACGCGCACGCCCGGCCTGGCTTTCCAGCGGCCCAGCACTGGCGCCGGAACGAGCGCGCGTATCACCACCTTCATGTCCCGGTCGGACCTGTCGAGCACCTCGGCCACGCGATAGGCCTCGGCCAACGTGCGTCCGTCCGTCACCGGAATCTCCACTTCTACCGTGGGCCTGAGGCGACGCAGGCGCCGGAGCAGCTCCTGTCTGAGCGAGTCCAGGCCTCCCGGCTCCACTACCGACGTGAACACGTTGTCCCGCCACTCGGCGGAGACGCGGGCGTGCAACGATTCCTCCTCGGCGTGCGTCAGCTGATCGGTCTTGTTGAATACCATCAGCGTGCCCGTGTCCGGGATTCCCAGATCGGCGAGCACCTGCCGCACCGCCTCGACCTGATGGTCCCAACCGGGCGCCGCGGCATCGACCACATGCACGAGCAGGTCCGACTCCCGGGCCTCCTCGAGCGTCGCCCGGAAGGACGCGACGAGATGGTGCGGGAGCTTGCGAATGAACCCAACCGTATCCGTGAGCAGGGCACGGTATCCGGCGCCGAGATCCACTGCCCGCGTGGCCGAGTCGAGCGTGGCGAACAGGCGATCCTCGACGAACAGGTCGGCCCCGGACAGAGCTTTGAGTATCGACGACTTGCCGGCGTTGGTGTACCCCACCAGCGCCACCCGGAACTCGGACCTCCTGCGGCGGCGGCGCGTATCGCGAGAGCGCGCGATGTGCTCGAGCTCCTGCCTGAGCCAGCTGATCCGGCGGTCCATCAGACGACGGTCCGTCTCGAGCTGCGTCTCACCCGGCCCCCTCATCCCGATGCCGCCCTGGATCCTCGAGAGGTGGTTCCACATCCGTTTC
>Ga0210121_1000068_pt1 | contig 30080 bp, 26 predicted proteins | sample Joice_ThreeSqB_D_FD_184873 | JGI IMG/M metagenome (GOLD analysis project Ga0210121, IMG submission 184873) | Wetland microbial communities from San Francisco Bay, California, USA, that impact long-term carbon sequestration - Joice_ThreeSqB_D1... | ecosystem: Environmental > Aquatic > Marine >... | reverse complement strand
AGAGGGAGAACGAGGAAGGCGACCCACGGATGGACCGCGTGCTCCATGCGGTACAGCGTGGCCGCGGAAACGTGTGCATCCTCCGCGATCTCCGCCAGCGCTTCCTCGCGCAGGTCCTTGGCCTCCCAGTTCTCTTGAGGCACTGAGAGGATCTCATTGAGAGTGATGGTGACCGTCTTCAGGGACTGGTCCAGTTCGTCCGCTTCGTCGGACGTGTCCCTTTTCCTGCCGGCCGGGATCATCGCTGCCGCCATCACACCCGCGATCGTGGCGTGGATTCCCGACAGGTAGACGAAGTACCAGACGAGCAGGATAGGGAGCGCGTAGAACGCGGGGCGCCGGATGCCTGCGCGGTTCATGATGAACAGCGCCGCCAGAGCACCGCCTGCCCAGGCCAGGGCCGGCAGGTCGAGGTTTCCGGAGTAGAAGACGGCGATCACCAGCACGGCCAGGATGTCGTCCGCGATCGCCAGGGCGGTGACGAAGGTCTTGATCCAGAGCGGCACTAGGTTCCCGAGGAGCGCGAGGATGGCCACCGCGAACGCGATGTCGGTGGCCATCGGAACGCCCCAGCCGTGCGCGAACTCGCCTCCCCGGTTGAAGGAGATGTACAGGAGAGCGGGCACGAGCGCGCCGCCGACGGCCGCCACGACCGGGAGAGCGGCACGCCGAACCGATGCCAGCTCACCGAAGAGAATCTCGCGCTTGATCTCGAGGCCGACGACAAAGAAGAACACCGCCATGAGGCCGTCGTTGACCCAGTGAAGGAGGGACATCCGGAGCGACCAGTCGCCGAACACCAGCCCGGCGTAGGTGTGCCAGATCGCATCGTACGCCGGCCACAGAGGCGTATTCGCCGCGATGAGGGCGATCGCCGCCGCGCTCATCATGACGATACCACCGGCCGACTCCAGCCTCACGAACCGAACCACGGCCCGCGAAAAGTCCCTGCGAGGCTCGACCTTGGCCCGCGTCATGGCTCCATTCCCTCCTTACGAGGCGTGCTTCAGGCAGACTGGATGAGGTCCTTCCCACCCGGGAGGGGCCGCTGGACACCCCCCCGGGGACGGCCCATTTTGCTCGACGATCGAGCTCCATCGCAAGCACAGGAAGATTGGATACATGACTCCCAAGGACCGCGCCGACCGCCCGGACATCCGCCCTGCTTCGTTCCAGCCGGACCTGCCGGCCGGGCGGTTTCTGGTTCGAGAGCCTCCGAGCGATGAGGCCGTTCCGCTGGACGTGCTGATCGTGGGTGGGGGGCCGTCGGGGCTGGCCTGTGCCCTCGAGTTGTCCAGGCTGGCGGCCGAGGACTCCGCCAAGGGAGGTGAGCACGGCCACATCGAGATAGGGGTACTTGAGAAGGCCGCAGCGCTGGGCGAGCATTGTCTGTCCGGGGCGGTCGTCAACCCGGCCGCGTTCCTCGAGCTGTTTCCGGATGTGCCGGATGACGAACTGCCCTTCCGGGGCGAGGTCGACGCAGACAGGGTGTATCTCCTGACCAGGGCAGGAAAACGGAGGATTCCCACTCCTCCGCCCATGAGAAACCACGGCAACCGGGTCGCCTCGATATGCGAGATCGTGCAGTGGATGGGCGCGAGGGCGGAAGAGGCGGGAGTCAACCTGTTCACGGGGTTTCCGGCAGACGCGCTCCTGCTCGATGGAGAACGCGTCGTCGGGGCGCGCACCACCCCGGCAGGTCTCGACCGCGAGGGGAAACCGGGAACCGGTTACATGCCATCCATGGACGTTGCCGCGTCCGTCACGGTCCTCGCCGAGGGAACGCGCGGCCCGTTGAGCCGGGCGTGGCTCCGAAGCCAGGGCATCAGTTCGGAGAATCCGCAGATCTACGCCCTCGGGGTGAAGGAGCTGTGGCAGGTGCCGAGGCCCCTGCGGCAGGTCGTCCACACGCTCGGATGGCCGCTTCCCCGGGACGCCTTCGGCGGGAGCTGGATGTATCCGATGGGGCAGGACCTGGTCTCACTGGGTCTCGTGGTCGGCCTGGACTACCGGCAGACTTCGCTCGACGTGCACGAGCTTCTTCAGGCGCTGAAGGGCCATCCGCTGGTTAGGACAGTGCTCGAGGGGGGTGAGTGTGTGGAGTGGGGCGCTCGTACGATTCCCGAAGGAGGCTACTATTCGATCCCGGAGAGACTTCACGGACCCGGACTGATCGTGGCGGGAGATTCGGCAGGTTTCGTGGACGTGCCGAGCCTCAAGGGCATTCACTACGCGATGTACTCGGGGATGTTCGCGGCCAGGGCCATCTTCGAGGCCTTGAAAGACGGCGACGCGGGCGGTGAGAGGCTCTCGTCGTACGACACCATGGTGCGCGGCAGCGTCATCTGGCGGGACCTTTATCGCAGCCGGAACATGCGAGCCGCGTTCAAGTCAGGCTTCTACCGTGGTGGCGTGCGCTCGGCGCTCTCGATCTTGTCGGGGGGAAGGTGGCCCCGAAAGCGGATCGAGGTGGAGGAGGACGCGGCGGAGGTCAAGACCGTGTCGCCGGCGGCGGGGTCGTCTCCCGACGGTCGGCTCACTCTCAGCAAGGTAGACGCCGTGTTCCGGTCCGGAAACGCGACACGCGACGACATCCCTTCGCACCTGATCACGCGGCCTGGCGTGCCCGCGAGCGTGCAGCGCTTCTATCAGCACATGTGCCCGGCCGGGGTCTACGAGGAGGCGGATGACGGCCTGGTCGTAAACGCGCCGAATTGCGTCGACTGCAAGGCAACGGACGTACTCGGTCCGCGCTGGACACCGCGGGAGGGAGGAAGCGGACCCGCCTACAAGCGGATGTGAAGAGCCCGGCGGCCGATCGGCCACCGGGCTCTCAACTCCTCCCGTGCTGCGCTACCCGGCTTTCGCTGGGACAACTCGACCCGCGGGGTGCGGGCCAGGGTGTCCCGGTCGGATCCTCAGTTGGAGCCGCTCAGGAGCTCGTCCAGCAGTTCGTGCGCGTTGTACACGCTGCGCAGGGCCTCCGTGATCCCGGCCGAGTGCACCGACACCGTTCGACCGTTCTCCGCGGCGAACAGGAACTCGTTGGGCAGCGACTCGATGTTGCCATCGAAGGCGATCCCGACCCAGTGGGCCTCCCGGTCGATGACCGGGCTGCCACTGTTGCCACCCGTGATGTCATTCGTGGACACGAAGTTGATCGGAACGCTCATGTCCACCGCATCGCGCGCGGCATCGAACGCCGGAGCCAGTTGCCACGGCATTTCGTCATCGAACTCCTCGGACCGGCCGTACAGTCCGTACAGGGAAGTCTGCGCCGGGGCATACGTGCCGTTGAACTGGTAGCGTGCCACGACTCCGTCCGTGATGCGCAGGGTGAAGGTGGCATCGGGCGGCAGGTCCGTTCCGTAGACCGCGAACAGGGCCGACGCGAAACGCTCGTTCTGAACCTCTTCCGAGGCACTGGCCGACTGCCATTCGGCGATCACGCTCTGCTGCTCGGCCACCATGGCGCGAACCAGCTCGACGAGCGGATCCGTGCTTGCCTGCATGGCCTCTACACCACCGTCGATCAGCGACTGGCGGTAGGCCGCGTCACCCATTCGGGACGACTCGATCAACCTCCGGGCTGCGTCCTCGGGCGTCTCGCCGGGTCGCACGGCCCGCACGAGAGCGGCGTCGGGCGGCAGCCATTTCTGCGCCAGGGCCAGGCGTCCGGTGAGCATTCCGAGAGACTGGTCCATGTGCATCTCACCCGGGTCCAGAATCGCCCTTTCCATGCGATCGAAGTTGCGTGGCCGCTGGTCCTCGGGCACCGCCAGCATCTGGATGTACTGCCCCAGCTGAGCGGCCATCTGCAGATGTGCGGAAGGGTTGAGAAAATTCGGATTATTGATGTAGACCGTAGGCGCCAGCCCGGCCAGCGTCTCGTTGATCTCCGCGATGCGGGCCCACACGTCCCCGTACCTCGCGGTCAGCTCCGGATCGGCCTCCACCGCTGACCGGAACTCGTCCTCCCACCGGATCTTCCTGGCCGTGAGCTCTACGTCCCGCAGGCCCTTGAGCTCGCCTCGATACAGCTTCTGAGTGTTCTCGAACCCGAAGATCTGGTTCTGCATCGCCCGGCCACGCTCGGGGTCGCTGGCCTGGATCGCGTGCATGATCTCGAGGCGCTGGTCGAAGAAATCGAGGATCATCGGGTGGAAGACGATCCTCTGGTACATGTACTGTGAGAGAGTGATCTGCCGCGCCGTCGAGCCCGGGTTGCCGGTCACGAATACCAGCTCACCCTCGGACGCGCCTTCCGGATCCCACTGGAAGTAGTGCGGCGTCGAAGCGGGGGACTCCCCATCCTCGTCATAGGCCCGGAAAAAGGTGATATCGAGGTCGTAGCGCGGATACGTGAAATTGTCCGCGTCGCCGCCGAAGAACGCCGCCTGCATCTCGGGCGTGAAGACCAGCTTGACCGTCGGGTACCGGTGGAACTTGTAGAGCTTGTACTGGCCGCCATGGAACAGGGAGACCACCTGGCACTGGAGGCCGCTGGCTTCCTCGCACGCCGCGCTGAGCTCCTCGCCCTTCGCGTCACGCGCGGCGCTGATGTCCGAGTCGGACATGCCGGCCTGTGCCACGGAGTGCATCTGGGGCGTGATGTCCTCGATCTCGATCAACTGGTCCAGGTAGTAGTTCGGGCAGACCAGCTCGTCCTGTATCGTCGGCGCGTAGAAACCGTTGTTCAGGTAGTCGTTCTCTTCGCTGGAATTCGCGTCGATGCATCCACGAGCGCAGTGATTGTTGGTGATCACCAGTCCGTCGGACGAGACGAACGAAGCCGAGCAGCCGGGAACGCGGCCCGAGGCCAGGCGCACATGCTCCAACCACTCCGAACTGGGCCGGAAACCGTATGTCTCCTCCCAGTAATCGAGCGGTGGATTCTCGAACGTCCACATCGTGCCCATCTCGGTCCCCGTCAGCTCCACGGTCTTCGACAATTCGACGGCCGCCTGGGGCGCCGTGAGCAGGCCTGCGGGAGGCTTTTCGGCGACCACTGGCGGGGCCGCCGGCGCGGGCGCCGTCTCGGGCGGCGGCGCAGAGGAACAGGCCGCGACCAGGGCGACGGCCAGAATGGCGAAATGTCGCACTCCGATATTCTTCATCGATCACTCCGTTCACGGGTTGCGCGGGTCCACGGACACCGCTTCTCTGATGCAAGGGTCGGGCCCGTTCCGACCGGCTACGCGAGGTGCCGCAGCACGGTCTGCAGGATCCCTCCATTGCGATAGTATTCGACCTCCAGTTCGGTATCGAGCCGGACGACCACTTCGAAGCGGGCCGCGCCGTCTCCACCTGCGGTCGGGGCTGCCTGAACCGTCGCGCCGCAACCCGGCTCGAGTCCCTCCTCGATCCCGCTGATGTCGAAGACCTCCGTCCCGGACAGGCCCAGCGAGGCAGCGCTCTCCCCGGAAGCGAACTCGAGGGGAAGCACCCCCATTCCGATGAGGTTGCTTCGGTGAATTCGCTCGTAGCTTTCCGCTATCACGGCCCTGATCCCGAGCAGGCTCGGGCCCTTTGCGGCCCAGTCGCGGGATGACCCGGTCCCGTACTCGCGGCCGGCCAGAATAATCAGCGGAATCCCCTCGCGCGCGTATTCCATCGCCGCGTCGTAGATCGACATCTGCTCGCCGGTCGGGAGGTGGCGAGTGAAGCCGCCTTCCACGCCGGGCACGAGCCGGTTCCGCAGGCGAACGTTGGCGAAGGTCCCGCGCATCATCACTTCGTGGTTCCCGCGCCGAGAGCCGTAGGAATTGAAGCCGGCCGGCGCCACTCCGTGCTCCACCAGGTACCGACCGGCAGGCGAGTCCTTCGCGATCGCGCCGGCCGGGGAGATGTGATCCGTGGTCACCGAGTCACCGAGGAGCGCAAGGACGCGAGCGCCCCGGATGTCGGTGGGAGCTGACACCGCCCTGGTCATGCCCTCGAAGAACGGAGGTCGTCGGACGTAGGTGGAATCCTCGTCCCATTCGTACCGGTTGCCGTCCGGGACCGGGAGGCCTCGCCATTCCGCGTCACCATCGAACACGCTGGCATACTGCTCCCGGTACTGTTCGGTGCGGACGGAGTTTCGGATGGTGTCGCGGATCTCCTGCTGAGTGGGCCAGATGTCCCTCAGGAACACGTCGTTGCCGTCCCGGTCCTGTCCGAGGGGATCCCGGGTGAGATCGATGTCCATGCGCCCGGCCACGGCATAGGCGACGACGAGCGGCGGTGATGCCAGGTAGTTCGCCCGGGTCAGGGGGTTCACCCGACCTTCGAAGTTCCGGTTCCCGGACAGGACGGCCGCGACCAGGAGGTCGGAGCTCTGAATCGCTTCGGCGATCGGGCCGGGCAGGGGACCGCTGTTCCCGATGCACGTCGTGCACCCGTACCCCACGACTGCGAATCCCAGCTCCTCGAGGGCCGGCAGCAGCCCGGCCGCCGTCAGGTACTCCGTTACCACTTTCGAGCCCGGGGCGAGGCTCGTCTTGACCCACGGTTTGCGGACCAGCCCGCGCGCCACGGCATTCCGGGCCAGCAGTCCCGCGCCGACCATCACGCTCGGGTTCGACGTGTTGGTGCAGCTGGTGATGGCCGCGATCACGACGGAACCATCGGCCAGGTCGAAGGACACGGGATTCCCGCTCGGGTCCGCCATATCCACGTGCACCGTCGGCTCCGCGGCAGCTGGTTCCACCCGATCCGCCGCGTACTCGGAGAGAACCTTCTCGAACGACTCGCGGACGTCGGTCAGCGGCACACGCTGCTGCGGGAGTTTCGGCCCGGCGAGGCTCGACTCCACCGTGCCCAGGTCGAGGGACACCGTGTCGGTGAAGTCCGGCTCGGGCGAATCAGGCTCGTGGAAGAGCCCCTGGGCGCGGGCGTACGCCTCGACGACGGCGACGTGGCTCTCACTGCGGCCCGAGAAGCGCAGGTAGGCCAATGTCTCAGCGTCGATCGGGAAGATCGCGCACGTGCTTCCGAACTCGGGAGACATGTTCGATATGGTGGCCCGATCCGCCAGCGAAAGAGAGGCGAGTCCTTCGCCGTAGAACTCGACGAACTTGCCCACCACGCCCTTCTCGCGGAGCATCTCGGTCACCCGCAGGACCACGTCCGTGGCGGTCACGCCCTCGGCAAGCGTGCCGTACAGGCGGAAGCCCACCACCTCGGGGACCAGGAAGCTGATCGGCTGGTTCAACATCGCGGCCTCGGCTTCGATGCCCCCCACGCCCCACCCGAGGACTCCCAGTCCGTTGATCATGGTCGTGTGGCTGTCCGTTCCGACCAGCGTGTCCGGGTAAAGCAGCCGCTCTCCATCCCGCTGCACGTCGAACACGACTCGGGCCAGGTACTCGAGGTTGACCTGGTGCACGATCCCCGTGCTGGGCGGGACGACCTTGAAATTCCCGAAGGCCTGCTGGCCCCAGCGCAGGAACAGATAGCGCTCCCGGTTTCTCTCCATCTCCTTCTCTGAATTGATGAACAGGGAAGCCAGGCGGCCGAAGCTGTCCACCTGGACGGAGTGATCGATCACGAGCTCCGACGGCAGGTGCGGGTTGATGAGCTCCGGATCGCCACCCAGCTCGCAGATCGCGTCCCGCATCGCCGCGAGGTCGACCACCGCGGGAACCCCGGTGAAATCCTGCAGGATCACGCGAGCCGGCATGAAGGAGATTTCGCTCTCCGCGGCGGGGTCCCACGAGGCGAGCGCCTCGATGTCGCCTGGCGTCACGGACACGCCGTCCTCGTGGCGCAACAGATTCTCGAGGAGCAGTCGGATCGAGAACGGCAGACGGGAAACCCGGCCGACTCCGGCCTCCGCGAGCACGCCGAGATCGAATATCGTCGCCTGAGAACCGTCGGGAAGGTCTATCCGGCGGCGGGCGCCAAAGGTGTCGTTGCTCGTCTGACTGCTATCGCGGGGCGACGTCATATGAGGTCTCTCTGTGGATTGAAACCGCCGAGCGGGAAGCGGTTGACAACGGGTCCCGGCCGGTCGTCGCGAGGACGCCGGCCTCTCGAGGCGCAATATGGTATTCCAGGCTGGAGGAGGCGAGTCCCGCGGCGTCTGGCACCGCCGGCCGGTCACACTGATATTGGCGGGACAGCGAGGCGCGAACCCGTCGAGCGAGAGAGTACATGGGCGAACCGTACAGAGCCGACTATCGTGGACCGATATTCCACTTCTTCTGGCCATTCACGAGGTACGTCGTCACTCACATCACGGTGCTCGTCCTGGGTCTCGTCTTCTACGTGCTCAACCGTGCGACGGTGATCGGCCGTCGCAACGTGCCGAGAGAGAGGAACATCCTGCTTCTCTCGAACCACCAGACCATGATCGACAGCTTTCTGGTGGGCACGGCCGCTTATCTCGGCCCGGCGCTGTTCCGGCCGTACCTGATCCCGTGGAACCCGGCGGCGGAGGAGAACTTCTTCAAGAACCGGTTCTGGGCGTGGTGGGCCGACAACTGGAAGTGCATTCCCATCAAGGCCGGGCGACGGGACAGTCGGGCGCTGCACCGGATGATCCGGGCCGGAAAGCGTGGAACCGTGATCCTGTTTCCCGAGGGCACACGCTCCCGGGACGGAGAGATCCGCAACGGAAAGGCGGGCGCCGGCTTCGTCGTCCTCGCCAATCAGCCGAGGGTGGTTCCCGTCACGGTGGACGGCCTGCACGACGTGCTGCCCGTGGGGAGCACCTTTCCGAGGCTGTTCAAGCACATCTGGCTGGCGTTCGGGAAGCCGATCGATTATTCGGAGTACGCGGGACAGCCCCGCTCGAAGGAAGCCGCCCAGGAGATCGTGGACGATGTCGTCGGCATCCTGCGGACACAGCTCGCGGGCCTGCGACGGCTTCAAAGGGGCGAAATCGATCGAAAGGCGTTCGAGAGGATCCTGAACCGAGAAGGGGAGAAGCAGTGACGATCAAGAGGAAGGTACTGAGGACGACGGTCCTGGCGGCCGGCCTGTCCGTGCTGACGGCCGGCTGCGCGGAGACGCGGGAGACCAACGGAGAAACCGGCGCTCAAGAGGGCGAGACCATGCAACAGCCTGAAGTGAAGGGACCACGCGTGCTCCTCGAGACGAGCATGGGGAACATCCTCATCGGTCTCTATCCGGATCAGGCGCCGCTCACCGTCGAGAACTTCCTCGCGTACGTGGAGGCAGGCCACTACGACGGTCTGATCTTCCATCGCGTGATTCCCGACTTCATGATCCAGGCCGGCGGCCACGAGCCCGACCTCACGATGCGCGAAGGGGGGCGTCCTCCGGTCCACAACGAATCGGACAACGGCCTGACGAATTCTCGCGGGACGGTAGCGATGGCGCGCACGAGTGATCCGCATAGCGCGTCGGCGCAGTTCTTCATCAATCACACCGACAATCCGTTCCTCGACTTCGGAGCCCAGGGTCCCAACCAGTGGGGCTATACCGTGTTCGGAACTGTGCTCGAGGGCATGGACGTCGTGGACGCGATCGCGGCCGTCGAGACCGGAAACGCCGGCGGGATGCAGAACGTCCCGGTCGAGCCGATCGTCATCCGGTCCGCGACCATCGTCCAGCCCTGACCGGGGGCCGCGGCGAGCGGCAGGGAAGCGGTGCCGGGGGAGCTAATCCTCCGGCACCTTGCTCACCCGACGCGCGAATCGAGGATCAGGCGACGACGCCGGGCCGCAGTACCTCCTCGAACACGGGAAGCACGTCCTCGAGAGTCGCGCGGTCGATCACCAGCGGCGGAGCGATCCGAATGGTGTGGTGATGCGTGTCGTTGCACAGGACGCCCCGCTCCTTCAGCGCTTCGCAGAACGGTCGGGCCACTCCCGAGCCGGACTTGATCTCGATCCCGATCATCAGCCCCCGACCCCGAACCTCGCGCACGTGAGGAGAATCGATCTCGCGCAGCCGGCCCATGAACCAGCTGCCGAGCTCGTCCGACCGGTCTGCCAGCTTCTCGTCCCGGATGACGTTCAGGGACGCCAGTCCCACTGCTGCGCCAAGCGGATTGCCGCCGAACGTGGATCCGTGATCTCCGGGATGAAACACGTCCATCACCTCGTCGTTGGCCACGATCCCGGACACCGGGTACACGCCCCCACCCAGGGCCTTGCCGACGATCAGCACGTCGCCGCGCGTTCCGTCCCAGTCGCCGCAGAACAGGCGGCCCGTCCTGCCCAGGCCCGTCTGGATCTCGTCGTTCAGCAACAGCACCCGCTGCGCGCCACAGATCTCGTGCGCCCGGGCGAAGTATCCCTCCGGAGGCACCACGATGCCGCCTTCTCCCTGGATCGGCTCCACCAGGAAGGCCACCGTGCGGTCCGTGATCGCCGCCTCGAGCGCGTCGAGGTCCCCGTGAGGGATGAGCCTGAAACCGGGGGCGAACGGTCCGAATCCGTCGCGGTACTGCGGCTCTGACGAGAATCCGACGATCGTCGTGGTCCGGCCGTGAAAGTTGTTCTCGCACACGATGATCTCCGCCCGGTCCTCGGGGACGCCCTTCACCTTGTAACCCCACTTCCGGGCCGCCTTGATCGCCGTCTCAACGGCTTCCGCTCCGGTGTTCATCGGGAGGGCGCGATCGAACCCGGTTGCCTCGGCCAGGGCCTTCAGGAACGTTCCCATCCGGTCGTTGTGGAACGCCCGCGAAGTGAGCGTGAGCCGGCTGGCCTGATCCTGGAGGGCACTCAGGATGACCGGGTGCCGGTGGCCCTGGTTGAGAGCCGAATACGCGCTCAGCATGTCGAGGTACCGGCGCCCGTCGACGTCCCACACCCAGCATCCTTCGCCTCTCTCTATGACCACCGGAAGTGGAGCGTAGTTGTGGGCGCTCCACCGCTCCGCTTCGAGGATGTACGCCTCCGTATTCTGCATCGCCGGATCCTCCGCGTGTTTCTCGTTTGCGCGGATCGCCCCAGCCCCGCGATCGGGGCGGACTTGCCGCGCGGCAGGTTATGCGCTCAGCGCGTAGCGGGCAACGGGGAACCACGCGCCGGCGGAGCTTCAGGGGCAGCTACTGGACATCGGCGGTTCGGAGCCCCATACTCGTGCGCCCGGAGCCGCCGCCACGGCGGCGAGTTGCGCTGAACATGGACGAGTGGGCCGCATGTACATCCTCATCACCGCGATCCTGGCTGCTTTGATCACCGGCATCGGGGCCACCCTGGCCTACTTCTGCCGTCTGCCCGAGCTGGACGAAGAGACCGAGCGGTAGCCCTGAATCGACGTCCTTTCCGTCGGGACGACTAACGACCCGCGGCCACGATCCTCTCCAGCATCCGTGGATCGTCCGGCAGCAGCCGGGCCGCAGGCAGTCGAGGCACCAGCTCCCTCCACTCCGGTCGGAGGCGATAGGCCTCGGCGAACAGGGGCAGCGATTCGTCTACTCTTCCGACGCTGGCCAGAGTCACGGCGTGCCAGAAGATGGGTTCCGATTCCCCGGGCAGGAGTTCCTCCGCCCGCCGGTACTGCACGAGGGCGGCGTCGATGTCGCCCTGCGTCACCTGCTCGTCCCCTTCGTTCATGTGCTCGTAGGCCCGGGCCACCTGAAGAAGACGCCTGAGCTCGGCGATCGGTTCGGGTGAGTCCTCGACGCGCAGGTCGAACCGCCTGTCCTGCCACGGCCGCCCCGACGGCTCGGCTGCCACGACCAGCAGGGCTGCGGACTGGCTGCCGCGGATGTCTCCCCCCGCCGCTTGCGCCGCTTCCAGGGCCGCCATCAGGCGCTCGGCCAGATCGCCGCCGGTGGTCTGAAATGCCCCGACCATTGCCTCGCACACGGTGTCGTAGTGCATCAAGTTGGCCTGGACGGTGAATCCGTCACCCTCGTGGTCGCATGCTTCTTCGATCGCAAGGCTCCCGGTGTGAACGGCGGTGCCCCCGGCCGCGTCGACCATCCCGACCTGCCGGACCTCCGGGTGGGCGTCCGCCGCCAGCAGCCCGGCGAGCGCCTGCGCGGCAGTGCTTCCGGATTCCATCAGCACGAGCCCGTTCGCGCCGTAGGACGGGTCGATGAACGACTGCGTGGCGATCGCGCCCACGCCGCTCTTTGCCCAGGCGACCGACGATCCGACGGAGAACCAATGTGACTGGACCGCCACGCCGAGCTCCCCGGTCTCCGCGTCGCGGGCGACGATCGAGTATGTGTGAACGGGGCGCAGTGGTCGCTCCAGCGTCTGGCCGGACGCCGGACGTGTCGGGAATGAACACAGGACGCCGAGCGCGATCCAGCTTGCGAGGGCACGATTCGAGGCGATCATGGCGATGTCTCTCCCGCCTGGGTGGTGGTCGTGTGGGGCGCGGAGTCACTCGGAGTCTAGACCCTCGGCCCCGCCCGCGGAAGCGCGGCCCGCACAAAGCCGGCAGGCAGGGGGACAATGACAGCCCGCAAGCTGAATCTGACACATAAGTTGAACGGATTACCTCACGTCGATTCTATCAACACCGGGACCGGTGGACATAACCGGGTCTGGATGGTATATTTGTGGGCCCTGCAGTTCTCGTTTTGACCCAACTTCGAGGTTTGCATGACAAAGCACTTCCGGGACGACAGCGGCAGACGGTGGAAGGCGTGGCTCGCATCGCGGGACGTCTTCTGGCCCGATCCCGAGAAGACCGGACCGAAGGACGACAACGAGTCGGTCATCTTCGTGTGCTTCTCTGATCCGGCGCAGCCGCAGCGGCGGATCAGGCTTCCGGCCGGCTCCTTCGAGGGCCTGAGCGTGGAGGATCTGAAGACGCGGTTCAGCGTCGCAGAGCCGGATCCGGCGATCCGATAGAGCGGACTGGAGCTCGAGACAATTCGAGCCAGGGGGCGTGACACCGGTTGTTTCGGGAGTTGCGCCCCTTTTTCGTAGACACTCCCGAGCCGTCGCTGCTGAGGTGTGAAATGAGCGACCCGAACGCTAACCGCGGACTCGCAGGGATCGTGGCCGCCGAATCGGCCCTGAGCTTCATCGACGGTGCCGAAGGCAGGCTGTCTTACCGCGGGTACGACATCCATGCCCTGGCTCGGCATGCCGGTTACCTCGAAGCCGTCTACCTTCTCTGGTACGACGCGCTTCCATCGGCGATGGAGCTGGCGGTGTTCGAGGGGACGCTGGCGGGTCAGCGGGAGCTCCCGGCGGCCGTGCTCGAGGTTCTCGGTCGGCTTCCCGATGCGTCGACTCCGATGGCGGCGCTGCGCACGGCAGTCTCCGTACTGGGACAGGTAGACCCCGAAGCGGAAGACATTTCCCACGAAGCGGATCTCAGGAAGGCCGGCCGCCTGGTCGCTCAGCTGCCGACGGTGATCGCATCGTTCGACCGCATCCGGCGTGGCCTGGAGCCGGTCGCACCGGATCCGGAGCTCGGTCACGCCGCCAACTTCCTCTTCATGCGGACCGGACAGGCACCCGGTCCCACGGCCGCCCGGGCCCTCGATACATCCCTCCTGCTCTACCTGGAGCACGGTCTCAACGCGTCCACCTTCACCGCACGCGTGGTCGCATCGACGCTTGCCGACATCCACTCGGCCGTCACGGCGGCCGTATCGGCGCTCAAGGGTCCGCTCCACGGCGGAGCGAACGAGAAGGCCATGGAGATGTTGCTCGACATCGGATCCACTGAAGCCGCAGCGTCTTACGTGGATAAGGCCCTTGCCGAGAAGCGGAAGATCATGGGATTCGGCCACCGCGTGTATCGCACCGAGGATCCGCGTGCGACGCATTTGCGGCGCCTGGCCGAAGAGCTGAGCGTGGAGTCGGCGGACACACGGTGGTTCGAGCTCTCCCGGGCTGTCGAGCGCCTCATGCTCGAGAGGAAGGGACTTCACTGCAACGTGGACTTCTACTGCGCCACCGTCTACCACGCGCTAGGCCTGCCCGTGGACCTGTTCACCCCGCTGTTCGCGATGGGTCGCACGGCCGGATGGGCGGCGCACGTGATGGAACAGCATATGCACAACAGGCTCATTCGACCGCGAGCGGAGTACACGGGCGAGTTGGACCGGCCGTGGGTACCCATCGACCGACGCTGAATCACATCGATCGTTACGGAGCTGAGAGAATGTCTTCCGAATATCGCTTTGCCAAAGTGCCCGCCGGTGATCCCATCGGTGTGACCCCGAGCGGGCCCGACGTGCCTGCCCACCCGATCGTGCCGTTCATCGAGGGCGACGGCATGGGCCCGGACATCTGGGGTGCCGCCGTTCGAGTGTTCGATGGTGCCGTCCGGGCGGCGTACGGCAGCGACCGCAAGATCAGCTGGATGGAGGTCTACGCCGGTGAGAAGGCAAAGGAGATGTCGGGCGAGTGGCTGCCTGAAGAGACCCTGCAGGCCATCAGGGAGTTCTCTGTCGCGATCAAGGGTCCCCTGACGACTCCCGTGGGGGGTGGGATCCGGTCCCTCAACGTGACGATGCGCCAGAAACTGGACCTGTATGCGTGCGTTCGGCCGAATCGCTGGATCGCGGGCACTCCGTCACCCGTGAAGTCCCCCGAGAAGCTGGACCTGGTGATCTACCGGGAGAACACGGAGGACGTGTACTCCGGAATCGAATGGGAGGCGGGAAGCGGCGAATGCGAGCGGGTGCGCAGTTTCCTCAATGACGAGATGGGGTGCTCGATCCGAGAGAACAGCGGCATCGGGGTGAAGCCGATCTCCGAGTTCGCGACCAAGCGCCTGGTGCGCATGTGCATCCGCGACGCGATCAAGCACGGGCGCAAGTCGGTGACGCTGGTTCACAAGGGGAACATCATGAAGTTCACGGAGGGCGCCTTCCGTGAATGGGGCTACGAGGTGGCGCGGGAGGAGTTCGGGGACCAGACGATCACTGAGACGGAGCTGTGGAGCGCGCACGACGGCAAGCAGCCCGAGGGCAAGGTCGTCGTCAAGGACCGCATTGCCGACGCCATGTTCCAGCAGATCCTGCTGCGCCCGGCGGAGTACGACTACGTCGCGCTTCCAAACCTGAACGGCGATTACATGTCAGACGCGTGCGCCGCCCAGGTCGGTGGACTGGGCATGGCGCCCGGTGCCAACATCGGCGATGGCGTGGCCCTGTTCGAGGCGACTCATGGGACGGCGCCGAAGTATGCCGGACTGGACAAGGTGAACCCGACCTCGCTCATCCTGTCCGGCGTCATGATGTTCGAGTACATGGGATGGGATGAGGCGGCTACGGCTCTCCTCGACGGGATCGAGCGGACGGTAGGCCAGAAGTACGTGACCTACGATCTCGAGCGCCAGATGGACGGGGCCACTCTGGCCAAGACGTCCCAGTTTGGGGACCGGATCATCGAGAACATGCGAGCTGGCTGAGCTCGCGGGGCCCCGGGATCGGCCGACGCGCCGGTCCTGCGCGGCGAAGCGACGCGCGGAGGAAAGAATCGGGTCACGCACGCCCCCGATAGTGGGGCTCCTCTTAACGCTGTACGTATGTTCAGCGCCTGGCGTGCGGGCCCAGGAGCAGGAGGGGCCGGCGCGCGAAGCGCCGGCGGACACGCTCATCGGGAAGCTGGAAGGCGAGCTGACCGGCACCCTGGCCGATTCCGCGGCAGACCAGAGGTTTCAGCAGATCGCGGCCGAGATGAGGCCGCCCGCCGAAGGCTGGTCCTGGTCGACATACGAATGGAACCGGGACGAGATCCTCCGCTCCAACGCGATGACCCTCGAAGACCTGCTCTCGGAGCTGGTCCCCGGATTCACGACCCTTCGCACCACCTGGTTCGGCGGACCGCACTACGCGATACAGGGGGCGCTCGGTCCCGGCTTCCTGTCGGTCTCCATGGACGGACGCGAGCTCACCACGCTGGATGCCGGTCAGGTCGACCTCACGCGTGTCGCTCTGGCGGGAGTGGAGAGCGTGCGCGTCCGCCGTCGGGCCGACGGATGGATAGCGGAGGTCACGACCCTGAGGCGAGAGAAGCGATCCGCCTACTCGCGCATTACGGGGGGGACGGGAGACCCGGGCCTCAGCCGGCTGCGCCTTCTGTTCAGCAACGGTTTGGGCAGGAGCTTCAACCTCGGAACGGCTATCGACCTGCTCGATGCCGGGGGAGACAACCCCTCTAGCGATTTCAACTTCTGGGGCCGCGTGGAGTGGCTCCCCGGGGGTGGAGATGCCGGGGTGGAGCTTCACTGGGTGAGCGAGAAAGTGGAGCGGTCGGTCTACAGCGAGGAGACGTTCAACCGATCGGAGCTGTTTCTGCGCGGCCGGGGGAACCTGGGCGACCATGTCCAGGTGGAGGCCTTCGCGGGCCGGACCGGTCTGAGCGAGGAGGGCGAGAGCGTCCTGACGGTCGCGAACGGTGGCTTCCGCCTGTCCGGGGAGACCGGCGACGGATGGTTCCGCTCGGCCTTCCAGCTGTGGGACGATCCCGCGTACGCGGTGGTCGATCTCGACCTCGACGCAGGGTACGAGGCGCTGCCCTGGCTGTCTCTCAACGCGGGCGGCACTCTGGCCTCGTGGAACGACTTCGGCACTTCCGAATTGCGGGCAGGCGCGGCCGCAGCCGTCCAGCCACTCCGGCTCACCCTGACGGCGGATGGGGCCACGGGTACCCGTGGCGTTTCGTATCCGACCCTCGGGACGGCCGATTCGGTGTCGTTCGATCTCGCGGCGGCGGGCGTCGCCCTCCGGGTCGGCCCCTTCACCTTCTCGGGTCGGGGGGAGTACCAGAAGCTCAGTCGCCAACTTCCGTTCGGAGCCATATTCGATCGAGAGCAGCCGGCCGGCGGAGGGATAGAGCTCGGGTTGGCGGAGGGCGGCATGGTGGGGCCGATCATTCCGCTCGGCCTGGTCCTTGACGAAGTCGCGCCGATCATGCTGAGGGGCTTCTACCGGTACGCGAACGTGCTGGACGGGACGGACCCGCTGTACGTCCCGCAGGGCGTGGCGCGGGCCGAGCTGTTCTGGCACGACTCGTTCTTCGACGAGGAGCTGGAGGTGAACGCGTCTTTCGGCCTCAACTACCGCGATTCGATGCTGACGGCCCCGGAACCGGGCTCCGGCAGCGCGATCCCGGTCCGCGTGCCCTCGTACAGGTTCGTGGACTGGAATCTGATGATCCGGATTCTCGGCGTGAGGGTGTACTGGCGCTTCGACAATGTCACCGCGGCGACGGGGCAGGACCTGCCCGGGTTGCCGTTTCCGATCCGGCGGTCGGTGTTCGGAGTCAAGTGGGAGTTCCTGAATTGAGTATGAAACGCTATACTCATCGGTTCCTATGATACGCAGCATGACGGGTTTCGGGTCGGCGTCCACGACGGCCGACGGGGTGGACCTCAGTCTCGAGCTGAGGTCGGTGAACTCACGGCACGTGAAGCTCAACTTCCGACTGCCGCCGGGCGGCGATCGGTGGGAGGAGACGCTGCGCGACCGGGTAAGCGCGCAGGTCAGTCGTGGTCATGTCGACATCACGCTGAAGATCGGACCGCGGAACGCCGAGGAAGCGGGCGGCGCCGGGGCCCCCGTGTTCCGGGTCGACGAGGTTCGAGCCCGGGCGTTCATCGAGGCGCTGCGGGAACTGAGGGACCGCTGGGGCCTCGCGGGCGAGGTGGACGTCGGACTGCTGGCGCGGTGCGATCGCCTGCTGGTCGAGGGCGAGCCGGACCCGGAGGGGAGCGTGTCCGAAGAGGCGCTCGTGGAGCTGTCGGATGCCGCCGTGGCTCAGCTGGTCGAGATGCGCGTTCGTGAGGGAGAACGGCTGGCGGCGGACCTCATGTCCCGCGTCGAGGCGCTGCGGAGTGGCCTCGCCGAGGTGGAGGCTCTCGCTCCCGCGCGCCTGGAGCGCGAGCGGGCCCGGCTCCAGCGTTCGATCCGGGAGCTGGCGCAGAACATCGAGGTCGAGCCGGACAGGCTCGCGAGGGAGATCGCATTCATCGCCGACAAGTGGGACATCTCGGAGGAACTCGTCAGGGCGAGGGCGCACCTCGAAGCCTTCGTCGAACTGGTGGACTCGCCGTCCGGCGAACCGGTCGGGAAGCGCCTGAGCTTTCTGGGGCAGGAGTTGCTGCGCGAGGTCAACACGATCGGCTCCAAGGCCAACGATGCGACGATCGCCAGGATCGTGGTCGAGATGAAGAACGAGCTCGAGTCCCTCCGGGAACAGAACGAGAACGTCGAATGAGGTGGGTTCCGTGATCCGGAGGCACGCGAACCTGTTCCCGGTCGTGCTCGCTGGGCCGTCGGGGGGAGGGAAGACGACCGTGCGGCGAGCGCTGCTGGAGCGCCGGTCGGACCTCCGCTTTTCGGTCTCCGCGACGACGCGTCCACCGCGTCCCGGCGAGGTTGAGGGCCGGGACTATCAGTTCCTGGACAGGAAGGCCTTCGAACGGCTGATCGCGGATGGGGATCTCATGGAGTGGGCCGAGGTACACGGCGAGTTGTACGGCACCCCGCGAGCCAATCTCAGCCAGGCCCGGGCCGAGGGGGCGCATCTGCTGCTCGACATCGACGTGCAGGGAACTCGACAGCTGAAGGAGATGGAACCGGACGCGCTGACCGTCTTCCTGCTTCCGCCGGACCACGGCCGTCTCGTCGAGCGCCTTCGACGCCGTGGCAGCGAGGACGACGAGACGTTCAGGCGCCGCATGCGAACTGCCCTGTCGGAGCTGTCGGAGGTCGAGCGGTTCGACTACGTCATCGTGAACGACGAGCTGGAGGCCACGGTGCGTGCGGTGGATGCGATCGTCGAGGCCGAGCGCCACCGGGTCGGGCGCCTCGGCGCCGCACTGCGGGATGAGGTCGAACAGCTCACCCGGTCCTTGAAGCGGATGCTGAACGAGTCCGGGACGACAACACTAATCTCAAGGGAAGCGAGTGACGAATGAAGGTCTTCACACCTGACGATCTGGTGCCGGCGGCGTCCGACAAGTACCTGGGCGTCCTGGTCGCCGCAAAGTACGCGCGGGAGCTGAACGCTCTTCCGCTCGAGCGTTCTCCGTATGGCGCGGAGAAGCTCACGACGATGGCCCTTGCGGCAATCTCCTCTGGACAGCTGGAGTATCGCCTGGTTCGCAAGCGCAGCGCGCCGGCCGAGTAGTGTCGATGCTGGACGGGCGCCGCGTTCTTCTGGTCGTGTCGGGCGGGATCGCCGCCTACAAGAGCGTGATCCTCGTCCGTCTGCTGCGCCAGTCGGGCGCCCGGGTTGATGTCGTGATGACGGCTTCCGCCGAGAAGATGGTGGGAAAGGTTACGTTCGAGGCCCTGAGCGGGCGACCGGTCTTGACGCAGATCTGGACCGATCCTCTGGCCCACGTGGAGCTCGGCGGGGAAGCGGACCTGGCGATCGTAGCGCCAGCGACCGCCAACATACTGGCCAGGATGGCTCACGGCCTCGCCGACGACATGGCCACGTCGACCTTGCTTGCGGCCGGCTGTCCGGTGCTCGCCTGCCCGGCGATGAACCAACGCATGTGGAGTCATCCGGCGACACGTGCCAACGTGGAGGCGCTCGCGGCCCGGGGCGTGCACATCCTCGGACCGGAGGTGGGACAGCTGGCCGAGGGAGAGGAGGGTCCGGGGCGCATGTCCGAGCCCGAGACGATCTTCCTCACCGCCGCCCGCATGATGCGCTCTGGCTCACCGATCGCGGGCCTCAAGGTGGTCGTGACGGCAGGTCCGACGCTCGCGCCGGTCGATCCCGTGCGATTCGTGGGAAACCGATCGTCGGGTCGCATGGGACTGGCGCTCGCCTCATCCGCCTGGCTCCGGGGCGCTGACGTGGTGCTCATCTCCGGTCCGACTTCCGTTCCGCCACCGTACGGTCCCAGGGTCGTCCGGGTCGAAACGAGCGCCGAAATGGGCGAAGCGCTGGAGCGCGAGCTCGAGGACGCGTCGGTTCTGGTGATGGCGGCCGCCGTATCGGACTTCGTGGTTGCCAGCCCCTCGGAGGAGAAGATCAAGCGGGCCGGACGGAAGGCGCTCGAGGTCCAGCTCGAAGCCGGGCCCGATCTGCTGGTGGCGACCCGCGATCTGAGAACGGCTCGAGGCGTCCTGACGCTGGGCTTCGCGCTCGAGACCGATGCACCGTTGGAGAACGCGAGGAAGAAGCTGGACGAGAAGGGCATGGACCTGGTGGCGGTGAACGAAGCCGGGAAGCCGGACCGCGGAGTCGGCGCCGAGACGAACCAGGTGACGCTCCTCGATTCGAATGGAGTGGTGGAAGAGATGCCACTGATGACCAAGTCGGAAGTGGCGGAGAGGCTGATCGATCGCCTGGAGGACCGTCTCCGGTGAGCGACGCGAGGCGGGCCCTGCGGGAGTACCTGGAGGGACGGGTAGCGCTCGGAGAGCCGGAGATCTTCTTGCCGGCCGGCCGGCGTGCCGAGGCGCTCGAGCGAGCAAGGAACGCCGGGTTCGCACGTCGGATTCCCAGCGGGTCCACGATCGAATCGGAGCGCCTCGCGGCGTCCGGAACTCGTGAGGAGATCCTGGCCCTTCCGGACATGGAGAGTCTCCGCGGGGTCGCGGGGTCGTGCGTCCGGTGTGCCCTTCACGCGACCCGCACGAAGGTCGTGTTTGCCGATGGGTCGGCTGACGCCCGCGTGCTTTGCGTGGGAGAGGCTCCCGGGGCAAACGAGGATCGGACGGGCCTTCCGTTCGTCGGCAGGGCAGGGAAACTGCTCGACCGGCTCCTGCTGAGCGTCGGATTCCCGCGGTCGGAGGTGTTCATCTGCAACGTCCTGAAGTGTCGACCGCCGGGAAACCGGAATCCTCTGCCCGAGGAGATCGAGACCTGTTCGCCCTTCCTTCTGCGGCAGGTGGAGCTCGTGGCGCCGAAGGTGATCGTGGCGTTCGGGACGTTCGCCGCACAGACCCTGTTGGGCGCCCGCGATTCGCTCCGGCGCCTGAGGGGACGGACGCACCTGTACCGGGGCTATCCGCTCGTCGTCACCTATCACCCGGCGGCCCTTCTGAGGAACCCCGGATGGACCCGGCCGACGTGGTCGGATCTGCAGCTGGCACGGCGAATCGTCGACGGTGAACACGGCCGGCCCGAGCCGAAGGACCGGAGCGCGGACGAGGCCGTCGCGGACCAGATGAGTCTCGGAAGTCACGATGGCTGAGCCTTCGATGATTCGGGTCGACGACTCGGTCGCCGGCCGCCAGATCCCGTGGTCGGAGGAGGCCGAGATCTCGGTCCTTTCCGCCATGCTGATGGATGGCGATGCGGTGGCGCGGGCCATCGAGATGGTCGGCGACGGCTCCTTCTACCGCGAGGCCAACCGGAGGGTGTTCCGCGCCATGGTGCGGCTGTACTCCCGGGGCGAAGTGATCGACGTGGTCACGCTCTCCGACGAGCTGAAGTCGGCGGGCGAGCTCGACGGTGCCGGTGGAATGGCCTACCTGGCCCGACTGGTGGACGCCGTCCCGACCGCGGCGAACATCGAGTATCACTGCCGGATCCTGCGGGACAAGTCGGTCCTCCGGCAACTGATCGAGTCCGCGACGGATATCGTCCGTGATGCCTACGACGCGCCTGCCGGCGAGGTGGACGACACGCTGGACCGAGCCGAGCAGCGGATCTTCCAGATCGCCCAGTCTTCGCAGCGCCAGGGCTTCGTGTGGATCAAGGAGGTCCTGTGGCCCACGTTCGAGAGAATCGAGGAGCTGCAGAGCAGCCCCGGATCGGTCACGGGGGTTCCGAGCGGTTTCCCCGACCTCGACAACCTCACCGCCGGATTCCAGAAGGGCGACCTGATCATCGTGGCCGGCCGGCCTTCGATGGGCAAGACGGCGCTGGCCATGAACTTCGCGCAGCATGCGGCGATCGAGCGTGAGGTGCCGGTCGCGGTGTTCTCGCTCGAGATGTCGAAGGAATCACTCGTCCAGAGGCTGCTGTGCGCGGAGGGGCGAGTGGACTCGGGCCGGCTGAGACGGGGTCGTCTCCAGGACGACGAGTACGCCCGACTGGCCACGGCGGCGGGTCACTTGAACACGGCGCCCATCTGGATCGATGACACGCCGGCGATCAACGCGCTCGAGCTGAGGGCCAAGGCCCGGCGTCTGGCGTCCGAAGTGGACCTGGGTCTGATCATCGTGGACTACCTGCAGCTGATGTCGGGTCCCAGCAACGCGGACAACCGCCAGCAGGAGATCAGCGCGATATCCAGGGCCATCAAGGCGGTAGCCAAGGAGCTGAACGTTCCGGTTGTCGCACTGTCACAGTTGTCCCGCGCCCCAGAGCAGCGAACGGACAAGCGTCCGGTGCTGGCCGATCTTCGTGAATCGGGCGCGATCGAGCAGGATGCCGACCTGGTGTTGTTCGTGTACCGCGAGGAGGTCTACCGGCGGCCGGAAGATCTGGTCAACGACGCGGGAGACTCGATCGAAGGGAAGACCGAGCTGATCATCGGCAAACAGCGAAACGGTCCCACCGGCTCCGTGGGGCTGTACTTCCACAAGCACTACACGCTCTTCGAGTCGGCGACCCGCGGATCGGATCCGCACTGACCGTTCGTCGTTGATGACTTCATGATGCGGCTGGCTTCCGTAGGGTCGGAGGCTGGCGACCGAGGGAGATCCGGGAGGTCATGAGCCGAGTCAGGACCGTGTTCGTTTGCCGGGGTTGCGGAGCCGAGACCCCTCGGTGGGAGGGCCGCTGCCCGACCTGCGGCGAATGGAACTCCCTGGACGAGAGCGTGTCCGGTCCGGCCCTCCGACGCTCCAGACGCGACAGTCCCACGAGCCGGATCCGTCCGCTCGGCGCGCCGTCCGATCTCCGCTCCTCGAGGATCGTCATCGACCTGGGTGAGGTCGACCGGGTGTTGGGTGGGGGGATCGTTCCTGGATCGGTGGTGCTCCTGGGTGGCGCTCCCGGCATCGGCAAGTCGACGCTCCTGCTCCAGCTGGCCGGGCGACTTCGTGAGCACGCCGTGGACGTGCTGTATGTCTCGGGCGAGGAATCGGCCGAGCAGGTGGCCATGCGGGGCGCGCGCCTGGGCGTTCCGGCCGACGTCGGGTTCCTCGCCTCCAACGAGCTCGAAGAGGTGATCCGGGCGCTTCGCGAGATCCGCCCGGCCGTGGTGTGCGTCGATTCGATCCAGACGATCAGCTCGCGGACGCTGCTCTCGGCGCCGGGCGGCGTCGCGCAGGTGCGGGAGTCCGCTGCCGCGCTGCAGCGCGAGGTCAAGGAACTCGGGTCAGCCTGCTTCCTTGTGGGTCACGTCACGAAGGGCGGAGCACTGGCGGGGCCACGCACGCTGGAGCACCTGGTGGACGTGGTCCTTCATTTCGAGGGACAGAGGTCGGGAGATCACCGGGTGTTGCGGGGGTCCAAGAACCGCTTCGGCAGCGTCGACGAGATGGCCGCTTTCAGAATGGACGCGTCGGGGCTGATCCCCGTCGACGATCCGTCCACGCTCTTCCTGACTCCGGATGGGGCCGAGGCGAGCGGAGCGGCCGTTGCCATCCCGGTCCACGGGAGTCGACCGATCCTGGCCGAAGTGCAGGCCCTCGTCGCCCGCGCGAGGTTCTCGGCCCCTCAACGGGTTTGCACGGGTTTCCCGGGACGTCGCCTGGCGATCCTGCTCGCCGTGCTGGAAAAGCGGGCGGGCGTCGCGCTCGGAGACCAGGACGTATTCCTCAACGTGGTCGGCGGGTTGCGCGTGACCGATCCGGCGGCGGACCTGGCCGTGGTGGGGGCCCTGCTCTCCGCCGGGGCCGACCGGCCGTTCGCCCACGGCACGGCGTTTTTCGGAGAGGTCGGGCTGGGCGGGGAGATCCGGGGAGTCTCCCAGGGAGAGGCCAGGGTACGGGCCAGTCGCGGAGCGGGACTCGACAGGGTCGTGGCGCCGGCCGCTCTCGCCGGGGACCTCACCGGCCGGGCTGCTTCGGGCGTTCAGTTCGTCACTCACGTGCGGGACGTGGCCGCCTTGCTGGTCTCCGGAGGCGACGAGTGAGCGGAGTTTCGGCGGTCATCGTCGCGGCGGGGCGAGGCGAGCGCCTGGGATCCGCGAAGCAGTTCCTTCCCCTCGGCGGCATTCCCATTCTCCTGTGGAGCGTACGCGCGCTCGGAGGGCACCCTGAGGTCGACGATCTCGTCGTCGTGCTCCCCGAGGAGATGACGGCGCTTCCCGATTGGCTGGCGGCAGAGGAGAAGGTCCGTATCTGCGCGGGTGGAGAGACCCGGAGGCAGAGCGCGGGCGCGGGAGTGATCGCGACCAGCCCGGAGGCCAGGATCATCATGATCCACGACGCGGCCCGTCCATTCGTGTCACGGGCCGTCGTCGACAGGGTCCTGGCCGCCACGGTGCGTACCGGTGCGGCGCTCCCGGTCGTTCCGGTCGTCGATACGATCAAGCGGACCGGGTCCGGCCTCGTCGTGGAGACGCTCGATCGCTCCAGCCTCGCACGCGCACAGACGCCGCAGGGCTTCGAGGCGAGCCTGATCCGGGCCCTGCATGGGGGGGCAGCCGGCTCGGATGCGTCGGCCCCGGACGATGTCACCCTGTGCGAGCTGGAGGGTCATCCGGTGGCGGTCGTGGAGGGAGATCCCTGGAACCTGAAGATCACGACTCCGGCAGACCTCGCGCTCGCAGAGTGGCTCGTCGGATCCGGAAGGGTTTCTCCGCCGCTCTCGGGGGGGAGTTCCAGTGGCGACGTATGACCGGGTCGTGGCTCGTCCGGGCGACGCGAGTTTCGGGGAGGTCGTGCGGAAGACGGTCGCGCTCCTGGATGAAGGAGGCGTGCTCGCCCACCCGACGGACACCGTCTATGGGATCGGTGGCGCCGTCCGTCGCGATGTCGATCGACGGGTGGGGGAGCTCAAGGGCAGAGACCCGGACCTCGCGCCGCTCATCCGCATCGCGAGTGACGGACAGGTGCTCCGCCGGTCGTTTCCCGAGCTGGTGTGGCCGAGGGCGGCGCTCGAGCTCGCGTCCCGTTTCTGGCCCGGGCCTCTGACCCTGCTGCTCCCCGATGGCTCGGGGGCCGGCTGTGCCGTGCGGGTCGAGGGTCATCCGGTGGTCCGGGCGGTTCTGGAAGCGTGGGGAGGTCCGATCGGGTCGACTAGCCTGAATTGGACCGGAGATCCACCGGCGGTGACGGCAGAGCAGGCTGAGCAGACCCTGGAGCGAATGCCGGGTGTGGAGGTTCCCGTGCTGCTGTTGGACGCGGGAGATCTCGCCGGCCCTCCGCCTTCGAGTCTGGTCTCGTTTCTCGGATCCGAGCCGGTGGTGGTGCGCGAGGGAGCCGTGTCGTGCCGGGCGCTGCAGGCCTGCGTGGTCGGACTGGCGGTTCGATGAAGAAACTCCTTTTCGTCTGCTCGGGCAACACGTGCCGCAGCCCGCTGGCCGAGGCGCTGACCCGCCAGGCGGCGGCGAGCCGGAATCTCTCACTCGAGGTGATGTCCGCCGGTACTTTTGCGGTCGCCGGGGCGCCTGCCTCGCCGGAGGCGATAAGGGCGGCGGCCCGTCGGGGAGCGGATCTGTCGACGCATCGGTCGCGTCCGCTCGAAGCCGGGATTCTGTCGGAGGCGGACCTCGTCGTCGCCATGACGCCGGCGCATCAGAGGATCATTCGAACCGAGCACGGTCGGGAGCTGAACGTGGTGCTCGCGACGGACTACCTGCCGCCGGATCACGCCCGGCACGGCGAGCCTGTGTCTGATCCGTTCGGCGGCGACATGGAGGAGTACGAGGAGGTCGCCCGGCTTCTCGAGCAGTGCATCGAAGGGATCCTCTATCGGGTGTCGGAGACGGGATGAGTGGAAGGGCCCGCTATGGACTTCTCGGAGATCCGGTAGACCATTCACTGTCTCCCAGGCTCTATCGGGCCGCCTTTCAGTACCTGCGGACACCGGCGGTCTACGAAGCGCATCGGGTGAGGAGTGGGGATCGCGCTGGCCTGCGACGGTGGATGCGCGATCTCGCCGTGTCGGGCGGTGGCAACGTGACCGTGCCACACAAGCAGGCGGCCGCGAACCAGCTCGAGGTGAGACTGGACGACGTTCGACGGACGGGAGCCTGCAATTGTTTCTGGCTCGCCCCGGACGGAAGACTGATCGGAGACAACACGGACGTGGGAGGGTTCCGGTCGGCGGTGCGCGAATTGGAGGGCATGCGTCTCGAGGGCGCCAGCGTGTTGCTGCTCGGGGCCGGCGGGGCGGCGCGCGCGGTAGCGGCCGTCTGCGCGGACGCGGGCGTGGGTCGGCTGACGGTCTGCAATCGATCGGTCTCTCGCGCGGAGTCCCTCGTGTCCGAGATGCGTCTGGGGGACCTGGCGAGCGTGTGCCAGGTTCCGGATGATGTCGGCGCCCCGCACGACCTGGTGGTGAACGCCACTACCCTGGGCCTTCGACCCGGTGATCCGCTTCCGCTGAGCCTCGCGCGGGGACGCGTCCGTTATGCGTTCGATCTCGTCTACGGCCCCGGAGGAACCGCCTGGACCCGGCACGCCAGGGCCATGGGAGTGGCGGCGATCGACGGCACGGTGATGCTCATCGACCAGGCGGTCCTCAGCCTTGAGCGTTGGCTCGGCCGACTGCCGGACCGGGATGGGGTCGCGAGGGCCATGAGGGCCGAGGTCACCCCGGGAACCGGCGGCGATAACCGCTGATCGTGACTGTCTCCAGCCCGCTGTCGCTGCGAGCCCGTGCCGCCCTTCGTCTGATGTCCGGCTTCGCCGACGCGGTGCTTCCCTGCGGATGCGCGGTGTGTGGAGCGGCCGTGCGGACGCCGGGCTCGCCCGTCTGTCAGCTGTGTTCGTCCCGGATCACGCCGGTCCCTCCCCCCTGGTGTCCGCGGTGCGGTCTGACGCGCGTCCTTCCGGCCCCCGGCCCTGGTCTGTGCTCGGAATGCTTCGGCTGGTCGGCCGCCGTCCGACGAGCCGCTTCCTCCTGCCTGCACCAGGGCGCGGCGGCGGAACTCGTTCGCGGACTGAAGTACAGGGGGTGGACGGGTCTCGTGGAGCTGATGGCCGGGCTGATGCTACCGGCAGCCCGTCGGGTAGCCGAGGGCACGGTTCCCGTCCTGGTCCCGGTGCCGCTGAGCGCCGCGAAGAAGCGCGAGCGCGGGTTCAACCAGGCGGAGCTTCTGGCTCGTGCCATCTCGAGGAATACCGGCTGGAGGGTTTCCGAACTGCTTCGACGGTCGAGAAGCGGACCCGCTCTGGTCCATCTCGGCCGCCGGCAGCGGGAACGTGCGGCGACCGGAGCCTACACGCTCGACCGGCGCGCGACCGACCCCTTCGAACGCCTGCCCCCCGTGGTGATCGTCGACGACGTGATCACCACGGGTGCGACCGGTGCGGCCTGTGCCGAGGCTCTCGAAGCCGCTGGCGCGACGTGCCTCGGGATCGTGAGTTTCTGCAGAACGGACCCCCTGGCCGGCTCGACCTGAAACAGCCCGGACGGCGGGACTTGTGCTGGCTTCCCGCCGCGTGCAAGCTATTCTCTCTTCGACTCGGGAACCCTCAGACGGGAGTCAATCATATGTCGGTCAAGTTCGCGATCAACGGTTTCGGCCGGATCGGCCGCAACATCCTTCGTTCCGCGCTGCAGCAGGGGATGGGTGACCTGGATCTCGTGGCCATCAACGACCTGACGGACGCGCCGACGCTCGCGCACCTGTTCAAGTACGACTCGGTACATGGCACGTACGGCGGACAGGTCGAGGTGGACGGAAGCTCACTCGTGATCGATGGAGAGCGATTCGACGTACTGTCGGTCCGGGACCCGGCGGATCTGCCGTGGAGCGACCTCGGCGTGGACGTCGTGTTCGAGGCCACGGGGCTGTTCAGGAAGCGCCCGGACGCTCAGAAGCATATCGATGCGGGAGCTCGGAAGGTCGTGATCACCGCCCCCGCCCCGGACCCGGATGTCACCCTGGTGCTCGGCGTGAACTCCGACGACTACGATGCGGCGACTCACCACATCATCTCGAATGCGAGCTGCACGACGAACTGTGTCGCTCCCGCCGTGCGGGTGCTGGTGGACGAGTTCGGGTTCGAGAGTGGCCTCATGACGACGGTGCACAGCTATACGAACGACCAGCGCATCCTGGACCTTCCCCACAAGGACCTGCGGCGGGCCCGGGCAGCTGCCGTGTCGATCATTCCGACTACGACGGGGGCGGCGAAGGCCACCGGGATCGTGATTCCGGAGGTCGCGGGGCGAATCGATGGAATGGCGATGCGGGTTCCGACGCCCAACGTGTCGATCGTCGATCTGGTGGCGAACGTGGGAAGGGACACGACAGCTGAAGAGGTCAACGCGGCGTTTCGCGCGGCCGCAGACGGACGACTCCACGGGATTCTGGCCTTCGAGGATCGCCCGCTCGTGTCGATAGACTACGTGGGGAACCCGAACAGCTCCATCATCGATGGTCTCTCCACATCCGTGATCGGCGGACGCCTCGTGAAGGTGATCTCGTGGTACGACAACGAGTGGGGCTATTCGAGCCGCTGCGTCGACCTCGCTAGATACATCGGAAAGAGCCTTTGATCCGGAGGGCCGGTGCGACGCAGGAACCTGGCTGACCTGGAGCCCGGCGCGCTCGACGAGCGGCGGGTACTCGTCCGTGTCGACTACAACGTCCCACTGACCTCGGACGGCGCCGTAGCAGATCCCACACGGATCCGTGCGACTCTTCCGACGCTCCGCTTCATCCTCGAGAGGGGAGGGCGGCCCGTCCTCCTCTCGCATCTCGGACGCCCGAAGGGAAAGGTGGTGCCATCGCTTTCCCTGGCGCCGGTGGCGCCCGTGCTGGCCGGGGAGTTGGGGGTACCCGTGCGTTTCGTGCCGTCGACGGATACGGAGCAGGCGCTGGAGGCGAGCCGGGACTTGCGGAACGGAGAGGTCCTGTTGCTCGAGAACACGCGTTTCCTGCCGGGCGAGACCGCGAACGATCCGGCGCTGGCGGAACGGTTCGCGCGCCTCGGCGACCTGTTCGTCAACGATGCCTTTGGGAGCACGCACCGGGCACACGCGTCGGTGGTCGGGGTCACCGGCTACCTGCGGCCCGCCGTGGCCGGCTTTCTGGTGCAGCGGGAGCTCGAGGCGCTGTCCGATCTCAGGCAGGCAAGGCGCGGACCCTTCGTTGTGATACTCGGCGGCGCCAAGATCGCGGACAAAATAGGACTGCTGGAGGTGTTCCTCGCGCGGGCTGACGCGCTCCTCATCGGTGGTGCGATGGCGAACACGTTTCTCTCGGCGACCGGCGTCGGCATGGGTCGGTCGCTGGTGGAAGAGGACTCCGTGTCGTTGGCCGCGAAGTTCCTGGCCGCGGGAGGGAACCGGCTCCACCTGCCGGTCGATCTCGTCGTCGCGGATCCGGGGGCCGCGAACGCGGATCAGTCGATGATCGTGCCCGTGGACGCCGTGCCGGCGGAGTTGGCGGCCCTCGACATCGGTCCGGAGACGCGGGATGATTTCGGGACGATCGTTCGGGAGGCCGCGACCGTGTTCTGGAATGGACCCATGGGTCTGTTCGAGACTCCCGGATTCGAGACCGGTACCGTGGCGCTGGCCAGGGCGACAGCCGACTGTACGGCCGCGGGCGGGTTCACGGTGATCGGCGGAGGAGACTCTGCCTCGGCGATCCGGAAGGCAGGGCTTTCGGAGGCGGTCTCGCACGTATCCACGGGGGGTGGGGCTTCCCTGGAGTACCTGGCGGAGGGGACTCTGCCTGGAATCGAAGCGCTCGATCCGGCTGAGGGATCAGAGGCATGAGCGAGAATGACAGGCGGCCGATGTTCGCGGCCAACTGGAAGATGCACCTCGGGCCTGCGGATGCCGAGGCGTTTGTGGGCCGCTTTCGAGATCTATATGCCCCGCGCGGTGACGCCCGGGTCGTGTTCTTTCCTCCTTACCTGAGTGTGGCGGCCTTTCTGGCCGCGTCGGGCGACCGCCCGGACCTCGAGCTCGGCGTGCAGGACGTGCACCAGGAGGAAGGCGGCGCCCACACGGGAGCCGTATCGGCTTCCATGGCGGCGCAGTCCGGGGCCTTGTGGTGCCTGGCGGGCCATTCGGAGCGCCGTCGGGAGTTCGGTGACGACGACGAGCTGATCGCCGCCAAGGTCGGTCGCATCCTCGCAGCCGGCCTGCGGCCGGTGCTGTGTGTCGGAGAGACGCTCGGCGAGCGAGAGGCGGGACGACTCGAGGAAG
>Ga0210121_1000063_pt1 | contig 30285 bp, 20 predicted proteins | sample Joice_ThreeSqB_D_FD_184873 | JGI IMG/M metagenome (GOLD analysis project Ga0210121, IMG submission 184873) | Wetland microbial communities from San Francisco Bay, California, USA, that impact long-term carbon sequestration - Joice_ThreeSqB_D1... | ecosystem: Environmental > Aquatic > Marine >... | reverse complement strand
ATGGCACTACTCGCTGTCCCTCGGGCTCGAGCTGTTCCAGGACGATTCACTGGTCGTCGCGAAGACCCGGCGCACGGACTTCCTGTTCAGTCGTCAGGTCGCCGACACGACGCGGGACGGTTTTCCCCTGCAGACCATGGTCAGCGTTCCACCCGGCGTATACGACTACCGCCTCGTGGTGAAGGACATGAACTGGCCGGACGACCGATCGGTCAACGTCGTGCAGGGGAGCCTGACCGTTCCCGTGTTCGACGAGACGCATCCCGTGGTCAGCTCCATCGCGGTGGCCGCCGACTCGGTCGGCACGTTCAAGCCGGCGACCGGAATCGAGCTCCAGCTGAATGCCGCGGCGATCGTCGAAAAGGACGCGAGGCCCTTCATCTACTTCGAGGTCTACGGTCTGACGCCCGGCGGCAGTTATCGAGGTGAGATCAAGTTGGCTTCCACCTGGGTGTCCAGAGGTCGCGGGGAAACGTTCACCGGACCCTACGAGCCGTTCCAGATGCAATACAGGGGGAGCGTCCCGGCGGATCCGACGGTCCCCGTGAGGGCCGTCCTGCGGCTCGAAACGAGGGACGCCGAGCCGGGGCCCTACGAGGTGCAGGTGCGGGTGACCGATCTCGAGACGGGTGAGCGAAGCGAGATCCGGAAGGCGGGACTGAAGATCCGGCCTCCCACGATTCGCGCGGCCCCCATAACCGAGGTCGAGGTTCGGAGCGAGGGAGAGTCGGAGGGCAAGTGACGATAACGACGCACAAGTCGGGTCTCTTTCGGTCGGGGTCGATCGTCGCGATCGCGGCCCTCCTCGGCGCGGTTGTTCGGCCCGAGCCGGTCCAGGCGCAGACCATGCCCGCGCAGGTCTACTTCGACCTCGTGAATCGTGGCTACGAGAAGCTCGCGAACCGAATCTCCAAGAAGCTCGAGCTGCGCTCGGATCCGAACGACGAGGACGTCCAGAGCCTGCTGGAGCGCTGGGTGCGGGAAGAAGGCGGTCCAGACGATGGGTGGGACTACATAGCCGTGACGCGGCTGTGGCTCCGGGCAGGACAGGCGGCGCAGGCTGAAACGGCCCTCCTCGAAGCCGAGGCCTCGGGTGACGTTCCCCCCCCGATCCTGTTGCTGGACCAGGCGCGGGTCGCCTTTCTCAGCGGCCAGGCCGAACTCGCCGCCGAAGCCTACTGGAAGGGGTGCGAGGGAGCCGGAGAGACGGCGTACAAGGAGTACTGGCTCGACATCGAGGTGCTGGCCACCCCGCAGGAGATGGATGAATGGGACCGGTTCCGCCGGCTCCCCATCACTGATACCGACCTGTGCAGGTTCCTCAGGCGGTTCTGGAACGAACGGGCCCTGGCCTCGGCCATGGAGGTCGGCCAGCGCATGTCGGTCCACTACGCCCGCACCCGATACGCCCTCGATCACTACAGCCGCCGCGGAGGGAAGAAGGGGCCGACGTTCTCGAATCGACTCGGACGACCCACGAATGCCCAGTACGACGACCGCGGCCTGCTCTACGTGCGGATGGGCGCACCGGATCGCCAGACGTCGTTTGCGGGCAATCCTTCCGTCGGGCAGCAGGCGGTGAGCGCCGAGTGCTACCAGCCGAACGAGTCGTGGGCCTACGATTATCCGGGCGAGACGCGCGTATACCACCTCTCGACGCTGACGGGCACGGACGACTATTGGCTGATCGAGAACCTCGGGCTCGTGTATCGGTGCGGCGATCCGTCAGCTTCGCTGTCCGGAGTCGCAGGAGCGCGGGTTACGGGGGTCCTGTCGCCGGTGAACGAGAACCGGGCCGTGCAGCTGGGTCCCGCGGCAGCCCTCGTGCTGCAGGACCTCTACCGGTCCCGGCAGGGCGTGGATCCGCGTTACGCACAGGTCGCCCAGCAGATGTCCAACGACCTGGGCCAGGGCGTGCTCAACCCGAGCACGACGATGTCGACGGGGTCCGAGGCACTGGATGCCCAGAGGCTCCTGGCCCAGGAGCGCGGGTGGACGCAGGAGGACGGGGAGTTTGCCGTTGATTCGGTTCCGGATCGCCCGCCCGTGGCGGCCGACTCGCGCCTGCTCGTCGAAGAGCTCCAGTTCCAGAGCCCCCGGGAAGGGATGAACCGCGTCTGGGTCAACGCGGTGATCGAGGCCGACCGGCTGACCCCGGTGAACCTGCCGGGAGGCCAGTTCCGCTACCAGGTGGAGGGGCGCTGGGTGATCGTGGACGAGCTGGGTGAGTCGACGACCCACAACTCCTCCTTCCGCGCCTCGACGCCCAGGGTACTCGGGCGCGACGAGAGCCTTCCGGTTCGGATGGCCGCGGACCTGCCACCGGGGCGGTACCGTTATGCGCTGCTCCTTCGGGATGCGCATACCTCGCCGGGGAAGGAGCTGCGGTCCGGCAACTACCGCCGGGTCGACCTGACCGTGCGCGAGCTCGGCGCGGGCGCTCCGGCACTGTCTGACGTGGCCGTGGCCGCGGACTCGGGTGGCGCATGGTCACCCGGAGGAGGCGTCCGACTGCGCCCGAGCCCCGCGCACCTGACCGGCACCGACGGCGTCGCGTACGTGTACTTCGAAGTCTACAACCTGACTCCCGGCGGCCAGTACACGACGCGCATTCGTCTCCAGCCGGCCGAAGGCGAGGAAGGGGAGGCGTTCGATCTGTCGTTCCCCGGCGATGGGGCGACGGATGCGAGCCGCATGTCACGCCGCATGCTGAGGGTCGACCTCAGCGATTCGGAGCCGGGCCGTTACACGATGCAGGTATCGGTCACCGATGAAGCGACCGGCGCGTCGACCCTGCCCTACTACACGCCGATCACGGTGAACCGGACCGAGCGCTGATCCACCGATGACGGGTCAGCGGCGGGCCGCGGCCGTGTCCGGGCTCGGGAGAGGGGGGGGATGGATCGGGGTCTGGGCGGCCCTGGCGTTCGGCTGGACTCCCGCCGCAGCACCTGCCCAGACCATGCCCGCCCCTCCGTATCACGAGCTGATCGCCGGCGGTCACGACCGGCTGGCCCGCGATCTGTCCAACCGTCTCGACCTGCGCTCGCATCCGGATCGCGACGACGTGGAGGACCTGGTCGAGCGGTGGGAGGACGAAGCGGGCGGGCCCCGAACCGGCTACGACTGGCTGGCGGTCGCGCGCCTGTGGATTCGAGCGGGGTATGCGGACCGGGCGAACTCCGCGCTGCACGAAGCGGAGGGCCGAGTGCCCGAGACCGCCTGGCTGTTCGATCGCGCTCGAATCGCCTTCATGCGAGGAGACGTGTCCGGCGCGAAGGACTACTGGTCCGCCTGCGCTTCGGCCGACGACCCCACGGCGACGGAGATCTGGCTCGACGTGGAGGTCCTCGCGACTCCGGATGAAGTACAGGCATGGGACGAGTTTCGCAGTCTGCCGCCGGGTGACCGGGATGATTGCGCGTTCTTCCGACGGTTCTGGAACCGGCGTGCGGCGGCCTCCGGCGTCGGGGTGGACGAGCGGATTCTGACGCACTACCAGCGCACGCGCTTCGCGCTCGAGCACTATCGGCGGCGTGGGCGAGTGCGACCCCGCTTCTCCGTCAGGCTCGGCCGACCGGAGAACTCGATTTACGATGACCGGGGGCTTCTGTACGTGCGCATGGGGGACCCCGACGAAGTGGCCGGTCACCTCGGCGGCGACTGCATCGAGCCCAACATCTCGTGGGGATACGACCGTCCCGGCGGGTTCCGAGTATACCACCTCTCCCCGCTCGGTGGACTGGACGACTGGTACCTGCTGGAGAACCTCGCCCTGGTCTACAGGTGCGGATCCTGGGAACGGAACCCGATGGTCGCCATCTCCCCGCTCCTGGTCGACATTCCGGGCCCGCTGTTCCACGACCTCTATCTGTCGCGCATGAACTTCGATGCCGCGTACGCGCTCATGGCGAACCAGGCGCTCAACTTCGCGGGAACCGAATTCGCGGGCTCCCGACTGGCCGAGGAGCTGGCGGAGGAGCGTGAACGGACGTGGGAGGACGGCGAGTACGCCGTGGCCACGGTGCCCGAGAGACCGGCGGTCGACCTCGGTCTCGATTTCGCCCTCGAGTGGCTGGACTTCCGCGCCCCGCGCCCCGGACTCACGCGCGTGTGGTTCAACGGCCTCGTCGAGGCTTCGGGCCTGACGCCGCTGGAGCGGGACGGAGGGTCGGTGTACCGCCTGCAGGCCGTGTGGACGCTGCTCGATGCCGGGGAACTTTCCTACACGTACCTGCCGCGGTCGTTCGATCTCCCGGTCACCGGGGGCCTGGACGACGACGCGGGGATCTCGCTTCGGCTGTCGGCGGATCTCCCGCCGGGTACGTACCGCTGGATGGTGTCGGTGACGGATGCGGCTTCGCCGACCGACGGAGAGGGAGGGAAGGCCCGCGGCGGTTACGCGAACGGCGAATTGACCGTCCGGGATCTCGCGACGGACCTCCCGGTGCTGTCGGACGTGGCCGTGTCGCCCGACTCGCTGGGAGCGTGGTCACCCGTCTCGGGCATCCGCCTGAACCCGAATCCGGCCCACGTGACCGGAGCGGACGGGATCGCGTTCATCTACTACGAAGCCTACAACCTCACGCCGGGCGGGCAGTACGAAACGAGGGTCGTTCTCGAGCCTTCCGGAGGCGGACAGGCGTTCGAGCTGACCTATCCGGGGACCGCACGGTTCGGAGCCAGCATCGTGACCCGCGGCTACCTGCGAATCGACCTCTCCGCATCGGCGCCCGGCCTATATGATGCCACCGTCACGGTGCGCGACCTGACGAGCGGGCTCATCACGCTGCCCGTTCGCACCGGGATCATCGTCGGCTCATCGCGGCCTGCCGGGTCCTAGAGCTCGAATTCTCCCTGCGTCCCGCCGGGCGTCTTCTCCGTGGTCCCGTCGAGCAGGTCCTCCCCGTTCGACCCGGTCACGTCCAGCTCCTCTTCCGGCTCGGGCTCGAATTCGAAGCCATCGTCCCCCTCGGGAGGCTCCCCTTCCCGGTCGCCGGTCGAGACACGGAGCGGGTGCACGGCCACGACCGGTCCGGCGCGCTGCCCGAGGGCCTCGAGCCTGACCGAGGCTCCCCGACGCGACTTCACGGGAAGCGGTTCCACGGCGACCGGCACCACCTCGCCCGAGGCGAGCTCGCACATCCCGTGATCTCCCGGGTGCACGGCGAGCACGCCAACCAGCTCGCCGGCCCGGTCCGTATCCGGGAGGATCGCCATGCCCTTTCCGGCCCGGCCCTGGCGCTTGAGCTCCGTGAACGGGACCCGCTTCCCGTACCCGGCGGCCCCGATCACGAGCAGGTCCGCATCCCGGCGGGGCGCGAGAGCCGCCACCAGCGCGTCGCCTCCGGCGACGTCGATTCCGCGCACCCCTCGAGCCGCTCTCCCCATCGGCCGGATCTCGTCCTCCGCGAAACGGATCGCCAGCCCCGATCTGGTGGCGAGCAGCAGGTCTCCCGTCCCGACACTCGGCCGGACCATCATCACCTCGTCATCGTCGGCCAGTCCGGTGGCCCGGATCCCGCCGCTCCGCACGTTGGTGTACTCCGACAGCGCCGTCCGCTTCACCTGCCCCTCCCTGGTAACGAACAGCAGGTACTTCTCGGGGTCGAACTCGGGAACCGGGACAACGGACACGATCCTGTCGCCGGCCGACAGCTCCACGAAGTCCGAGAGCTGCTTTCCTCGTGAGCTGCGCGTCCCCCGTGGCAGGTCCTTGACGGAAAGCGAGAACACGCTGCCCCGGGCCGTGAACAGGAGGACCTCCGTGGAGCCGCGGGCGACGAAGGTCTGCCTGACGAAGTCGCCGTCCCGCTCGGCCATCGCCTCCGCTCCGGACATGCCGCCGGATCCGCGGACGACCTGGGCCTTGGCGTATCCGAGACGGCTGATCATCACGAGTGACGACTCGCCGCTCTCGCCCGCCGGCAGGGGGAAGGGCTCGCTCTCGTCGAGGATCTCGGTCCGGCGGTCATCTCCGTACCGGAGGGCCAGCTCGGCCAGCTCCGACCGAAGGACCGCGCGCCTCGCCGCGTCTTCCTCGACGAGGTGACGGAGCTCCTCGATCAGGCTGCGCAGGGCCTCGAGCTCCTCGATCAACTTCTTCCGCTCCAGCTGCGTGAGTCGGGCGAGCCGCATCGCGAGGATCGCTTCCGCCTGCCGTTGCGTCAGACCGAACTCCGCGCACAGCCGGTCGGCGGCCGCCTTCGGCGAAGTCGAGGCCCGGATGAGCTCGATCACGCGGTCGATCTGGTCGAGCGCCGTGAGCAGGCCCTCCAGCACGTGCGCCCGGTCCTCGGACTTGTTCAGCTCGTAAACGGCGCGGCGCCGGATGACATCCAGCCGGTGGTCCACGAAGCACTGCAGGGCCTGCTTGAGATCCAGTTGCTCCGGCCTGCCGTCCACCAGAGCGAGCATGATGACGCCGAAGGTGCTCTTCAGCTGCGTCTTCAGGAACAGGGTCTTGATGAGCTTCTTGAGATTGGCGTCCCGCTTCAACTCGATCACGAGGCGCACGCCGTCGCGGTCCGACTCGTCCCGCAGGTCGGTGATCGCCTCGACCCTGCCGCTCCGCACGATCTTGGTAATCTGCTCGATCACACGGGTCTTGTTGACCTGGTAGGGAAGCTCGGTGACGACCAGCGACTGCTTGCCGTACATGCCCTCCTCGAGATGCATGCGGGCTCTCATCTCGATGAGACCGCGACCGGTCCGATAAGCATCCCCTATGCCCTCGTAGCCCCAGATGTAGCCGCCGGTCGGGAAATCGGGGCCGTCGATGAGCTCCACGAGGTCCTCGACGCTGCACTCGGGCTTACGCACCAGGAGGTCGGTGGCCGCCGCGAGTTCCCGCATGTTGTGCGGTGGGATCTTCGTCGCCATGCCGACCGCGATCCCGTCCGAGCCGTTCAGGAGAAGGTGAGGAAGACGGGCGGGAAGGGCGGTGGGCTCCTGCAGCCGGCCGTCGAAGTTGGGAGCGAAATCGACCGTGTCGCGATCGATGTCGGTCAGCAGCTCCATGGCGATCGATGCGAGCTTGGCTTCCGTGTACCGGTAGGCGGCGGCGCTGTCACCGTCGATGGAACCGAAGTTGCCCTGGCCGTCGATGAGCGGATACCGAAGAGAGAACTCCTGCACCATCCGGACGAGCGTGTCGTAGACGGCGCTGTCACCGTGCGGGTGGTACTTCCCGAGCACATCGCCGACCACCGTCGCGCACTTCTTGTGCTCCCGCTCGGGAAAGAGCCCCAATTCGTACATCGCATAAAGAATGCGGCGATGCACCGGCTTGAGGCCGTCCCGGGCGTCCGGGAGGGCGCGCTGGACGATCACGCTCATGGAATAGTCGATGAAGGAGTCTCGAAGCTCCTCCTCGATCAATCGGGTGACGATTCTCTCGTTGCGGGCGGTGGTCTTCACGGGGAACGGCGCATCCTTTCGACGCTTGGAAGATCCGGATCAGGGTCACGAAGAGATTGTCGCGGGGAGCGTCGCGAGGCACAAGACCGGCCCGCCGGTCCTCGGGAAGAGATCGACCGGAGCCTAGGGGAGGAGGAGTTCGGCCGTCTCCCGCTGGGGGTCGCTGGGTGCGGCCGGCATGGCGAGAAGGATGGCCGGGGTTCGATCGTCCGCGGGAACGTGGAGCACCAGCTTATCGCAATCCGCACTGGAATCGAACGGCCGAGCCCGCCCGGAGGCGTCGATCGCCAGCGGACTTCCCTCGGCCAGCTGGCCTGCGAGCCAGGCGCCGTAATCGAGCCAGGTCGCGACCGGGTCGGCGGTACCGCCCGCGATGGACGGCTCCATCTCGTCCTGGTATCGCCGGGTGGCCTCGCGGAACGCCTCCGGGTCACGATCCTTCAAGCGGAGAAGGAGCTTCCGGTACAGCGGTCGGCAGTCCGCGAGGCCCACCCGCTTCAGGGCTTCCTCGGTGTATCGTGCCGCCTGTTCCTCGCCCGCTCGTGCCACGGAACCTCTCTTCGTCCGTTTCCGCACCGCCCGAGCCGGGATGATGTCCGGCAGGCGGACCGGGCACAAGGTGGCCGGCGCAGCACCCCGGGCCGGGTGTCGCGCCGAGGACTCGAGGCGCGGTTCCGCCCGCTGGGGCCCGTGTCCTCGATCACGGGGCAATGAGGTGCCGTACTACCTCACGGCACGCATTGGCGTTGCAGGCCCGGACTCGCCACAGGATGCTGGCGCCGGACGCGAAGGGCCACTGTCCGGCAGGCCAGCGGTACGAGGTCGTCGCAGGCGGTACCGAGAAGCTGCTCCCCGTGCTGGATGACCCGACCTGGGTCAGGTCGATCGTCGCTGACGTGGCCCCGCTGCTCGCTCCCCAGGTGAAGATCGGGGTCGTCGTCGTGAGCCGCGTGTTGTCGGTCGGCGAGGCGAGAGCGAACGTTCCGGGGAACATCCACGAGCAGCCGAGGCTGATCGCGTCGATCCAGATGCCCGCCCTGCCCGTAAGCCGCGTCGCCGGCATGTTGCTGCCGCAGTAGTAGGCCGTGCCCGAGAATGAAGTGCCGCCCGACCCGCCAGCGGAGCCGGGAACGATCCGCTGGCTTCCGGTCGCGACCGTGTTGGCGCCGAGCGCCCGGCATCGAACCCGCAGGTTGTCCACGTAGATGCCCGCCCGTCCGCTCAGGCCCGCGACCGCCTCGTTCCGGTTGCAGCGGAGGTCGAACGTCTGCCCGCCGGAGCCGCCCCTGCTTCCCCGCGCCTGAACGGATCCGGACCAGGCTCCCGTTCGCGGATCGACCGGAACGCAGAGTGCCGTGACGCTGTGCAGGTACGAGTCGGCCTTGCCCCGAACCCCGATCAGCACCTCGTTCGCGGCGCACGCCAGGGTGAAGGCGGTGCCTCCCCTGCCGCCCGCCGCGCGGGTGATGCTGCGGCAGGTTCCGCTGAAGGCGGAGCTCGACCACGGGGCCCGCGAGTCGCGCAGCGTGCAGCCCTGGGCGGATGCCGCCGGCGGGGCCGCGAGGGACACGCAGACGGCGGCGAGCAGGGCAAACAGGATCCACCGTGTCTTCTTCATGAGACTTCCTTTCGGACCGGTTTGGGCGGTCATGGCCTGTAGTTGAAGGACGCTTCTGCCGAGTTCACGCAGGTGAGGTCATCGCAGGCCGCGACCTTCCAGTACAGCCGTCCGGCCGGGAACGGCAGGTCCGTCGGCGGCGTCCAGGTGGTGCCGGCCGACCAGCCGACGACGTTGGGTGTCCCACAATTCCCGGCCATCGGCTGGTAGGAGGTCGCGGAGACGCAGACTCGATACTCCTTTGCCAGCTGCGAGCTCGCCCAGGAGAAGGCGGGCCTCCGGGGCGCGCTGGTCCGCGCAGCGGAGAGCGACACGGGGCGCGCCGGTGGGACGGGAGGACCCAGGCAAACCGGTTCTGCGGAATGGAGCGCGCCGATGGGAAACTCGCTCGGATCGATCCCCACCGCCGGTTGCCCGCCCGGGCACTCGTGGACGAAGCCCTGACCATCATCCGTTCCCGCGGATCCGGTCAGTGACACGGCGGAGACCGCTCCAGAGCTGACCTGACCTCCACCGCCGAGGCGGCCGCAGCCGAGCGTGAGCAACGAGATGACGTGGCCCGTCGGCGCGGCCGCGTCCAGTGACAGGCCGGCCACATCCTTCTCGCGACCCCGGAGCTGGACCACGGCGTGATCGCGCGGGCACCGGAGCTCGAACGGCCTCCCTCCGTTGCCTCCCACTCCCTCCGGTTCGCGTTCCGCGTCCACTTCCGGGTCCATCCAGCGCCCGCTCGCTGCAATCTCCCTGCAAATCGGCCCGATCCGATCGATCCACTCCCCGGACCGTCCGCGCACGCCCGTCAGCACACGGCCCGGTCCACAGAACGGCTCCACAGCACCAGGCGACGCGAAGAACGGCTGCGTGCGCGAAGTGGCCGGTGGCGGGTCCTCCGGAACCAGGCCCACGGGCGTCGCCGTGACGGGTGCCGAGAAGGCGACGGTACGGGTGGCGGAGTTGTTGGCGGAGTTCGCGTCGGTGCTGCTGGTCGCGAGCCGCGCGGTGTAGGTGTAGGTCTTTCCGGCCTCGGGGCTGGAGTCCACGGGACTCAGGGTCTGCTCGTCACCGCGGCAGATCTGCGGGACGTCCTCCTTGAACAGGCGCGTCGCGGCGGAGGCGCCCTGCTCGCGGCGCTCGACGACGACGGAGGCCTGACCGGATGCTCCCGTTCCGACGCTCCGCAGGGTGACGGTGAGGGGATAGGGCCGGCCACCGACCGGGCTCGTGCTGGAGCTGGACAGCAGCAGGGCGAGGTCGGCTCCATCGGCCGCACAGCCCGGGAGCCCGACGCTGGTGTCGAGTTTCGCGTTGACGGTGAGGTCCTCGGAGCGGGTGTCACAATTCCGAAGGGCGGCGGTCATGGTGTAGCTGCCGCCGAGCACGGAAAGGCGGGCCATGCCCTCCACGTCGGCCACCGCGCTCTGCTGATTGCCGTCCGCACTGACGAGCCGGACGGTGGCTCCCGCGGCGGGGACCGTGCTGCCGGCGCACTTGCTGGCGGCGTCGTCGATCACCTTGATGGCCACCTCGTGGCGCGTCGCGGATACGCTGACCCGCACGGCGGCGCTCCGGAGGCCGACGTCGTTGTTCCGCGTATCACCGCCCTGGCGGGCGAGGATCCGCACCCAGTAATCGTCCGCCCCCTCGGGGAGAAACACGAGCGAGGAGCCCGAGGTCCCGGAGAATGTCCCGGCCATGTACGTGAGGGGATCGAGGGCATCGGAGGCGAAGGCGTGTCCCTTCATCAGCTCGTAGGTGATGCGGTCCGCGCACGCCGCGAGGCCTCCCGTGAGGGTCCAGTCGATCTTCAGCCGGTACTGCGGGGCCGAAGCCTGGATCACGGGAGTGACGGTGAACATCCCGGTCGGGGCCAGCCCATCGCAGCTCACGGTCTGTGGCGGTTGAATGGTGATTCGCTTCGCGGCGCCCCACTTGCCCACGTCGTGGTCCGGCGTGTCGGTGCCGTGACGGGCCACGATGCGGACGTAGTAGTCGCCGGGTCCCTGGGGGAGGGCGATCGCCTGGTTGCCCGTGAGGGCGCCAAACGACCCGGCCTGCGCCGACGCGTCGGGACCCGAGGTCGAGGTGAACGGGACGTCCTTCTTGATCTCGTAGTGGATCCGGTCGGCACAGGACGCGATCGCGCCGCCCAGGGTCCACTGAAGCCGCACCTTGTACTGTCCGCTCTGAGAGGCGTCGGCGACCGAATACATGCCGTCGGGGGCGGCGGTGGCGCTCCAGCGCGCGTTATTGGACCAGGCGTCGAGGGCCGGCGTGCCTCCCTGGAAGGCCCGGATGCGTCCCAGGTACTCGGACCCCTCGAGCACCGGCCCGTACGCGCGGAAGTCCATCCGCGCCCGCCCGGTGACGCCCATCTCGGTGCCGCTGGCCACGGGGAGCGTCCCCGCGCCGCGTCGCAGCTGCCAGCGGATCCGGTCGGCTCCGCCGACGGCGGAAACATCGTAGCGCAGACCTGCGTCCGCGGGGCAGCCCCCCGCCGTCCACGCCTCGAACACCGGCTCCGCCGGACGGTCCTGTGCGAGGGCCATGCCGGCCTGGAGCACCAGCCACGCCACGAGCGACGAACACGTTCTGTACGATCTACGCATTTCCTCCTCCTTTGCTGCACGCCCGAGCGACCTCACGAGTCCTCCGCCTCAGCCGCCCCGAGCCGAATCCCTCGCCACGGCGTCTCACCGACGCGATCGCCGCCCGGGCCGAGGGCGATCACGCGCCAGCGGAGATCTCCAGTCGCCCGCTCCTGCAGCCACGGCGGCGCGAGGTACGCCTCGATGCCCGGCTGCACGTAGGCTTCGAGAATCAGCTCGCCTGCCTCGTTCTCCACCTCGAGCCGGTAGAGCAGAACGGAGGCGGCGGGGTTCCAGGTGAAGACGAGCGGATCTCCGGCCGGCGCAGCCGCGTCTTCTTCCGGAAGGACGAGAGCCAGACCCTCGCTGCTGGCCCCCAGGGGACCGGCGCTGCCCACGTAGTAGCGCAGGGGAGGGATCGGGAAGCCTGCCGCGGCGCCGGTGTGAACGATGCCCGTTCCAGCGCCTGCCGCCCCGAGGTTCGAATCTCCCTCCTTGTCGTCGCTCACCTCGATGCGCAGCAGAACGAGGTACATGCCGTCCATGTGGGTGGGGATCTTCGACGGATCGGGTCCCTCCAGGGTGTACTCCCCCGTGGGGGGCAGGAACACGTTGAACCGCTCGAGCTCCGTGAAGCGTCGTTGCGTGCCGCGAAGCTCCGCCGGCAGGGTGGCCTCGGTGAGGAGATCCTCGTTCGTCGGCAGTTCTTCACCGGGGAACACGATCTCCCAGCGACCGCGCAGGCGGCCGGTACCGTTGTAGGCGATGTGCGCTTCGAATGACGGCAGCTGGTCGCCGACACGCAAAGAGAGAACCGGGTCGTCGGTCACGAATCCGATCGAGACATCGAGCAGGGTGAAGGGCACGCGGGCTCCACCGCCCGTCATCCGACAGGTGACGGTGACGTACTCGTCCGGCTCGATCCCGGCGGGGTCGACGAACTGGCGAACGTAGAAGAAACTGGACTCGGCGCCGCCCTGCGCGGCCTGATACGCGCGGCGGGCCACCGACGGCGGAATCGACATGATGTCCGTGAAGCCGTCCTGGCCGCTGAAGCGGGACTGGTCGTAGCGGATCGGCAGGGAGCCGAAGATCGTCGCCGGATCGCAGCGGAACCCGATGTCGGGTTCCGCCGAAACGAGCTCTCCGCACCACGTCGCCTCCACCGGCACCTTGCCTGCCAGGTTTCCGAACGTGATGAACACGGTGGTCGCGCCCGAGGCGTTCACGTTCACGCCGGTCGGGTTGCGCTGGATCTGGGCGACGCCCCGATCTGCGAGAGCCGTCGTCAACAGGACGAAGAGCAGCAGGGAGTTCCGGAAGCGCAATCCGTTCGCCATCGGGCCCTCCATCAGAAGAAGCGCAGATTGAGGCCCGTATTGACGGACCAGTTCTCGTTGTGCGAATCGAGCCCGAAGCTGCCGTCCACGGCGTCGTTGACGCCCCTGGAGAAGCGCACGTAGTACTGGACGCCGAAGGCCGTCAGACCCGGGATGCCGGACGACCACTGCGCGTCGAATCTCGTGTCCTTCTGCTCCCGGGTCTGCGCATCGTCCTCGGACAGGGTTCCCGTGACGGAGAGAGACAGGGTGGCCCCGCCGTACGGCATCCAGCTGCCCCGTGCCCCCAATCGGCGCGTCCGGTCGATCTCGCCGCTCTCCTGGTTCTCGGCGCGCTCGTGGTCGTAGGTCAGGCCGATCGACACGCTCGCCAGCGCCTGCACGTCGGCGGCGATTGCGTGGTTGGTGGACTTGAAGTCCGCGTTCTCGCGCCCTTCCTGCCGGTTATCCTGCTTCGAGAGACCCAGTCGATAGGAGAACGAGAGCCGGTCGAACTGCCAGCTGGCGTTCAGGTCCTGGTTGAGACTCTCCTGATCGGGGACGTGCGACGGACTGAAGCCGCCATTCGTGGGCAGGTCGTCTCCGTACTGGTGAGTCCGGTCGAAGCTCCAGGCGATCGTGGGGAGCCACGGAGAGTACGAGCCGACCACGTTTCCGAGTGGGGCTGCGATGTTCGCCGAGGACCTCCGGGTGAGCGTCTTGAGGATCGACGGCACGTCGTTGAGGTTATCCTCCGAGCGCGCGTAGGAGAGCTGGACTCCGACGCCCGCGATGTCAGCCTGCGCGCCCCACCGGTGGGACATCTGATCGGCCGCCGTGAACGCGGCGAGACTGCGATACAGCGGGTCCACGCGCTCGTGCCCGTACGAAAGGCCGAGACTGGCCGAACGGGTGCTTCCCAGGGGGACGGACCGCAGCACGTCGAGCGAGGCTTCAAGGTATCTCGCATTCCGGGTCACCTCCTGGACCGCCACGATGTCCTCGCCCTGCGACAGCTCGGGGTCGTCCGGATTGGTGAACGTGCTGCGGGCGAAGCCACCCTCGAGGCGCAGACGACCACTCGGGTCCGAAGCCTGGAGGCTGAAGCCGAATCCCTTGCTCTCCTCGGCGTCGTTCACCACCCCCTGGTTGTAGCCGGCGAGCGGCAGCACGGAGCCGTCCATCCCGCTCACTTCGACGCGAAGGAGCCCGGGCTGGCGCAACACTTCGAGCCCCAGCGTGCCGCTCAGAATGCGGTGGTCGGATTCGTCGATGCCGAGGAAGTTGTCCCAGCCCACGATACTGCTGCCGTTGGCGATCACTCCGCTGAAGTCCAGCCGGCTTCCCGTCTTGAGGTCCACCTTGAGACCTCGGCTCGAGAACCCGCTCACCAGGTGGCGCTGGCGGCCCATCGAGATATGGCCCAGAGAGACGGAGGAAGGTCCGTAGTCCGCCCGGATGAGGTAGCTCGAGAGATCCAACTTGGGGGCCTCGTCGCCCAGCTCGCCGAAACGCAGCGCCCGATCCTCGTCGCTGACTCCGATCGCGGCGCCCTGCACCATCGTGCGGAACCGGCCTCGCACTGCCTCCGATTCCAGGCTCAGCTGTCCGGTCAGCTCCTGATAGGTGTAACCGGACGGGCTCCCTCCCTCCGGCTCGTGGCCTTCCGCCAGCTGGGCCTCCACTCCCAGGTCCACCCCGGGAGAGACTCCCGCGTGCTCGAAGCCCAGCGATCCCCGCACGCGAAGTGGAAACCGGCCGACTTCCTGCCATTCGCCGTCGGCCGTCACCAGGTGTACCGCCAGTTCGCTCTCGCCCGCCGGGAGCAGGACGATCTGCGGTGCGTACCGCATGCCGCCCGGCACGTTGCGGAAGAGATCCGTCAGGTCCGCCTCGTCCACGAACACGACTACCCGTTCGCCGGCCGTGAGCGGACGGTTGAACCGGAGCTCGATGACCTCGTCGCGACTCACGTATCCGTCGTCCGGCAGCGACGCCTCCACCACGAGTGCCGCGGTCCCGGCAGCGCCCGCCGGCTCCTGGGCCGGCAGCGCCCGGGCGGCCGCAACCAGGACCGCGAGCAGGAGGGGCGCTCTCCGCGACACGCCGGTCCAGCGGCGTCGCCCGCCCCGGCATCGGAGAGCAGCATCGAGGTGCATGGCCTGAGACTCCATCGACGACTCCCGGTGTGTGGAGTTTCCCGGTCTCGTCCTGACTAACAGGAAACCGGTCTCGAATCGGCTCACGACCTGCCCCCGCCGGACTGGACAGGCCAGCTCTCTTGCTACTTCTTGGAGCGGGCCCCGGCCGGCGGACCGTCGGCTTCCGGACCGCTCTCATCCAGGCAGGTTCCTGAGGATGCCCTACGAAGAGTCTTCGGCTGGTGACGTGACGCGCCTCGTGCAGGCGGCCCGCGAGGGCGACCGAACGGCCGTGGACGCACTGTTCGAGGCGCTGTACGAAGAGCTGCGCACCCTGGCCCGCCGGCAGCGCGGGCGCTGGCAGGGCGACTACACGCTGAACACGACCGCGCTGGTTCACGAGGCCTACCTGAAGCTGGTGGATCAGACGCGGGCGGACTGGCGCGACCGGGCGCACTTCTGTGCGACGGCGGCGACCGCCATGCGGCACGTCCTCGTCAACTACGCCGAGCGGCGGCTGGCGGCGAAGCGCGGCAGAGGAGCCGCGCACGTGCCCCTCGACTCCGTTGCGCCCGTCGAGGATGATTCCAACCCGGTTCCGGAGGAGAGCGCGGAAGAGATCCTCGCGCTCCACGAGGCGCTGGAGCGCCTCGAGGGGATGAGCGCGCGCCAGAGCCGTGTGGTGGAGTGCCGCTTCTTCGTCGGCCTGCCGATTCCCGAGACGGCCGAGGCGCTGGGAGTGTCCCCGGCCACCGTGAAGCGTGACTGGGCGGCTGCTTCTGCCTGGCTGCACCGGGAGATCCGAGCGAAGTCGGCCGGATGATCGATCCGACCGAAGGTGCATCCGTTTGAAGGCCGAGCGCTGGGAGCGGCTGCAGCGGCTTCTTCGAGAGGCCGAGCCGCTGGGCCCCGAGGAGCGCGCTGCGCTTCTGGCGCGGGAATGCGCGGGGGATGAAGACCTGCGCCGGGATGTCGGCGAACTGCTCGATTCGGCCGCCGAGGCGGAGGGGTACTTCAGCGACCTGGCGGGGCGCCTCGGAGTGCGGGTCCCGGCATGGGAAGAAGCGGAAACGGCTCTCGAGGGCCGCCTCCTCGGCGCGTACCGTCTGATAGAGCTGATTGCCCGCGGCGGCATGGGCGCGGTCTACCTGGCAGAGCGAGCCGACGGGCAGTTCGAGAAGCAGGTGGCGGTGAAGCTCCTGCCCCTGGGAATGGACTCGGGGGAGGCCCGGCGGCGTTTCATGGCCGAGCGCCAGCTTCTGGCAGGTCTCGAACACCCGAACATCTCCCGCCTGCTCGACGGGGGGATCGCCGAAGACGGGACGCCCTACTTCGTGATGGAGTGGGTGGACGGCCTCCCGATCGATCGGCACTGCGAGCAGGAAAATCTCGGGCTCAGGGACCGCCTGGTCCTGTTCGAGAGCGTCTGCCGGGCCGTGCAGTACGCTCACCAGAACCTCGTCGTCCACCGTGATCTCAAGCCGTCCAACGTGATGGTGACGCCGAACGGCGGCGTCCGGCTCCTCGACTTCGGGATCGCCAAGCTGCTCTCGGACGACCCCGGGCTGGTTCCCCCGACGGGCACGGGGGCGCGGCTGATGACCCCGCGTTTCGCGGCCCCGGAGCAGGTTCGGGGCGGCCCGATCACCACCGCCACGGACGTGTACGCCCTGGGCGTGCTCCTGTATCTGTTGCTGACGGGCAGGAGTCCCTATCGGACGGACTCGGAGCGGCCGCCGGATGTCGAGCGGGCGATCCTGGAGGAGCAGCCGGTCCGTCCGAGTGCCGCCGTCAAGGGGGCGGATGTCCGGGGGTCCACAACGGAGGCGCAGCGACGGCGGCTACGCGGTGACCTCGACAACATTCTGCTCAAGGCTCTGGAAAAGGACCCGCTGAAACGATATCAGTCCGCCCAACAGCTGCTGGACGACCTCGAGAGGCATCGGCGCGGCCTTCCCGTCGAGGCCCGGCCCTATACGGTCGGCTACCGGGTCCGGAAGTTCATGCGGCGGCACCGGGCGGGGCTGGCCGGCGCGCTCGCGATCTTCCTTCTGCTCGCCGGCTTCGCAGTCTTCCATTCTCTCCGGATCACCGGTGCGCGGGACGCGGCACGGGCGGAGGCCGCGAAGGCCCGTGCCAGCACCCAGTTCCTCCAGCGGTTGCTCGGAGACGCGTACCCCAGCGTGGCGTTGGGCGACACGTTCTCCATGAGCGACCTGCTGGAGCGGGCGACGGCCCGCGTCGACTCGCTGGCAGACCAACCCGACGTCCAGGCCGAGCTTCTGAGGACCCTGGGGGACGTCTACCGTGCCCAGGGCTACTATGAAAAGGCGCGACCTCTGCTGGAGCGCGCCGTCGATCTCCATCGGGTCTCCGGCGATCGTACCCGCGCGGAGGGGGAGGCGCTCGGCGCCCTCGGTGAGCTGTACTACGAGGCTCGGGAATACGAGATGGCGCTGGAGACAACCCGCGAAGAGCTGGAGGTTGCCCGGGATCTGTTCGCTCCCGATGACTCCGCCGTTCTATTCGCGATGAACAACCTGGCTGCGGCGGCGACAGCCCTCGACCGTCGCGAGGAAGCGCAGGCTCTCCACCGCGAGGTGCTGGAACGGCATGGCCGCCTGTTCGCGGATACGAGCCAGCTCGTGCAGGTTACCCACAACAACCTCGGCGAACTGTACTACCATATGGGAGATTTCGCGGCCGCCGAGCGGGAATTCGGTGAGGTGCTGAGAATCCGGCGCATGATTCTGCCTTCCGATCATCCCTCACTCGCCCTGTCCCTGAACAACGTCGGAAACGTGCTCAGGAGGCAGAACCGTCTGGATGAAGCCGAACCGTTGCTCAGGGAAGCGCTCGACATCTGGCTGCGGGTGCTGGGGCCGAATCACACGCGCGTGGGTATCGCGGCCTACAACCTGGCCCGCGTCCTGGAAATGACGGGCGACCTCGACGAGGCAGATTCGCTCTACCGGGCGACGGCGGCCATCGACCGGTTGGCGTACGGCGACGCTCACCTCGAGGTGGGCAACGACCTGAGCCATCTCGGTGGGTTGCAGGCGACGAAGGGTGACTGCGCGGGTGCCGTTTCCACCCTGCGCGAAGCGGACGACATCTTCGAGACGAACGGACTGGAATTGTCGGATCGGCGGCGTCTGGCGGTTCGCGGGAATCTTGGTTCGTGCCTCGCGACCCTCGGTCGCTTCGACGAGGGTGAGGGGGTCCTGCTCGGCAGCTACGACGCGGCCAGGAACACGGAGGACGCTGGCGAGGCGACCCGGGAGCTCGCAGAGCGACTCGCGGCGCTTTACGACACTTCCGGCCGGTCCTCCGAGGCGGAGGCTCTCAGATCCTCACTCGCGATCGAGGCTCCCTGATCGTCACTCTCCTGCCGCCATCGAGTTGAGGAACTCGGTGTTGTCGGCGGTCCGCTTCAGGCGCTCGATCAGGAACTGGATCGCCTCGGCGGGCGGCATGTCCGCCAGGAAGTTGCGCAGCAGATAGATCCGGTTGAGCTCGATGTCGTCCAGGAGCAGCTCCTCGCGCCTGGTGCTCGAACGGTTCACGTCGATCGCCGGGTAGATCCGCTTGTCGGCGATCTGCCGGTCGAGCAGCACCTCGCTGTTTCCCGTTCCCTTGAACTCCTCGAAGATGACCTCGTCCATCCGGCTGCCCGTCTCCACCAGGGCCGTGGCGATGATCGTCAGGCTGCCGCCCTCCTCGATGTTCCGGGCGGCCCCGAAGAACCGCTTCGGCTTGTGGAGCGCATTGGCGTCGACGCCTCCGGACAGGATCTTGCCGGAGTGCGGCACGGTGGTGTTGTAGGCCCGGGCCAGGCGGGTGATCGAATCCAGCAGGATGACCACGTCCTTCTTGTACTCGACGAGCCGTTTCGCCTTGTCCAGCACCATCTCGGCGACCTGCGTATGGCGGTCGGCCGGCTCGTCGAACGTGGAGGAGATGATCTCGGCGTCGACGTGCTCCTCCATGTCCGTCACCTCCTCCGGCCGCTCGTCGATGAGGAGCACGATGAGGTGAACATCCGGACTGTTCTCGAGGATCGCGTTGGCGATCTTCTGCAGGATGATTGTCTTCCCCGCCTTCGGGGGGGACACGATCAGCATTCGCTGTCCCTTGCCCACCGGAGCCATCAGGTCCAGGACCCGCATGGAGATGTCGCCGTCCTGCTTCTCGAGGCGCAGGCGATCCTCCGGATAGCGCGGACGCAGGTTGTCGAACGCGATCCTGTGCTTGGCGGCCTCCGGGTCCTCGCCGTTCACTTCCTCGACCTTGAGGAGCGCGAGGTACCGCTCTCCCTCCTTCGGAGGTCGCACGCGCCCGAGTACCGTGTCGCCGGTCCGCAGGTCGAAGCGCTTGATCTGGGAGGGCGAGACGTAGATGTCGTCCGGCCCGTACAGGTAGTTCCAGTCCTGGCTGCGAAGGAATCCGTAGCCCTCCGGGAGGATCTCGAGGACGCCCTCGCCCCGGAGCACGACTTCCGAGTCGAGCAGGTTCTGTTCGATCCGGAAGATCAGGTCCTGCTTTCGAAGACCCGAGAAGTTAGCGATGCTCAGCTCCTCGGCCATTTCGTGCAGTTCGGCAATGGACTTGGATTTCAGTTCGGCGATGTCCACGGGGTGCTCCGATTGGTTGGTGCGCGACGGGCTTCATGGCCCGACGTCAGTGCGGGGCAGTCTTTCAGACAGAGACCTGTTCAGAAAATGAGTCGTTCAGCGGTCCGAATAAGGAAGTTCGGTGAGAGTCGGCTGGTTTACCCTCATATAACGGGATCCAGCTTCGCGGTCAAGATCGCGGTCGGGCCCTGCAGCGTATACGTTCGATGCGACGTTCGGTTCCAGAGTGACCCCCGGGCCTGGCGGCGGGATTGGAGGGAGGCGACCAAGATGGCGCGACACAATCGGGAGGCTCGAGCCGTCGATCAGTTGGGCACCCTGTGGAGCATCAGCTACCAGCCGGACTGGCTCAGCAGGATCAAGATCTCCAGGCAGCTTCCGGGCGATCGCCGCCGATCGATGGTGACCCTGTTTCGCAACCCCGCGCGACGCGCGGAGGCGGCCCCCGGGCGGATGGTCCGCACGGGCGTGTCGGCGGTGGATGGCTCGTCGGATTTTCGGATCTCGGTGGAGGACCCGAACGACGTCGTCGAAGCGGTGATCGTCGTGACGCGAAAGAAGCGGGGAAGACAGAGCGAAGTGATCAAGTTCGTTCTGGAGTCCCGCCTGCCTCCGCCGCGCGGCCAGGCTCCGTGAGGCGCTAGAAGAGCTTGAAGCGCAGCCAGCGCCCCGGCTCGCGCCTGAGCTCCAGTTTCAGGCTGTCCAGGCGGGCCTCGAACGCCTCCCGCTGCCGCGCGATCTCGTCATCGTAGAGCGCTCTGCCGGCAGTCCCCCTGCCAGCGCGGAGGTCCCGATCCAGGCGGTCCAGACTCTCCGCTATTCGCTCCAGACGTCGGGCGAGATCCGCCAGGGCGCCCGTCACGGCTTCTGCCCGTTCCTCCCCTCGCAGGCTCCGGACGGCGTCCGCCATCGCGGCCATGGCTGCGCCGAGCGAATCAGCCGCGAACCGGGCCGGAAGCGCATCTTCGGATGCAAGCGCGGTCGCCACCGTCTGCGCGTCAGCCGCGATGTCCATCATCCGGCTCAGCAGCCTCGCATCACGCATAAGGAGGGGCGCCGTGCCGTGCCCTTCAGCGAAACTCGCGGTCAGCTCCTCGGAAAGGACCGCCAGCGTATCCATCGCTCCACGCGCCTCGTCGGCCAGGGCCAGCAGCTGGGCCGTCGTCTTGACGGCGGGCACGGTCAGCGTATCAGCGAAGTCGAAGGGCCCTCCGTCGGGGTGTCCGGGATCGATCTTGAGGACAACCGGCGCGAGGAGCGATGACCCGGCGATGTTGGCTTTCGCGTCCTCGCGCAGGTATCGGACCGCTGCCCAGTGCAGGGTGGCGTGGATGACGACGCGGCTCTCGGCGGGTCCGTGTGGATCGTCGAACATGACTCGCGTGACTCGACCCGACGGCGTGCCCGCCACCCAGACGTCGGCGCCGGGTGCCAGTCCCCTCGCCTCGGCCGCCACGACCACGATGTCGGGACCTTCCTCCAGGGCGCGTCGGATCGTGTCGAGGAAGAACACGACAGTGGACACGGAGACCAGGATGACGAGGATCAGAAAGCCCGGCAGGTAAGAACGCCAGGCATCGGGCCGTCTCGCGGCTCTCATGGTCTTGCGCAGAAGCCCGACGTTCGCGATGCATCCGGCTTCGCGGAATCGAATGCGCGGGGGGTCATGCTTCGCTTAGGGAACATTGATTACAGCAACTGTTATCCGATCCACGGGCCGGTACTGGAAGATCCCCGCCCCGAGTGGCTCCGCGTGGTGGACGGGACGCCTTCCGATCTCAATCGCCGCCTCGCGGCGGGGGAGCTGGACGTCGCTCCCGGCTCCAGCATAGAACTTGCTCGCCACGCGCGCGAGTACGGGGCGTTGCGCGGGTTGTGCATCGGCAGCGACGGACCCGTCGAGAGCATCGTTTTCGCGACGCACCGGCCGCTCGAAGAGCTCGGCGGAGGAACGGTGGCTCTGCCCACTGCTTCCGCCACGTCTCGCTGCCTTCTCCGGATCCTCCTCGAGATTCGACTCGGCGTGCGGCCCGATCGAGTGGACTTCGACCAGAGCGCCGCCGATCCGATGGCACCGGGGCTCGAGTTCCCCTCCGGTCCCGTCGACGGGGCCCTGTTCATCGGCGACGTGGCCCTCCGGCGCCGCCCGGCGCGAGGAGAAACCTGCATCGACCTGGGTGCGGAATGGACCTCGTGGACCGGGCTTCCCTTCGTGTATGCCCTGTGGCTGGTTCGCGAGCAGGCGTCTGGCCGGCCCGAGACTCAGGAGCTGCATCGGCGCTTCCTGGCCGAGCGCGATTCGTTCCGCGCCCGGGTCTCGACGCTGGCCGACCGTGCGGGCGCGAGATACGCGATTCCGCCCTCTCGGCTGGTCTCCTACTGGTCGCGGATTCGCTACGAGCTGGATGACCGCATGCTGGCCGGCCTCCGGCATTTTCTCGATCTCGCGGCGGAGATCGGGGAAGCGCCGCCCGTGAGTGAGCTCCGGCTCGTGCCCTGACCGGTCGGGCCGGCGGGGCACTGCGGCGCGAACTGTCACAACCACACTTTCCTGCACGCGGCCCTTCCACGACTCTCCGACACGTAACGGTATGGATCGCGTTTTCGCTGATCCGACGATCGGCAGACAGAACAGGAGGTTTTCATGGGCCGCTCGGTCAATCGAGTCATCCTGGTAGGCAACGCGGGCTCGGACCCCGACGTTCGGGACACATCGGCCGGCAGCACGGTCGCCCATCTGTCGCTCGCCACGAACCGGGTGTTCCAGCAGAACGGACAGGAGCAGTCGAAGACGGAGTGGCACCGCCTGACCTTCTGGGGTGGCGCGGCTCAGACGGTCGAACGCTGGGTGCGAAAGGGCACGCGCATGTACGTGGAGGGGCGAATCGAGTATGGCTCGTACGACCGGGACGGTGTGACGATTCCGACCGCCGACGTGATCGTGCAGGAGTTCGTCTTTCTCGACGGGCGAGCCAACGGGGCCGGACTGACGCAGGACCAGGCGCTCCAGGAGACTCCCGTGCTGGACTGACGGACGTTGCGCGTTTCCCCGCCCGATCGCCAAACTACGGCGGATTCCGTGGATCGATGGAGCGGCGATGGCTCGAGGCTCGGAGCGGGCCGGTCACGGCGCCGGAGGCGCGGCAGCCGGAGTGGCGGAGTGCGAACAGCTGGATCCGATCGACGCAGCAGTCGCTCCGTCGCGACGGGTCCTCGTTACCGGTGCGTCGGGCTTCATAGCCGGCCACCTGCTGCCGAGGCTCGCTTCGCGGGGGCACCGGGTGCGCGCCATGTGGCGGGGCCGGGAGAGCCTGGAGAGGACCCGGACGCCGGGCATCGACTGGATCGAAGGGGATGTCACGCGTCCGGAGACGCTTGCAGCGGCGACCTTCGAAATCGATGTCATCGTGCACCTGGCGGGCTCCCGGGCCTCGACTCCGCAGGCCAGTCTCGAGCACGTGAACGTGATGGGCACACGCAATCTGCTGGCCGCCGGACTCGATGGGGGCGTCCAGCGAATCGTGTACGTGAGCACGCTCGGTGCCAGTCCGTCCGCCGGGACCTATTTCCGGAGTCGATTCGAGGCGGAGAACCAGGTCATATCTTCGGGGATGGAGCACGTGATTCTGCGGCTGGCGGTCGTGTACGGACCGGCGGACCACTTCGTGACCCCGATCCTCGAGATCCTGCGCCGACTTCCGGTTTTCCCGATGCTCGGAGACGGCGCGTTCAGGCTTCAGCCCGTGGCGGTGGAGGACATCGTCGATGCGCTCACTCAAACCGTTGAACGTCCGGACGTCGAGGGCGGACTCTACGAGCTGGCTGGACCCGAGAGAATCAGCTTCGCGAATATCGTCCGAACGATCGGCGAGGTGGCCGGCCTTCGCCGGCCCGTCCTCCGGCTTCCGGACCGGATCGCATCACCGGTCACGCGTGTCGCACGCGGCGCCGGCCTCGGTACGCCGTTCACGAGGGAGCAACTGGACGTACTGCGGTGGGGAAGTGTGCTTCATAGTTCGGACAACCCGCTGCGCTCGGTCTTCCGGGTGAAGCCGCTGCCGTTTCGCGATGCGCTGGAAGACTACCTGGCGGGGTCCGGGAACCCGGGTGACGGACCGGTGAGGGGGGCGTCCGCGTGACTCTCATGGGTGACGGGTCCGAAGGGCCGGCGGCGAGTCCATCGCCTGATCATCACGGAACGGGTTTCCTCACGGTCGGGAACTTCCTGTCGCTGCTGCGGATTCCGCTCGGCTTTCTGTTTCTCGTGCTGCACGATCCCGCGTGGGTGGCGGCCATCATCGTTATCGGCGCGGCCACGGACCTGCTCGACGGATTGATCGCGCGTCTGACCCGCACTCAGTCCGAGATAGGGGCCATGCTGGATCCGTTCTGCGACCGGATCTTCGTGTTTCTGGCCCTGGTGTCCTTCCTTCCTTCGGATGGGATCGACTGGGCCGAGTTCATGATCCTGATCCTGCGCGACATCTTCACGGGAGGGGTGTTCCTGGTGGGTCGTCTGGCCGGCGAGGAAATGCCTTTCCATTCACGTATGGGAGGGAAGGTGACCACGGCGCTTCAGGTCGCGGCACTGTTGACGCTGATCTTCTACCCCGATTACGTGAAGGTGCCCGTCTACCTGGCCGGGTTGTCCGCCGTCTACGCCATCATCGACTACGGCACCGCGGGGATCCGAAAGATGAACCCGCCCAACGGGACCGCTGCCGAGCCCGCCTGAAGAGGTGCGGTCAGCGCTCCATGACGTTCGGGGACAGAGGCAAGCCCGGCGAGAGTCGCTCCATCCCTCCGACGACCACCTGTGTGCCGGCTTCGATGCCGTTCAGGATCTCGACCCAGCCAGGAGTGCGGACGCCCAGCGTCACCTCCACTCGTTCGGCCGTTCCCTCTCCGCTCACCGTCCAAACATAGTCGGCGCCCTGCAACGCGAGGATGGCGTCCTCCGGCACGACCACGGCGTCCGGTCTCACCTCGGTCTCGAGTCGGGCCTCGATGAACATGCCCGGCTTCAGGGTTCGGTCCTGATTCGCGACCAGTGCCTTGACCGTGATGGTGCGGCCGGGAAGCTGGACGCGCGGATCTACGAAGTCGACCGTGCCTTCGAACACGCGTTGCGGGACCGAGGCGACGCTGAACGTGATCAGCTGACCCAGCGCCAGCTTCTGCGAGAACTTCTCCGGGACCTGGAAGCTCGCTCGCTGCGGATCCACGGTCTGCAGAGAGGCCAGGCGGTCGGATGAAGTCACGTAGTCGCCGAGGCTCACGAACCGCTCGCCAACCACCCCGGTGAACGGTGCTCTCACCACGGTGCGATCCAGCCGGGTCTGCTGAAGCTGCAGCTGAGCCTCCGCGCTGCGATAATTGGCTTCGGCCCGCTCGAGGTCCGCCGCGGACGAAGCGTTCCGGGCCAGGAGCTCACGCGTGCGAGCCAGGGCCTGTGCGGCCAGGTCTCTCTCGGCTTCGAGCTGCGCGACCTGGCTCTGAAGCTCCGCGTCGTCGATCTTGAACAGGCCCGCACCTGCCCTGACTTCGGAGCCTTCGGCCACCAGGATTCTGACCAGCCGACCTGACACCGCCGGACGCAGCTCGATCGCCTGGACGGCCTCGATCTGTCCGGTGGCGCTGATCGCGTCCACCACGGTGTCGAGCTTCGCCGCCACCACGTCAACGAGCATGCCCCGCGGCGCACCCCCCGCGCCTCCCGGTCCACCCGCGGAAGACCCGCCGTCCGCCGCATCCCCCCCGGAGCAGCCGCCGAGCGCGATGCCGAGACCGACGATCAAAGCTGCCCGCCGCCTGCCCGTGCGTCCGATCAAATCACTGAGCTTCACGGATTCCAAACCCCTCACTTGTCGAAAAGGCGACGACCGAGGACCGCTTCCACGCCGGCGAGCGCCAGCCGCGTGGTGAATCGCGACTGTACGAGACCCGCTTCGGCCTCGCTCACACTCACCTGTGCGGTGATCAGGTCCAGAATCGTCGTGTCACCCACCTGGTATCGTTCTTCCTGCACACGGAGGTTCTCCCGCGCAACGAGCACCGCACGGGAGGCGAGCAGCGCGCTCGCCCTGGCCGATTCGTACGCCTGGTAGGCCGCCACGATGTTGCGTCCCACCTCCCGTTCCGTGTCCGCCTGCGCCGCTTCGGCGACCTGCCGGACCGTGTTGGCCCGATAGACTCGCAGCTCCCGGTTCGCCCCGTCCCAGATCGGAAGGCTGAGGGCGACGCCGTACGTCGTCCGCGTCGTGGCCTGCGGAATCAGGTCCTCATCGAAGCCCGCCCACTGACCGAACAGGCTGATCGTCGGAAAATAGCTGCTTCTCTCCGACTTGAAGAACGCTTCGGCGACGCGGGCGTCCGCCTGCGCCACTTCGACGCGCGGGCTCGAGCTCAGCGCTTCCTGGTACGCCTCGGTTTCCGTGATCGGAAGCTCGCGGGCCGGCAGTGTGTCCAGGGGCATCGCGTCCGCCGGTCCCGTGTGTCCGATCCGCCGGCCGAGCTGAAGGCGCGACACGGTGAGCGCCGATTCCTGTTGCAGCAGCTCGACCTGAGCCCGCGTGAGCTCGAGCAGCAGCTGCAGCGAATCGGTCTGCACGGCGGCGCCGGACTGGACCCGGGCACGGGCGATCTCCATCTGCTGCTCCGCCCTCCGGGTCCTCTCCTGTGCCACGCGGAGCAGCTCATTCTGGGCGATCACATCGTAGTAGTCGGCTTCCGTACCGAGCGCCGTTTCGTATCGTGCCTGCAGCTCGCCGGCCCGGGCGCCCTCGACTCCGGCCGCCGAGCCCCGCATGTCGAAGAACTTGGCGCCGCCCCGGAACACGTCGTAGCGCGCGCCCAGCGTAGCCGTCGTCAACTGGTCCGCCAGGTCTCCCGTGCCGATGTTGAACTGTGGAGAGGAGAAGCGGTTCCAGGACCACTGCAGCTGGATGCTCGGGATCACGAATGCCATCCATGCCTTGCGGCGCACCCAGTCGGCGTCTCCCACCTGTCGGAGGGCGCTGACGTAGTTCGGGTCGACGTTCGCCGCCCGCTGGAGAGCCTCTCCCAGCGAAACGCGGAGCAGCGAGTCGGGGGCCTCCTGGGTCGCCGAGGACGGCGAGAGCGCCCCGGCCGAAAGGGACGCCGCGGCCCGGCCCTCGGTGACGGGCGTCGCGTATCCCGGCACGGCCGTGGCCAGTTGAGCCCCGGCGTCGGCCGGGACCGCGAGGGCGGCCAGGATCGCGACGGCGCTCAGTCTCGCAGCAGAGCTTCGCGCGCTCACGATGCCCCCGCCTCCAGAGTTCCCAGCCGCTCGACCTTGTCCGCCGCGGTCTTCCTGCCACGCAACCGCTCGCCCAGAGCGTCGAACAGCGTGTACACGGACGGAACCAGGTACAGCGTCAGGGCCGTGGAGAAGATCAGCCCCCCCACGACGGCGTACCCGAGAGGCCGGCGGCTGGCCGCACCCGCCCCGAGGCCCAGGGCGATCGGAATGAGCGCGAAGATCGTGGCCACGGAGGTCATCAGAATCGGCCGCAGCCGGATGCGTCCCGCTTCCAGCATCGCCTCGACGCTGTCCAGTCCCCGGCCCTTGAGCTGATTCGCGTACTCCACCAGGAGGATCGAGTTCTTGGTCACGATTCCGATCAGCAGGATCATCCCGATCTGGCTGAACAGGTTCAGCGTCGAGCCCGCGAGCAGGAGCGTGACCAGCGCCCCCGTGACCGCCAGCGGCACGGCGAGCAGCACCGTGAACGGGTGAACCAGCGATTCGAACTGCGCCGCGAGGACCATGTAGACCACGACCAGTGCGAGAACGAAGGCGAAATAGAGGGCGTTGCCGCTTTCCTCGAGCTCGCGTGATTCTCCCGCGAGGGCCGTCGCACTGCCGGGTGGCAGGACCTCCGCCGCGACCACGTCGAGCGAATCGATTGCCTGCCCGAGCGTCAGCCCCGGCTGCAGGGCCGCCGTGAGGGTGAACGACGGCACGCGGTCGAAGTGGTTGAGCTGCCGCGGCCCGATTCCCTCCTCCACGTGCGCCACTGCGTCAAGCGAGACGAGAGTTCCCTGGCGGCCGCGCAGGTAGATCGCCGACATGTCATCCGGGGTCGCGCGCTCGGACGGCTCGAGCTGCACGATCACGTCGTACAGCTTGTTCTCTCTGGTGAAGGTACTCACGCGCTGCCCTCCCAGAAGGGCCTGCAGCGCGTTGGAAATCTCGGAGATCGCGACGCCGGCGTCTTCCGCCCTGTCCCGATCGTAGCTCACGGTGAGCTCCGGCTTGTTGACCCGCAGGTTCGTGTCGACGTTGATCAGTCCGGGGATCTGACGGGCGCGTCCCACCATGCGATCCATCGCCACGGCGAGAGAATCGAAGTCCGGGTGCTTCACCACGTAGTTCACCGGGCTTCCGAAACCGATGGCGGCGGGCGCGCTGGCGAACGCGAAAAGCCCGGGGATCGTCATCAGCTTCGGCCGGATCTCGGCCAGGATCTCATCCACACTGCGGTCCCTCTCGGACCAGTCGGCCAGCCGGGCGAAGATGATCCCGTTGTTCACGCCGCCGAAGAAGCCCGTGATGCTGAAATAGCTCGTCACCTCCGGCACGCCGGCGAGGATCTCGTCTGCCTGTCTCTGGTAGCCCTCCGTGTACTCGAGAGACGAGCCCTCGGGGGCGACGAGGAAGGTGACGATCGCGCCCCGGTCCTCCGGCGGGAGGAACTCCCGCTCGAGGCGCGTGAACACGAAGACCGCCAGGAGCACCGAGGCGACGCCGCCGGCCACCACGAAGGCGCGGTGATGGATCGCCACGGCCAGGGTCTTCTGGTACAGCCTGGCGATTCCCTCGAACGTGTGCTCGAACAACAGGAATATCTTCCCGTGGCTCGAGGGTACCTTCAGGATCCTCGCGCTCAGCATCGGGGTCAGCGTCAGTGCCACGAAGCTGGACACGATCACCGCACCGGCGAGCGCGATCCCGAATTCGTTGAACAGCCGGCCCGCCGTGCCCTGCAGGAACGCCAGCGGTGTGAACACCGCGACCAGCGCCACGGTGGTCGCGATCACGGCGAAAGCGATCTCGCGCGTGCCTTTGGTGGCTGCCGCGACCGGATCCTCGCCCAGCTCCTCCTGGTGCCTGTAGGCGTTCTCCATCACGATGATGGCGTCGTCCACGACGATGCCGATCCCGAGGATCAGCGCCAGCAGCGTGAAGTTGTTGATCGTGAATCCAAGCGCATACAGCACCGCGAAGGCGGCCGTGATCGAGGTCGGAATGGCCAGTCCGGGTATGATGGTCGCTCGGAGATTCCGCAGGAAGACGAAGATGATCCCCACGACCAGGATGCCCGCCAGGATCAACGTCTGTTCCGCTTCTTCGATGGACCGTCGGACGAAGAGCGCCTGGTCGAACCCGATGTTGATCGAGACCCCGGGAGGCAGGGTCGCTTCGATCTCGGGGATCTCCGCCCGGACCGCATCGGACACCTCGATCAGGTTGGCCTTGGACTGCCGAACCACGCCGATCGCCACGGCGGACTGACCGTTGTAGCGGAGCGACCAGCGGTCGTTCTCCGCCCCGAGCTCCACCCGGCCGAGATCCCTGAGGCGAACCACCTGACCGTTGGCGCTGGACACCACCAGGGCGCCGAACTCGTCCGGCGTCTTCAGTTCTCCCAGCGACCGCACCGAAAACTCGCGCCGTTCCGACTCGATGCGGCCGGCGGGGACCTCGACGTTGCGAGTGCGGATCGCCGCGACCACGTCCTGCACCGTCAGTCCGCGCGCGGCCAACTCCCTCGTTTCGAGCCACACCCGCATCGAGTACCGCCGTTCACCCGCGATCTGGGCGCGCCCCACTCCGGGCAGAGTCTGCAGTCTCCGCTTGACGACCCGGTCCGCGATGTCGGACAGCTGCAGGAGGTCGTAGTTCTCGCCCGCAACCGCCATCCACATGAACGGCTGGGCATCCGCCTCCTGCTTGGCGACCACCGGTTCCAGGATGTCCTGCGGAAGGCGGCCTCTGACGCGGGCCACCTTGTCCCGGACGTCCTGCGCCGCCAGCTCGAGGTCTCGGTCGAGCGTGAACTCGATCGTGATGTTGCTGTTCTGTTCCCCGCTCGTGGAAGTCAGCGTCCGCACGCCGGGCAACGTGCTGAGCTCCTCCTCCAGGATGTCGGTCACCGTGGTCTCCATCACGCGCGGATTGGCGCCGCGCAGGAAGACCGATACGGAGACGATGGGCGGATCCACGTCCGGCAGCTCCCGCACGGAGAGCCGCGAGAAGCTCAGCAACCCGAATAGAACCAGTGCCGCGGCGACCATGCTCGTGAGCACGGGCCGGCGGATCGATGTGTCCGAAAGTATCAACGCAACCTCGTCACCGATGACCGTTCCGACGTACGGGCTTTGTTACAACACGCCGCCCGTTTGTTCCGTTGCAGGACCGCGGGATCCGACGAGCGGTCACGACGGAGCACCAGGATCGCTCCTGGCGTCACGAAAGGGAAGGAGGTTTCGGACGCCGCCCGGTCGAGGTCAGCCGAGTTCCAGCTGCTCCTGGACCGGCGGGGG
>Ga0210121_1000060_pt1 | contig 30987 bp, 28 predicted proteins | sample Joice_ThreeSqB_D_FD_184873 | JGI IMG/M metagenome (GOLD analysis project Ga0210121, IMG submission 184873) | Wetland microbial communities from San Francisco Bay, California, USA, that impact long-term carbon sequestration - Joice_ThreeSqB_D1... | ecosystem: Environmental > Aquatic > Marine >... | reverse complement strand
GACACGAACCGGGTCGAGCTGCGCTACGACATTCCACTCGCCGAGATCGTGCTGGACTTCTACGATCGTCTCAAGTCCGTGTCGCGGGGATATGCGGCCCTCGATTACGAGCTGGTCGGCTACCGGGCGTCCGACCTGGTGAAGCTCGACATTCTGCTCAACGGGGAGCCGGTGGACGCCCTCAGCGTGATCGTTCACCGGGACGAGTCCTACGACTACGGCCGCAAGATGGCGAGCAAGCTGAAGGAGCTGATTCCGCGGCAGCTGTTCGACGTGGCGATCCAGGCGGCGATCGGGCGCGACGTGATCTCGAGAACCAACGTGAAGGCCCTGCGGAAGAACGTGACGGCGAAGTGTTACGGAGGTGACATCACGCGGAAGCGGAAGCTGCTCGAGAAGCAGAAGGAGGGGAAGCGGCGGATGAAACAGGTGGGATCGGTCGAGATCCCGCAGGAAGCGTTTCTCGCCGTGCTTCAGGTCGGTGACTGACGGGGTCGGCGGTCTCGTCGTCCGGGCGCCGAATCACCTGGGCGAGCTGATCCTCGCGCTGCCGGCGCTCGAGCACGCCGCGGCGGAGGAGCGAGCGGCGGGTCGACGCCTGCAGGTACAGTTTCCGGCGGGGCTGGAGGCGGTGCTGGACATGGCGGTGCTGGACGTCGGGCGGCTGCCGCTCCGGGACCGGCGCGACGTGCGGGCCGGCGGGCGACAGCTCCGCAGCTCCGGCGCCCGGCGAGGCGTGCTGCTCACCCCGTCCGTGTCGAGCGCCCTGATGTTCCGGCTTGGTAGACTCCGGAGCCGGCGCGGCACGGCGGGAGGCTGGCGAACCTGGCTGCTGACCGATCCGGTACCACGGGGTCCGCTGCTGCAGGGACACCGGGTGAACGAGTTCCTCACGCTGGTCGGAGCCGACGGGAGCGGAGAGCCGCCCGTTCCGGCCATCAGGCCGCCGGCCGGCGGATCGTCGCGGCCGGAGGACGCGCGGAGGGTCGTGGCACTCTTCCCCGGCGCCAACGCCGAGTCCCGGCGGTGGCCCGCCGGCTGCTTTTCCGCCCTGGCGCAGCGCCTGGCCCGCGCCGGCCTGCGGGTGCTGGTACTGGGCGGTCCGGGCGAGGAAGGGCTGACCGGGGTCGTCGCCTCGGCCGGTGCCGCCTGCGGCGCCTGCGAGGACCTGGGAGGCCGCACGGACCTGGCGGGGCTGGCCGACGTCCTCGCGCGGTCCCACGTGCTTGTCACGAACGACACGGGACCGATGCACCTGGCGGCCGCGCTCGGAACGGCGGTGGTGGCGCTCGAGGGGCCGGCGGACATCCGGCAGACCCGGCCGCTGGGAAAGCGGGTAAAGCTGATCGGGAGATTCGATCTTCCGTGCGTGCCCTGCGTCCGGAACCGGTGCCCCCGTACCGGGAGGGGCACCGTGCTCGGGGATGCCCGGAAGGAATGCATGTGGCTGATCTCGGTGGACGAAGTGGAGAAAGCGGTTCAGGAACTCCTGGAGGAGGGAGGACCCGGTGAGTGACGGGCAATACATCGTCGGCGTGGATCTCGGAGGCACTTCCATCAACGTGGGCGTGGTCCCGTACGAGGGCGGCGACGTGCTCGGCAAGCGCTCGATGCCGACGAACTCGGACCACGGCGCCAAGTTCGTGGTGGATCGCATGGTGGAGATGATCCGCGGCAGCATGCAGGACGCGGCGCGGGAGGCGGACATCCCGGAGGACGGCTTCATCGGGATCGGGCTCGGATCGCCGGGGCCCCTCGATCGCAAGACCGGCACGGTGATCGAGACGCCCAACCTGGGCTGGCGCAACTTCCCGCTCCGGGACCTCATCTCGAACTCCACCGGTCTCCCGGCCGAGCTCGACAACGACGCGAACTGCGCCACGATCGGCGAGTGGTGGATGGGGGCCGGCCAGGGCACGAGCACCCTGATCGGGGTCACGCTGGGGACGGGCATCGGGGGCGGGATCGTGCTGGACGGCCGGCTGTTCCACGGGGCCGCCGACGTGGCCGGCGAGGTGGGGCACATGACCATCGATTCCACGGGTCGGAAGTGCAAGTGCGGCAACTACGGGTGCCTGGAGGCCTACGCCTCGGGACCCGCCATCGCGGCCCGTGCGATTGAGGGGCTCGAGACGGGCGAGCTCAGCCTCCTGCCATCTCTCGTCGGGGGCGACCTGAGCAAGGTCACCGCCGAGACAGTGTACGAGGCGATCATCGCGGGTGACCTGTACGCGAAGGAGGTGATGCGCGAGACGGCGAAATTCCTCGGTGCCGGCCTCGCCAATCTGATCAACATCCTCAATCCGCAGATGGTCGTGATCTCGGGCGGCGTCACGCGGGCGGGCGAGCACCTGTTCGAGCCGCTGCGGGCCCAGATCCGGCGCCGGGCGTTCCGGCACGCGGAGGAGAGCTGCCGGATCGTGAGCACCGCCCTCGGGGGCATGGCTGGAGTGATCGGCGCGGCGTACATGTTCAGGGTCGAACGGGCCGAGGCCGGCTGAGCGTGCCTCGCCTCGGGGTGGTCGGCACCCTCGTCTGGGACACGATCCACGGACCCGTCGGCGGGGAACCGGTCAGCGACTGGGGCGGGATCGCCTATTCGCTGGTGGCCTGGGAAGCGGCGGCTCCTCCCGGTTGGAGCGTGCTGCCGATCATCAAGGTAGGCGCCGACCTTCGCGTGGCGGCGGACCGGTTCCTGGCGGACCTCGACGGGGTGAGCTCGCTGGAGCACGTGCGGACGGTGACCGAGCCCAACAATCGGGTAAGCCTTTTCTACCACGACCGTTCGAGGCGGTGCGAGCGGCTGACCGGCGGAGTGCCGGGCTGGTCGGCGGCGGATCTCCAGCCGGCGGCCCTGTCGTGCGACGCGCTGTACGTCAACTTTATCTCGGGCTGGGAGATCGATCGGCCGGCCGCGGCGGCGATCGGTGAGCGCTTCGAGGGACCGGCCTGGTGCGACGTGCACTCGCTGATCCTCGGCGTGGAGAGGGACGGGACGCGCGCGCCCCGCCCGCTCGAGGACCGGGCCGGTTGGCTCCGCCCGTTCGACCTCGTGCAGGTCAACGAAGACGAGCTCGACGTACTCGCACCGCCGGCCCGGGACCGGCAATCTCAGCTCGAAGAGCTGTTGAAGGACGGGCCGGATGCGGTGTTTCTTACCACCGGCAGTCGCGGAGCGGAGTGGGCGGTGCGACCGGAGACACGGTGGCTGCCGGACGACGTAGCGGGCACGGTGGGAGCGGAGACCGCGCCGGAGCTGTCACCGGCCCGCGTCCCCGACCCGACGGGGTGCGGAGACGTGTGGGGGATCAGCTGTTTCGCGGCCCTGCTCGGTGGGTCAGCGGTTCGGGAGGCCGTGCGGTCCGCCAACCGCCTGGCCGCGGTCGCGGCGGGCGAACAGGGCACGGCCGGGCTCGCGCGAGCCCTGAAAGGCGCCGCACGGACGGCGACCACATTAGAGGTGAACGAGATCGTATGAGCCTGGTCATCGAAGTGCCCGAGGTCCTCGACCACAAGGGCTTCGAGGTGCTGATCCGGGACCTGAACCGGGTCACGCGGGGCGATGTCCGGCGGGTCGTGTTCAACGCCAAACACGTACGCTGGACCTCCCCGTACGGGATGATCGGGCTGCTGGCGGCGGGCCGCGTGGCGCGTGAGCGGACGGGTGCCGCCCCCAGCATCGAGGCGCCCGACAATCGGGACGTGCGGAGCTATTGGGAGCGCATGGACTTCTGGCACGTGGCGCCCGAGGTCTACGACCTGGAGCCGGTCCCGACCCGGGCGCACGGAACCTCGGACGCGTTGCTCGAGATCACTCCCATCCGCTCGCACCACGACGTGCACGCGGTCGTCGAGCGAGTCCGCGAGCGCTCGGCGGCGATACTGCTCAACAAGCTCCACTATCCGAGACCCTCCGTCATCCAGTTCAGCGTCCTCCTCTCGGAGGTGTGCCAGAACATCATCGAGCACGCGGAGGCCGACGGCTGGGTGTGCGCCCAGACGTACAACTATCGGGAGCGGCTCGGCCGGGACGTCGTGATGCTCGCGGTGATGGACGTGGGCATCGGATTCGAAGGCTCGCTGGCGACCGAGCACTCCCGGAGACACGGTGAGCGCTGGTCGGCGGGCATGGCGCTGGAGCGCGCGCTCCTCCACGGAGAGTCCCGGTACCGGGATCCGGGGCGGGGACAGGGCCTGCAGGCGATCCGGCGGCAGGTGGATCGGTGGGACGGCGAGCTCGCGATCCGCAGCGGGGACGCGATGATCGCCTCGCCGACCCAGGAGTGGGGGGACCTCGCCCACATGCAGACGGGTCTTGAGATTTTCCCCGGAGCGCAGATACTTGTGGTCATGCCCGCACGCCCGGAGAACGACTAGCCATGCCGACCGAGGAACGGCCGTCCCCGATGCCCGACATCGCCGTGGCCAGTCTCTACCAGCGCAACCTGGTGACGCGACACACGGGTCGCGCGGTTCGACTCTCGATCGAGGGACTCGTCTCCGAGCTCGGCGCGACCTCCCTGACGGTGCTCGACTTCGGCGACGTGGCCGTGATCGATTTCAGCTGCGCGGACGAGGTGGTGGCCAAGCTGGTCCTGCGGGCCGTGGACGACGGCGCCGCGGAATCGCAGCACTTCTTCGTGTTTCGCGGGGTCGCGCAGCACCACGTCGATCCGATGGACTGCGCGCTCCGTCGACGCGGACTCGCAGCCGCCGCCCAGGGACCCGAGGGCGAGCCATTCCTGATCGGGGAGGTCGACCCGGCGGCGTACCGGCTGTGGCAGGCCGTGTGTCAGGCCGGCCACGCCAGTCCGGACGACCTGGCCACGGAGGTGGGGATGGACCCCCAGGACTGCGGGCGGCTGCTCGACCGGATGTGCGCCCGCCGCCTGCTGCGGCGCGACGGTCGGGCCTATCATTCTCTGTTCTATACGTTTGCCCAGGCGGAGCGTGGAGGTAACGGTCGCGGCGCGACCGACTCCGGCGCGTCCGGGCGGGCGGATACCTCCGGGCGGGAATGAGGCATCCACGCCGGTACCGCAGGCTCTCCCCCGCCGCTTGCGCCCTCCTCTGCCTGGCCGGACTCGTCGTGACCATCGGGTGGTTCCGGCTCACGGGCTCCGCCCTTCCGACGCGCGGGACGGTCCGCGTGCCCGGCCTCGTGCAGACCGTGGAGGTACAGGTCGACAGCTTCGGAATCCCGTACGTCACGGCTGGCTCCGAGCTCGACATGTTCCGTGCGCTCGGATACCTGCACGCTTCCGACCGGCTGTGGCAGATGGAGTTCCTGCGCCGCGTGGCGGCCGGGCGGCTGGCCGAGCTGTTCGGGCGGGACCTCGTGGATGCCGATCGGTTCATTCGCACCCTGGACCTGTGGGGAGCGGCGGAGCGAGCGGCCTTGCAGCTCGACCTCGATGAGCGTGAGAGACTCCTGGCCTACGCGGCGGGCGTGAACGCGAGGCTGGACGAAGCGGGCAAGCCGCTCCCGCCCGAGTTCACCCTTCTCGGGTTCGAGCCGGAGCCCTGGGATCCCGTGTCCACGATGGCGGTCGGCATGGTGATGAACCTCGACCTCTCGCACTGGCGGAGAGACCTGTCGCGGTTCTGGGCATCGCGTCACATGGACCCGGTGAAGGCGGCCCTGCTGTCGCGTCCGTACCCGGCGTGGGGCCCGACCATCCTCGATGCGCCGATCCGTCTTCCGGCCGGGGTTCGAACCTCGCCTCCCTCCATCCCGCGGGCCGCCGTGGCGGGCTCCGCGACCCCCCGTGTCCGGGCCGGCCCACGCCCGGTATCCTGGGAGGCGCTGGCGCTCCTCGAGTCCGTCTCCGCTTTCTCCGCCTCGAACGCGTGGGTCATCTCGGGCCGTCGCACCGCGGACGGGGTGCCGATTCTGGCCAACGACATGCACCTGTCGCTGCGGGCGCCGTCGACCTGGTACCTGGCCGTCCTGCATGCCGACTCGGCGGACTACCACGCGGCGGGCTTCACGCTCCCGGGCGTGCCGGGGATCGTCGTGGGTCACAACCGATCGGTTGCCTGGGGCTTCACCAACGGCATGGTCGACGACATGGATTTTGCCGTCGAGCACTCGTCCGAGGACGGCCGGCGGTACCTGGAGAACGGGGAGTGGGTCGACTACACCGTGCGGGCGGAGACGCTGCAGGTGCGGCACGCGGAGCCCGTCGTGATCGAGGTCCGGGAGACGGTTCGCGGGCCCGTGCTGAGCGACGCGCTCCCGGGGCTCGGAGCGGACCTTTCGGCGGTATGGACGGCGGCGCGATCCGGAGCGAGGAGCACCGGCCTGTGGGAGATGGACCGGGCCTCCAGCCTGTCCGAATTCGACCGGGCGCTCATGGGGTTCGCGCAACCGCATCAGAACGTGGTGTTCGCCTCGGTGGAGGGCCGGATCGGGTATCGGCTGGCGGGCCGGGTGCCGATCCGCGGCGAGTGGGACGGTTCGATTCCGGTGGACGCGGAGCGGATGGGCGTGGGATTCCAGGGGACCTGGCCGCCGGCCCTGCACCCGTCGGGCTCCGATCCTCCCGAGGGATTCTACGCCTCGGCGAACAACCTGCAGGCGCCGGGCCTCGGGACGGCGATCTCGACGGACTACGCGGCGCCGTTCCGCGCGGAGCGCATCTCGGACCGGCTCGCAGGACGCGAGGACTGGGACCTCGAGGCGGTACTGAGCCTGCAGAAGGACACCTACAGCCTGCTGGGTGAGCGCTATCTCCCGCTCGCGATCTCGACCGCGAGACGGATGGGACGGGACGAGGAGGCCGTGCGCCTCGAATCGTGGGACGGGCGAGTCGACGAGGACTCGCGCGGCGCGCCGTTGTTCTATTCGTGGCTCTTCCGCCTCCGCTCCCTGATCGCCGCGGACGAGTACGCCGATTCGCCGGAGTGGTCGTTCTTTCCGCTCAAGGCCTTCATGGCCGTGCTCGACGAGGGCGATCCCAATCCGTGGATCGACGACGTCCGAACGCCGGAACGGGAGACGCTGGACGAACTGGCCGAGCGGGCGATGGAGGACGCGGCGAGCGCCGTTGGCACGGCGACCTGGGGCGAGCTCCACCGGGAGCGGCACGTTCATCCCCTGGGCCGGAACGCGTGGCTGCAGCGACTGTTCGGCTTCACCATCGGTCCGTATCCGTCACCCGGCGGGCCCAACACGGTGCGACCCGACGACTACCGGAAGTGGGACGCGCTGGACTCGACCTCGTGGTCGCCTCCCTGGCTCAGCGAGTACGGGCCGTCCGAGAGGTTCATCGCGCGCCTGGAACGCACGGGTCCGGTGGGGCGCTTTCTCGTGCCCACGGGACAGAGCGGGAACCCGTTCAGCCGCCACTACCGCGATCTGAACAAGATCTGGCGGGCTGGCGAGCTGGTGGAGGTGCCTCTCCAGCGTGAACGCTTCATCGGCCGGTCGGTGGGCCGGTTCAGGATCGCCCCCGCGAGAGTGAGCGACGACGAATGAGCGGGCGGACGAGCACCCGCATCCTGGTGGTGGGCGCCGGCCCGTGCGGACTCGCCGTCGGCGCCGCGGCGAGGCTCGCGGGAGTCGAGTGCATCCTGGTGGACAAGGGGCCGGTCGTGAGCTCCATCGAGCGCTATCCGATCGGCATGACCTTCTTCAGCACCGCCGAGCACCTGGAAGTGGCCGGGGTTCCGTTCGTCGTATCGCAGGACAAACCCACCCGGTCGGAAGCGCTCAAGTACTATCGACGCGTCACGACCCACTTCGGACTCGACGTGCGGCAGTACGAGAGGGTCGAGTCGGTCGAGCGCTCGAACGGGGCCTTCCGCGTCGGCACCCGGCGCGCGGCCGGGAGGCGGACGTACGAGGCCGACGCCGTCGTGGTCGCGACCGGCTACTTCGACACGCCCAATCTGCTCGGCGTCGAGGGAGAGGAGCTTCCGAAGGTCGCCCACTACTTCAGAGACCCGCACCTCTACTTCGAGCAGGACCTGCTCGTGGTGGGAGGCGGCAACTCGGCCGTCGAGGCGGCGCTGAGGACTTTTCGTGCCGGGGCCCGGGTGACCCTCGTCCACCAGTTCGAGGGGTTCGATCGCGGGGTGAAGCCCTGGGTGCTGCCGGACATCGCGAACCGGATCGAGGTCGGGGACATCGCGGTCCACTGGAAACACCGGGTCGAACGGATCGAGCCCACGCGCGTTCTCCTCAGGGACCTGGACGGAGGCTCCGACCGCTGGCTCGCCAACGACTTCGTTCTGGCGATGACCGGCTTTCACCCGGACCCGGGCCTCCTGCGAGGTCTCGGAGTGTCAATGCACCCCGAGACCGGGATACCGGCCCACGATCCGGAGACGATGGAGACGGATGTCCCGGGCGTGTTCATCGCGGGCGTGCTGGCCGCGGGGTTCGATGCGAATCGGATCTTCATCCAGAACGGCCGGGAGCACGGGGCGAAGATCGTGGAGCGGTTCGTGGGGGCGAGGGGGGAAACCCCACGTCGTTGACGGTGTTTTATGCCGGGAATAGCTTCCGAGCGATCCAGGGACCGGCCCCCCGGGAGGCCGGCGGACCGAACACGCGAAAAGTGCAGATGAACGAGAGCAGCGCCGCGACCCGGAGTGCCACCGCGAGGGAACGGATCGAGGAGATCCTCGATTCGGTCCGGCCCGCCATTCGTGCGGACGGGGGCGACATCGAGCTGGTCGGATTCGACGAGCTCGACGGAGTCGTCCGGATCCGGATGGTCGGCGCCTGCCACGCATGCCCGATGTCGATGCTCACCCTGAAAGCCGGCATCGAGCAGCGTCTCAGAATGCAGGTGCCGGAAGTCCGATCGGTCGAGTCCGTCTCCGTCTGACGGGATCGCCGTTCCCCGGGGCCGAGGGGTCCCGGATTCCGCACACGTCTTGACCCGAACAGAACGGTATCCAGGCCATGGATGCGCAATCCATAAGAGAACGTGTCGAGTCCGCGCTTCGAAGGGTGCGGCCCGCGGCGGGCGAGCCGGACATCGTGGAGCTCGGGCTCGTCGCCGACGTGCTGGTGGAGGAAGAGGGACGCGTATCGGTGCGGCTGGGACTCCGGCCGTCCGACGATCCGTCCCTCGCCGAGACCGTTCGCCTGGTGCTGACCGGAGTGAGCGGAGTGCGCCACGCGGATGTCCGCCCGACGGCAGCGCCCTCTCCTCCTCCGCCGGGCACCGTGCCTGCCGCGCCAGGACCCCGCGAGCCCGGAAAGAGCCGGCGATCGCTGCCCGTAGTCGGGCCGGCGGGCGCCGGGGCGGCCGGAGCGGGCGCCGGCGGACGACCGCGATCCGCCGGCCAGGTGAGCCGGGAGGAAGCGTCGAGGCATCCCTCCGAGGCCGAGCCGCTCGCCGGGGTGCGTCACGTGGTGGCCGTGAGCTCGGGAAAGGGAGGCGTCGGCAAGTCGACCGTGTCGACGAACCTCGCCGCGGCCTGGGCGAAGAAGGGCTACCGGGTCGGACTGCTGGACGCCGACATCTACGGGCCGGACATCCCGACGATGTTCGGGGCCACCGGACGGCCGCGGGTCCAGGGCGAGCAGGTCGTACCGGTCGAGGCGCACGGAGTGAAGCTGATGAGCCTCGGCTTCCTGGTGGACGAGGAAACTCCGGCGATCTGGCGCGGCCCGATCATCATGGGAATCGTCCGTCAGTTCCTGCACCAGGTGGTGTGGGGCGAACTCGATTACCTCGTCGTGGACCTTCCGCCCGGCACCGGCGACGCGCAGCTCTCGCTCGTGCAGCTCGTGAAGGTGGATGGCGCCGTGATGGTGAGCACCCCGCAGGACGTCTCGGTCACGGGCGTCCTGAAGGGCATCCGGATGTTCGAGAGCGTGGACGTGCCCGTCCTCGGCATCGTGGAGAACATGAGAGGATTCGTGTGCCCGGACTGCGGCTCCACCCACGACCTGTTCGGTTCGGGCGGTGGCGAGGCGCTGGCGGCATCGCTGGGCATTCCGTTTCTCGGAGCCGTGCCGCTCGGTCTGGCGGTCCGCCAGGAAGGTGACCGAGGCACGCCGACGGTGATCGGGCGCCCGGACTCACCCGAGGGAGTGGCCCTGGAAACGATCGCGCAGGTCGTGGAAGCTCGCGTCGTCGCCGTTGGGAGCCCGGAAGCCCCCTGAGCGACAGCAGGCGGGTCGATCCCACCGCCGGCTCGGTCCGGCGGGCTGTCCTTCGCCTGGCGGGGCCCGCCGTCGGGGCCACCTTGCTGCAGGGCCTGTTCAACGTCGTGGACACCTTCTGGGTAGGGCGCGGCCTCGGCCCGGTCGCCCTCGCCGGAGTCAGCACCGCCGGCTTCACGGTGTGGCTGCTGCTCTCGATGGCCGAGCTGTCCGGGGTCGGCCTCACGGCGGTGGCCAGCCGGCGGTACGGCGAGCGGAAGCCGCGCGAGGCGGCCGCGGCCGTCTACCAGGCCTTCTGGCTCGCGGTCGGGCTTTCGGCCGTGCTCGGGGCCCTGGGTCTGTTCGTCCTGTCGCCCCTGTTTCGCCTCATGGCCACCCCGACTCAAGTGACCGTGGAGGGTGCCAGCTACCTGGCCGTGTACCTGGCGGGCGCCCCGATCGTGTTCACGTACTTCGTCATGGAGGCCGCGTTTCGTTCGGCGGGAGACACGCGCACGCCGCTCCTGCTTCTCGCCGTCTCGCTCGGGCTCAACACGCTCCTCGACCCGCTCCTCATTCTCGGGATCGGTCCCTTCCCGATGATGGGGATCCAGGGCGCGGCTCTCGCCACCCTCGTCACACGCGCCGCCGGCTGTTTCGTCGGCTATCGGTGGCTGGTCCGGAGGGGTCTGGTGGTGCGGGCGGTGCCGTCCGTCCGTCCGATCCTCAAGATGGCCCTGATCGGGCTCCCGGTGGCCGCGGGAGGTGCGCTGTTCTCTTTCGTGTACATCGTGCTCACCCGGTTCACGAGCCGCTTCGGCACCGCGGCCCTCGCCGCCCTGGGAGTCGGACACAAGGTAGAGTCGCTGGGCTACATGGCGTGCATAGGCTTCGGGCTGGCCGCCGCCACGGCGGTAGGACAGAATCTCGGGGCGGGATCGAAGCAGCGCGCCCTCCTGGCCGGACGCGTGGCGAACGGGTATGCCGTGGCGCTGATGGCCCTCGTCGGGCTCGCGCTCCTGCTCGTCCCCGGCCACCTGATGGCGGTGTTTACGGAGGATGCGGCGGTCATTGCCGCGGGCACGAGCTACCTTCGGATCGTGGCCGTCGCGCAGGTGTTCATGGCCCTGGAGATCGTCCTCCAGATGGCGATGGAGGGGGCGGGCTATTCGCTGATCCCCTGGATACCGTCCAGCGTCCTGACGCTACTCCGGCTCCCGCTGGCCCCGCTCCTCAGCCGGCCGCTGGGCCTCGCCGGGATCTGGTGGACGATCAGCGGGACGGCGGTCGCCCGCGGGATCGCGGCGGCATGGATCTGGCGGCGCGGGCATTGGATGGATCGCACCGTATGAGCGAACCGTGGCGCAGGCGACGTGGCCGGGCCGCGGCCCCGATCCGGGAGGCATTGTGGCCATAGTGACCCTGATCACCGACTTCGGGACCAGCGACGCGTACGTCGGCGAGGTGAAGGGCGTGCTGCTTCACCGTTGCCCGGATGCCACACTGGTGGACGTGACGCACGACATCGAGCCGGGCGACGTGGAGTCGGCGTCGCGCGTGCTGGGGCGGGTGTGGGAACGGTTTCCGCCCGGCACGGTGCACCTCGTGGTCGTGGATCCCGGTGTGGGGGGAGATCGCAGGGCGGTCGCCCTGCGGCACGGCGACCGCTGGTTCGTGGGCCCGGACAACGGCCTGATCTCACTGGCCGTCGAGTCCGTTCCAGCCGAGGTACGACTCCTGGATCCGGACTCTCTCGGACTTTCTCCCGCCTCCGTGACCTTCCACGGACGGGACCTGTTTGCACCGGCTGCGGCGTGGCTCGCGGCCGGGGGGGCTTCGGAGCAACTGGGAAGCCCCCTCTCCCCGGACGACCTCGTTCGGCTCGATCTGCCGGCTCCGGAGCGTCTCGGTACCGCGGTTCGCGGGCACGTGACTCAAGTGGACCGGTTCGGCAATCTGATCACGGACATCCCGGGCGGGTGGGTGAGCCCGACCGCCCTGGTGGAAGTCGGCGGCGAGGAGGTCTCGGGTCTGCGGACTCACTACGCGGCGGCCGGGCCCGGCGAGCTGCTCGCGCTCGTCGGGTCCGCCGGCATGCTGGAGATCGCTGTGCGGAACGGAAGCGCCGCCGAGAGGCTGTCGGCCGGCCGCGGCGATCGGGTGAGCGTGCGGACGCACCGGGACTGAGGGGGACGGACACGGCTCAGCGGGCCCGGCGTACCTCGATGGTGCCCAGCGCGGCGCGCAACCGGATGTCCAGGTGGCGGGACGCGGAATCCCAGCCGGGAGACTGCCAGGCGCCGTCCACCTTCGAGTAGTCCGGCGCATCGAGCGATGCGAGAAAGCCCGTCTTGGAGATGCGGACCCCGAGACCATCCGGGACGACCAGCGTGAGGCTTCCGAGTCCCATCTCGATCGTGGCGCTGGCGTCGGCCGGCCAGTCGCCGGTGAAGTCGAGCGTGACGTCGCCCACGCCGCCCTTGAACTCGAGCTCCTGGAAATGCGCATTCCCGAGGCCCGTCGCACTGAACTCGGCCGCGCCGACGGCCAGCTCCACGTGCTTCAGAACTGCGGGATTCGGTGCGTCGAACCGGATCTCGGTGTTCGAAGCGCCAGTCTGGTAGAGCAGTCCGGTCAGCGGGATCCCGCCCAGGTCAACCTCGCTGTGCGCGGCCCCGACCTTGAGCCGCAGATCCGTCGCAACATCGCGACTCAGGCCGAGCTCGAGAAACCCGTGCTCATCGCCATCGAAGTCCAGGTCCATGTCCCCGTCGTCGCCGAGGCCCTGAAAACCCAGCTCGAGGCGTGCCGCGTCGCCGTCCATCGACCACTGGCGTCGGGGCGTCATCCGGGAGGCGTCGTACCGGAGGTGGGTGTCGTACAGCAGGCCTTTCGCCGCAGGGGCGACGCGAAGATCGCCCGCGATGTATTCTACATCCAGCGTCACCGCGTGAACTCCGTCCGCCTGACGCCGCGCCCGGACTTCCGTCCAGTCCGCTTCCTGCGCGGCCAGCGGTGCAGCTGCCATCAGAGAGCCGCCAGCCAGGAGCACCGCCACCGCGAAACCCGAATTCTTAAGCACTGGCCTCACCCTTTGACTCGAACGGGTCCGGCGCCGAAAACAAATCATCGAGCTCGGCCTGCGAGGCGCGGCTGCGGCGCCCCCCCCCGCGTGTCAGTATGATCGCTCCGAAACCGGTCGTGACCGCCGCCCACGTCAGGACGCCGGCGGCGAAGAACACCAGGCCGCGCACGAACCCGAGCATGCCCCCGAGCAGGTAGAGCACCGATCCGATCGCGAACGGCGCCAGCAGGAAGATGAGACCGTTGAACACGTAGTGATACGCGCTCGAGCGTCGCAGATGGAACCGCTCCATCCAGTCGAATCGCTGCTCCTGCGCCGCCTCACCGACCGCGTGCGCTACGCCCAGGTAACCGGCCGGAATCGCCAGCGCGACGGCCAGGGCGTAGACCGGGATCACCAGCCAGGTGACGATGCCGACGACGAGCAGCAGGAGGACCGGCAACACGAGCAGCTCTCCCGCCAGGCCCACGCCGAAGGAACGGACGGTCTCCTTGCGGACCGTCTGCGCCACGACTTCGAGCCGGGTGCGGAAGAAGTACACGACGACGAATCCCAGGGCCGCCAGAGCGAGAAGCCACACGACGGCTGCCATTACTCCGCCGATCGCGCGACCGATGTTGTGACCGATCGACCCGAAGAAGCCTCTTCCCCCCGAACGGACGTGTACCCGTGTCGGTATCTCGATGTCGTCCGCCAGGTCGGCCGACAGGTCACCGGAAACCAGCCCCGTGAGGTCTCCCGCCAGCAGCGACACCAGTTCTCCCGACACCCGTCCACCGTCGTTCACGACGTCGCCCCCGAGTTGCAGGATGTCGCCGGAGACGCGTGCCGAGGGTTCCAGCGTGAGCACGCCGTCGAGCACGAGGACGTCACCGTCCACCGTACCTTCCAGGGTGAGGTCGCCGGACAGAAGCGCCAGGCTGCCGTTCACGGTCTGCCCGGCTTCCACCGTGTAGTCGTCGTGCACGACCAGCGCGAGGCTCTCCTCGAGGCTCTTGGCCTGTCCGCCGATGGCTTCGAGCTGCCGATTCAGGCGGTCGACGTTGCGGGTGAGCTCGCTGAGGGAAATGATCTTCCCCGGCGCGATCGCCACCTGGCCTCCGCCCGACGCGTCGACGGTCGGCGTTTCCTGGACAGCCGCCGCGGCAGTCCGGTTCGAGCTCTCCGCCAGGCGATCGAACAGGGCTTCGAGGGCGCTGCCCGACGCGGCCTCCGCGTCGCCCCCGGCGTCGGGAACCCAGGCGGCGAGTCGATTCGCCAGCCCCGATCCCTCGAACAGCGCCGGACTCGTGAGGAGTGAGCGCCAGGAGCGGTCCAGGGGCCCTCCGGGCTCGTACGTACCCTGGACCTCACCGTCGATGAGCACCTCGCCTTCGCGCAGCGAGACGACGCGTGATCCCCCATCCGCCAGCGCCAGCTCCAGGCTCGCCGCCCCGGCTGCCAGCGAGACTTCGCTGCCGGTAACGGCCGCCTGCTGGGCCATCAACCCGGCCGCGGCGGGCCACAGAAGGGCCACCGTCACGCCTGCCATCCACCCTGCTCGCATCGTTCTCGAACTCCTGACTGAAACGTTTCTGTTCATCTCTCCGCGCTCCGCCTCAGGCTGCATCTACCCGCCGTGAGGCCGGGGCCACGTTCATCAGTGAAAGCATGATCCTCAGGGCCGCCAGGCCCACCACGAGCACCGTAGCGACGGCGACGAAGGCGGTGAGCGGCGTGAGCTGTCCGGCAATGCCCTGCGCCGCATCCAGGATCCCGGCTCCGTACACCAGGCGTCCGACCTCCATCACGCCGCTCCAAAGCAGCGCCGTCGAGCGTTCGACGAGGAACGCCGCGATCGTCACCGGAGTGAGCTCCGGATACCGGGTGATCCAGGCGAGACCCGCGCCGATCGCCGCCACCGAGCCGGCCAGGGCGCCGGCCGCGGCCAGCTGGTGACGCCGCACGGCTTCGAGCACCCGCAACCTCCAGGGGAGCGGCAGCCGCACGCTCTGCATCACGCGGTCCGAGAACCCGACAAGGGGCTGCAACGGCGACAGTGCGACAAGCAGGCCGTGCAGGGCCCGGATCTCATCCACCTCGCGTCGACAGCGCTCGCACTCCGCGGCATGCGCGGATCGCGGCGCCGGGAGCTCGGGATCGCCGGCGATGGCCAGCGCGTCCAGCTCCTCCACCTGCAGATGCCCCATTCGGTCCCGTTGTCTGGCGTTCATGCCTGCTTCGACTCCTTCGTTCCCCCAGCCTTACGGGTGTGGATGCCGGGGAGTTTCACGGTTCGTCGTCTTCCTCGCGGACTTCCTCCAGGAGGTCCCGGAGCTCCCGCCGGGCGCGGAAGATGTAGGTCTTCACGGTGCCGAGCGGCACTCCCATGATGTCGGAGATGTCCTCGTAGGGACGGCCCTCCACGTGGCGCAGCAGGATGGCGGTCCGGTACTCGGGACGCAGCTTCGCGATCGCGTCCTCCAGGTGGCCCGCCAGCTCGCGCGCCTCGACGACCGCATCCGGGCTCTCCTCACCGGACTCCAGGGTCAGCGATGTCGCCTCCTGGCGCTCGCTCGTCACGGCATCCGGCGCCCCGTGCATGGAGATGGTCTTCACCTGCTTCTTTCGCAGGTGATCGACGGTCAGGTTGTAGGCGATCTTGAACAGCCAGGAGGAGAACTTGTACGACCGGTCGTAGCGTCGGAGGTTGTTGAACGTGCGGATGAAGACCTCCTGCGTCAGGTCCTCTGCCAGCTCACGGTCCCGCACCATCCGGTACACGAGGGAGAACACGGGGCGCTCGAATCTCTCGACGAGCTCGCGCGCCGCGCGCTCGTCATTCCTGAGGCACAGCCGCACCAGCTCCTGGTCGCTGCGCTCGCGATACGTCACGTCCTCGTTCCCGAGATCTGATGCCCTCGCGCTGGCCAACGCTCTCCCGGCGGCGTTGCTGATCCGATTGGCCCATCATAACGTGGGCGCAAGCTAGAGTCCGGCGGTCGCGCCGGACAACGGTAGGCCGGCCTCGACCCGTTCCCGAGACGAAGCATGTCCTTCAGAGATCTGTCCGATTTCGTTTCGGCCCTCGAGCGCGAGGGTGAGCTCGTCCGCGTGGGGCGACCGGTGAGCGTCGAGCTCGAGATCACGGAGATCGCCGATCGCTGCATGAAGAGCGCGGGCGGCGGGCCGGCGCTGCTGTTCGAAAGGCCGGTGCTTCCGGGAGGCCGGGAGTCGGACGTGCCCGTGCTGATCAACATGTTCGGCAGCGAACGCCGCATGGCGCTGGCCCTGGGCGTGGATCGCCTGGAGGACATCTCGGACCGCATCCGGGGCATGCTCGAGATGAAGCCGCCGGCGGGCCTCAAGGAGAAGCTCCTGCTCATACCGCAGCTCGCCGAGTTCGCCCGCTTTCCGCCGCACCGGGTGCGGGGCGCCGCGGCCTGCCAGCAGACCGTGTTGCGCGGCGACGATGTGGACCTGGAGCGTCTGCCGCACCTCCTCTGCTGGCCGGAGGACGGGGGACGCTACATCACGCTGCCTCAGGTCATCTCCCGGGATCCGGACACCGGCCGGCGCAACGTCGGGATGTACCGGATCCAGGTGCTGGGCCCGAACCGGCTGGCCATGCACTGGCAGCGGCACAAGAGCGGCGCGGCGCACTGGCGGGAGATGGCGGCCCGGGGCGAGCGCATGCCGGTGTGCATCGCGCTGGGCGGCGATCCGGCGTGCGTATATTCCGGCAGCGCCCCCTTGCCGCCGAACATCGACGAATACCTGTTCACGGGCTTCCTCCGAAAGGAATCCGTGGGCCTGGCCGGGGCGGTGACGTCCGACCTCGAAGTCCCCGCCGATGCGGACATAGTGATCGAGGGATGGATCGACCCCTCGGAGCCGCTGGTCATGGAGGGCCCGTTCGGCGATCACACGGGCTTCTACTCGGAAGCGGACCTGTATCCGGCGGTTCACGTCGAGGCGATCACGATGCGCGACCGGCCCGTGTATCCCGCGACGATCGTGGGCCGGCCTCCGATGGAGGACTTCTGGCTCGGGTACGCCACGGAGCGGATCTTCCTCCCCCTGCTCCAGATGACATCCCCGGAAGTGGTCGACTACCACATGCCTCCGGAGGGGATCTTCCACAACCTGGTCTTCGTGTCGATCCGCAAGGACTATCCGGGCCAGGCGTACAAGGTGATGCAGGGCCTCTGGGGACAGGGGCTGATGTCCCTCGCGAAGGTCATCGTGGTGGTGGACGACTGGGTGGACGTGCGCAACGTGCCCGAGGCTTGGTGGGTCGCGCTGAACAACATCGATCCGGAGCGGGACGTGATGTTCACGCGTGGGCCGATCGACGTCCTCGACCACTCCTCCCGCCGATTCACCTTCGGGTCGAAGATGGGGATCGACGGAACGAAGAAATGGCCGGAGGAGGGCTTCGATCGGAACTGGCCCGAAGTCATCGCGATGGACGGCGTGACGCGGGCCTCGGTGGACGCGATGTGGGCAGAGCTCGGGATCGAGCTTCGTTGAGCGCAGCCGCGACACGGGCGTCGCGCTACGCCCGTTTCGTCAAGCTGGAGCACACGGGCTTCGCCCTTCCGTTCGCGCTCGTCGGTGCGATCCTCGCTTCCTTCCGGTATCCGGTCACCCCCTGGCACGTCTGGTGGATCGTCGTTGCCTTCACGGCGGCGCGGTTCGCGGCGATGGCGTTCAACCGGGTCGTGGACCGCGACTTCGACGCCCGCAACCCGCGCACCGCCGGGAGGGAGATCCCCACCGGGGCGATCTCGGTTCGCGAGGGGAAGGCGGCGGTCGCGGTGGCATCGGCCATCTTCGTGGCTGCGGCCGGCATGCTGAACCCGCTGTGCCTCGCGCTGTCGCCCGTGGCGCTCGCCGCCGTGCTCGGGTACAGCTACGCGAAGCGCCATACGGCGGCCACGCACCTCATCCTGGGCCTGGCGGACGGGATCGCCCCTTCCGCCGGCTACCTGGCGATCGCAGGACGCTGGAGCGATCCGTGGATTCTCCTCCCGATTCTCACCCTTGGCGTCGGTCTGTGGATCGGAGGATTCGACATCCTGTACTCCCTCCAGGACATCGATACCGATCGCCGCCTGGGTTTGCATTCCGTGCCGGCCCGGTACGGTGTGCGGTCGGCCCGCCGGCTCGCCGCCGCCTTCCACGTCGGCACGGTGGCGTGTCTCCTGGCGGTGCCTGTCATGGTTCCCGAGCTCGGCGCGGGATACCTGGCCGCCCTGTTCGCGACGGCGGCCCTGATCGGCGTGGAACACGGCCTCGTGGATCCGAGATCCCCGCGGTCGATTCACCACGCGTTCTTCACGATCAACGTGTGGATCGCGGCCGTATTCGCGATCCTGGTGCTGCTGGACCGTATACTGTGAATGGCGGATCGGGTGAACGTGGAGCGGAGGACGGAGGCGGATGCCGCACGGAGGGCGGGACCGATGAGTGAGAAGAGGTGGATCGTGGGAGTGACCGGCGCGTCGGGCGCACCGTACGCGCTGCGGCTCCTGTCGGCCCTCGTGGAGCTGGACGTGCCGGCGGACCTGATCGTTTCGGATCACGGGTGGCGCCTGTTCGCCCACGAGACGGACGTCGGAGGGGAGGACGAACTGCGGCGCTCGATCGGCGGCCCGGGCCGGCTCCGGTTCTTCGACAACGGTGACCGGGGCGCTCGCCCGGCCTCCGGGTCGGCCCCGTACGCGGGGCTCGTCGTCTGCCCGTGCTCGATGGGCACGCTGTCCGGGATCGCGCACGGCACCTCGCGCAGTCTCATCGAGCGGGCCGCGGACGTCACGCTGAAGGAGCGCCGGAAGCTCATCGCGGTGGTGCGCGAGACACCGCTCTCGGCGGTCCACCTGGAGAACATGCTGGCGCTGGCGCGCCTCGGCGCCGTGATCCTCCCGGCTTCACCTGGCTTCTATCACGCCCCGGCGAACGTGACGGACCTGGTGGACTTCGTCGTGGCCCGCGTGCTGGATCACATGGGTGTGGATCACGACATCGGCTATCGCTGGACGGGCGAGGAAGAGGCGGGTGGCTGACGCGCGAGTCGGGCTGATCAGTGACACACACGGGTACCTGCGTCCGGAGGTGTTCGAGGCTCTGGCGGGGGTCGATCGGGTGATCCACGCCGGAGACGTGGAGAATCCGGACCATCTCGCCGACCTGGAGGCGATCGCCCCGGTCACTGCCGTGTGCGGCAACGTGGACGGCGCGGGAGTCCGACTCAAAGCGCCGGAAGAGGCCTCGCTGGAGGTGGCCGGGGTCCGCATCGCGGTGATCCACGGACACCAGGTGCACCCGGACTACCGGCTTCTGCTGGCCCGCTTTCCGGACGCGCGGGTGATCGTGCACGGCCATACGCACGTCCCGCGGGCCGACGCCGTGGGCGACGTGCTGCTGGTGAATCCCGGGGCCGCCGGAACGGCGCAGAAGGGATATCAGCCGAGCGTGGCGATCCTCGAGATCTCCGCCGGCCGCGCCTGGGTGAGGCACGTGCGACTGGCGGACGACGACTGAAGGCCCGGAGCCGCGCTTCCAGCCCGACGGGACAGAGCCCCGACGTCAGTGCTGGCAGGAGGGGCAGTAGAACGTGCTGCGCCCCGCCTGCACGATGCGCTCGATCGGGCTGCCGCATCGCCGGCACGGCTCGCCCTGCCGTCCGTACACCCTGAGGCTCGTCTGGAAGGAGCCGGACCTCCCGTTCACGGCGCGGTAGTTCCGAAACGACGTGCCGGCATCGCGGAGCGCCTCACGCAGCACCTGCCGCACCGCCCGGTGGAGTCGCTTCAGGTCGGCCCGGTCGAGATCCCGGCCCGGGCGGCGCGGATCCACCCCGGCCCGAAACAGGGCCTCGGAGGCGTAGATGTTGCCGACGCCGGCCACCCGACGCTGGTCCATCAGGGCGTTCTTGACCGGTGCGCGCGTCGTCGCGAGCGCGCGTTCGAGATCGACCGCTCGATATCCGGGCTCCAGAGGCTCGGGGCCCAGTCCGGCCTCCTGTCGCTCCCATTCCCGGCTCTCGAGCAGTCGGAGCCCGCCCAGCCGCCGCACGTCGTCGTAGAACAGGGTGCGACCATCGTCCAGCCGGAGACGGGCGGCGATGTGCCGGAACTCGACGGGGTCCGGCTCCGTCCGCCCGAGGGCGAAGCGTCCTGTCATGCGGAGCTGGACCTGGAGGACCGATCCTCCCTCCAGGTGGAACAGCAGGTACTTGGCCCGGCGCCCGACCCCGAGGATCCTCCGTCCCTCGAGGCGCTGGCCGAAGGAAGTCGCGTCGTCGGGCGGCAGCACGATGTCGGCCTGCTGAATGGCCACCCCGGTCACGACCCGTCCGGCGAGCTCCGGGTGGAGGTCCCGGCGGATCGTCTCGACCTCCGGCAGCTCCGGCATGATCGCGTCCCGTTACCCGGCGGTCGGGCCGATTTCTGAATGCCCGATGTCGGGCCTCCAGGCGGCGCCCTCGAACTCAACCCGCGCCGCCGCAAGCCGGCTTCTCGCGGCGGCCTCCGCGAGGTCCGCTCCCACGCCCGTGACGCCGACCACGCGTCCGCCCGTCGTGACCAGGCGACCCTCGCTCCGCCCGGTTCCCGCGTGGTACACGTGCACGTCCCCGGACTCCAGGTCGTCGGGGATGTCGATCGGCAGTCCCTTCCGATACGGACCCGGATACCCGCCGCTCACCACCACCGTGACGAGTGCCGCCGCCGAGGGAACACCTGCCGTCCAGTCCTCGAGCCGCTCCCCACGTGCGATCGCGGCCATCGGCTCGGCCAGGTTCGCGTCCGTCAGAGGCAGGACGACCTGCGCTTCCGGGTCGCCGAGCCTGCAGTTGAACTCGACCACTCTCGGTCCGTCCGGGGTGAGCATGAGCCCGGCATAGAGGATTCCGCGATACGGGCAGCCCCGCTCGGCCATCCCGGTCAGGATCGGCTCGGCCACCTCGATCCGGGCCCGCTCCACGAGCTCCGCGGTGCCGTCCGCCACGGGCGCGTACGCCCCCATTCCTCCCGTGTTGGGGCCGCGGTCGCCTTCGAATCTGCGCTTGTGATCTCGCGACGGGACGAGCGGGACCGCCTTCTCGCCGTCGGTGAGGAAGAACACCGAGAGCTCCTCCCCCACCATGAATTCCTCGATCACGACCTCGCGCCCGGCCTCTCCGAACCGGTCGTCGACCAGCATTTCCCGCAACGCGGCCAGGGCTCCATCGATCGACTCCGCGACCACGGCTCCCTTGCCGGCGGCCAGCCCTGAGGCCTTCACGACCACCGGTGGGTGGAGGCCGGACACGAAGTCCGCCGCCCGGTCGTAGTCCGCGAACACCTCGAACGCGGCGGTCGCGACGCCACACTCCTGCATCAGCCTCTTGGCGAAGACCTTGGAAGACTCGAGACGGGCTGCCAGCCGGGACGGCCCGAACAGGGGAAGGCCACGGCTCGCGAACACCTCGGAGATGCCCTCGGCGAGCGGTTGCTCCGGGCCCACGACAGTCACGTCGATCGCGCGCCCGGCGGCGAAGTCCGCCAGCCCTTCGAGGTCGGAGGCGGAGAGGGGTACGTTGTGCGCCGGTCCTTGCGTGCCCGGATTGCCCGGTGCGACGTAGATGGAAGCGCCCGGGTCGTCGCGTCGCAGCTTGGCGGCAATGGCGTGCTCGCGCCCCCCGCTTCCGACGATCAGTATGTTCATGGGCACAGGATGCCACGGGTCGCGGCGGCCCGCCACCCGCGAAGCGTCAGCTTCCCCTGCCGCGGCGCCACGCCTCCGTAACTCGCGTCTTCAACCGGTCCACCGTGGCGTCCACCTCGTCGAACAGTTCCTGGGCGGCGTCGGTGTATCCCTTCATGGCCTCGGCAAGGTCCTCGCGGTACGGCTTCGTGTCCGCGTCGGTGCGGCGGGGGTAGTCGCCGGCCATGATCCGGTCGTACGCGCCGGAGTCGATCCAGTCGCGGAGTTGCGCCACCCGGACGACCGAGAACGGGTGCGTGGCCCCGATCATGTTGAGCACCTTGTAGACGGAATCGAGCAGATCGCCGCCCTCGCGGTATTCCTCGGACTGAGCGATGAACTCCTGCAGATCGAGCACCTCGCCACGCGTTCCGCCCGCCAGCTTCATGAGGCTGCTCATCACGATGTCCTTGTCCTGCACTCCCAGGAGGGCCGCTCGATCGGACGACAGCTCTGACTTCCGATACCACTCGAGCAGCGCCCAGAGGATCGGGAGCAGGGCGAGGCCCGCGATCGGGTAACGGAACAGGGCGAGCCGCATGATCAGCAGGAGCAGCGTCCGGTACAGCACGTGCCCGCTCAGGATGTGACCGACCTCGTGTGCGAGGACGGCCTCCACCTCGTCGTGGTCCAGCACCTCGAGCATGGACGAGTTCAGGACGATGAACGGATCGCTCATGCCCACGGCGCCCGCGTTCACCATCGGCGTCTGCGAGACGTAGACCTCGGGGATCTCCTTCAGGTCCATCACCTCGCAGACCCGCAGCGTACGTTCGTGGATCCACGGGTACTGCTTCTCCGACACGCGGACGGCGTTGGCCTTGAAGGCGAGCCGGATCGCCCGCTCGCCGAACATGCCGAAAACCTTGCGCAGGGCCAGGTCGAAACCCGGGACCTTCCTGAGGGCGTTGAGGGCAGCTCGATCCGCCGGGTGCTCCCACGCCTGCGGGCTGATCGCCGTGAATATCCGCCGCTGGAAGCCTCCATCGCCTCCCGAGGTCAGCTCGCCGCCCTCGTCCCGGCCTTCGTCGTTCCTGTTGCCGCTCTCGTCCATTGTATCGCTCCGTGCATCAGATGGGGTTCGGTCTCACGGTCTCCGGTACGCGATCCGTCCCGCCGCGGTTTCACTCCCGCCGCTGACGGCGGACCCGGTCACGTCAGCGCGGCCAGGGCCTGGTCGAGGTCCTCCAAGAGGTCCTCGACGTCCTCGACGCCGACCGACAAACGGACGAGCGAATCCGTGAGACCCATCGCCGCCTTCCGCTCCGCCGGGACGGAGGCGTGGGTCATGCGCGCCGGTACCGAGACCAGGCTCTCCACGCCGCCCAGACTCTCCGCGAGCGCGAACAGTCGGGTTCCCTCCGCCAGCGCCTCCGCTCTCTCGGCCGAACCCATGTCGATGGTGATCATGCCCCCGAAACCGCTCATCTGCCTTCGGGCCAGGTCGTGCTGCGGGTGGGAGGGGAGGCCGGGATACAACACGCGTCCCACGCCGGGGTGAGCCTCCAGGTGTTCCGCGATCGCCCCGGCGTTGTGGCAGTGCGCCCTCATTCGCAGGTGAAGCGTCTTCGTCGCCCGCAGAACGAGCCAGCAGTCCAGCGGACCCGGAACGCCTCCCGTCGCCATCTGCTGGTAACGCAGCCTCTCCGCCTGCTCGTCCGCCCGGACGACCACCGCTCCGCCGACCACGTCGCTGTGCCCGTTCAGGTACTTGGTGGTCGAGTGGACGACGATGTCGGCCCCCAGTTCGAGAGGGCGCTGCAGAACGGGGGTGGCGAACGTGTTGTCCACCACCAGCAGGGCGCCCGTCTCCCTCGCGATCCCGGCGCTGAGCGCCAGGTCCGTGAGCGCCATCAGCGGGTTCGTGGGCGTCTCGAGGTATACCAGCCGCGTATCCGATCGCATCGCCTGCCGGAGGAGCTCCGGGTCCGACGTGTCCACGTACTCGAACCGCAGACCGTAGCGCTCCCAGAATCGGAACAGGCGCTCGCTCCCGCCGTACAGATTGTCCCCGCACACCACGTGATCGCCCGCCGACAGATTCGCCTTCAGGATCGCTTCGATCGCCGCCAGGCCGGAAGCGAAGGCGATGCCGTGCGCGCCTCCCTCGAGCGAGGCCAGATTGCCCTCGAGCGCCGTCCGCGTCGGATTGGTCACCCGCGCGTACTCGTGCCCGTGACGCGGCCGCGCGACGCCATCCTGCACGTACGTCGACGTGAGGAAGAGCGGCGTCATGATCGCGCCCGTCCTTCCGTCCGGCTCCTGTCCGGCGTGAACGGCCCTCGTGCCGAACCCGTCCCCTTCGTGCGTCATGCGCCTCCTCCAGCGTGCTCCGGGATCCTCGGAAGCAGCAAGATAGGCGGCCGTCCAGCGGGCGGCGAACCCTGGATTGAGAGTCCGATGAGGTGCCGGCTCACTTACCCGACATGGACATCATCGAAGGCGTTCCGGGCCGGGCCGCCCACCGGCTGTACTGTCACCTGGTGTGGCCCACGCTCGGCCGCATCCCGCTGCTGTCCCGGGATGCCACCGCCGTCGCGGAGCGTCACATCATCGCGCTCTGTCGCCGGCTGGACTGCGAGCCGATCTGCGTGCGGGCGTTCTCCGACCGCGTTCACCTGCTGCTGCGGTTCAAGCCGGGGCATTCTCCCGCGGCCCTCGCCGCGCGGTTGAAGAGCGGCACGGAGAGCACCCTGCAGGCGGCGGGTCACACCGTGCGGTGGGGTCGGGGCTACGCCGCCGCCACGGTCTCGGGGAGCGACGTCCGGGCCATCATGCGTCGGGTGCACAGGCTGCCGGACGGACCGCTCCCCGCGGACCCCGCTCGACCGAATCCGAGTCCCCGCAGGAGGCCCCGCCGGCCCGGCCCGCGGGTCGCGCACGTCGTTGACGACCCGTCGCCCGTCCGGTAACCTGACAGCGGCAACTCAACCGCGGCCCACCGTTTGCAGGACCGTTTACCGGCGCACTCCGGTATCGGCGAATCTCACCCACAGCGGGCGGAAGACAGGGACCGGTTTTGACAGCTACGCGTCCATTCATCGTATCGGCCTCCGGCATCCGCGGGGTCGTGGGTTCCACGATGACGCCGGAAGTCGTCGCTCGATACGCCGCCGCGTTCGGACACCACCTCCGGGCCGCGGGCGGGGCCGGCGATCCGGACGCCTACGTTCTGGTGGGGCGGGACTCACGGACGTCCGGTGAGCTCCTGTCCGCCGCCGCCGCCGCGGGCCTCCGTGCGGCGGGAATCCCGGTGCGGGACGCCGGAATCGCGCCGACGCCGACCCTCCTGCTCGCCGTGCGGGACGACGCGAGGGCTATCGGCGGACTCGTGCTGACGGCCTCGCACAACCCCGTCGAGTGGAACGGACTGAAGCTGGCCTCCGGATCGGGGATGTTCGTGAGCCCCCAGGCGGGCGTCGAGGTGCAGCGCCTGTTCGAGGCGGGCCCGGAGCTGGCGGAGTGGGATGCCCTGGGGAGCGGCGGAACGCGCGATGGTGTGGCGGAGCACCACATCGAGAGGATCCTGTCGCTTCCCGTGCTGGACCTGGAAGCCATCCGGCGGCGTGCCCCCGTCGTGGCCCTCGACTGCGTGCACGGCGCCGGAGGGACCGTGCTGCCCCAGCTTCTTCGAAAGCTCGGTTGCGAAGTCGAGGGCATCGGTCTCGCGCCGGACGGTCGATTTCCCCGCGATCCGGAGCCGGTTCCGGCCAACCTGGGCGACCTCTGCGAGCTCGTGCGGTCGCGCGGGGCCGAGATCGGCATGGCCGTCGACCCGGACGGTGACCGCCTCGCGCTGGTGGACAGGTCCGGCCTTCCGGTCGGCGAGGACTGGACCCTGGCGCTGGCCGCCGAGTATGTGCTGGGACGCAATCCGGGTGCGCTGGTGACGAATTACTCGTCCAGTCAGTCCATAGAGGAAGTCGCGAGCCGCGCCGGGGCGGACTTCTACCGGGCGCCCGTCGGCGAGGCGCGGGTGGCGCTGAAGATGGTCGCGGTCCAGGCCGTCGTAGGAGGGGAGGGGAACGGGGGCGTCATGCTGCCCGATCTCAACCTGACCCGGGACGCAGCGGTCGCGGCCGCACTGGTACTGAACCTGCTGGCGGTGAGAAAGGCGACCCTGGACGAGCTGCTGGCCGGGCGCACTCGATACCACATGGTGAAACGGAAAGTCGAGCGGGGCGACGTGGATCCGGAAGATGCGTACGGGCGCATGCGGGCCGCCCTGCCGGGCGGAGCGTCCGAGAACGACGAGGATGGACTCAGGCTCGCGTGGACGGACGCGCGGGAGTGGGTGCACGTGAGGCCCTCCGGCACGGAGCCGATCCTCCGCGTGATCGCCGAGGCCACGAGCCGCGATCGCGCCGAGTCCCTGGCCGACCTCGCCGGTGGCGTCCTGAGCGCGAGCGGGGGCTGACCCATGTGCGGAATCGTCGGTTACGTGGGGCCGCGGGACGCCCAGCCTCTCATCCTGCAGGGTCTCCGTCGACTCGAATACCGGGGCTACGATTCGGCGGGAATCGCCACTGTCCACGATGGAGCGCTCGAGATCCGGAAGGCGGCCGGCAAGCTCTCGGAGCTCGAGCGGCAGCTCGAGAAGTCCCCGCTTGCCGGGTCGCACGGAATCGGGCATACCCGCTGGGCCACGCATGGAGCGCCGACGACCGTCAACGCTCACCCGCACACGGACGGTTCCGGCCGGTTGGCTCTCGTGCACAACGGGATCATCGAGAACCATCACGTCCTGCGACGCAGGCTCGCCGAGCTGGGGCACGAGTTCCGCACCGAGACCGACACCGAGGTCCTTTGCCACCTGATCGAAGAGGTGTTCGAGGGGAACCTCGAGGAGGCGGTCGCGCGGGCCCTTTCCCATGTCGAGGGCGCTTACGGAGTCGCGGTCATCCACGTCGATGAGCCGGGCAAGATCGTGGTGGCCCGCATGGGCTCCCCGCTCCTGATAGGGATCGGTGAGAACGGCGAGCGGGAGATGTTCGCCGCCTCGGACGTCGCGGCCGTGATCCGGCACACCCGCCAGGTCGTCTACCTGAACGACGGCGAGCTGGCGGTCCTCACCGCGGATGGGCACTCCCTGCTGGACATCTCCGGAGCCCAGGGAGAGAGTCCCCGTGCCGTGCGACGCGAGGCGAGCCGCGTGGATTGGGACCTGGGAAAGATCGAGCGGGGCGGCTATCCGCACTTCATGCTCAAGGAGATCTTCGAGCAGCCCGACACGATCAGGGACGCGATGCGAGGCCGCCTCCTGGAGGAAGAGGGCACGGCCAAGCTGGGCGGACTCCTTCCCCTGGCCGACGCGCTGGACAGCCTCGAGCGGATCGTGATCACCGCGTGCGGGACGAGCTGGCACGCGGCACTCGTGGGCGAGTACATGATCGAGGAGTTCGCCCGCATCCCGGTCGAGGTCGAGTACGCTTCGGAGTTCCGGTACCGGCGTCCTATCGTGACGGACGGGACGCTGGTCATCGCGATCTCGCAGTCCGGCGAGACGGCGGACACGCTGGCCGCCATGCGCGAAGCGAGGTCGCGGGGCGCCCCCGTGATGGGGATCGTCAACGTGGTGGGATCCTCGATCGCGCGGGAGACCGACGGCGGCGTGTACATTCACTCCGGGCCCGAGATCGGCGTCGCTTCCACCAAGGCGTTCACGGGGCAGCTGACCGTGCTCGCGCTGTTCGCGCTCTTCCTGGCGAGGCAGCGGGGCATGTCGATGCTCGAGGGGCGCGAGATCGTCGCGGCGCTGCAGACCCTGCCGGACCTGGTGCGGGTGGCGCTGAAGCAGTCGACCGCCGTCGAGTGCATCGCGCGCGAATACTGCGACAAGGCCAACTTCCTGTACCTCGGACGAGGCTTCAACTTCCCCGTCGCGCTCGAAGGGGCACTCAAGCTCAAGGAGATCAGCTACATCCACGCCGAAGGGTACCCGGCGGCGGAGATGAAGCACGGCCCGATCGCCCTGATCGATCAGAACATGCCCGTCGTCTTCATCGCGCCTTCCGACTCGGTGTACCACAAGGTGGCCAGCAACATCGAGGAGGTGAAGGCGAGGGGCGGCCGTGTGATCGCCGTCGTGTCCGACGGGAACCACGACCTGCCCGCCAGGGTCGATCACGTGGTGGAGGTACCGGCGACGATCGACATGCTGCAGCCCCTCCTGACGGTGATCCCCCTGCAGCTGCTCGCATACCACATGGCGGTGCTCCGGGGATGCGACGTGGACCAGCCCCGCAACCTGGCGAAGAGCGTCACGGTCGAGTAGCCGTCGGCGGGGTATCGCGTCCGAGCGGGTGTTCTTAGGTTGCCGCCCGACGAGGTCGGTGGTCCGGTATGGAGGGAGAGGGCGCGATGGCGGCGGAACACCTCACGAAGCATCCGTGGCGGGCCGTGATCCGGGTCGCCGCGCTGACGACGCTCCTGCCCTGCACGGCCGCGGCTCAGTACACGGTCACGGCCGGGAATGGGGACACGGTCCGGTTCGAGTCTGCGGAGCTCCGAACCCTGCTCGACACCGCGCGCGCCCTGTACGCCGATCTGCAGGAGGATCCCCGCGTAGGCTATTTCACCCCGCTGGATCGTCAGCCCGTGTCGCCGCAGCAACCGGGGGACAGCTATCCGTGGAACGTTGTCACGGTGGTGAACGATTCGACGGCCGACCTGCAGCGCCTGCCGGCCAACCTGCGGGAGGCCGACCGGGCCTATTACAACTACGCCGTGCAGCGAATGCGCGTGGTCCGGGGCGCCGACCCCGACGTGCCGTGCGACTCCGTCCTGGCCATGGAGGAGAAGGTGGTGGGCTCCTTCATCGACGGGTGGATCCTCTCGCGCACGCTGTTCGGGGGGCCGGCATTCGAGCCGCTCGACGAGCTCGTGTTCGCGCGCCACGCCGGTCTGCTGCGACCGCTGCTTGCCCGGCGCGCAGACCGCCAGGTCGGGGCCTGCGCCGGGCAATGGGCGGAGGATAACCCCGAGCGGATCGCAGCCTACGAGGCGTGGCGGCTGGAGAACTTCCCGGTCCCGGACGAGGTCCCCGTCGAGACTTCGGCGCCGCCCGACACCGCGTCAGCCGAGGGTGCGGAGCCGAGCTGATGGCCCTTCGTCTCCACAACACGCTGACGCGCACCGTCGAGGACTTCGAGCCCGCCGAACCGGACCACGTACGCATGTACACCTGCGGTCCGACGGTGTACGACCGCGCGCACATCGGCAACTTCCGGGCTTTCGCCTGGGAGGACCTCCTGAGGCGCTATCTCCGCTGGCGCGGCTACCGGGTCACGCAGGTGATGAACCTCACGGACGTGGACGACCGGACGATCCAGGCGGCGATCGACCGCGGGGTCTCCCTGGAGCGGGTCACGGCTCCGGTCACGTCGGCGTTCTTCGAGGACTGGCACACCCTGGGACTCGAAGCGGCCGAAGAGTACCCCCGCGCCACGGAGCACGTGCCCCAGATGATCGACCTGGTGCGCCGGCTGGAGCAGGCCGGCTACACGTACGAGAAGGATGGCTCCGTCTACTTCGCGATCGACCGCTTCCCGGACTACGGACGGCTCGCCAACATCGACCCCGATGCCCTGCGGACGAGCGGGCGGGTCGAAGGGGACGAGAATTACTCGAAGGAGAACCCTCGCGACTTCGTGCTCTGGAAGGGAGGCGCGCGCGGCCACGAGGGGGAGGTGGCCGTGTGGGATTCGCCGTGGGGTCCGGGCCGCCCGGGGTGGCACCTGGAGTGCTCGGCCATGGCGATGGAGTACCTGGGCGAGACGCTCGACATTCACACCGGCGGCGTCGACAACATCTTCCCGCACCACGTCAACGAGATCGCGCAGTCGGAGGCCGCGACGGGGAAGCCGTTCTCACGCTGGTGGATGCACGCCGAGCACCTGCTCTCCGAGGGCGAGAAGATGTCGAAGTCGCTCGGCAACTTCCATACGGTCCCGTCCCTGCTCGCGAGGGGACACCGACCCTCCGCCATCCGTTACCTCCTGCTCAGCGCTCACTACCGGACGCAGCTCAACTTCACGCTCGAGGGGCTCAAGGACGCGGACCGGGCCGTCGCCCGCCTGTACGAGCTGCGGCGCAGGGTGGCTGAGACCGAGGCCTCCGATGGCGAGGACAGGGGGAACGGCGTCCTGAGTGAGCTGGCGGCGCGGTGGCGGGCCGCGTTCACCGGGGCGATGGACGAGGACCTCGCCGTGAGCGACGCGCTCGCGGCCACGTTCACGATGGTCCGGGAGGCGAACCTCGCCCTCGACGGATCCGCCCGCGTCTCCACCCCGGATCTCGAGGCCCTGCGGGCGGCGCTCGCGAGCTTCGATGAGGTGTTCGGCGTGCTGGCCCTTCGGGAGCGGGAAGAGGAGGCGGTCCCGGCCGGACTCGAGTCGTGGGTCGAGGAGCGGATCGCGGCGCGGAAGGCGGCCCGCGAGGCTCGTGATTTCGCGCTCGCGGACACCATCCGGGACGAGCTGGCGGAGAAGGGCGTGGCGCTGGAGGACGGTCCGTCCGGCACCCGCTGGAAGCTGCGATCGCAGGCCGACTGAACCCCCCTCCGGCATGCGGCTTCCGTTCAGTTGACGGATTTCCCGTCACTCCATATGTTGGCGGTCTGATTTTGCTGACGTAGCTCAACTGGAAGAGCACCGGATTTGTAATCCGGAGGTTGTGGGTTCGAGTCCCACCGTCAGCTCAGTGACGCGTTCGCCGGGGTCGCCCCAGGCAGGCCCGACCGGAGACACGAAGTCATTCCCACGCGGCCCTTGAGTCGGATCTCCGGCGAGGGCCGTACGATTGGGGTGGGGTACCGAAGCGGCCAAACGGAGCAGACTGTAAATCTGCCGGCGAATGCCTACGGAGGTTCGAATCCTCCCCCCACCATTGGTGGTCCCTGGGCAACCGAACAGACGAGCAGAGATCTTCAAGACAGGCTTGAACGGCACGGCGGCCAGCCGCGCACAAAAGGAGATCGGACAGGATGGCGAAGCAGAAGTTCGAGCGGACGAAGCCGCACGTGAACGTGGGAACGATCGGGCACGTGGACCACGGGAAGACGACGCTG